>Ga0116231_10000069_pt1 | contig 110845 bp, 77 predicted proteins | sample S1TSphgellanicum_2_FD_89695 | JGI IMG/M metagenome (GOLD analysis project Ga0116231, IMG submission 89695) | Host-associated microbial communities from peat moss isolated from Minnesota, USA - S1T2_Fd - Sphagnum magellanicum MG | ecosystem: Host-associated > Plants > Peat moss > Unclassified...
AGAGAGAGAGAGAGAGAGAGAGAGAGGTATTTTGTGTCTGGAGATAGCAGCTTTTCCTTTTGCAGAGATGGGTTTTTCTTAAGTCTGTAGATACAGCTACCTAGTGTTTCAGATAATAGTTTCCAAGACTTCTTCTTCTTCTTCTTTACCGATGATCTCCTCTTCCTCCTCCTCCTACTCCTTGAACAATGTTTTTGTTGCAATGAGAACCAGTGGAGCCTTGCAACAACAACTCTAGCTGCCTCTCGGCTCAGCTGCTGAGTTTTCCTAAAATGACCAAAACCTGAACTTGGATTGAGTTTTGGATTGATTCTTTGGAGAAGGAGGCCGCTCTGTGGGAAAAGAAGCCAGAGAGAGAGCTTGTTAACCAACCAGCATATGAAAAGATCGGTTTGGAGCAAGTGCGTGGGGGGACAAGAGGGAGCTTTGGGAGCTGCTGCTGATAGGAATGGGACATACCAGGCTCAGTGCTGTTGTAACCCTAGCTGTAGCTTGTTCCCTTCTGTATGTACTGTCTCTACTTCTGCATGCTTCAAAGCTCTGCTCAGGTAAGTGTGTCATTGATGAAGATTGCTCCAATTTCTCAGCTTCATTTACAGCTTCTTCAGACATGCCAGCTGATTTGTATCAAGGGATTCTTCTGGCACCAACAACAAAACCACTCAAGCAAGGAGCATTTGTTTCAAGACACACAAGAAAGCAGCTCAATAATCATCAGGCAGGAGTATCATCAATCAAAACTAAGAAGAACCATCTTCTTCCCATCACCACTCCCTTTCTCAACCCTAGAAAAACAAACTTGTCAAGGATAGTATTTGGAATTGCTGCATCAGCAAATCTGTGGAAGATACGAAGAGAGTATGTGAGAAGTTGGTGGCATCCCCGCAAGAAGATGCGAGGATTCGTGTGGTTGGATGAGCCTGTGAAGAACATGAGTTGGGGCTCAGATGTCCCACCTTTCATGATCTCAGAAAGCACCAAGGCCTTTGAATACAGCAACAGAATCGGTAACAGATCAGCCATCCGCCTTTCACGCATTGTGATTGAAAGTATCCGACTGAGGCTGCAGGATGTTGACTGGTTTGTTATGGGAGATGATGACACTGTTTTCTTCACAGAGAACTTGGTCCGAGTGCTGTCAAACTACGATCCCACTAAGATGTACTACATTGGGAGCCAGTCAGAGAGCCATCCACAGAACACAGACTTCTCATACAATATGGCTTATGGTGGAGGAGGTTTTGCTATCAGCTATCCTTTGGCATTGGCATTGTCCAAGTTCCAAGACAGTTGCCTTCACAGGTATGGTTTCCTGTCTTCCCTTTCTCAGACTGTGATCATGGTGGCTCTTGTTTCTGTACTCAAAATGACATGCAGCAAAACCTGTTTCATTTAGTCTTCTATTCTGGCAATAATAACCCTAATTGCAAAACTCAGGCTGGTAATAGTTTCTCTGTTCTCATCAGCAGCATTCTCAAAAAGAGTGAGTTTTGCAAGACAAAATGCTTACGGTATGTGGCAATTTTGTGTGATTCAGATACCCACAGTTGTTTGGGAGTGATGACCGTATGCATGCCTGCATTACAGAGCTTGGTGTCCCAATTCTAAAGAATCCTGGATTTCATCAGGTATCCCCATCTTTTGAACATCATCATCATCCTCCCAACCTCTCTAGATCCACCATTGATAACTCTTGTGAGACCCTGGAGAAAGTCTTATTGATAAGTAGTAGATCTCCACCCCCTGATTTTTGTGACTTTTCTATGAAGAAAGAAAAGCAGGGTTAGAAGACAAAACTCTCAATTGATTCCTGTCACGTTTGCCTTCCCATGAGCCTGATTTGAGGAGCTGTAAAAAGGTTGATTTCATGCTCTACTATTACAGCTACCTTGCAACATGTGCATCTATCTATAGAAGAAATTGTACAAGACTTACAGGTTTTAAGGTGTGGGATAATTGCAGTTTGATGTTTATGGAGATGCTTTTGGGCTACTGGCAGTTCATCCTTTAGTGCCATTATTATCGATACATCACTTGGACATCATTAAACCTATTTTTCACAACATGACACGGGTGCAAGCAGTGCGGCACTTACTGAAAGCGGCGTCAGTCGATCAAGCAGCAATGCTGCAACAGACAATATGCTATGGACAGCGACAGAGATGGTCATTTTCCATCTCACTCGGCTATGCTGTACAAGTGTACCAAGGATTCATCTCTCCATGGGAGCTTCAACGAGTCCCGAGGACATTCCTGTCATGGCATGGCAACAAAGCGAGGTCACATTTCCCATTCAATATCCAGGAAATCTCTGTTGATAGTTGCAAACAACCAACAATCTTCTACATGAGCTCAGTTCATCAGCTACAACACAAAACCACAGCAAGAGGTGGTGGCTCTATAGAAACAGTGTACAAAAAGGAGGATCAACCAGAACGGAACATGACAGGATGTGACACTGTTCTGAGCAGCGTGCAAGTAATCCACATCAGAAAGAAGCCAACTCTTGAAACCCTCTCCCAGGTACATAAAAACCAAGCCCCCTGCAGCATCAAGTTCTTTTCCTCTTAACTGTGATTTGCTCAATAATGATTTTGCTGTCCATCAATCACCCCTGTTAAGCATAGAAGACAGAAATGCTGTGTGGTGGCCCTTGATCATCAGCAATTAACATGGACATTGATCTTGTGGTGTGATGTGGTCTTACAGAGGCTGTGTTGTAAAGTCCAACACTGGAGAAGCAGGAGCATCGACATTGATGTGCAACCATGTGGAGATGGCGAGCTTGCCATTGATAGCTAGTATGTATGTATGTTGCAACAAGATCCTTGTTGCAAAACCATTCTTTGTTTACACTAATAACCCTTGATTTCAGAGTTTGCAGTCAAATTTGACTTGCTTTGTATCTCCCTCAAACTTTTCAAGAAAAGGAGGATGAGGACGAGGACAAGGCCTTATGGACACACATACAGGAGTGAGTAGTAGCAGAAAAAATTGCATGTTATGATTGTGGTGATTAGCAATGTGAGGAATCACATAACAAGGTGCATTCCACAAGAGGGGTAGGGTATGAAACAAAATCTCTTGGAAATATAAACCAGTTCTTGAGATCAATCATCAGTTTTGTTGTGCCAAGAATTGTGGCCTGCATGTCCTCCCTTCCTGCTTTGTATGCAGAGATGATGAACATTTGTAGCTACTTGCTCACATCTGATGCAGTGGTTTTCTCTTAGTGTAGACACACTTACCTCCTATGCAGATCTTCATCTTCACGGGGAGCTGAACTTCCTTCTTCCTCCCATGACCTAACATGTCCAGAGATTCTTCTGCAGCAATTCTCTTGATAAGCTCCTTTTCCCCCCCTGTGCCTCAGAAAACTTCTTTCCTGAAACTGGAATGTTGTGCAACTCTTCAGATTACTACAAAGTGCATGAATGAGAAAAGGAACAAAGAAAGAAGATGCTGAAACTACATGAATTAGTGCACTTGGAAATGCAGTTTCGTGATGGTCTGACACTGGAATGGTGTGTCAAACTCTGAAGATTGTGACAAAAGTGTGCAAGCGAAGGAACAAAGACAACATCACCATTCTCAGAAAAGTTCATGTCTGAAACTAGAATTTTGTGCAAGTGTTCAGGTTGCTATAAAGTGGTGCACAAGGAAGAAACAAAAAGATGTCGACAGATGTTCCATGAAGAAGTGTGATGCAAATGCAGTTTCTAATGTGCTTTTGGAATCTGCACACATCCATACATAGCTGCCGACAATCACTCCATCGTAGATCAGATCAATACGGTTTTCCTTTACTTGTTGCAACAACACTTAATTGAATTGGTGGTGATTGTACAATTCTACTAGATGCCTAAGAAGAAGAAGAAGAAGAAGAACATGAAGAAATTGCACGTCAATTGTTGCACAATTCTACAATTCAGAGTGTAGTTGGAGATTATGATTCAAACAAACTCTTCTTTGCAACAAACAGAGTTGAAGTCTCAAAGGACATCAGAAAGTTTGCAATTCTCATTTCATTAGCCTTTGTTGCTTCAACCTTAAACCCCCCAAACCCCAAAGTCGTGCAGTTCAACTCTTAAGACGACGAAGAAGAACCCGAAGAAATTGTTGTGAGTGTCAATTGCTGCAATTCTGAAATTCAGACAGTGTTTGGTAGTTTGTTATTGAAACACTCCCGTTTGTAACAAACAAACAATCTAAAAGTATCAAAGAATCTCAGAAGTTTTCAATTAGGGTTTGGAGATCCAAGCCCTAATTTCCTGGAGTTCAGCTCTCTGAAGACGACGACGACGACGAGGAAGAAGACAAAGGACTCGTTTTGAGCGTGAATTCTTGTAGTCTTTTGAAGTATTTCAGTGGGTGATTATTGAAGCGTGATTCGAAGAACTAAGACGAGAAGGAACAAGAAAAAAGAGCAGGGAAGAGGAGGAGGAGGAGGAGGAGGGGCACCTGCTGTCGCTGTTTGTTTGATTGTTAACGTTGTTGTTGTTGCTGTTGATGTTTTTCTTAGTGGACATTTTTCTCTTGAGCAGTGAGGGGAGATGCAAAGTTTTCGGTGTAAAGAGAAGTTCATCATTTGCACAGCAATAGAGGAAGATGCGGGGACGGAGGGCAGCAAGGAAGATGCTACGACTTGCCTATGCCCCACCACCTGTGCACCATGGAGTTCTTACGCAGTTTGCACCTCTGCTTGCAGCTCTTTTCCCAGCTCGATGGTTCCAGACCACGGCAGCAGCGGCAAGAGGGCGTGGTCGTGGTAAGCTCTCTCTCTCTCTCGATTGGCAACAGATTGGCTTGTTTTTTTCATTGCCTCTTCCTCTGTTGATCAGTGGTGCCATTGAACCCTGCATCACTCCAATACAAAGGGTTCATTTGAAGAGAGGCTTCCGTGCTGCACTTCTTCAAGAACAGGGCTTGTCCCTCCTCTCCAATAATTTTGAAATGGAATTGAATGGTTTCTGATGACTCCTGAATTGGATTTTGTGATCCCTTCAATCTGTTTCTCACAAAACTGTGTTCTGGAGGATGGAGTATCTTCAGAAGGCTAGTTGTAGGTTTGATGAATCCTCAAACATGAAGCTTTGAACCCAAAGAATTAGGGTTTCAATGTGATGGGATGTCATCTGTCATCTAATGTTGGTTCTTTCGTTGCTTGATCAGTGCACTCAAAGAAATCTGGGATTACAAAGGGAGTTGAGCAAGGCAACATCAAAGCACAGTACCAGGTATACATCAATCCCTTACATTTTCCTGTCACATTTGTTTCGCCAGAGTCACACACACTTTACTCAGTATCTTTGTTGTCTTTGTTCATTCATTTTCCAACTGAAAATGGTGCCTCTACTACTTCTGGACCCATTTGGAGCCACATCCTGCTCTTGGAATTTTGTCACTTCAGTTGATCTGCGAGGTGCATGTATCAGGGGATGTTTTGTGCCTGAAAACTGCATGTGTATCAGGGGAATATTTTGTGACTGAAAACTGCTGCAACATCCTGGTCTGTGATATCACTGTCTGCCAGATTGCTTTTGTTTCCTTCTTGTGAATGTAGAACACTACCAAAACTTGACAGACAACAAAAGATAGTTGTCTCTTCTTACCCTTTCAAACCTGTTACAGTGTTTGATTTCCCTTGTTCATGTTCTATAGTATGATGTGTTTTTTCTTTGGATTTTCCAAGATTACAGGGTGGTCCAGCAAATGTGAAGTTGCATTATGATCCAGACAGTGTTGATGGTAAGCATCTTGGCCTGAATTTCACTGCAAGCTTTAGCTGTGCTGGCAGAATTTTGTGTCATTACTTTCACAGCATTCTATCCATTGCCTGCACATGCTTGAGCTTGTAACTTTGAAGGGATTTTTCAATGGGAATTGGGATATGAATGCATGCAATCGATTGCAGTATGACATAATTGTGACACACAGAATGGAAGTGCCCTGTGCATGTGTATTCTTTTCACCAGTTTTTGCAGTTTGTGACAGGCCACAAATGGAGGATTGTAGAGAAACTTTGGCAAGAGTTTTTCTCAGACCCTTCACAGTGGTGGGATCACAGGTTGGAGAAGGTAAGAAAAACAACCACTGTCATGTTCTTTTGTGGATTCAAGACATCAATATGCATGGTCCTTCGTGTCTGTTTTGATAGCATATGTGTGCGTCTGCACAGGATCCTGTGAGGAATCTGGGGTTGACCAGCTTGGTTTTGATTTACGTTTGCAGGCCAATGCAAAATATCCTGACTTTAAACACAAGAAGAAACAGGCAGCACTCTGGCTCAGTAGCTTATGGAATCCTCCATGGGTAGGACCTGAACTGGCTGCGATGGCACCAGGGACTGTACAAGTGAGCATCTTCTCATGGAATACGAGGCTTATAAGGTCTGTTGAGGCTGGGGACTATGAGAAGACATTGAAGCTTTTTCAACAAATGCAACAAGAGGGCATGATTCCAAACAGATTCACTTTTGTTCCTGTGCTCAACGCATGTACTAGTTTACAAGCGCTTGAAGAAGGCAGACGTGTCCATGTACAGATCATGCAAAGTTGCTGTGAATCTGATGTCTATGTGGGAACCAGCCTTGTTGACATGTATACCAAATGTGGAAGTATAGAGGATGCACAGAGAGTGTTTTACAGGATGCCCACACGTGATGCGGCTGCTTGGAGTGCCATGATTCTGGCACATGTGAAATGTGGACAAGGCCAGAAGGCTTTGGATCTCTATCAACAAATGCAAAAGGAAGGGGTGAAGTCAGACCCTATAACATTTGTGGGGGTGCTAAATGCTTGTGCTAGTTTACAAGCACTGGAAGAGGGTAGACATGTTCATGGACAAATGATTAGAAGTGGCTGTGAGTTGAATGTCTTTGTGGGTAATAGTCTCATTGATATGTATACCAAATGTGGGTGCATAGAAGACGCAAGGAGAGTTTTTGACAGGATGCCCACACGTGATGTGGTTGTTTGGAATGCCATGATTCTGGGACATGTAAAATGTGGACAAGGGCAGAAGGCAATGGATCTCTTTCAACAAATGCAAGAGGAAGGGTTGCAGCCAAGCTCTGTCACCTTTGTGGGCATGCTGAATGCCTGTGCTAGTGTAGCAGCAATTGAAGAGGGCAGGAGTGTTCATGAACAGATCATTCAAAGTGGTTGCGACCTTGATGTGTTTATTGGTAGTAGCCTCATTAACATGTATGCCAACTGTGGGAGCATAGTGGATGCACAGCGAGTGTTCAACGAGATGCCTGCACACAATCTCATCTCTATGAATTCTATGCTCAGAGGATATGCCATGCATGGGGAAGGTGAAGAGGCTCTTGGACATTTTGAGTGGATGTGTCAAGAGGGTGCAGAGATGAATACAGTCACTTTTGTTTCTCTTCTTGCTGCTTGTAGCCATGCTGACCTAATGGATGAAGGCCTGCACTACTTTGGGTGCATGGGTCTAGTTTATGGAATTTCTGCAACAGTGGACCACTATGCATGCCTTGTGGATCTTTTTGGCCGTGCTGGCTGTCTGCATCAGGCAGAGGAATTGATAGAAGTGATGTCATGTGCACCAGATATTTCTACACCCAAGGCTTTGCTTAGTGCTTGCAGAGTTCATGGTAATGTGGAGATGGAAGAGCAAATTGCAAAATGAGTTTTTGAGTTGGACCCTGGAAATACTGCAAGCTATGTGCTGCTATCAAACATCTATGCTGCTGCTGGCAAGTGGGATCTCAGACCCAATGTTCAACAACAGAGGTTAGAAAGAGGTGTGAACAAACTGCCAGGATAATCAAGTGGATAAAGAGGTGCATACATTTTGGGTTGAGATATAATCTATTTCAATCATCAGAGGTAGACTGAGGACATTCTAAAAGATTGAATTCTGTGGATAGATGAGGAACATTGGATTTGTACCCAACTACCAGGCCTGTGCTACATGAGGTGGAGGAGGAAGAAAATGCTTTTCCTTCCTCATGCACCACAATGAGGAGCTGGCAATTCATTTTTGATTCATCAGCATGCCTCTTACTCTGCTCCACATTTTCAAGAAACTGCAGGTATGCAGTAGAGAGTCCCACAATTGCTATCAAGTCCATTGCAAGGAAACAATCATGGTTAGGGATGCCAAACATTTTTGTCTCTTCAGGCACAGTCTTTGTTCTTTGCAGGGATTGCCGGTAATGACAGTTGTCTCTGTTTTGGATTGGGTCCATTTGCTCACAGCAGGTACCAGCTTTCACTATGTAGCAATACTTGAAATTTAAAGGGTGTGATTAGAAGATCCCATCTTATGTACAATACTGAACTTTCACATATGTAGTGGGTAAATCCAAATGCTTGAGGTTTCAGTTGTTCAGATTTAAGTGATTGAAGTAAGTGACCAGCCAGTGATTAGATGTACATCTGTTTTGCTATCCCAAGATGTGGAGCAGATAATCTGTTGAATCATAGAATCAAAGTGGGCAATGATGAGCCATGTCCAGCAATGAACAAGCAAAGGGCATCATGAATTTTAGAATGGATTGCCACTCCTCCATGTCATCATATGCCACCATTAGAGCCTGCCTTTGAAACAATATAGCACCTTGCATGGTCATGAGATGACCTTTTGGAAGTCACCTTATAAAGAGATGGTAATTCTCTTGGGAAACAGGATTCATTGACTGAGACCTGTCGGAAAAGTTATCTTTACCCTCGTCCCCCTCTTGATCCTAGTACGAGTTTTGTTTGCACAATTTCCTTTCCATCCAATTAAATATCACCAGCTTGTCTGCCATTTTCTCCAATTACAAAATATGCTAGCATGACCAGAGTGAACCAGCAGCCACTAGCGGACCATCCATTGCAAGTCAATTATAACTCAGTCATGGATGAATCCCAACTGAGTTCATATTGGGTTTCACCTTTTTTAAACTATCCTTCACTACAAGACAGTTGTTATTGCATGATTACCCAAGTATACAAACCAAATCTAACCTCAGTGAAGTTTGGATTCATGGGGTAAACCTCAATAAAGGAATAATGTAAAGGTTCAAATTTTGCAGTCTATAGTGAACTTGTTTTTTTTATGTTATCTGTCACATAAATTTGATTCCATTAAAAAAATTAGTTGCTGCAGATATTCAATCCATTTTCTTTCATGAATCAAACAAAATGAAATATTTTAAGGCATTTTTTGTATTTACATCCAAATGTATTCTAGATTGGTGTGAGGTGTTTTTGCTACATGCTACAAGCCTAGGTTGCCTTTGTTTTGTTTGAAGTGGCAAATGTAGATTGTCAATTTGGACATGTTTATACCTAGATGGAATTATCACTTTTGTAACTTGGTTATATATCTTTTCTTATTATCTTCTCAATGATTGAAAGTGGATCTTGGATCCTTGTAATGGATTCGAGTTGAGAGGATAATATCTGGAGAAAAAACATCAAGTTTGGATAGCTATAAAGGGGATGCATATGTGAGCCAATTGGACAATGCACAATCCACTAAAAACTAATCAAGTTCAATAATTCTGATGTTAGCCTATTAAATCAACCAGGTTACTCATTATACATCTCTCCTATTCACCTCTCCTATTAATTAGATGAGGTCCTCCCGAGTTCCATTTTATTTTATTTTGCAACGAGCCAATTTGATTGACCTATCACTCAAATAAAAAGAAACTATGGAGGCTCCCCAAAATACCAGGTTCTATTTTGAAGTATAGAGTTCCTCCCCTTTGGCCCCACCTATACAGGTGAAAGGAGGACAACATTTGCCAAAGCATATGGGATAAAAGTGACATGCTATGGAGAACATGTTGGGGAACACATTGGGAACTTGGGAAACATATTGGGAACCCATTGGGAATTTAAAGGGAACATAATGGGAACACATTGGAACCAGGGGAAAATGAAAAAAAATCCTTCCCCACCCTCAAAAAAACTTAAAAGGAAACAACACAAGGCACCTGAGCGCATGCTTAGGCCTTCCCATTGGTTGCATGAAATTTCTCTTCCAAAAAGAATTCATCACCATTTTCGCCCTGGACTAATACCCTCTACAAATAACACCCTACCTATTTAGTCATCAAAACCCTGCAAAACTTTATTTATAAACACACCGCTGATTTGGAAAACGTACAAAGTTATTAGAAAAAAAAGGAAGAATTTAAAGGATGCCAAGTTAGCACAAACTAGATGTCAAAATTTCTCCATCTAAACAACCGACCACTTGTGATAAGTCAATTGTGGCAATGGGGTGTGTGTCCTAAAAGGGTGGAAGTCAAAAAACAATTAAGCCAACCATTACCACCCAACTTAAGATGGAAGATTTTTGCATTTTTGCAACGTAATTGAATTTTATTATGAAAAAAAATAACCAGTAGAAAAAAAAGAGGGGTTTTCTAGTCCTTTGAAGCTCCAAATGGCATCAACACGATCATGTAAAAACATATCAGCATGTTTGTGTAGACATCCAAATACGTCAAGTGTTAGAAGGAAGAATTGATCAGTGGAGTGTCAATCATAATAACTCTTTTCTTTGGCTTGAGCTACATCAAAAGGAACAAATCCTTAAGTTATGCAAGATTAGGGAAATAAATCCACATGCATTACATTGGCTATGACAACATCAACTAGGGTGTGAATTCCATTTTTGATGAACACAATTTTGATTCATTGATGAAAAGAATTGAACATGGGTAAGGGAAGTGCATGTAGTTGTTTTTGTCACATGTGAACGCCAACATTTCATGCAACAGTGACAAAAATGTCGCAAACTACATCATGGGTCCTTGGGCACTCATTGACATGGGTGCAACATAATAAATGGATACCCATAAGGTCAATGATATGTGTGCACACACATTAGGGGAGGCTTGCAATTGAAGGATGTGGTAGTCCAAGCCTTATTTGAAGTGTTGTGGAAAAAATTGGGGAAAATAATCAAAAGGTTATAAAAATTGGTCAAACTATAAGCCAAATGTTTTCCCCAAGGCTAGAACATGATAAAATTCAAACACAATGGGCCTCACATATCCTATCAGAAAACATGTTAAAGAGGGTATGCTCCAAGATGGAATCTTGAAGTTGAACCATTTATTTCCCAATGAGTTGTTCAAAAAAAGGATCACATGCACGTGCTAAGGGCAGTAGAAGATCGCATGTTGTCTTCACATGTTACTAAAAAATGAAGGTGTTATTATCAACTCATGTTAAGGCTTCAAGAAAGAAAAGATGTACGTTGACCATAAGCCTAATGCCTATGATTGAAATTACAAAGGCCTAGCTCTTCAAATGGGCTACCAATTCAATGGTGGTCATTAATATGAACCTAATGCCATGAAAAACTATTGGGAGAAAGGCCTATTTGTGGGCTAAAAGTACTTTTGGGCTATCAAAAGACCTTAGACACATGAAACATCCAAACATTTGATGGAGGGAGGAATAAAAGGAAACAAAAAAATCTATGAAAGTGGAAGAAAGAGGTGTGCAACATTAAATGAAAGCACACTAAGGTGGCGTATTTTTTGACATATATGGAATCCATATTAAAATAAAAGTTCATTTTACATTGGAGTAAAATATATTATCTTGCACAAGTCGTATGGCAAGGCTAAACAATTTTTTTTTACTTTTACTCTTTATCAAAAAATGGAAAAACTAAAAACTTTATGCATAATTTATAAACAAACATGTATTCAAATTACATGAAAACTTCAAGAAAATCAAAATAAATAAATAAAAGTGTTTCATTTTTCATTTCCAAATGAAAAATAAATAACACATAAGGTCTCAACCCCTTTGAAATCAAATTCTTCCTCCTTGTTATATACAAGTTAATCCAAAACTTAAATAATTTAAATAGACCATTTAAATAGTCACTAATCAATAATAACACTAATAGTTTCGAAATTCAAAAATTAACAACCTGCTTTAAAATTATCTATTTTGCAAACTACTAGTTCTACCAATTATGTCATGACCCTAGCCTTGGGCTCATGACCAAGGCAAAGGCATGGAAAGGTGTGGGTCGAGACTGCAACCTAGGAGTCACATTTGCACTCCTGAGAGTGCAAGGGAGTGCGAAGGAATGAGCCCACACTCCAAAATGAACTTCCACTTTAAGAATTGGAGTCTTGATTTTTCAAAGAACAATTTTAAGGGTCAAAACGCATTGTATTGAAAACTTTTTTATACCATTGAAAATCCCTTGAGACGTAGGTGTCTAAAATGGGTTTGCATGATCCATTTGAATACTTACAACACAAGTTATGGTTATTTGAGGGGTTAGGAGTTAAAGTGTCAATTTGACTCGTGAACATTAAAAGTCAAGAATCACCCTAAAATGCATGCGTATAGGTGGTGTGTCACAAATCGTTGAAAAGTTATCGAAGAGGGCTACAACTTTGCTTGCAACCTCATCTCAATCAGAGGTCTAAACAAAAAGTTATGGGCCTCCAAAGTGGTGGGAGTCCCAATTTCGAGATTTTTAGGATTCCCAACTTGGGAGTCCTCGGAAAAATGACATTTGGGTGTAGCCCCTATGGCTAATCATAGATAATACTATAAGGGGGAAGGTGGTGGCTTCCCCCAAATTCAAACCATGGTGAATCTTATGAGTCTGTGTATGTTTATAGTTTGTTCATGCACCAAATGTCGCAACCCTAGCCTTGGCTCACGACCAAGGCAAGGGGGTTGCAAGGTTGCGGGCCTATAAGTAGACCCGGGAGTTGTATCGCATGCTCCCGGGAGTGCAAAGAGTGTGAGGGAATGAACCCTCACACTCCCAAGTGAACTCCCATGTTGGGAGTTGGTGAAAGTTGGAGTCCCAAAAGGACTCCCGAAACTTCAAAGAGCGTTTTGAGGGGTCAAAACTCCATGGCTGGTTGCGCTCTTTATATCAATGAAAAGTTCTCGAAGTGTAGATGTCCAAAATGGGCTCGCATTGCTCATTTAGACATCTGAAAAACAAGTTATGGCCAAAAGAAGACCCGGGAGTTGAACTCCCGGGATTCCGCCAGTTTTGACTCCCGACCACTAGAAGTCGGGAATCGACCCGAAATACTTGGCTGCAGAAAATGTGCGACATACCGTTGAAAAGGTCTCGACGAGACCTACAACTTTGCTTCAGATGGCAAGTCGATCGGAGGTCTACTCCGAAAGTTATGAAGCTTCAAAGTCGCAGGAGTCCCGAAAATGCGCGATTTCGGGACTCCCACGCGGGAGTCCCGGGAGTCCCGGGACAAAATGGCCATTTGGATGCCACCCCCGCGGTGAGTCACAGAGTATACTATAAGGGGGAAGGTGGTGGCTTCCCCCAAGGTCCGGGCCGTGGTGAGTCTTGTGTGTCCGTGTTGCCCGTGGCTTGTCCCAACACCAAACGGATCTAGAATGAGTTCTAACCACTTTGTGTGGTTTCATGCAGGCCCGTGTGAGTGAGTAAACTTGTCAATTCTTCCTAGTCTTTCCCGGGACTTCTAGCACGCCCCTCTCACCCCCTCTAGTGCTGGAAGTCGAGATCGTGCTCCAAGTTCCAATTCCTTCCGCATTGCCGCATACTTGGACCTTCAAGTGGGTCTACGAGGAACTTGGGAGCGCGACACCAAAAGTGTTCCAACTACGCACTAACCAACTTATTGTTTGGTTTGTGCAAGTCTGTGTGAGTAATTGACCTACTTGTCACTTGTACTGGTCCCCATCCCAAAGCTCCAGTACATCCTTCTTACCCTTGAAATGCAAACTAGGGAACATACCCCAACTATTTCTTCCATTATTTTCACTTTTGGATTTGCATTTGAGTATTTCAAGGAGTGTGGGGGTGCGTTGAATTACATGTTTAGCCAACCACCTATTCAATCAATCTATTGGTTCAACATGTATCACCAATTCAATAATATCACCGGTTAAGCTATTATGAGTTAGAGGATCATCAAATATTAATTAACAGAGAATTATGGTCAACATCATCCCCCTTTCAAAACTACATTTTGTCTTCAACATGTTAGTTTTAAGATTTTATGTTCACTTTTTTTAATGTAACATGCTGGTTAGTATTGTTTTTAGTTGGTATAGCATTGGCTTCCTCCACAAGTTCAATTTGACTTAAAATCTAAATACCTATTTTTGTTGCAATTTTATGTTGATAAGGTGTTTCTTCAAAGCTCGTTATGGGTGTTGCAAATACCTTTGATGCATGAGGCGTGTTGGAAATTAAAGTAATATCCAAACCTACACTTATTTGGGGTGGAGTTAATGGTATGGTAGTAAATAGAAATTTTAAGGTTTCTAATTTGTTATTCACCACAAATGATGGTGCATCAATAGGTTCAGGAATAACTTCAACAAGTATTGCTAAAGTTACCATAGGTAAATGTATGATTTTTAAACTTTTTCCTCTTCTAATGGGATTAACTGGTTTGGTGGTAACAACAAGTTGTTATCTCAAATTAATGAAAAAAATAGATGATGTTGCACCTGTTGTCCTTGTGTTAGTTCCAATTTCCATAGACACAAAAGAAGGTGATTCATATTTGAAATTTGGGAAAATAGTTTGGTAAGCTTGTAGTTCTAATTGGTAAACTTATTTGTCAGCTTTAGCCATCTCCATGTTTTCTTGGATTTGGTCCTTTGTGAACTTTTGGACTATTTGCCACCATTCTTTCCACTTGGATTCTTATCCCTTAAAGCTTGATTTTGCATTTTGAGCAAAATGTTGTCCAACAACAATTCCTCAAATTCCTTCAACCTATTATCTAGTCTAGCAAGTAGGACTTTGGTTGGTTCGTTCATTTGTACCTTTGTTATTTCCAATTTGCCCTTCCAATCTTGGATTTAAGCTTTCAAGTTTTGGGTTTGCTTCTTATAATTAATGTTGGCAAGTACTAATTGCTTTTTAAACTCTTGACATGTTTGTTCTAAACTTGTTATAATCTTTTCATGTTGCATGCTAGACTGCTCCATTTTGTTACAATTTCAAGTCATCCGTTCATGTTTACTTTGGAAATGTTTCAAATCATTGTGAGTTTTTTGATTAAGCTAATTAAATTCATTGTACTATAGTTGCAAACTCTTAGCTTTCAACGTAGCTTGCTTTGCATGATTCAACTTCATGGATAGATTCTAATTTTCATTTTGAACCTGAATAGTTGCCCCTTGACTGCAACCAACTCCTTTTCTTAGTTCTTCAAGGTTTGTTGTACTATAATCAATTCTAGATTATGGGTTTGTAATTGGTTATTGGTATCACACAAGTTCTATTTGACCTCTTCACATTCAACACTCAGGTTTGTGCTTCCATTTAAAATTCCTAACTAGGTTGTAACATTGTGGGTAGCTTGTTCAAAAAAAATATTTATTTGTTTTAGATTTTTTGTAGGATGACCAAAAATTGGGGTAGATTGAAGTGTAAAAAATTATGTGTTTTCTAAATTAACATGTTCAACTACTAATTGAATAGGTTGGTACATCCTTACAAATACAATTACAAGTTCTCTAACCTCTACAACTATTACCATAAGTTCAACAAGTTCAACTTGAACATCTTCATTACTTGGTGAAGATTTACATTAGGTTCTTTTTTAGAGTTGGCCTGTGTTGTTGTTGCTTGGAATTTTTCATCATTTCCACCACCCATTTCCTCTAAATGTGTCTTCTTTTCTTCATCTTTTGACCCAACAATTAGAATTTTAGAATGGTGTCTAGATTTTTTTCCTTGGTGGTGAAGTAATAGGTTCAAAACTTAACCTATTTCATGGCGTAAGCGATTCTATGCACGTCTTCAACCTATGAAACTAATGTGTCAGTAAAGGCGATGAAATTGTTGATCATGCTAATTTTCGTTCTCCTTAAAAAATTGTTCCCTAATGATAGGTTCAAAAGATATTTCATGATCTTAGACAATTGGTTGGGTTGAACATGTTGGTGACATAGGTTCACCTTAGGTTGTTATTCTTGGTGAAGAACCTTCAAACAAAGGGAACCATTTCTAAAATAGGACATTAAGGATCAATCTTAAGTAGCAAATGGTAGTTTGCTAATTCTAAGTGTTAAACTAACTATTATATTCTTCTATCATTTAATCCATTGAGTCAATTCCATGAACATTTGGGTAAAAACTATAGAACATTAGTCAACAAGTTGTGTTTTGTTCGCCAAGTCAAAGGTAATATCTATTCAGTTGTTAAAGTAAACTAACCACTTTTGTTGATAGATGATTTGCAAAATGGCTACAAATTTGGGATGAAATTCCTTTTTCATGCGTACAACACTTCATTATTCATTTTCTACAAGCACATTGGGGCTTGCAATTTTTTTCAAAACAATATTTACATCTTGAATAATAGAATTGGCAACATCCATAACTCCTTCATTGGAAATGCCAAGTTCATCATAGATAAATATTTGGTCAATAAGAATTTTTTTGCCACAAACTTGAGCTTTGATACAACCATCTTCTATCTCCTAGGTTTGTAGGGATTTTTTTTACAGGTCTTCTCATGGTGTAGTCTACTAAATGTTGAAAAGTCCTTCCAAACCAATTTGTTTCGCCCATTTGTAATTGTCTAGGTCCATTTTCATCCATTGCAACATCTTTTGGGCCCCTTTTGCCTTTGACGTTGGTATTTTCTTGATAGGTTTTTCAATTTGTTCCTCCACAAGCACTTTCCTTTTCCTCTTCATCATTGTTTTTGGGTGAGATCATGGGCGTTGAGGTACAATGTTGGGAACCAGTTCTTCTTCAAAAAGTTTTCGAAGAAATGATTTTTCAAAATTGTTGATTATTTCTTTCAACTCTCTTTCCTCTTCTTTGTTTGTTTGCTCAAGTGTTTTTGGCGGTTGCTCTTTAGCAAAAGGTCAAATGAAAACTTTAGGTTCTTTTTTAGAATTTGAAATTATAATAACCAATGCTAGTGTACAAATAAGAGTGGGTCATTGAAGAAATCATAATGTAGCCTCGAGTTCTTCTTGCGAATTTCTACTTTTCTTTGCGCATCAAAAGTTCTAACTTCCTTAGTTGTTGGCTTTCATGAAGCTAAAGGTTTTACACAAATTATTCCTCTTAGCCTAACCTATTGCATTCTTTCTCGCTTTATTTGCTCTCTTCTTACACTTTTCACCTTTCTTTCAAGCTCTTTCACCCTAGCCTCTCTTTTCAACTTATCCAAAACGCTCTCACTCATGGCATCAAGCAAAACAACAAAGTAAAACAAAATGAAAAGCCACAACAAAGGTTGCAATGGTTCTTGATATAACTATGGTTGATAACAATTTTGTGGTTGTGAATAGACACACCTTTTAGGGTTATAGATTTTTAATGAATAGACGTTCATAGTATTTACAATGGGTATGTCACTTTAATAATTATGAATAGGTGCATTGCTATGATAATTACAAATGGGTATGTTGTTTATAGTGATAGGTCCATCTATTGAGTCATTAGTAACCAATTCAAAAATTATAGGTTCAAAAATGTCATTCTCAACATGTCATGGTTTAGGAATTTCTTTTTGAACAAGTATTTTAGTGGCCAAATCATTGGGTTTAGCAAATACAAGTTACAAGGTATTATCATTTATAAACTTGTATGGTTTCAATTTGCTGATGTTGGTTAGGATTGGGTTAAAATTGAACTTATCCATGGTGACAAGTAAAATTGTATTATTGGGCAAACAATATTGTATCCTATAAAGCCCAAACCATCTTCGTTAAAATTTAGGAGCATATGTTGAAATAGCCCTTGGAAACCAAAATACATAGTTTCCAAATTGAAACTTAATTTCAACATATGGATTTTGTGACCATAATGACCTATTCCACTGGTTAAAAACAATTAAATCCTACATTGCCATCAATTGGTCTTCCCATAATTTTCCTAGCTCTGATAGATAACTAATTAATATTTGGACATGTGTTGGATCTAAATTGTTACCATATCTAAATGGTAATAGGTATTATGTGAGTAATAAGGATGTAGTCCATAAACAAGTTGAAATGGAGTATGACTTATTCCAACTTTGTATGTTGTTTGGTATGAAAATAATATTTCATGGACAGGTGTTTGTTTTAGTCATTTTGGTTTTCATTGATTAATTTGGTTAGTAAGGTTCCAAAAACCTTATTGGTAAACTCAACTTATCCATTTCCTTGTGGATAATAAACAATAGAACTGATATGTTTAAGGATAAAATGGTTTATAAGATATTTGATAACATTGTTGATAAAATGGGTACTTTGATCGGTTATGATAGTCAAATTTGGTTAGAATATGTTCATTTAAGAATTTAACAATTACAGCAACAATGTTGGTGTGGAATGCTCATGCTTCCACCCACTTTGTTGCATAATCAATGGCCACCAAAATGTACCAGTTCTTGGTCAATTTACTGGGAGGTTTGACCAATCCAATGAAGTCCAATTTCCATTTTTGAAATGGTTCTTTAGATAGAGTAGTAACCAATTTTGCTAGGATTTGCATTAACAAGTTACTTGTTCGTTGACATTGATCGCATGTTTTGTAGTATTCATGAACATCATGATTCATTGTTGACCACCAATAACTAGCAATGAGATTTTCTTCATACTAATGTCTGAAGAGAAATGACCTCTTGCAATTCCTCCATGAAATTCTTATAACACTGTGGATACTTGTTCTAGTTGTAAGATTTGACAAAACTTGTTGTCTTGTTCGAATCGATACAATACTCCTTTCTGGGGCACAAATGATTTAACTCTCTAAACCAAATATTGTCGTTGTGAGAGTAGTAAACCTCTTTGGCATCAATCCTTCTAACAGGTGCTCATAAACATTCTACACACCCGATCCTAAAAAAATAGAGGCCATAGCCATGAACACTTTGAGCATTAAAGGCTTTGTATTTGAGCATTAAAAAGTAGAGGCCATAAACACTCTGAGCATTAAAGGTTTTATATTTGAGCATTAAATATAAAATATTAAGTATGCTTACCAATATTGGGCTGTTGTCAGAAACAGGAACAGACCAGTGTTGGGCAGGTACCCAGTTTGGCAGGTTAGAATCATCAGTTTCAATTCTGGTTAGTAAAAATCAAATTGGAATTGAGTCTGATTTTCAGAACCCGAATCGAAAACAGAATTGAACCTAGAATGAGAACTGGACCCAGAACTGAGTTAAATTGGAATTGAAATTGAGAATTTATTTAAAAAGATGACTAGAATGGGGTGTAACCACAGGTTAATTGGCAATTAACTATGGGTTCGAGTCTGGGTTAGTAATAACCAGATTAGAACATCCGTCTGATTTTTTGGAACAGAATTGAGAATCAGAATTTTTTGTTAAAGAGCCAGACCAAGAACCAGAATCATTCTTACATTTATTTTTTAGAACTGGAACTGGAACCATTCTAATTCATTTTAAAAAACTGAACCGAAACCAGAGGTTCATCATTTTTTTTAAAAAGAAAAAAGAACCACCCAACAGTAAACCATCCTCTGGATACCTGTTATTACTGAGTTATAAATGAACCTCAACTGAGTTAATATTTGGTTTCACTTTGGTAACCAATTTTGTAGGAAATAGGTCTCATATATAGGTAGATAGGTAGGTAGGAAAATAAGTAATTACTAGGTAAGTAAATGGTTAATACATAGGTAATGGCTGTTTTAACTACCTATCTACTAACAACCTGCTTGTGGGTAGTTAGTAGGTAGGTAGGAAAAAAAAAAGGATCTGAACTAACGACCATGGTTAGCTAGGGAACTGGAACTCAACAGAAAATTGTTTCCTGACCACTAACCATTCATCCTTCATGGTGCACTGGTGGGTGCTAGTTCACTGTGGCCCCTAGGGTGTGTTCATTGATGGTTTCCTGAGTTTCACCCTGTCTTTCTTTTTTTTTCCCTGAGCGCCTCCATTGCTGCTACATAGATTTTCACCGCTTTGCACCGCTCCTACCTCTACACTACTATAATTCCTCTCGAACCTTGTGCATTAATTGCTGAGATTCAGCATTTTGTAGCGAGTTTCAGTACTTCATACTGAGATTTAATAAAATTTCCTTACTTTGCGGATACCACTAAAAGAGGGGTTAGGGGGTGAAAGGACGCCCAAAGACAGGGCGAACACAGGGTGACTTTATGAATATCTCTGTTATCAGAGTGAGTTTGATCCTTAATGGAGTGAGATTAAAATAATAATAATAGCAAATACATTGCATTTAAAAGGGGAGTGAAGCCAGAATGCAACTCAAATTACACTGAATTATATGATAATTTAAGTTTGATCATCTTTCTTAAATTACACTGAATTTTGTGACAATTTAACTCACTATCTTTCTTTCTTTTCTTGAGCACCTTCATTGCTGATGCTCTTAGTGCCACAATAATTATAATGAATCCCATGCACTCTGTACTACACTGTTAATTGCCCACATAGGTATATGCATTCGCCATTTCCAGAACCAAAGGAATCTTTCAAACCATTGTGTCAGTTTACATATTGATGTCAAATACAAAGGGATGATGGATCTGTGTATGGATTGTGCACCAAGTTCAGAGTGCCTTGTGCATGGATTGGTTCTCCATGATCCTAATTTAAAATCATATTTCAATCTCAAGCTTTATAGCTTATCAAGGATGCAGGTCAATATAGTTGTAACTCAACCTGCAGGACAATCATGAGTAGCTGGCTTGAATTCTTCACCACCAGTCAGGATGAACTCTAAGCCATCGAGGATCCCTTACAATCAATCTTCCCTAAGGATTTGTCCACCTATATAAATTTCCATTTGCAGTCTCAGTTTCTTCTGCTTGTATGAACAAACAAAATTAACATCTGCAATGCAGTTAATGTACATGCAAAAATAAAAGCAAAGGCATATGTCAATGGGTGCAAAGTGCACAGAAAAACCCATACAAGAACAGTGAGAACCAAGTACAGATTCTAAGCTTTGGGCAGATTATAGTAGTCCAGAATTTTACTTCTAGCAATTGCTGTCCAAGCAAGAACTATTTACTCTAAGCTGGTAGGATTGGCTGTTCTACAAAAAATCTATGTTCATAGAAAGATGAAGACCCCTGAACAAGTGATAGAATTAGGAGGTAAGATTCTTGCTCCATGGAATTTCATCAAGTCAAACTGTTAGTCTCAGGGCAGTATGCTGAAATTAGTTTGAGATTGGCAAAGGGGAAGTCACTGCGGTCCACCTCAAAATTCAAAGAAACTACTTCTTCTCTAAAAACATGTTGCGGAACTCAGAGTTGGATTTGGGTGCTTGGTCTCCAATGGAGGTTGTTGAAGAATCCCCATGTGGGGTTCCCCACCCCAGTGGCCGAGCCACAGTCCTTGGCACTGCAAAGGTGTTAGTACCAGTGAGCTTCACATGGCCACCTCGACGATGGCTTATCATTGGAGGTCCTGCCTGACCCAGTCCACCTAAGAAAGCCAACACAAGAAAAAAAACCAACTTTAGATTCTGATAACCATTCAATATGCTTTGACAAGAAACACCAGACAAGTTCACAATTTTTGATCCCTTGAATGGATTCAAAATAGATGAGTGCCAATGGAAACAGACTCAAACCAGAAGAAACCCATCATGCTGTTCAGAGCAGTAACTACAGGCATGAATGGAAACTTGAACACGGAGTACAATATATGAACTTGCAGACCATGTACCTTGTTGCTCTCCTTAATCCAGGTTGCTTGAGGAAATACAAACTAAAGGTACAATTCATGATACGTGAAGGTTATACCTCCTTGCTGTTCATTGTGTTGACCTCTTCCTCCAGTGCTGATGTGGCCTCCTCGCCCTCCAGCCCCTACTCAAAAAAAATACAAAGATAAAGTCTTAACTAAAGTAGCATAGCAGAGCCATGGATGAGAGAACTAGGAACAAAGAAGCTCAACTAGCCTACAAAAAAGAGAAGCCCAAGGATGGTAGCAAGAGACTACATGTCAAAAGAAGCTTGAACCTAAGAAAAAGAAGACAAGATGTGATTAAAGCCCCAGCATCCCCTTGAGATAGATTGGAGAGCAGTAAATACCACGACCACCAGCAGCCCCTCGACCTCGCACAGATCCACTGCCCCGTCCTCCACTTCGACCAGTCTTTGGATCTGACCGTGCAACACTCAAAGGGCGTCCCAAGAACTCCTCTTTGTTTTTGGCTACAGCTGCTTCTAAAGATTGTTCATCTTCAAATTCAACATAAGCCAGTCCCTGCAACAGAAAGAAAAGGATGCCCTAGATTGTGGTCAACAACAGGCAATACTAAACCATCAAATTTAGTGCACACTGGTCATCTCATTCCAAATAAGAACCAAAAACATCTTTTTGGGCAATTTATGCAATTTTCAGCCTCCAAAGCCAATGGACCTACCCGTGGCCGAGAGGTTGCACGATCTCTCAATAAGCGGACATCCTTGACACCACCACAGGACACAAAGAACTCTTTTATCTGCTCCTCTGTTGCCTGCAAGCCAAGCACAGGGGGAAAAAAAAACATCAGCTAACATTAGGAGCTTTGGCCCAATTCTACAGATTACTAAAACATTTCACTGATACTTGATCTGTAAAGACAGGGCTGATCTCTTCCCCAGCCACAGGGTTCTGTAGAAGAATTATCACCTCAAATGAAAGATTCGATAAGAAGGCTGTACATTGATCTGTATACACAACAGCAGTGTTCAAACTTTGTGACTGAGATTGCATACTTTTCCTTGTCCCTTCTTGGCCCCCTTCGATTTCTGGTGATGGCCCAGTAATCACATCTGCTTGCTCCATAGGATGGTCAGTATCCTTCACACCACTTGGCCCATTGGTCTCAGTCCCACCCTTCTGTCGCTTAGCTGAACTTTCATGCTCTGAGAAACCAACACCTCTCTTTCTACTCTTTGGCACATGAACATCAGCAGACTTCGTAGCAGCTGATTTAGTTGTCACTTTTGAAGTCTTAGACTTACGTTCACCTGCCCCTTGTGCTTTTGCCTCCTCCAGAAATGAGACAGCATTCTGACTTGTCTTTTGCTCTTGTTGGTGTTGCATTGCCTGAACTTCAGCTACCCGGGGCCCCACCTATGCGGAGGCCAATAACCACCCTCTATAAGTTGGTTAGCACTATCTCCTCCCTTAAGAAAAAGCATGGATAAACTCCAAACCATTTAGGAAGAAAACAAACAGCACAAAGCCAGAACACACATGCACAGTGCTCACCTTCAGAACTGCTCGATCATAATCTTCCAGAGTTCCATACTCTTCCTCAAACTGTAACCATTTCCTGCACAACACCTGATGGTAGCCACTAAGAAAAGAATTAGAGGTGCAGATCTATTCCCAATACAAGGCAAATGCCAAGACAGAATATCTAAGTGTAGTGTCCATCCCAGGGCAAACATCAAGTGTCTCATTACAACTTGTGACATTCATAGCGCACAAAGAAGGCCAGTTAAGAAAAGCAGCAGCACATCAATATTGTTGCAGGGCAAAACTCCAGAAAAAACATTTTTAGAGCCAAGCAAAGGTCAAGCCATTAGACAAATCCATGTGCACAAGTTACCTTCTCAGAGGCAGTGTCATAGCAGAAGCAATGATGGAAATATTTCTGAAAAGGGAAGGAGTAGATAGCTAAAGTCAAAAGGGATAGGATTTTGGAGGAATGATAGGAGTTCTGCAATACCTCAGTTCCTGTGCCTTCAAGTCTGCGACTGTAGCAACGTCTGTAGATAGAGCGAGTCTCCTTCACATTGCCTAACAATATCTCCATTGATATGTAGCTTAGCCAGACCTCAGGCATTCGTCCACTGTCCATTTCACAAGACCAACAGTTCAGAAACAACAGACACAAGAAAATGCTCTTGGTTTTCCCTTCCAGCATATGCTAATGGCCAAACTGTATCTTTTCTTTTTGGTTTCAGATGATTGATGAGAGTTTAAATCTTTACAGAATTTCAGAACAGAATTTGCAAAGAAATTACAGACCCATCTCAATGTCAGTTGGATATCCGATCCCATAAGTAATTGCAAACATCCAACTCTCAACCATCAAAAACAAAGAAAGAATTAAAATTTTGTTAGGTAATATTGGTCCCTTAAAATTGTGTTGGGTGAGCATCCATCCCTTCAACACAGTTGTAGTAGTCAAAAGCCCTAAAGGTTTTTAATGTAAGGCCTTTCCAGCAGCAGATAGGGCTATGCCCTTTACCAAAAGGTGTCAAAGTTCACACATGAAATCAGGCTGGCATTCTTGTATTGGCACAAAGCAGGCCTATGTTAGAATACCCCACCTCCCATAAACTGCCAACAACCACCATGCTGGAACAGACTTACTGAGTTTTGATCAAATTTTCCCAGACCCCCCGAGCAGCTGCCACATCCTTCAGAACATGGGCTTCAAGATGAGTCCAGTACAAAGGAAGCCGGAGACTTTGGTCAAAGAAATCTGGAAAGTACTTTGCCACGAACTGAGCAGCACGCTGGAGAACAACACAAATAGAAAGCTGTATAAGCAGACCCTGAAATAAAAACTCTAGAAGAAAGGACCCACATGATGCAAATAGTTCTAAATTGTACCTGGCACACTCAAACAATAAGGGGTTGGAACAAATGCTGCAAAGAGGATCTCACATCCTCTGTCTCCTTTTCTTTCGGATATGAATGAAGGGAAGACCTATGCAAAAATATTTTTTGATGTTTACAAAGTACGACACTCTCACATGAAAAAACAACGGACTATGTTTGCAAGAGTAGAAGATATACTCACATCAAATGTTTCATGCAGAACTGCAAAGTCTAGTTTATTGTCAGCATCTAAACCTGCTGCCATGATTCGCCTTCGAAGTCCATGAGCTCTTGTAAGAAACACTTCCTCATACTGTAATTACAACACAGGAGATGTCACTTAATCCTCTCTAGCCTTGATCCAATACACAATCATCTGTGTCCAGAGAAGCTTTTAATTTTGTAAAAGCTGAAAAAGCATGAGTATGGTAAAATACTGACCTCATTTGGAGTCTGGAAACCACTTAACAATGCTTGCTCAAAAACCTGCAACAATGCCCCACCAGCTCAAAACCCAAAGAAGGCACAGTTATAGTGCAAATCTACAAAATGCATTATCCTGTGAGCCATACAGAGAGCACCAAAGAGGTGGTGATTTTACTTACTGCAGCAAGTTCAGTTTCTGGAGCAGAACCACGCTCTAAAGCCAGCATGTACTTTGTCCATAAGGTAGCAACCCAAGGACAGTTTCGCACTGCCCTTGCATACACCTTCCATATGACTGATGCCACCTGAACATATCAACATCACAAAATTTCACTGGATTCAAGAACATGACAATAAATTCAAGTACATGTTTCCAGATTTGTGCCCTCACGATCAACAAGATTTGATGCCATATGCGCCACATGCAAAGGGCCACGCCAGATAATAGTAAGATTGGTGGCAATCTAATTTGAGGATGTTGCACATGAAGAGCAAGCTACCTTTAGATTGACATCTAGGTACTCAGTATATTTGAGCCATATGTCCTGGGTGACAGGAAACTCTGAAACCGCACGCTCATAGAGTATTTGGACACGAGCTGGCTCCCCAGTTGCCTCCTCCAAAGCTATGTATCCCTGTGTCGAATTGAGAAGAACTCTTAGCCTTCTGTGCAGCAACAAACACTGAGATGGGTGTTCATTCCATTATCCAGCCAAGCTAAATCTAATCACAGAGGTAAAAGTAAAAAGGCTATCATAAAGGTCAAGAAGCACTTCTGGTAACAGTACTGATAATTTATTATTGTGAGATTAACAAACCAGATAGTGCTGAAGCAGATCACCCTGCACAGATGTCTCACGAGCTATCTGAGCCTCATAAGGTTCACGTGCCCTGCACATCTGCACAGCTTTCTTGTAGGCCAATGCAACACCATTGGGGAGGCCTATCAAGTCATCACTGTCATCTCCCACCTGAACACCTTGCTGTTGCTCCCAGTCCTTGTACTCTTCAAGAAGCAGATCATGATTGGCTAAGGGTACAGTCAACTGACGACGAAATAAACTTCTCACAATTTCAACCTGCTTAGATTTTGCCTGCCAATTCAGCCAGGGAGGATGATCAGACTTTTAAGCTGATCTGTGAAGCAGGAGAGCAGGGTCAAAGCTTATGCATGATATGGCATGCATACAAGAGAATAAATGCATACCTCTTGACTTGCTTCCACCATGCTGATCAACAAGGCTTGTTCAAATTCTCGATAAGCCTCCCAAACTTTCCCTCCTTCTGTGAAATGCAGGCCTGCAGCTGCCAGTGCACGCTCGCAAAGTGCCCTCATTTTCGTGATTCCAGGAGGAGTGCATTGAGCAACAGACAAGTCGTTCTCCTCAACAAATTCAAGATAGTCAACCCAGAGAGATGCAGACTACACAGCAGAAACCCAAAATACAAAACACAGGTAGCTGCTTAGAGAACAGTTCACAACCTCAACATCAACCTTTCAATTGAAGGCCTATCAAGGCTGACCTTCAGTTATCTACATCTTGAAGTCACCAAAACCAAAAGAGGGGTATACAGAAAGAGCGTGAAATCTTACCAGATACTCTCCTACACCCCGCTCATACAACACCTCCACAGACAAGAAATCTTCAGCACTGCCACGTGAAGGAATGGAGTCACAGTGTAACAGAAGAAGGCCAAGCAAAAACATACAAAGATAGGTAAACATCAAGATGAGTGTGCTTCAAGCTTAGAAGATAAAATTTTGTTAAAAAATGTGCCATACAATTGTGGCATATTTTTTTTACCAAGAGGCTAAACGAGCTTCATCTTGACACCATTCACGCCACATGCTAGAGGTCAGAGGAAACACTGCATTCATTGCCTCCCTGGCTGTCCTAATCTTCTCCAGCAATCCTGCCTTCCGAAGCACTGTCACATACTGCAACAAGATGTGAACCCATGAGATAAGAGTGACTGGAATTCCTGATAGACTCGTGCCCTCAGCAGATGCACAAAGAATACCAGGGCATAAAACAGGCAGAGATCATTGTAAGCTTGAATCAAATGTGTCAAATTTACAGAGACTAAGAGCCCACTTCTTCTTCTAAAACCCTAGCCACAAAGCAGACTCAATGTCCACATAAAATACTCACTCAAAGAGTGATGACCCTTCCCGAAAATTCCACAGCCAACACCTCCTTGCATGTTGATCTCGTGGAAATAGAAATGTCTACAGGTCTGTTCTGTGCATAAACAGCACTATGGCAAAGATAGTACTGAGGCGGAATTTTTACATAGTCCCAAACCCTAATTCTAACCCTAATCTTCACTCGAAAAGTTCAATCAACACCCTGAATTGAAGGCTTTATTTTTCTCTTCAAGGCTTTGAATATGTGCGCCACTGGCAATGGCGGGCGCAGTTGTTCTGCTTTCATCTTAAGGTATGTTAGGCTGTGAGAAAAGAAAGACTGGACCCCATCTTTAACCTTGGCTGAGACATGCTTTCTTGTTTGTCCTCTTGGCTTCTTCCATGCATTCAAACCGCATGTGAGATTGTTGACTAAAGGCACCCGACCAAGAGAAGGCTTTTACACAGAAGGTGCTGGCGGGGCATAGAGCATATGCAGTCATCCCAACGACAAGGAAAACAACATATGAGGGGTAGGTAGCGAGCGAGAAAGAGAATTGATCAAGGGGGGCGAAGAAAAAAACCACCTGGAAATGAGCCTCATAGCTATTGGGATTGCCAGCCACTGCAGCCTCCAACTGCTCCAGTTGCGCACTAACTTTCTCACCATCATCTTCATCTTCTGACCCGGAATCAGAAGCCTCGGAGCTGGAACCATCATCATCATCATCATCATCATCATTCTCTCTGTGTTGGCCCCCAGCAGCAGCGAAATCTTTCTCGTCGTCTGAAGACATGGTGGGTACGTTGCAGAGGAGGTATGCCTGCTGGCGTGCAAGCTCGCTCGCTTCGCTTTGTGGCGAGAAAGAAAGAGAATAGGAAAACGTACGAGAGGGGGGTACTGTGCCAGAATACCAAACGAATGGAAAGAAGTTAGGGTTAGGGTTTCCACTTTGTTCGCTAGGGTTTGCAAGCGCTGCTGATCAGGCAGATAGGAATAAACCAGTGGTGTTTGGATCTTGATTTCAAGAGGAATCTTCGGTTTCAGTCTTAACTCTTTGTTTTTTTTGGGGGGATGGAACCTCCGGTTCAATCTTGAGATGAGTTTTTTGGCTTTTAAAAACCTTTGGTTTCGATCATTTTCACAAAGAATTTAGAGCTGATTAGATTTAAGAAAAGGTCCAGTTCATCTCCATTACACATAATTAAACTTTTTAAAAAAAAACGTAATTAGTTCGTTCGACTAATACACACACTCCAATATAAAAGTTATATAATATTAATTATGTAAAATTAATCAAGTGTAATAATTTGTCTAAAATGTAAAGTTAGGCTCTTTTTTTTTTTCAATATAATTATATTTATGTACTTAAAAAAGTTGAACCCTATAAAATGAGGTAGCACTTTGAATTCAAGTTCTAATTCAATTTAGAAAATATGTTGGTTCTTTAGTTAAGTTTCAATGGTGATTCTAAGGAAATTTGAAACCTTTAGCCTGAAGCTCCTAAAACCTAACTTAAACATGATAAAATTAAGGTTGATTACATAAAACATAATAAATGGCCAGAGGGTGGGTGGGCTTATTCTTGTTCATCGACTTATATTTGTGTCCTAGTAGAGGGACTCATATTGGGTATCTAGGAGTAAATTCATTGTTGCAAATTACACTCAACATAAAATTAATATATTAACGTATTAACTATTAAAAACATGCACATATGTGAACAATGATGAATAAAACTAAAAAAATATTGAATATAAATAATGAGGAGCATCATTTCAATTTTTGACGGCCAGCAATACTCAGTCATTTGTGAATATTGTTTTAGCAAGCAATGAAAATAAATGTTCATTAATTTGTTCAATAAAACAGATGTTTTCATATTTTGAAATAGATCGAGACGTTTTATTGTGCTGTTTAGAAGAAACTTCATATGGTATCCAAAAAAAACTTATGTGTGAATGTTAAGCTGGCCATTTCAAATTTTGTATTTTTGCTTGAAAAAACTATTTGATTTTTGCATGAATGTAAAGCTAAAGTTTTTTGTCTTTTTGTCTATTGGTTTTAGCAATAGTTGTCGTTTAGGTTAGGCGTGCGTGGTCATGGAGGGACCTGAATGGAACATTCTGCTGTTTGTTGGCGAAGATGCTCAACCATCCTCATCAACACCCAATAGTCAATTTAGAAAGTTCATACTCTACCCATGATGGGTCAAAATTTTCACTCCGTCAACAACAATGGGCACAATCTGATGAAGATCTTTTTGAAGGAGAGGTGAGAAGAAGAATACAATCTTTTGTATCGAATATTGAGAATCATGGGATGATTCATACTCAATAGAGTATTCCAGGAATTCAAAGTCCTCACTTTCAGCAAACAAGGCGTCATTCGAATCTTCAAGATATTACCAATATTGAAATCCCCCATGTAGATCATACATCTGAATCTGGCAGGTTGTAGGAAAAGAACATGTAGTTGGATTGGTGCAGATTTACAGTAGGCTTTGGAGGCATGCGATGATGGTGTGCTTGTGACTGTTGCAAGTAGGCGATGGAACATTGCTCCGACATCTTTGCATGACCACTTGTTTGGGAAGACAAAGGGACGAAAGAAGGGACCACCTACAAATCTGCCCATAATAACTTGAACCATAATTTTGAGTTTCAATCTAAAAACAATGTGCATGACTTGCTTCATCCTTCACAACTTGATTTTGATTACACACATGATTTGTCATGAAAAAATCCCGTTGATGAATGTCAAATAAATAATGGGATTGCCATAGAAAATGAGATTGAAAACAATGAGGACCCTAAATTACATACGGTAGAAAAAAGGGATCTGGGTTTATTGAAAGAGGTGTTCATAGAGATTATTAGATTGATTGAAAAGGTTTTGGCTCCAAAAATTGCTACTAATATTTATGGAAGTTGTGAAAACAAGCATGGTGGCCAATTAGGGTGACCCAAAACAAGCAAATAAAGAGCTAGAAACATGTAACCTTTACTAGTTCAACTTATGGGGTCAACATTTTGAAACATTTTCATTAGCACCATCTAAGTTTCAAGGTCTTGAACCAAGAGTGAAAAATGCATATGAGAAGGTTCTATGGGTCATTTTCAACCTTTTTTTTGGAACACTAAAGCACATTATGTAAAATTGTTATTAAGACAAATAAGTATGCCTCAAAAATTATCCTAGGAATATCAAAAACGAGAGGGGAGGAAATATGGAAGCCTTTGTAATGAATAAATTGAGTGTTATTTGAATTTGTGTTTGTTGATGGGAATAATTAAATTCCTTAAGCATATGAATCAAGGGGTGAAGACATTGTAATTTCATTTCATCCATCATGGCTTATGATAGGTTCTTGGAGCTCAATATGTGTTCGCATATTACAAACCCAAGTTTTTGTGTGAGTGACTAGTCCCACCAAATTATGACAAAATTGGGAAAGTCAGATGGCTAATGGAAAAAATGAAGAAAAAACATAAAGCACTATACAATTTGGGAAAATTTGTAAATGAAATGATGTGTCACTACAAGGGCAAATATTGCACAATAGAACAATATTTTCCCAATATGCCAATATATTGGTTCTTGCAACTTTGTGTCAACCAATAAAACAAGGAGGCCAAGGAAATACCTAGCTTTTATGGTTTGGTTTGTTTGATTGTGGATCTATGCTATGGGTTCAAAATCTCTTACCATAGTTGGGTAAGAGTTTTAAAAAGTGCACTAAAGTAAGGACAAGGTACAAATAGTTGGCATTGTTCACATTAGAATTTTAGCCCAAGCCCCCCTAATGCAATATATGTGGTTTTTATTCATTCAACATCATTTTTCAATTTGTTGAATAATAAGAGGCCAATTGCTTAACATGATTTTTTTCCCTCAACCACCAAATTATATGGACATTCATTTGTTTGAAGTATTGGATATGATTCATTCTAGTCTTATGCATTAAAATTTAAGCATGAAATAACTAAGATATAAACCTTTTTTGTGAGGCTTGATTGCAAGGGATAAATGTTTCATCAATTTTTTTCCATGCCTTCAAAACTTTGCCATAGCTTTAAGCAAGACTTGCCCCACTTTAGATTGGTGTATTCCAAATGTCTAATATTGCTCATATGTTTATCAAATGGTATGAAAAGTTCATAATTTGTTCTTTACATTATGGTTTTCAAATCCAATGATGCTTTTACCCTATATTGCAATATGTGTTTAGATCCATGAAGAAATCTATTTGAAACTTTTTTGGTAGTGAAAATCATGTTCCAAAAACTTAACATTGTAAGGGTTAAATTGATTTAATAATCAATAAATGTGTTATTGAAATTTCTTTCAAATTGTGTGTATGTGGGCCATTGGAAATGATTTCAATGATTTTCATTTGTTGAAATGTAAACCAATGTGTGTTTCATGTGATAATGTTTTATCTTGATAAAATGCACAATCAAGTTTCATCCAACATTTTTTTGTTGTTGATGAAAGTGTCAACAAATGTGTGTTTTGGGAGATCAATATTGATTTCAATCATATGTGAAAATCAAATTTGATTTCATAATCTTCATTTGTTAACAAAATATCAACCAATATGTAGTTTAAGCAATTGAATTTCAATTTCAATCATGTATGGGCAATCAAATGTGGTTTGAAAATTTTCAATTGTTAATTAAAATGAATCAATGTGTGCTTTGTGTTCAAATTTGATCTTAATCGTTCATGGGCAATGAGATTTTATCCAAAGATTTTCATTTCTTAATGAAACTGTGAACCAATGTGTGTTGTAATTTCAACTATTTATGAAAAATTAGATTTGATCCAACAAATTTCACTAGTTGATGAAAGTGTGAACAATGTGTATTCTAAACAATTTAATGTCAACTATCTATGGATAATCAAATTTGATTGGAATGATGTTGAGTTTAATCATCAATCCACATTTTGTGCAATTATTTTAATAATATGATGAGATTTAGACCTATGTTTAAGCTTGTTTCAACACATCAATATACATCCATGCTCCCATCCATTATTATTAGTTAAACAAAAAATTGTAAATAAATCAAACAAAGGATAATTATTTTTGGTAGCCAATGATGTGAGCCAACAAGTGCCCAAGGGGCCAATTTTCTTTCTTTTGAGGAGGGTGGACATGGTAACAGTGAAAGATGTGGGTTTTTCCATATGGGGAGGTTTGGGAGGTTGGTGCGGGATATGAAAAATAGTTTGATTTCAATTAGTCAAAACAATTAATTGTAAACATGTTTAACATGTTTTGATCAAAAGCACTCATTGAATGTCTAAAAACAGAAAGTTGCATGCCTTTCACTTTATCACATATCCTTGGTAGTAAGTTCTATTTGTATAACCTATATAAGTAACCCAAAGGAGGACATTACTACATATCTATTTTGGGACTTCATCTAAAGCTTAAATTAATTTTTTTAAATGATGGGTCAATCAAATATGCCCCTCACAAAAGAAAAAAGAAAAAAATTTGAAAATCCCCAAAACTGTTGAATGTGATTCATAATATAAATCCATAGTTCAATTCATTAAAATTTAAATAACTTGTAGATTTTTGGAAATTTCACAAATTTCCATTTCAAGTTTTTCATTAAGTGAAAATACCTATGGTAGTGTTAATCACATTCATGGGGGAGAAAATAATGTTGAAAGCAAGTGGTTTAGGCTATATTGTTGTCTTGAAACACTATCATGATCTTAAGTTTACAACAAAATTGTGTCTATGTTGCACAAATCTTGTTTCTAGCATTATGTATGACCATTGCTATTCTAGGTTAAAAACTAAGTTTTTTGATTGCATTATCTTATATTTAATCCCAATTTGGAATGTCCAAGGAGGGCTTGAGACTAGTCACATGTTTCACACTTTTTATGTTTTTCCTCTTGTTCCATTCAAAAATAAAAAATGAGTGCAAGTTGAAAAACACATGAAATTGAAAAGAGAAACATGGTTTGTATTGAATGAAGTTACTAACTTGTGGTTCATTGCTCACAACCATGCAATCACAATTGATTTGGGACTATGAGAATCATTAATCAATGTTCTTGTAATGTTCACAGATATTCGTTTCATTATTTGGTGCTACATGTAAAGGCTACCTTTAAAGTTGCAAATTACTCTAAATTGGCCTCTATTTATGCCAAGGATTAACTACACATTCAACTTTTTGGATTAGTTGGAATTGCAATAGATAATTGTGTGTTGTATCCATAAAGGATTGCTAGATTTTAATGCTGATTTTTTTTGCATAATGTATCCATGTTTTTCAAACAACACAAGTGGTGACATATGAAAAGGTTGTTTTGAAGTTTGTTGCAATTGGAAAATCAATTAAAATTTTTCATTTCATCCAATGTGTGTTCAATTTGTTCATGTTCTCTTCATCCAACCTAACTTTTTTTGTTTATTTGTAGTTCAAAGTCTATTGGTGTTAACTAGGATGCACAATGGACATATATTTTCAAGAATATTGGTTTTTATGGGCAAAAAGTTGTATCACTTTCAAATCACAACAGTCTCAACCTAGGTTGGCAATGTTAAACTTGGACAATGAAAGGTTAAAATTTCTTTTCTCTTTATTTGTGATTTTGCTGAATGTTTCAGCAAAACTTAAAGCCAAGGTTCAAGTTTCTATGTGGCTTCAAAGTCCCCCTCATCAACATGTGGGTGTGTTATGATAGATCAATTAGCTACTCTTGGTTATTAACAAAATGGACGAGGGAGGAGAAAAATAGGAGAACTCCATAATTTCAAATTAGGATCAAAGCATTGTGTAAGTGTTGCAAACCTTTTTGAGTGAATGTGAGGATGTGCTAGATGAAACTACCATTGTCAAATTGTTGGGCAAGTTTAATTGCTTCCATTTGTGATCTATAACCATAAATACTTTTAAATTATCAACACTTGAACTTAGAAAAAGATGAAAGTATACAAATGTCTACTAACATGTGTAACCTATGGTTTTTGCATCAATCTTTTAAACTTCACAAGCTCATAAATCCATTTATCCACTAATCAATTGTGTCACATGGAAACTATGTTTGGTGCATATAGAAATGTGAATGGGTCATTGCACTATTAAAAGCACATAACTCTTAGAAGATGTAATTAAATTCAACCTATAAGTTCACTAATTTTTGTCTTGAAAATCAACAAAACAATAATTTGATGTATGCTAACTCCCTTGCACATTTGTAATATTTGCATGGTTAATTTGTTAGAGGATAGAGAAATATATTATTTTTCCTAACAAAAGGCCTTTTTGTCACTAACATGAAAAAGTTTATATGGAAGAGTGGAAAAACTAGTGTTTTTTGTGGGCTTGAAGGAATAATGTGAAATTCACACATTCATTGTTACATTTAGGTCAATTGGTTAGACTTGCTTGATGCATTATCATTTTCTCTTTTTGTAAAAGGAATTTTTGTTTGTTGTTGAAGTTAAATATTCTTATTGATTTCATTTCATTGGTGTGATGATTTTTTCATCAACTTGCATGGTTTATAGTGGAAAAGGAATTGTGAGATAATTGTTTTTGAAATCCTTAGGACCATGAAGCTACAACGAGTGAAAGCACATAATGGTGACCTCCTTTGGGATGTCACATTATATTACTTTCCAAGGATGTGCATGTTTGAGTGTATCCCACTCTAAACTTTTGAAAGAATTTCACAAAAATATTTTTTCATATTCTGTTAGAATAGAAACTAGACAATGTATTAGAAAGAAGCTATTTCATTTCATTTTATGAAGTGGGAGATTGGAGTATATTTGTGAAAACAAATGTAGTGTACATGTGTATTCAAAAACACACAAATATACTTCAAAAAAATTTAAATGATTTTTAATTTTTAATGAAAGTTGAAAGTATATTGAACCATATATCATTTCATATAGTTTGAACCATGTTTGGATACAATGTTACTAATTTCAAAAATTTCATTTCAAAAAATAAATTTTTAGCAAAGATGTGATAAATGTGTGACAAATTGAAATTTTGATAAGTGATCACATTCACATGGAGGATGACAAGCATAACTAGATGGGCCATATTTTAAATTCCATTAAAACTGATTATTTAAATGATTAATGAAACTTTAAAATTAGTGTAGTCAAATGAAACAATGGCCTTATTATACCAATGTAACATGGATCCTTCAATATAGATAATTAAATTTATTATTATTTGTTGATGACAATATTTTTGTAGAAATAATAACTATAAGGCCAAAAAACCATAATTGATACCTAAATTTAAATGTGCCATACTTTTAGAACAATTATATTGTATATATTATAATACTAAATTCAAAAGTGCCCAAAAGAGGGTCACCGTAGTGTGTTTTCACCCCAACAAAAGGATGCAAAGAAGGTTTTGGAAAATTTTCAAAAACCAAACATATCTCCAAAACTTTAAATGTTGTAATTTGGTTGGTTTTTTCCATTTGTTAATTGAAAAATGCCCTTTTACTTTGTTATTTAAAGGTGGATGGTTGGAGGAGATTTTGCTTGTAATAAATTTATTACAAGCAAAATTAAGATTGTGTCTAGAAATTTTGTAATCAATATTAAGTTTGTTCAAGACTCTAGTACAAGCATAAATAGCTTGATAACATGAAATTATTTGTAATGTGGAAGATGAGTAAAGTTTAAACCATGGAAGAGATCATGCCAGTTGTTTTTAATTTTCCAAAATTTAGTCCTATTCATTGTAATCTCTTGATGCCCATTATCATTTGTTAGGTTTGTTGAAGAGTCTACTACAAGTAGGAGTAGCTTGACAACATGAATTTAATTTGCAACGTGGGTAAGCAAACAAAAAAAATGCAATTATTTCAAAAAATTTATGTTAAACATGGCAGGGGACACTTGGATGGCCCAAATTACTTTTGTGATCCCAAGGGTGCATTGTAACTCTACTTGGAAGATAAGCAAATGTGTGCTTATGTGTACACACATGGCATGATTCATATGCAAAAGGAGGCCATTATTTTAACGCTTCAAATAATACACTAAAACTTCATTTGAATTTGTCATTCTGATTAACTTTTTGTTCATGATTTAAAGTATCTTAATGATCATAATGTGTGCCACGTAATTTGTGCATAAATGGACCAAATTGTTGAATCCTAGAGTACCAACATTTTTGCATATTGACATAAATATGTAGCTTATGGATCCAAAGATTACAAAGATGGAGCTCCCTTCTATATGTTTTCCCATGTGAACATGCATTCCATGTGGATTACCTTACCAACCATGTCATCAAATATATAGATAAAAATGAAGTATTTATTTCCTCTTAGTCCATTTGCCTGACATTTCTTTTTGGCTATTATCATTTTTGATGCTACAACAAAAAGAAAGGTTTTGCTACTTAAGGTGTAAAACATTTTAATTTGGTTTATTACAAAGATAATGGGTCCATTTTCTAACTAAAGGTGAAAGGTGGAATGTATGGTATGATTGTCCAGAGATATTGTATATGAGGATTATTTATCAACAAATACCACTAAGACTTCAGTAGAGATTATACCAACTAATGGGTGCCTTTTTCACATATATCTAATATGATTTGAAATATAAAAATACATTTTATTCTTTTTCAATTTGGGCCTATTTTGGGTTTACAAGATCTTCAAAACCTTTTTCATGAACCTTTAAACCATAATCATTCTTAGATGGAACCCCTTTTATTTAAGTAAATAAATTATTTTCTATTTTTTCTTTTATTCATTCGTTACAATACAATAATTATTCAACCACAACATCTTTCTTTGAATTTATATTGCAATTAGGACATCATATTACATTTGTTATTAGGATGATTTTGAAACGAAGTCCATTCCAAATTTTTCTTTAAAAAATGGAACATATTGTTTATTAAATTGAGTTGATTGAACTAAGTACACAATTAAGGCATATTATTTCCTAATTGAAAGCAAAGAAATTATAGCTGAATTGTGATTTTTTGTTTTATGCAATTCTAGGCGTAATTAGATGATGCAGTTGTAGGTAAGTGTTTATAAACCACAAGGAAATATAGGACCAAAATTATGTATGTTTATTATATAGCTATGAAAATCAATATTTTTATTTACACAAATATTCCTTCACCTTTCTATTTTCTATGTGTAACTATTATGCCACACCATTCTCCTACCATAGATTTCACATAATCATAAATTATGCCAAAACTTTTAAAAACTAAAATTATAATTCCCTTCACAAATCTATTGCATGAAACTTTGCACTCATACAACTTGTTCTTCTTAAATGAAGGTGTTTCCAAAGGCCTTAAACATTCACTTATATATTAATAAAAAGGACTAAACTAAAAATTTCTTAAAGTCTTACACATCACATGATTCACCATGTGATTCAACATGCACATTAATTTGTGCAATTTTATTTTTTTTGTGAATCACCATGTTTGAATCACGCACATTAATTTGTGCAATTTTTTTTTTGTGAATCATCATGTTTGAGTCATGCACATTAATTTGTCTAGAGAATTTTTTTTGTGAATCACCATGTTTGAGTCACGCACATTAATTTGTATAAAGATTTTTTTTGTGAACCATCATGTTTAAGTCATGCACATTAATGTGAGTAAAAACTTTTCACATGAATTATCATGTGTGAATCATGCATATTAACTGAAACTATAACTACTTTGGTGATGACTCACCAAACCATTATTAAATTATAAAACTGAACAATCAAATAAATTACCAAATTTAACCCCTAAGTAACAAACTAAATTAATTACCAAACTTAAACCCTAAATAATTACATAAGTAACAAACTATTTACATCAAGTTACATGCCCATTTTGTGGGGGAATTGATGATAATGGAAATTACACGAACATTTATTGGATATGAGGATTTTGACTTGGTCATATTAATAATCTTCGAACATTTGTATATGTTCTTAAATATGGCTTTTAAAGGTCATTCATGGATTAATTGTTGTGATTGACAATATCAATTTTATAAATATTACATTGTCTTTCCAGAAACTATCTCTAGTGAAATGCTAGCTATTGTTGTTTGTTGTACCATTATAAAAGATAAGACAATCTAACTTTGTCATATTAACATCCATGGGCAATTATAACATGATGAACAATGCTTGTATTTGTTCGACCTTGCATTGCATCTAATAGCCCCATAAATTACAACATGAAATTTTTTGTAACAACATGAAAATAAAACTCTTTGCAAGTTCTCACCACAAGGTTGTGAACATGGATTCCTAGCATAGCCAATTTGATTTTTAATTTTTTTGGGCATGGTCAATTTCATTCACCAACCCAAGAAGAAATATACCACCTTGACATCCCACCACAAGACATGGTAGCCCATTAAACCTGATCCTCATCATGTCTTGGGGAAAGCAACAAGAGCCTTCTATGGAAGTTTTGGTAGAAAATAAAAAATAATTTTACCCATAAGTTCTACTAAATTTTACCCAAAAAAAAAGGGAATGTAAAATTGCAGGTTTTTTAAAATACATATCCCACCCAACAATAGTTTGTACTAATGTTGAGACGACATTTGGTTTGTAGGGTTAAAACCAGGGTTAAGTCCAAGTTCTTGTAACCTAGGTTCAAGTTGAGACCCTTTCATTGGAACAAACACTAGAACTAGATCATGAAACTAGTTTTTTAGTAAATCTGGAACTGAAGCTGAATTGTGAAAAAAACTTTTTTGAACACAAGATCAAGATCTTTAGGTTAAAAAGTTGATTTAAAAAAAACACCCTTATAAGTAGGTTAAATTTTATAGTTAAAATTTAATTTTACTTGGTTACTGAACTTTGTACCTATATGATCCCTGTTTTAATTTGTTACAAAACTTTGTATTTGCAAAAAATTAGCATTACGGAATGTGTGCATGAAATTAAGCCCAAAGGTTCTTGAATTTGAAAAACTATGCTAAAATTGAAATTAAAGAGTTTAAAATTTGAAAAAACCAGGCTCAAACCTTCACCCAAAGAATCGATTTTTCATTTTCAAAACGGGGATTTGATGTTCTCTTAAAAGATAAGGAACACATAACCCTGGTTTGTACAACAATTTGACACAAAGTGGCATATATGATCAAATGTAGAATAAATAATGATGCCAAAGTTTTGAACACAAGGTTCCATAATTTAAGGTTGTTGGTTTATGTGTGTTTCCATTAGTTCCACAACCAATGCACCATGTGGGCAGCTCTTAGTGCTTAATACAAATTATGTTTTGGACAACATCATTCAATCATTTCACTAACTCCATTTACAAGCCATAACAATTGTATTCCATAATGGCCGTCGGGAGAACTTATTTAGCTGAATGGTTGGTGGGCACATGCTGTGAAATCCAATTTCCATTCAAAATTGATTTTATAATTTTTATTGAATTTCTAATGAGAAAATTAATTCGAAATTCAATAACTCTAACCCTATAGGTTAGGAAACTACCCTAGTACCCCCATGTTCATTGAGGACTTTCCAATTGTACCAAGGGCAAATCCTCAATTTCCCTTAAGTTTTAATTTTTGATTGTGATTGAATTTTCAGTGATGAAGATACTCAAAATTCAATCATCCTTACATTGCAAGTTTAAATATTACAAAATTACCTTGGTGTACCCCTATTCATTGAAGGCTTTTCAGCAAGACTAAAAACATGGCTAGAGGCTCTGGTTTGGGATATTTCAACATGACAAAACAAACAAACAAACAAACAAACAACCTTCTATAATAGCAAGATTATAGAAACTTATTATATATATTATGATGATCACAATAAAATTTGGAGAACATTTGATCATGATATATAGAATAAGGTTACCCAAAGAAATAACCTTTTATCAATTTCTGATAGCCGTAATCGTTTTGTTGCTCTTTAAAGCTAGATTTCACATTGCAAATTGACACATTGGAACATCTCCTTTTATGGTTATGGGCTATCATGTCTCTAAACTTAGAGGATGTAAAACAAAAAAAAAAACTTAATCCTTTGATTTTTAAAAATGGTTTTGGTACAACATATTTGCACAAGATACAATCATTGACAAAAGTCAGTGTATAGGTTAAATCTTGCTATGGATGGGCTAGATTGCTTGATTAATCCTCACAACCCAGTCTCCCATTGTTGTGTTGATTGGCCATATTATTTAGTGGTCCACTTATTTTGCTATATTAGTGATCTTTCCATTCCATTTTGATTTTCAATTCTTTGACCTTTAGGGTTTAATAGATCACTTGTGCCATTCAATTTGAACATCACATACACCTTGGCACGAGTAGGAATATTTGGCAAGAATTTCTAACCTGTTTTACTTGCAAAAACTATCAAGTCATCATTAAGGGCATAATGGAGTATTAATTTAGAAGGAACCATCTTAATTAGATTCTTTTAAGTTCATATTACCAAACGATTGTTTTACTTTATGTTCAAATCTCATCATCAACCTCATTATTGTTTTCATTTTAGTTGAGACCCTTTTACCTACAAAGACATTCAATTCATTTTGCAACCTTCATAGCCTAGTGGCAATTTCAACACACCCTTGTATTAGATTTGACTTCAAGCCAAACCATTCATTGGCTAAATGAATGAAAGCCATCTAGATGGGTAGAAATTAAAAAAATTATTATCCTGCCCAGTTTTGTTTCTGGGCAAGAAGAAAATGTCCAGATGCTTTAGGAGTGCCAATAAGATATGGGAAAACATTTTTTTTTGTTTTTTTTCTTTTCCCCAACTATAGCCCCTGAATTAAATGACCTTGTGCTTTGCACCCCCCAAAGAAGCTGGTGTTGTTCTGAAGAGGGCCTTTAGGAGGAAGGAAAAGACACTTCCAAAGTTCATACCTTTTCCTCCCTCTTGCTCTCTCTTCTACTCTCTTGTGCCCTTTATTTTCACATGGGTTTGCTTCAACTTCCATGACTGAATTTTCCCATACAACATTTTGATTCCAAAATTGTGCCCATAAAATCCGTGTGTTAGATATAAAGGGTTTCACTCTTTGGTCTGATTAGAACTTGCCTAGATACAATGAGCACAAAGAAGCAAACACACACATTAATAAGCATTAAAATTTATGCTTTTGTTTAGGGCATTATTTCCTCTGCCCCATTCTGCACATGAAAGAGAGTGACATTGCTTTGGTTTGGTTTTGTTTTGTTTTTTTTTTTTGGTTTTTGCATCAATCACAGAAGTGAGGAGTTGAGTTAATTTTGCAATCTAGAGGATTTTGAGACAAGATGGTTACATTCAGATTTTATTTGCAGTCATTTTTCAAAGGATCAAATGGAGAAAATGATTTTGTTTTTCGGCTCTGACTTGTAATGGTTTCACACAATTTTTTGAGATGCATATACACAAGTTTCTTGTGACAACATTATGAGTTCAATGGCCAAAATAAATTGGGGTGTGGTATTGGGTTTATTGGTATGCTATCTAATTGCATTCTCGCTTGCTATTGCGGCTGAACAACATCGATCAAAGGTTCAAAACTCCAACACAAACCTTTCATGTCGTTTGATGAAAGAAGATGCATTTTTTAAGTATCCAGATCTATTCTTTCCAATACTATAATGGAATCCATAATAGCAACATCGATATTGTTGTTTGTTTGTTTGATTTTTGGGGATATTATTGCACACTGGAATATTGCATTTGTATAATGATTTGATTTCTTTCTACCTGTGAAATTAAGTTGTTCTTTAGAGGTTGTTTGAAGCACTCCTGGGGGTGAAAAACCAAATGGGATATATATCATAGTACCTCAGCCAGTTTGACACTAATTATAATATTTTCAGAAATGTTGAAATTTTCCAAAAGAAAATTGATTTTCAGTAATATTTTTTTCTGAAGGAAAGTAAAGAATCTGAGAGAATTTTTGAAAATATATTTCAATTGTTGAAATGGAATCCTCAAAATTAATTAATTATTCGACAAACATGTGTTGAAGTGGTCAAGGTAACGGGGTATTGCATTGTATGCAAAGACATTGATTTTAATGGAAACAAGAAGAAATGTATGTTTGCATAGTACAATGCTCAATCAACAAATAAGGCATTGTATGCAAATATTCATTGTAATCCAAGTGTCATTTCACCTTAGGGGTCACTGCCTTTTATTGACAGTACACCCAAAGAAACTCTCTGCAATATATTCACTGGAAATGGACATTTTACAAAGTGATTGACATTCATGCATTTGTCCAAATTTTTTAGACCTAACCTCACTTTCATAAATTGAAGGCTGTTGAAATTGTTTGTTATGGAACTTGTTCAAAACACCCACTAGCCCTTATAACACAAACATATGATAAAAAATCTTCAAAGTGTAAGTCTCCCACCTAAGTTGTGCATACCAATGTAACCCATTTACTATGCAAAGAATACCACGAAAAATTGATAAACTTAATGGAGTGGTGAAGAAAGAACACCACACAACAACCCCCCCAAAGAAACTTATGGAAGAGTAATATGGTCATAGGCAATCAAGGCACATTATGTGAAACTTAGGAATAATTTGGTTACTACCATAACAAAAACACTTTTTTTTCGGGTGAAAATACTAGGCGGTGGTAACATACGTGAGTCTAAGTTCAAATTCGACAAGTGAGAATGAAACAACATTGAATGGTACATCCGATGGGAACGTGACAAATTACAATGGCTACTACTATTGCAAGTATGACTCGGATAAGTCCTCAACATATGGAGTGGTCGGGTTTGTCTTTCTATGCATCACTCAGGTGGTGATCATGGGATGTACCAAATGTTTATGCTTTGATGGTGAGCATAAACCCGGCGGCATGCGAGCATGTGCTGTAGTCTCCTTTGGCCTACTATGGTATTTATTTATACACCAACCCTTCTCTTCCCAATAAGAAAATAAACTTGTTACCCAATATGAACAAGTTATGATCATATTTGCATCACTCACACCAAAGAAGTTTTTAATATATAAATACAAGTTTGTGACTCTCTCTCTCATAAACAAACTCTAACATTTGATACAATATTAGTCTGAATAAGAATTACTTGATTCATCATGTATTCTCAAACTTCATTTAGTAATAGTGTGGTACCAAGTTACAACTCTATTTTCCACACATGTCATTGTATATTTATGCATGTGTAGTTGTAATCAAGGGTCTTTTCTATTTTTTTCAATTAAAATGTTTTTTCCAATTTTATTTTTTTTTCAAATTTCAATCAAAGAGCATTGGCAAATTTTGCATGTTTTTTGGTTAAAAAAATGACAATTTTTTTTGGCAAAAAAACACTGGAACTCGTAACTTGAATAATGTGGTTGGCTTGAGGGTGGTGTTGTTGGTCCCAGGCTATGCTTTGCAATAGCAGAAATTTGTTTTCTGGCAGGAGCGAATGAGAACTCACTTCGGTCAAGCACACGCGAGTTTGTGACCGGGCAACAAGAGATTGATAAGTATTTGACATGTGAGATGATGCACAAGGGCATATTCGGTGCAGCTGGTGCTTTCACTTTCTTCTCGGGAGTGACTGGAGTGTGCTACTATGTTTGCTTAGTGCTTAGCCGCAACGTAATCGCTCCAAATTGGCAAGGTCGAGGAGGCAACACCCCATCAAACCTTCCAAACTCTTCAACATCATCATCTGGTGCTGCTGCAATTCGTCCCAATATTCCAAATCCGTATGCACTAAGCAATGACGACTTGCCGACCGGAAGGCCATCGCAAATGACCTCAACAAATGACGTTTTTGGTGCCAATAGGTCAATTGCGAATATGAATCGACCTCTTCCAGGCCAAATGAATCGGCCCCCAACAAATCAGCCTAGTCCATATTCTCTTGGTTGATGACAAAGCTACTAGGGTTCTTCAAGAGCAAGAAAAGTTTATAAATGTTGTTAAGGGGGCCCCTAAAAACAACGGGCGGGCCACAAATTTTAGGGCAGGTCAAATTTTCAAGTTAGAGTATGGCCAGTTTGTAGAGAGTTGGTTCCCTGGAAATAACTACATGTGCAAATGTGGTTCATCAGGATGGGGAAGTTGGGAGGGGTTGGGGATCTTATGTTGTGGGATGGTTATATATATACACCTTTATCTTGTATGGTGCCTCTAATTACCATTTACCTTCTCACAAATCCATTCCCATTTGCAAATCAAGACAAATTTGAACTTCTTGCATAATTATTAGAACACTTTGTGGATATGAAGAAACTTCTAGAAATGGGCCATCCATTAACATCTTGCTATGGTCTCCTCCACTTGTACACAACACTAGAAATGATCCTTGGTTGAAAATAAGTCGGGTAGTAAAATTTGTGGTGCAATTTAGTCACAAACTTGACAATGAAAAACTACTAATCATGAATTCACTACGAATTCATAAGACCGTTTAACTCTGCCAAAGTTGTTGACACAATATTGGATTGTTGTAGTGAAGCTTTGGGATGGATATGAGAAAAGAGTTTCACATTTTGGTCCTTGTAATTTGGCTAATTGTAATTTGCATTGAACATCTTCAACCCAAGGAGCCTCTTCCCAATTCTTCTTTCTCTATGGTCTTAAAACATGTTTAGATTGCAGTTTTGTACACAATTTTCTTAGCCCCAAAATGTGAATGTTCATGTGCAAATATACCTCACATAGACTCTAGATTTCTTACACCTAGGATGTCATTGTGGGCCTACTGCTTGTCTCAATACCCCATGCAAAATAATTGGGGATTGTCTCACAAATTGAATTTAGTCCAATTTAAATCTAGGGAATTTGTGCTGTTGTTTGTGGGAAGGAAAGGAAGAGTGAGAAGGAATAAAGGCAATTTTATTTTGTATGTATTCCTTTTACAAGTTTGAAAAAAAAACCTCAAAATGTTCACAATGAAATATAGTGAATGCTTCAAAGTTTGTGGATGACATTGATCGTGAACATACTATCGTCCGTCCATAAATGAATGCAATGACACCATACCATTGAAATTAATTTTTGGGATGCAATCCTCAATACATATGAATTGAGCTACTTGAATAGGATTTTATGTTGGTGAATGACCTTTATCACACACATAATTTTCCATATGGATTAAATTGATGATCGATGAAACTTTGTTCATGGATCAAATATGGCTAAATTTAGAAGAATAGGTAAATGCTCCCCATCTCACCCTTTCAAACAAAAAGAAGGTTAGATATTCAAACGAAAAATAATGTTCATCCATTTACAAAGGAAAGAGAGGTTTGAAGGGAAAACAAAATGAAAAATTCACATATTGAAAGATAGGGATGTTGAAGAGAGAAATAATAATAATCATAATCATCTCCACTAATTTTTAAAGAAAGAGAAGTTGGAAGAAAAAAAAAGGGGAAAAATGCATCCATTCTAAATGATAATTAAGACATTGGAGGAGAATAATTAACTACTCACCCCATTCCAAAAAGAAGGAGGAAGGTTTGTAAATAAGTTTGTAAGAGGGTATAATAAGCTTATAAGTAGATACTAAGTCCAACACTTGAATGGTTTAATGATTTGAACTTGGAAATCATGCTTAGAATCATCTTTGAAACGTGCTTTTAAATGCCATTTTTATATCCAAACCAAACAAATTTCACGTTTTAGTTCCAATGTTGACTTTAATTTGACACTCATTAAATTCACTTAGAATTTGAAAATGTCGTGTCATTCTAAACAAAATTGGTCAAGTTGATGTGACAAGAAGTATGTGTGTTCATTGCAAAAAATGGAAATGACTTCCTCTAGTTTTGTAAGTCAACATGTGAATGGCTAAATTATTTGAACTTGGAAATCATGCTTAGAATCATCTCTGAAACGTGCGTTTAAATGTCATTTTTATATCCCAACCAAACAAATTTCACGTTTTAGTTCCGATGTTGACTTTAATTTGACACTCATTAAATTCACTTAGAATTTGAAAACTTTGTGTCATTCTAAACAAAATTGTTCAAGTTGATGTGAGAAGAAGTATGTATATTCATTGTCAAGGCTATTTCACATTAGACACATCACAAATATGTGCAATTCTAGTTTCAATGTTAACTTCAAGTTGATCCTTATTACATCCAATTAGACTGTGAAAATGTTGTGTTATTTTGAATAGAATTGTCCAAGTTCATGTGACAAGGAATAAGTAAGTTTTACTTTCAAGTCAATGACACTTAAACACCTCACAAATTTACATAATTTGTTACAAGGATACCAAAAATTGTAGACCTTCAAGGAAACTCTATCCCTAAGCAATTCCTCTTTTACCGCACATGATAATATAAATCAACAAATAATGTGACCCCTACTGTAATAAGAGGCACAATTGAGAAGCTCTTTAGTTGTCCAATCATTAAAGTCTTATATTCTTGTTCACATATTGAAACCAAGTAAAATAGGTTGTTAATTTAAAATGGAAAATGATCATTGAACATTGTAAATTTGAACTAATTTGCAATTTGGCCGCATCTTCTTCCATATGGTAGAATAATGGCTAAATGATGAGGTATTATTTGAAGATGCATCAAAAGGAATTATGATATACATATTTTAATTGAAAGTGATTTTTGGGGGTGTCTTCAAGATAAGGTGTACCAAAAAAGAAATCACATGTTTATAATTTTATTACCCATAGCAACCAAAAGATGTCTAAATTGTTAATCAACTATTAAATTTTACTCTATGGAAGATACATTGGATTCATGTTTATTAATTGAAAAGAAACTCGACATGCATTTTTTTTGCTTTGTAAATTTCTTTTTTCTACTATTTGACTAGTTCAACTTTGAATTGGAGCAATAATATTAATAATATTGAAAAAAAAAGAATCTATGATTCCAAGGTAATTTTAAAAAATAGAGATTTTATTTTTGTAATCATACATGTGACAAACTAGGGTGATAATTTTATGATCATGTTCAACTTGGAAGCTAGAAACAAGATTGTACTAGATAAATATTGTTTATTAGCATCTCTAGAAGGTGTATAAATGCTTAACAAGATTTGGATACCTTTCTAGTAATCATCAAATTCAATATATATATATATATATATATGTTTTGGGCATAGTCATGCAATTGGGGTACCCAAAAGGAAAGTCACATTGCAAAAGAGTTCAATTCCCAAAATTTAACTATGGACTATGTTCATCTTTTGTATTATATGATTAGTTCAGAATGACAACTAGATTTTATAAGTTGCAATAAACACAAAGATGATTCTTTTTAAAAAATTTGCTACACATTTTAATGACCTTAAGATTCTAGTTCAAGAGAATTTTTTTTGTTCAAATTAATTGTAATATGGTATAGGAATCAATATATAGGATTAATAAAATTGTGCCAAAATGCATAGAATTTGAACCATAACTTTAAATTATTGTATATATAAAATGCCATGAGAATGATAGCATCTACACTTTTTAGATTTTTAATAAAGTGTTTGGAAAACACAAAAGCATAGGTTTTATGGTTGGACACATAAGGACATAACACAATGAACATTATGAACATTATTTTATATGTTGTAAAATGCTTGAGTGAAATATCTAAATGTAAATTAATTTGCTAGATTGCAAGCAAAAAAAAATATGAAACATTAATTTTTTTTCAAGTGCACATAACTTAAGTTGCATTTGTCACAATTTTAAAACATGTTTCATTTTTTTCTTTTGTATTTTTAAAACTCAAGTGGGTCCTATGGGTGTACCCCAATTTGTGATCGTGCCTTTTTTTTGAATGGTGAAAGAATGACTACCACTTTTGATTTATAGTTTTGAACCAAGTTTGATTAATTGAGTAATTCGATTCAGAGCTTCCTATTGATTAACTAATTTACACCTAATATATTAGGTAGTTAGTTATGTTAATTTAAAACCAAGATAAAAAGGCCTCCATATTGGCTTTTTGGATTTTGTAAGGATGCATGATGGATGTCAGTATTCGCACTGCTAGAATTGAAAATGCACAATAATAGATCAACCTAATTTGTTCTGTAGTGTTATGCAAAATATTTAACAATTTTCATTCCAAATGTACATATAAGAGAAAATGAACTTTTTGTGGGGTGGAATTTAGCTATTTTGCAAAAACACTTTTGGAGACAAAAATTGTAAAACATGTTTTTAAAGTTAAAAATAAAAATTGAACAAAAGATTGCCACTTTTTTAAATTAAAAGATTGGAAATTGAAAATTGAAAAAAGAAAAAAGATCAAGTTGAAAAAATCTTTGGAATTTTCACATCAATAATTTCTGTCCATCCAAAGATTTATGTTCCAAGACTAGTTTAGAAGGTTTGGCGAATCAAATGTGAAACCCCAAAAGTCCACATGCAATCCTTCTAGACAAAGATCCTGTAGTTTGTTTCTTTTCCCCACATATGAACTTTGAAGGCTATCCAGAGGCAACCATTCTAGACAAAGATCCTTTTGCATGTAAAATTTATTTTTTCCACATAAAGTACCTCCCAAAGAAGTCCAACTTCCTTTATAGCCACACATGAAACTTTAGATTCTTAGTTTTGGTAGATTCTTCTTTAAAGAGGAAAATGAGATTGACAAAGAATAACCTTGTATAACTTCTAGAGCATAGGTGAAGCTTCTACCTAATAGAACATATTTGGGTGATAGGGAAGGGAGGGAAGAATTTTGAATGATACTTTTAAGTTTAATTGTCTCCTCTACACACCCTCCCCTTGCCTAGGGATGTTTTGGTGTTACCTTTTGAGGTTTATCTTAGGCTCCATTGGCAAACCTTCATTTGCAGGCCAATTAAGGCCCACTTTATACTAAAGCAAAAGCACAAAAAATCTATGGCCAAACTTAACCCACTCACACTGACTCCGTTCAGTCAACAAAAAGCCCATAACTGAGTGTAATTTATTAGCACAAGTGCAAGGAGTGCAATGTGAATGGGACCCAAGAATGGACCCCTCCTCCCTTGCACGTTAAACAGGTGGTATGTATCCAGTGGTGAAGATGGAAAAAAATATGAATAAATTAATGATAAAAAGCTTTGGCCTGAGTTGAGGAAGTTGATCTTCATTTTCATTTCATAAGCATTCGCTTTTCGTGCTTGCCAACACACCAATTTTGACATCATAATAATTTATTATGTGGTGCAAGGGGACGGCATTGTTTTTGAGTTCCTACTTAGTTGAACGGCCAATGGGCCCAATTTTGAACTATTCAACCAGTAGTAATCCTGCACTTTGAGTTGGGAAAGTTGTGGGGCTCTGGTGTACCCAGTAATAGTCGTCAGCAAACATCAAGAACAAGCCGCACGTTCTATGCTTTGCAACTGAAGATGTGTTTTTGTTTTTTAGCCTTGCACATGAGGGAGGCCAAATATTGTGTCACTCATGTCGTTTCCACTACCAAAAATGGTGTCATGACTCACAGATGGTCACCCACTCCTAAGAAACTTAGTTAAGATTAAACACAACGACAAAATATCTACCTTTGCTTTCGTTCATTTGAACTACTTGACCAAAGGAAGTGTTTACGAGAAAGGTAGCTGTTGACTTATTGTTGAAAATTGCTATAGAAATTTGATTTCATTTGGTAGAAAAGAAAAGAAAAAAACAATGGTGCCTCATATCAGTGGCTCAATGGCCTTGATGGCCCAAGATTACAATATGCAACCAGTTTTAGGAGAGTAAAACTTATGAAATCAGGTCCATGATACCCAAATAGTGGAGGAGAGCTACTCAATAATAGGAAAAGCACATCCTACTACTCTATATAATAAAAATATTGTTGTTGGTCTTTAAGGTATATGAATGGCACAAACAAACAACAATATCCTTTGCTAATAACTACTTCACTCCTTTCTCCTGCCCACATACATGGATATGAAAAAGTTAATTATTATGTGTCTTTTCATGTTCAAGTTGTGTATATTGAAATAATTCAAATAACATAATTTTTCATTTACACGGATATGAAAAAACAGATTTCCATGTGTCTTTTTCATGTTCATGTTGTGTATATTAAAATTACATTAATAACATACTTTTTCATTTACATGGACATGAAAAGTTTGACATGAATAATGATGAACTATGGGGAACCATATGAAACATATACAAAAGGAGAAGGGGATTTTATTCAGTTTGGAGTGGAATTACTATTATTTCCCTGAATTTTTTAGTTTTGATTTTGATTCCAATCTTCCATGATATTCATTAACTTTTGCAATGTAGGCCTCAACTGTATCAACTTTTGCACATACCAATTGGTATCCGTATCAGGTTTTCTAATTTCAAAGTACAAGCTTCGTACCAATCATGGATCTTTTTCAAAACTTTCATACCAATGTAGTTTTGGTATTAAGGTCTAAGGCTGATTTTGATAAATATGTGATAAGTGTATACATTACATTGGAACATGTATAGCCTTGATATTGCCTCAAGTCTTTACTAACCTAGGAGGTTGATGCTGCCTCAAGACATATTACTCTTGTTGGATACCAAGACCAATATCAATCTATATACCATAGTTCTAGCTTGGTACCCACCCAACACTAGTTTAACCATTATGCAACCACCTTGGTGCACTGTACTCATCATGGGTTTATTGGGCCCCATCCGTAGCACATAAAACATTAAAAAAAATTCATCTTTATACTTCGATGTATGTCCCAGGGGAGAACTTCAGGGATCAGACAAAAGCGTAAGGTATCTTAAAAGCATAAGGTACCTTAAAAGCATAAGGTACTTGTTTGAAAACGGTGCCCAACTCCCTCACGTTTTTTAAAGATTCTTGAAGTTAAAAGTGTGCTTTCCGCTGGGCCCTCACATCCAGGAAGAATCTGGACAGGGGTTTCTTAGATAATGCCCAGCGATATATACCACTCAATTTCAGTATGTAGCATATCCAGTGTGTACTGTTTAGTTTCTCTCCTATCCTCACCTCTGAACCTGAAAAGATGGACGCTACAAAGTGAGAGACTATTCAACTCTCACCAGCTGGACCAATCATTGTATGTTTTCATTATGCTCCTAATTGATCTCCACTTAGTGGACTCTATCATTAAGAATAGCAATATTAATAATGTGAAAATTGACTTTGACATTGCACTTGGGGGCAACATTAACAAAATGATTATTTTTAATTAGATAATCACAATCATCGGTTCAAGTGTTCAGATTAAAATGATGTTTCAATAAAGTACTATTTAAAGCTCATGTGTATGGGTGAGGTGTGGAAACATTTCATTAATAGTTAATCTTTTTGATTGATGTAATAAATATTAATACAATTTCAATTGATGGAAATGTTCTTGATCTATACGTAAGACCTTGGACAAAAAGGGTAAATGTTTGTACAAAGGTCCATTCTAAATAGTTCAATAATCTAAAAATTGCACCAATTGATGTACCAAACCACACTAAAATGACACCAACCCTAAGGTCTAAAATCGTTGAATTGCAATTTATAATTTCCACAATTTTCTTGAATTCATTATAATTATTGTGATTTGGAAATTATATTAAAATCACATATTATGTGTTTTTTCTTTTTTTAATAAAAAATCCCAATTCTTTTTTTAAAATTAATTTTCCAATCCAGGGAAAAAACATTGCACACTACCAAGGAACTATTGATGGAAGTGGGTAAATCTCTTTATTGAGGAGGTAGGTAATGTAAGTGGTATCTATGTATTTGGAGGTAATTAGGTAAGGCATTTTGGTGGCTACTTGTTACTATTGGGTAGGCATTGGAAAACATTGGAATCAAAGAACCACCAATTTTAGTTATTTGAAAAACATTAGAATCAAAGAGCCATGGGTTTTCATGAAAGGATTGTTTGCGGCAAACAACTAACAATATTTCAGGCAATATTTTGACCTTTTAAGAAAAAGTGAGAATTGTGATTATGTATCAGAATATAGTATTTGATTTTTTGATAACCATGGTCATATATTCAAACTGAGTATTTGATTTTTTGAGAACCATTATGATCAACCCTAATCAATGTCTTGATACCCTTGGGGGGGTGTGGGGGTAGGTCAAGGTTTTTTTTTGAGTTAAATTTTTCTTTTTTTGACCTGAATATCGGGTTGGCAAATCACAAAGGGTTTTTGGAAAAATATAATAATTTGCAAATATCTCATTAAAAATGTTTCAATGTTGTTGCCATGTAAACAATGAAGATTTTTGTTTCGCCTCCTTGTTGCCATGAGAAAATGTCTATTCACATAATCCACAACTTATTTTAGGGTAGATCATTAGATTTTCACCTTGATGACCATTGATATGGAAACCCTAACCCCTCCTTCAAACATGTTTTCACTTGCCCTATGTCCATTGTCAGATGGTGATTCTCTTTAAACTCCAGATTCCAATGTTGATGCATAATGTGCATTTTGCAACACTGTAGTTTGCAAGCTTCAAACAACAACCGACCAGAGTTTAAGTGATGGGAGTGATATTTCAACATGGCTTTTGTGAATATTTAATAGATGTAAAGTCATTATAAACTTGTATGAGCCATTGAGCATTGAGTGTTATAATTTATAATGCAAGGTGACATTGCAATCAAATGTCAATTCAAGCTTCAACAACAACAAATCATGATCGTTGACCAATAAACTTAAACACTAAGCTAAATCTTTTGTTCTTTACAAATGCAATTTGTTTTTTAAGTTTGATTTCAACAATTGATGCTCCCAAATTCCATTTGAGTGTTTGTTGTATATTTATGTATGCACTATGTAATGATTGTCGAATTTTGATCAATGCTCCCAAATTCCATTTGAGTGTTTATTGTATGTTTATGTGTGTAGTGATTGTCGAATCTTGAATCTTGACTTTGCAAGCTTCATTGTTGAAGTCTACTTTTGATTACTTAATACCAAAATCAACTTGCACATTGACTATCAGCATTGATTTGTGCATCAATTGTCAACATTGATTTATGCATCAACTATCAACATCCATTGACTACCAACATCAACTATTAATGTCAACTTGTGCATCAACTACCAATGTCGACAATTTGTGCACTCACACTCCACAAGTCATGATCCATAATTATTGTAACCCTTGTCGTAGCCTTTGGATTTTCGCAACTTGTCATTGAATTAATCAAAGCCCTTAGATTCACAAATTTTTATTGTGCACTCAAGTCTCAAGTTGTTCGAGGGTGATTTTTTTTTGTTTGATTTCATTTTTCAATTATTTTTGTTTAGGATGTTTAAAATTGGGGAGTCAAAAATTAGAACTCATTATTCGAAGATCAAGGTTCACAATGTGTGTGGTTTGTTTGATGTGTAAAGCCATAATTGAAATTCAATTCGTTAAAGTGCATCACCGAATCTTGATTCTAACAATAGTGAGTCATGAGTTGATTCCTCAACGTTTGTTCACTTATTGAAGTTGCAAGTGGTATAATTTAATTAGATTTCTTGTTTGAACATTTGAACATTAAGGTTGTAGGTTTACACGGCAATGACATTAATAGCATTGTAGCAATGAACCTTTGAACATTAAGGTTGTAGGTTTACATGGCAATGGGCATTAATAGCATTGTAGAAGTGAACTTTTGAACATTAAGGTTGCATGTATACATGGTAGTGGGTAGTGGGCATGAGTAGAAATGAACAATTGATTGTGATTCATGACAAAAAACCTTTAGGGTTTATTTCAAATTTTTTATGTGAAACTGTATTTTTAGTGGGCACATAATGCAACCACTTTCTTGTTTGAAATGCTATAGAGTTACAAACTACAGTGACTTGCACTACCATGTGCATTCGAATTCCTTGTTATAGATTTATTTGATATGAACTTTTTTGGGTAAATTTTTAAAATTTTCATTTATGAATTCATTTTGTTGTTTGAAATTTGTCATTTTGTTTTAGGTTTTAACCATGCCTCCAAAATTACAAGTTCTAAGTAATTTCAAATTGAAGTATTTTTTTGGTGGTCGAGTCCTAGGAAAACCTTGGCACCTAATGAATTTGTTTCTTTTGATGAATCAAAATCCAATCACATGGGTGAGTAAAGGAGCCAATTAAAAACTTTGAGCTAACAACTATTCTGCCTTAGAGTTGCAACACAGTTCTTGAAATGTTTGAACCTTCCAAAAACCTTAACCCCATTGTTGTTGAAGATGTGCATGTTTTTAATCCCAAAAAATGGAAAAAAACTTTTGATATTAATGTGAATCACAAGTTTCAAGATGTTTGGGCTTTGAAAATGCCATGGGGAAAACCCATTTTCAATGAAATTAGACTAGTTATTTCTATGAAATGTCATGTTTGTTTTAAAGTTGAGAACAAAGACAAGCTTTTGGTGGCTAAATGGGATTCCATTGAGAAGCATGAAGGTAAAAGGAAAGTTTTTAATGGAAAATGGTTTATGGATCCAAAATGTGGGCATGCAAAAAATGAAATTGCTTATGTTAAGCTATTAACAAAAATAATCCTCCAACAACTTGATCTTGGCTAAATAGTGGAAGATAAAAGGAAACCTATTTAGTTTGCTTTTATTTTCAATTTGTGAATAAAGGTAAATTAATGATAGATTATGAAGATTTCAAGCCTTTGTTTGAGTTCTTGTAATTTCGATCTATTCCAAAAAAAATGGGGTTGGTTGGGAAATGGTAAAACACATAGAGAATGAGGTGAAAAAGGCCATTAAAATTATTATCCAAAATGCCAAGTTTATATCCTTGACATGTGATGAGGTTATTTCTATGGATAATGTAAGTTGGGTAAGTGTGCATGGTTATATTGTCCAAGATTGGTGTTACATACCCTTGTCATTGAGTGTGAAACCCGTGTTTTTTAGATCTAGAGCTAATAGTTTAACTTTATTGATCATGAACTTTTTGATGACACAAGGGGGTTTACAAGAAGAAAACCTTGCTTAACGGCTGGTTTGTTTTGGTGTTGATGGGGTTAATACTTTCTAAAACCTTAAATCTAGAGTTATAGTTCAAATCCAACAGCAAGATGTTCCATTTATCATTAATGTACATTGTATGGATCATTTAGATTAATTTGGCGATACATACCCTCTCACATTTACCTTTGGTATTTTGCATTGAAACATTTTTGTAATGTTTATATGCTTATTTTATCCATAGCCCCAAAAGACACTTAAAGTTTACCAAATTGGTTGAGATCATAGAAACTAAGGGCAACAAAATATTATGGAACATCAAAACCAGGTGGATATCCATGATTAGTTTTGTTGTCATGACTTTAACCTTAGGTTCGAGACCAAGGCAAGGGCATGGAAAGGTGCGGGCCGAAAGTGCAACCCAAGAATCACATTTACATTCTTGAGAGTGCAAAAGAGTGTGAAGGAATGAACCCACACACTCCTAAGTGGATTCGCATTTTGGGAATTGGAATCCTTATGGAATCCTGAATTTTCAGAGAGCAATTTAGGGGGTCAAAATTCATCGGATTGAAGACTTACTTATACCATTGGAAATTTTTTAAGACATAAATGTCTAAAATGGGCTTGCATGATCCATTTGAGTATTCATAGCATAAGTTATGGGTGAAAAAAAAACCAAGAGTTAAAGTGTTAATTTGATTCCTGACCATTAAAAGTCAGGAATCACCTTGAATTACGTGCATGAAAGTGGTGTGTCACTTATTGTTGAATAGCTCTTGACAAGGGCTACAATTTTGTTTTAAACCTCACCTCAATCGGAGGTCTACACAAGAAGTTATGGGCTTCCAAAATATCAGGGGTTCCAATTTCAGGAATTTCCTGATTTTCAACTTGAGAGTTTGAGGAAAAATGACATTTGAGTGTAGCCCAGGCCTCATAAAACCTAGCAAATGCCAACTTTGCCATAATTAAATTAATTCTGGCACATTTGGCATATGCTTTATTTTCCATAACAGGCTTCCCCCTACTAGAAGATAAAATCAAAACAGAAACCGTTACTACCATTCTCACTGCCATTGCAAACAGAACACAACTAGGCAAAAAATATGTTGAATGGAATGGACATGGAATGGACAAGCCATGCAAAAATGGCGGGGACCACACCCAAAAAAAAAAGAAGGAAAGAGGTAAAACAACAAAGACGTTCACAAGAAGCGCGCTTGATGAGCTTCAAAGCAGGCAAAATACAAAGTTGTTGGCCAAGCTCAGTTGTTGTAGTAGTGGGTACCTGTACACATCCTGAGGGGACCACAAGCTGAAGTTGTTGTTGGAGAGGTCAAGAACAGTCAAGGTTGGAGTGTTCAAGTCTGGGATCTGGCCTTACAAGTTGTTGGATGACAGGTTGAGGAATGTGAAGTTTGCAAAGCTACCAAAAGTGGGAGGGATGGTGCCAGTGAGATGATTCTCCACCAATGATACATATGAAAGCTGCCATAAGTTCCCCAGTGACTTTGGTAACAACCCATTGAGTTCATATGATTTCAGTTTAGTGACTCCGCGGTGGGAAACCACAAAAATGACTGCACCCAAATCACTATTTTGGCTTTCAGAGGTTCAGACCGACTACCAAAAAATAATGATAGTGACCGTTTTAGTGACTTGCGGTGGGGATGCTCTTAATAACTGTATTACTTAATTATGGCACTTTGGCGAAATTAATTCTAGCAAAGTTGGCATCTAAAAATAGAATGCCATGTTTTATGAGGCCTGGTGTAACCCCATGGAAAATCATAAATAATATTATAAGGGGGAAGGTGGTGGCTTCCCCCACGTTCGAGCTGTGGTGAGTTTTATGAGTTTGTGTATGCCCGTGGTTCGTTCGTGTATTAAAAGTGTTCAAATTATGCACTAACAAACTTGTTTGGTTGGTACAAGTCCAAATGAATAATTGGCTCGTTTTTCATTTGTTTTAGTCCCTATCTCAAAACTCCAACATGCCCCTTTTACCCCTGAATTAAGGAACGTACCCTAATTTTTTCTTCTTTTGTTATTTACACTTTCAGATTTGCATTCGTCTTTCAAGGAGTTTGGGGGTGTGTCACTTGTCAAACATGTGTTATCTAATATTGCACCTTCCTCACAAAAATGAGATTAGATATAACCACCATAGTGATGTGTTTGTGTGCAATTTCATAGACTTAACTATGAAAATTTGTGAAAAGGATGTATATGAGATGTACAATGACAACTAGTATTATTTTCAAGGTGATGTGTTTGGAAATTTCCATGCCCTTATCAATTCTACTTATGAGAACATAAAGTTTTGGTGGATCACAAATCTAAATATAAAAACAAATCACTTAACTTTTTAATTTGTTGGGTAACATGTTTGGGCCACATATGTAGATCAGATTGGGGCATCTAGTTTTGTGACAAAACATGTGTATGTAGAGGTTGTGGCATTTGTGAAATGACAATGTACAAAAGTTGTTAATCAATTTATTACAAAATTGTAATGCTGATGGATGCATTTGGGGTTGTGTACCCCCAATATAGGTTGCAACCAAAACTTGAAATTAGGCTTTTTGTTCATTTAACAATCCTCAAAGTTGTTCCTTACTAGCCTAAGAAGGTTGGGCCTAATGTGGTATGGGTTTCAGGGTTGTTTTCAACTATTGCCTTTGATTTGCAAAGAACTTTGTTTGTCTTTACCATGAAGAGAATGTTAAATTGGTAATGTAGAAACCATTTGATATCAATTTGCTTACCAAACTATGGAGATTCTTTTTTTCATTTCAAATTCTTGAATAAAAAATCTCTAAGTACATTAAGTTGGCTAAACTTGATGTGGTGTAAGTGATTGAAAACTAAATTAAAGAATCGATTGATAGAACATTTGGAGTTAGTCATTTGAATGTTTAATTAGAAGTTCTTCACCATGCAAAACTTCTTTTTTGGAGTAACAATTCATAATTCAAAACTTGATATGATGCTAAAGCTTGAAGGTGAATGTGAATTCTATAGTTACCCTTTGTTTTCATGATCCATGCTATTTTAGATATGATGATTTTTGAAATTTCAATCAAATTCCAACCCCCTTTTGGGCCTTAAGGAAACATGAATTGACACTTGTTTTTGCATTGATGATTTAGAACCTAATGTTTTTTTTTGTGTAGGTTAGGCTTTATGTTGCGATGGCCAAGGCCTCTATGGGTCAAGGTTTGATTCCTCCATATAACTTTGTCGCAAAAAATTGGAAATAAAAAAAAAAATATTAGCAAAAAACTTGAAAAAACTTGAAAGATTGTAGACCAAAAAATTACTTACGAAAGTCTTTTGTAGCAAATCATATCCAACCAGATTTTTCCCCTAATCGCTGAAGACCTACATACCTCCTTGCCACGTAGTTGGGCAATTCAACACATAATATGCCCATGTGGCAATTCCTGCTCAAAGAGGGGTTAACATGTAACCAACTCAGCCAAATTTAAATAGTGAAAAAAAAACACTGGTGCAGGTGGTTTGAGCAGTGTCAGTGGAGGCCTCACTCAAGAAGGTGTGAAAGGTACCAGTGGTGGGGGAGTGGGTGAATCAGCAGCCATGTTGGTAGCTTCACGCTCAGACAAAATGCAAGTCTCTGAGTTCAAATCTAACATTTTGGGGGCTTGATATGGCCACTAAGAGATCTCACTCAAAAAGGTAAAGGTACCAACGTTGGTGCTTGTGCACCCTGGCCATGGGGTGAAGGTTTGCAATACGTCACAAAATTGTTCTAGGTACGTAGTAAACAAGGAATTGGTCGGTAAGACATGACACATTTCGCCGCCCTTAAGAAGGCCTGAAGGAAAACCTGCGGAATGCACAGGTAGGTCCAGAGTTTAGACCATTCCTGAAAACTTTACCAGGCTTCTTTGAGAGTCATAATGTAGGCTGCTAAATATAGGCCGTCAGAAAGAGTCACTTCCTTTGAAAGTTTTTTACACATCCTTCGAGAAGGTCAAATTCTAGAAATTAAGATGCTTGAAATAGTAGCAGAATCTTCCCCTTTCACATCTGTCGTTTTTTTTTCTCCCCTATTTTTTTGGGCCAATTTTTTTTTTAATGTGATGTAGTCACCAGTGGCGAGCATCCCAAAACAGATTCCAGACACGACCATTAAAAAAAAAAGCTAGTAGACGCAACTGTGGCGACAACTTCCCCCCTGAAAAGCCAAAATTTGAAGAATTATTTATTTAAAAACTAATTTATGACTGAATATCGGCTTTCTGGTTTTAGTGCCTTCGTTTAGGGTTTTTGGCCCAAAAGAGATGACCGGTCACAATCCCTTTACATACTAACTAAAGGTACAGGCCGGTCCCTGGCAATAACTGCACACAGGTATGTCATAAATTACGAATCAGCTGCTACTGCTAATTCTGCCATTTAAGAGTAGGATATTTAAGGTAGGAAATGGCAGAATTAGCAGTAGAAGCTGATTCCTGTATTTCAGAGTGCCCAAAAACTTACTGAATCAATACCTGACGTACCCTGAGAAGGCGCATTTTCCGTGACATAACGGTCCAGGTGGGTAGGTTGTGAAAGTAACATAGGGAAGTAGGAAATAGAAATGCGCACTGGGAAGGGCACAATTACGGTCCAGTTTGGAAGGTCGTCGCTTTCGGTAGGAAAATGGCTGAGTGTCGCCAATGGCCAAAAAACCTGTCAAAATCGACAAGTTAGTTTACACCCTTGTTGGCCGGTTCTCTACTTTTGAGAGAAACTCCTGTTCTGGGTTTCATTTTTTTCTTCAATTTGATGCACCCTCCAGGGCCAGGGTCTGATTTTTTATTAAAAAAAAAAAGAAAATACGCAGGAACTTCCAGGTAAGGTTTTGGGTTAATTTTTGTAAATAGGGCGGTTCTCAGGTATAGAACTTCTCATCTTTTCTGTCAAGGGAGCTTGTCTCGGTTCTAGATAGGGTTTAGGGTTATTAATTAAAGTGACCCAAAATATTTCAAAAGGATTGTTATTTGATTTTTAAAAATGCGAACATATCAATTTCTTTAATCATTTTTTTTCATTGCAAGTTACAAAAGATTATAACTAAACTACATGTTAACTTAATTGAAGTATATATTACACACCAGAATTTGCAACATGGTTTTTTAGAAATTTAGCATTTGGACATTCAGTCAACCTTCAACTCTAACCCCACATAATACTTTAAGATCTTAAAAGCAAACAATATGACTAGACAAACTCAAAAATGCAAGAGTACTACTAGCTCAGCTCAAGCATATGCCCAGAGAATCACAACAACAAAAAATCCCCACATTCCAACACATACACTTGACACTTGATTTCGGCCCACTTGAAATAAACAAAAGCAACAACATGAACTTTGAGCACAACATGACAAAATCACAAACATTTATAAAAAAAAGATTCGTAATCCAACATCACTGACTTGACTTCTAGCAAATGGGAAAATCCAAATGGTTCACAATATAACCCATAACAAAATCAAGACCATTCACAAGGAAAACCTTTAGTGTAACAACATTGACTTTACTTCAAGCACATGACAGGCTTCAAGAACATACAACCACCTTCGAGAACATATGATAAAGTCATAAGCAACGTAACTGGTGAAACATTTGAAATTCAATTTTCAAGGTATATTTGATTATATCATCACTTAACACAAATCCACCCAAAAAAGAAATCATTATTTTCAACTATCACTACTTCCCATAATGCCCTTGTTGAATTTAGATAGAAATAAACATGTAGCAAAAGTGAAGAATACACCACCTTCATATCGTATTTTATCACAATTTTTATATGCAAGAAAATTGCTCACATAAACTTCATGTTTTCAAGCGATAGTCAAGCATGATTATCAACACGTTATGTGTCCTAGTCGGAACAAAAAAATGTTTAAAATAACCCATGTGTGTTGATAATGTGTCATCATCTTCAACGTGAGCTCTTGTAATTCTAAATCATTGTGCATGTAAGGTTGATTTACACCTTGAATTCTAGTAATCTCAACTTTCATAGTAGTGTGCAAGGTGAGTGTAAAAATCATTTTTACATCAGTTGTCAAATTAACATCATGACATATGCATCAATTTCTTTGGTCAATGGTGATATTGACTAGACATTCCCACAATTAAAAAAATTACTATTATTATTATTCATTATTTATTAAATCTTGGGTGAATTTTGACAACCAAAACTAGATCCTAAATTTTCATTAAAAATACTAAAAATCTGAACCATTGAGATGTGATGACTGAATTTCAATTGCCACATGCATTGAAATGAATTTAGGTGAGACCAGGGTGAAACCAGTGTGTTCACAAGGATTAGGACCAAGTCCACCTTACTTGTGGTCTTGTGACAAACACATTTTAATCTAAAAGAAACAAAATTTTAATTGTTATGATGGGCAATATTACTTTTTGTTTCCTAGTGTAGCATTTGATCACTATGAGGACTATAATTGGGGTGGACTTGGGTGGGATTGAAGTTTCTACAAGGACTAAGACTTGGTCCACCTTAATAAGGTTCTTGTGCTAATTGAATGTTGGTCCCAACACCTTAACCTTCAAGTGTTTTCAAAGAAATTGATTATTAATTAATTTATTAAGAAATAGGATTGGAATCATGTAGCCACATGGCCTATATTGATTAAGGTGGACCAGAGTGGGGTTGAGGTCTTTGTACACATAGGATGTCGTCCACCTCAGTCGTAGTGTTGTCATGATTGAAATTCAGTCACCATATCTTAACAAATTTTTCAGATTGCAATGGAATTGGCAATTTTCAAATGGACCCTGACTAGGATGTTTATAGGGACCAAGATCAAAGTCTCTAGTAAACAAATCTTAATCATTAAGATGGTGGTCAAAATTTAGTGGCCACATTTGGATGAGCCAACATTTTTAAAAAAAAGACCAAGAGCAATTCCATTTCGGTTACGGTCTAAGTGGCAACTAAATTTCAATCCAAAAACAAAAACTTGAAAAGATTCCCCTTCCCCCCACCTTTTTGGAACTGAAATTTTATTACCATACAAGACTATGACTAGGGTGGACTTAGTCTTCATCCTTGTGAACACCCTAGTCCCAACCAAGCCCACCTTAGTCCATGTGGCGATTGAATTTCAATTGCAAGAAACAAAAGAAAAAAAATTGAAAACTCAATATAACGATTGAAATCATGGTGACTCAAATTTAATCATCACATCTTGATTATCAAGATTTATTTATTTATCAAGGGATTGATCTATGGTAATAATACAGGTTGAGACCAAGGTCCATTCCTTCAACATGTCTACCTTGTTCAAATAAAATTTAAATAGAAATTTCAGATTGTTAAAATGGAGAATGAAATTTAATCATCCCATCTTGATACTTAGGATTTTTTTTTTTTCATGTTCAAATTTCAATTATCATACATGAATCAATACCTAAGTCTAGCCAATCATCTATGTCCCCCAAAAACTTTCTGGTGATTGAACTTCAATTGCCATGGAGGTAAATAATTTTACCCCTACAGAAAGTAAAAATGTTGAATTAGGTTGATCCTAAGTTAATGTGACATTATGCTATGTCAATGTAAAAAATGTGCAATTAACATGACTTGACATGGCTGACAATAATAACCTTGCAAAACATTTCAACAAATAACCAAAATACAAATATGACAATGCAATGACGTACTTCCAAAACACATTGCATTCAAGCTTTAGCAAAAAGGTTAGAGTGACATGTAACAAAGGTACCCCAGAAGACAATGGAAAGGTTAAGAAAAAACACAAGCTTGAATCACAATCTCAAGATCAAAGTTTCTATCCTCAAGCTTTGTCCAAAAAATTTCACAAGGAAAAAATCATTTTGAATGCAAAGGAAATAAAAAAATTGTTGCAAGCAACAAACCAACTTGAGCACAAAGGAGATAGAAATAGAGAAGGAAAAAAGGAGAGGGAGAAAAAAGTAGAAAGCTTGATGGAACAAAAAGGAAAAAAGGAAACCAAAAAAACTCAATGGTGCTAACCATGGTGAAAGCTCAACAAGAAGAAGAAATGCCAAGCCTTAAACTTTAAGTTTACCCAGACATGCCATTTTATGTAAAGGGTTTGGGCAAAGGCATGTATTGCAAAAATTTTAAAAACAAGAATGTTAGGGTACAAATCCAATGGTAGAACACTTAGCTCTTGTTGAATCCCACATGTTGGGTTTAAAAAGTGTTGGTTGGTTATTGATTTTTTTCATAATTGTAAAAACATATAAAATAGAAATCATTTGGGTGCCAATTAGGTTACCATATCAATATCAAATATTTTTTGAGGTACTAGTTAGGTTTTCAATATTTTTTGAGTAATAAATATCAAGTAAGTATAAGTGTAGGTTGCCAAGTAACCAATTGATAACCACTAATTATCCTGTCAGTTATTAGCTAGATAGAGGGTTTTCTAAATTTAAGTATTTTTTCATTTTATTCTTCTGTATTTCTGTTTCATATCATAAACATGCTTAGTATTTTAAAATTGATAACCTGCCTGGGTAATAATAAGGTGGTCCAAGTAAGTTATTAAAATTTGGAAATTCAATACTAGACAGTTATGTTATTAACTGGTAATCAAGCAAGCAAAGAACCAACTTGTAGATTATCAATACCCAAGTTGATAACCAGGTCAAAACTCAATAACCGGCCAACACTGGCCTAAACCCAGTTCTTCAATGTGCATAAAGGTTCCTATTCAGTTTTTTTCAAAAAATAAAAATTGGAACACAATGGCTGACCTGACTAACCAGCCAAGGGCAACCCCCAAGTCAAGTTGAGTGACAGAGGGCGGACAGGGCGATTCAGTTCCTTTTACCTGGAACTGGAACTAGGGGTCCTTAGTCCTTACCCACCCAACCAGGCATCCAGCCAACACTGGTTGATATCTAGTACCTGCCGCAGAAGGCGTTTTTCCTTCGGAAAAAGGTACAGATAGGCAGGTTGTAGACTAGCGGAAGGTAGGAAATAGAAAATCGCGCTGGTTTCCCGTCCAGGTTGGTATGTCGTGAACTAGTTTAGGTAGGTAGGAAACTGAAAAGCGCGAAGGTTTCCCTGGTATAACTTTGGTCCAGCTTGGTAGGTCGTAAACTAGCATAGACATGTAGGGAACAGAAAAGAGCGCTGGTTTGCGTGGGCATAATAAATGGTCGAGTTTGGTAGGTCGCTCAACAAGCAGAGGTAGGTAGGAAATAGAAAAGCGGGCCGGTTAATTCCATGGCATAATGATGGTCCAGGTTCGTAGGTCGTAGACTAGCTTAGGTCGGTAGCAAATGGAGAAGCGGGCTGGTTTACTTGCGTATAATCGTGGTCCGGGTTCGTGGGTAGGAAAACGGCCGAGTCTCGGCGGTGGCCGAAATTGGAGAAAACGTGCGTTCAAGCCCGACGTGCGTTGACGTTTGCTGGAGGCGGATGCGCGCACAGGAGCTGGTAGTTGTGGGAAATAGCAACGAAGCTTCGGTATTTTGTAGTCCGTCATTTGATTCGAAGAACACGGGAGAACTCCTCAACTATCATGCATTAAAGGACGCAGGCCCAGTGCAATAGATCAGCATTAGGCGAGCTAAACATAAGAAATCTCTTCAGAAATTTCCATGCTGTAATCCAGCACTGATTTTAAAATACCACTTGGCTACTGCACATTTCCTCAGTCTTCAGATTCATCCTCAGCACTGCAGCCGAAGAAAAAAAATTAGCCTCTACTTCTAATAAGGAATTTGTGTCGGATCTCACAATTACATCATAGTTTGTCGTCCGGCTGATGTTCTGCACAAAGCTGCAGGCTAGAAAAATCGGATTCAGGAATTACTCGTGTCCATCTCTTCGCAGATCAGCCCTGCAACAGCAGCAGCAGCAGCTGTAAGAAAGATTAATGAGATCTCATGAGGAATGAGACTTGTGTTTTTTCTGATCTCAGGATTTCGGGTGGTGATGATCCTGCAACTGGGTTGTTCAGTTGATCTGCTAGAAGAGTTCTATATTTAAAGACCTGGGATTGTTGTGGAAGTGGGTAAGAAGGAATATTATAACTCGAGAGACAGTATGGATGTTCTTCATGGGTGTTTAAGTGCCTCGGTGATAAGGAAGATAGGAGCAGCTGAGAGGGACTTGGTATCAGTCCAATGCGTGGACAAGGTTCAGGAGATGTTGGGAAGGGCCATCAAAGACCAACAGGATCTGTTGGACATATTCGAATCAGCAGCAGCTTCTTCTCATGAAATGCAACAGGAAGAAGAAGCAGGGCAGCTATTCGACGTTGCAGGCAGCTGCTGGAACACCAGTTCCACTTGCACTAGTACTACGTCGGAGTCCTCCACGCTCTTGACATCTCTCACACGGGCGAAGCTTGAGAATTCACTGGACTGGTGCCACCTCGCCCTTTGTCGTCTCACAGAGATTTTTGGCCAAAGTCCAGCCCCACCAGCTTCTGCTGCTGCACGATCCGTCACGACACGGCAGGGGTCCTGCAGATACCCTGGAAGACGCGTGAATGATCACAAATCGCAGCAGCAGCTTGAGCCGGACTTCTTCGACCTCAAGTTCGAGGATCGTTTCAGCCCAGCTCCAGAATGGAGTTTGGATTCCAGGTTGCTGACCTCCAATGGAGGAGGAAGGTCCTTAAACTCTAAGAGAGGTACTACTTTGTCGAATGCCCTCTGCAAGTCCAGCTAAAACACTAGCTAAAAATGGCTGTTGAATATTCCATCCTGATCGCAATCCTGATTCCTCCATACATGTATCTTGAACAATCTTGATTCTAGCAGGTTGTTCTATGTATTGATGATCGGGTATCAATCGATGCCTTATATGGGCTCTTGAAAATGGTTGATCCGTATACAGATTGCAGATTCTGACCGGTACAGTTGATAGTAATTATACAGTTGAATTCATGATGCATTCTCTGCATTGTGCAGGTTATCAGCGATCCCTCGACAAGTCGTTGAACATGCTAGATTCCGATTTGGACCCCAGTCGAGAACAAACCTTCGAATGGATTCACAAAACAGTAATGGACGCAGAATTGCCCGATGATATTCAAGCTGCCGCGCCGGACATGATCATGGTCACACCGGAGATTCACGAGCCGTCCAAGTCGGTGATCAGGCAGGCAGCTGCAGCAAGTACTGCACCTCCTGCAGCAGCTCGAGTCAACTTGTCCGCCATTAAGGATATCAAGATGCAGGGTGCTAGTGCAGCAGGAGACGACCACATTCCTCAAGTCGAGGATCATGATCACGCTGATCAACAGCGACAGATTAATGACGGCTCATTCACGTCCAGACGCAACCCAAATATTCGTGCCTGGAAACGGGACATGTATGCACTAGTACACCTCCAGTTTGAAATCTTTCCCTGTTTTTTTTTCGGTTTCGACTTTAGAGTGTTTTATGTATCCCAAGAGATTAAACTATAGATAGCTGCTATATATCACAGCAGCACGGCCTAGCTAGCTCTGAATTCGTCTGCATCATGACACTCAATGGAGCAGCTGCTAGCTACGTCGTCGACTAGACTGCATGATCATTCTTCCAACCAGACATGAACAAAAGCAGCAAGAAATGGATTTATATATTAGAATGCTGCCAGCAACTGTGATCATCAGTTTGTGTCGGAGTTAACCATGTTGAACATGATCGTATGCTTTGCAGACAAGCTGCAGGGAGTAATGCTGAAGAACAGCATCAGGCTCCTGTCATCTTGTACCAGCATCTGCGACCGGGAGACAGTAGTAAGAAGGGGATTCCAGAAGATGGGCATCCCTGGTGGAAGAAGTACGGCAGCAAAAACATCTACAATGCTAATTTTTCCAGGTAGGCTGACGATTCTACTTCTGAATTCCTGCTCGGCGAGTGATCAGCTTGATTGAAGTTTGTGTATATCAATATTAATGCAAGTTGTTGTTGATGATGAATGCATCAGTGATTAATTTGGCGGCTCATGGGTATGTTATTGTATTGCAGAGCGTACTACAAGTGCAGTGTGAAGGATTGTAGGGCAAAGAAGATGGTACAACCTACCGACAAAGACCCTTCCGTCTTCCAAGTTATCTATTTGGGTGTACACACTTGCTCTCAGACAGCCAACACTCGCAAGAGGAAAAGAAAAGTTTCGCGTGGCGGCGCAGTACAGGCGGCGGCTGATAAAGCTGCGAGCCTGCAGCAAGTTCCTAGTCGCGAGGAGCAGGATCATCATCATCATCATCAGTCACCCATGAGGCCTACTTCTGCGCCACCAATGGGTTCGGTACTTCAACATCAAACTGATCATCAACCTGCTACAGCTCATGTTGCTGCTGATCATCAGGGCGGGCAGCCAGAAATTACTTCACAGCTAGCAGCTTCAGCAATGCATGATTTTGACGAGGTGGAACTTGCAGGACTAGAAACACTTGAAGACAAGGATTTCTTTCCCTTAATCAAGCTGCCTGCTCCTGCTGCGTCATCATCCCCTGTGCATCATCATCATCATCAGCTGCAGGTTGAAGATGAAGTAGTTGCAGATCACGAACTGCTCATGGGTGACGCAACGTCCGATTTCCCTCCCTGCTCATGGCTAGACTTCGTTTCAGATTCTTTTGGGCCTCCAGAGATCACAAACTCCGATATGGCCGAAAGCGTTCAAGACTCGGTATGAGCCACCAGATCGAGAGGATGTACAGCTCGCTTTCCGACTGCAGCAGCGACAGGTCAATCTTCTAGCATAACCGGATCAATGTACTGACATTATATAAGGCAACTACTACCGATCATCTTCAAATTTTGCAACGAATTATTCGATGCGCGCAGAAGATGATTTCATGCATGCATGGGCCCGAGGACGACGATTATATGATCTTCTTCTCACGCTGCAATTAATACTGTACAATTTGTGGTAGGAAAATTTTTAGAACATAGTAGAATATGGGTATATTATTGATCACACGAAATGTAGATCTAGGCTGATCATGGATCCATGTTCGTTCGTACTGGATCAGCTAGACAATGATCTAGACTGTAGATCATGCATCCATGATCTCAGGGATTAAACCATCTAGCTAGCTAGGTAACAGTAATCTAGTCTGATCCATTGTACGCGATTAAACGATTAATCAAGTGATCACATCCAGAGGAAGCAAATCTAGAAGTGGATGATGATCGAGATAGAACGCGGGCGGGATCGATCCTCCACAGCCCGCGCGGGTGAGCCTAAACCCTAGACCCAAACCCTAAACCCTAGACGATGATGTAAAATACTGATCTCGCTCATACATGAATTGCGTGGCGTGATGAAATCTCAAGGGAACCCGACTTGCAGCCGCTGGATTTGAGTTTGCGGTGGATTCCAGCTAACTTGTTAAAATAGGAAAATTTGTTCCATGCAAGTTCCCCAAAAAATGAACTCGACTAACTGGTTCGTTCTGAACACTCGGTTTTTCTATTTTTGGACATCTACTTGGGTGCCATTGGTCTTTTGACAGGCAATTTTTTTTGTCCACCTTATTTTTGAAGGTGGCAATTGAGTTGATTTGAACACGAGTATTAGTTTTAGTCTTCTGGTCTTTTGACTGGTTGGTTCAAAAAAAATTCGGCTGGTCTGTTTGATGGGATTTTTTTTTGTTTTTAATGACAGGTTAGAACAATAATTCGTTGATTTCAAACAAAAAAAACGAGAAGATTCAAACTTGAAGACTTTGTTAGACTAACAAAAATCACAGCACCTGTCTTGATCACACTTTTCTTCATCGTGAACTCCTCTCTTCATCGCTTGAATATTGCAGATTTAGAGTAGCTTCAGTGATGGACTATGAAAATGGGGGCAATATCACGATTTATCACATCCAAATTTCCTATTCGTGTTTGCCCCTCTTCACCCATAAACAATATAAATATTGCGTAGTATACACTAAAGGAGCATTTAAATGTTACGTGTGGGCCAATCATTATAGCCACCTAAACAACATTAGTGAATGTGAGATCAACATTGTCGTCAACCAAGTAGAAGCTTAGTCAAATATACTCAGGGTATCTTGCATGAATTTATATGAGCTAAGCCCAAATTTTCACACCACTGTGATGCCTCACTTCATTTCAAATTTGGTGCACATGTCATTTTATTACAGTTTCTTGAGATGCTTATTCAAAACAGCAAAACAAAAGGTCCAATCACAGTTGAGGTACAAAATCAAGAACCAGGAACAAGTCAAGACCCCACAGAAATTCAATTTCCAGTCTAGCAGGAAACCAAATATTGGATATGAAAATGTTTGCACACGTGTTGACTGAAGATGAATCTTCTGAGGCTCCCGCATGCGATCAAATGAAAAATGGACGACAATTTCAAATGGAGCTTTGATAAATGCGTTATTTTTTGCGCCATTTTCCTTGTACATCGTTTGCAAGTTTCCCTGCTGGATTGTTGAGGACCATGTCTGTGTGTTTCCAAACTTTCCTCCAAACAATTTCATGATATAGTTGTGTAAATGTTTGAAGCTACTTCCTTTACAAAAATTTCCCACACTATGAACCTTGATAACTCTATCATCTCAATGATAAAATCACAAAAAAACCATGTTTTTTTTCAATCATGTCCTCTCTCTTATACATGTAAGCTTTTGTGGGTTGGTCAAACATCTTGGAGGTTAGATCTTACACACATTTGCAGGCCAGAGAATCCAGTGCAAGGTAGTTAGTACTTTCATAAAATGAAAAATGTTGATTATGTTGTTAATTGAAATTTACCTTGAAAATCTAACATTGTTTTACTTGGGTTTTTATTTGTGCATAGGTTGGGACAAGAATGGGAGAATGTTTATTTGATGTTGCTTGGTTTGCAACAAAACAAGGCCTATGAAATACAGGCATAATTAGATGTTGTCACTCGCAAGTGCCAAAGATAACACTAAAGAAGATGCAGGGTTGTCAAAATTGACATGACACATCCATTTTACATTGGGGTCACATGAACGTCCATCCTGACGCATCTAGAGCGTTTGTCAAGACGAAGGTAGGAAAATCTTGTTCACACTTGGGCTGCCCCTATTACAATCAGTGACCAAAAATGGATTTTAGTTGTCAATCTTGCGACGATCAAAAATTTTTGATCACTAATCTTAGAATGATTGAAAAGATGGTGATTGAAAATTTTCAATCACCACAATGACCGAAAATTTTCAATCACCATCTTTTCCACGTGTGATTATGGCTTTACCATTTACATTAAAAAAATATCTTAAGGCAAAAGAAGAATTATGGAAATTCTAATATTTCACCATTCAAAAATATAATCTTCAAAAAAGAATCTTTTAAAAGAAACCAAACTCCTTCAAGATATTGATTACAACAAAATTTGTTAAGCTATTATATTCTATAATGAATTTAAACACAATATCCTCACCTTGGTAGGCAATGCCAAAAAAAAATGAAAACCAAAACAAAAATCTACAAAGCACGAATGTTTTGTAAAGTGTGCATTAAGAAATGTTGCTTTATATGAGTTTTTATTGATTATTTTTCATTATTTGATGTTTATCAATTATATGAAAGCATTTATCAGAGCAAATTATCAATGATAAATCCAATCATCCATAATTCAAAAATATAAAAAATAGATGGGTAGTACTTGTGTAAAATTGTAAATGATCATTGTATAAGATTATATTTATAAGAAACCAATCATCATTATAAAACATAGATCTAGACACAAATTTCAAATGTGTAAAGAGGATGGATTCACAAATCTCAAATTTGATTACACATGACAACATGATTCGCTTACAAAATTGGGTTTTATAAAATCCGTGAATCCAAAACATGTCATTTTTAAAAGATGATGCAAATTACACCATATTCCATATCTAGCAACGATAAAATGTCTATGGTTGCCTTCAATAACACTTTTGAAGTGCAATCCAATTGTATGGAGGCCCCATCAATGTGTGCACGACATGTTGAATAGTTCTTCATGCCTTTAGATTTGGGTCATACATATCATGGATAAGTTTCCCAAATGGCATCTTGATTGAATTGTCCACGAAATATTTTGCATCCCAATCATCACCCCATATGACATTTGCCTGCCTACCCACCAAATATGCTTCAGACTTCAAAGTTGTGGCTTATTGTTTGGCCAATCATCGAAGGGAATTTGCAATTCCTAATTCATTGTAAACAAAAAACAATTATGGGGCAACCCACCAATGCATTTTTTTAATGTTGGTGGCATCTTGCTCCTTTGCAAAATCATACAATGATGGCGTAACCTTTTGCAAGCACCCAACTTCACCCCAATCACACACACCTATGCACACAACATCTAGTTTGTTTGCTAGAAAATGCAACATAATGTTGTCCTTGGCTAAGTCATTGTGCAAAATTCCACAATGATGTACTACATTCATAATGTTTATGAATGCCTATGCCAACTTTCAACGATTTTGCCTAAAGGTGATAAGTTATGTTCTCCCTTCCATATCTAACCAACCGTACTGTAATAAAATACCATTATCAATAATGGGGGGGTACTTTGTGTTGTAATCCAAAATTTCTCAAAAAGTTCCCCCATTCCACCACAATGTGTATGCTTCCATGGTCTCTATGTGGATAGTAAGGAATTTGATGATACCTAGATGTTCACACGAACATGCTAATGCTTCCATTGATCATTGCTTATGTGCTTCTTGTTTATCATCCATCTTCAATGTCTTCCCCGCTAACTCAATCATGCTTAAGATGTAACCGAATATTTCAATTTACACCTTGCACACCACACCAATAATCACCCTAATTATCTCCATCCGACAATGGGAGCACACTTATTGTGCTTGGAATCCATAACACACCATAGCTTCCAATTTGGGCTAAAAGGCTTCAAGCACCTTTTTCCATCCATGGTGCAAGCCTCGCCTTTTTCTTTGACCAATTTTTCGAGAATTTGGCCCACCATGAAATTTAGTTAGTAATTCCTAAAACAATAACTAAATAAGTAAAAATATACTAACTATTACCACTAGTAACTACTCCCTTCACATTACCCCACCCATACTCTAAATTATGTCCCAAAATTCTAGATCAAAAATTTGTTAAGAAAGTTAAATTTGATGTTGTTTCTAATGTTGTGATTCAGAAATTTAATGTTGCTCTTGCTACACTATAGTCTAAATTATCTAGACTATAGTTTGTTCTATATGTGGCTGTTGTACTTTAAATTAAAGCAATATATGATCTTTTATTGAATACAAACTTTGTTGCTCTTTTGGTGCCTCTATTAACAAATGTACAATTGTTTCATGATGTGTTGTTATCTACTCTTATGATTATAACTCTGATGTCACTTAGCGTTGCTACTATGACTTCAAATCTAATGTAATCTAGGTCTGCTTTTACTATTGTAGCTCTAATGTAAGTTTAGTTTGATCTTGTTGAACTTCCTAAGTTCTGTGTTCTTTAATTTGTATCTACTCCACTATTTCTATGGTTGCAAATGCATATTCTTGAAAACTACCTCTTGCACAACAGATTCTATTGGTTCCAAAATCTGTTCTGATACATGTCTTATCACCAACCTCCCTTTTAGGGCTATCCTTTCCTCCTTTTAGATGTCCTAGTTCTTCTTTTTTTGTTCTTATTCTTAATGGTCCTACACCATCATTATTCCCTCCATCTTCTTCCTCATCTGAGGTTTTTGGTTCTTGAGAAAGGATTAAAGGTTCATAGTCAAATGCTGACATGACCTTTTCCATTTGAGATATCTTGTGCTTGTATAACCTTTCATTTCTTTCATACCTTCTACAAACCTTTCCAATATCTTTATGGATAATATCCTACACTCCATCCCACCATAGATCTAAATTTTTTTCTTCCATTGACAACGCCTTGAGTTTTACCTAAACCAAAGTATTCTGCTTTTTGAATTCACTATAATCTATGAAACCACTATCATAATTGAAAGGCTTTATTCTCTTGGCCTCCTCCAGAAGTTTTTGTAACTTTTCATTAAAGGCCATTTGCTTCTGCAAATTTCTATCCATTTGTGCATGCCTTTGGTCAGATTGCCTTTATATGTCATTATTGGCTTGATGTAAATTACCATTACTCACTCTAAACTCCTCCAACTTTTGCTACTTCAAAAGTGTTTGCTCCATATTCTTGTAATCCCTCTAAAGTTTGTTGTGTTTTACATTCAAAATATCCTTCTTTATCTTCAAGTTCCAATAATTGGCATCTATTGTCGCAACCCTACTTAGAGGGAGTGTGAGGATGAAACTCACACTCCCAAATTTGGGACTTGGGAGTCCTCCGGGACTCCTGAAACTTCAGAGTTCGATTGCAAGGGTCAAAACACCTCGCATTTGGATGTTCATTATATCATTGGAAAGTTATTGAAATGTAGATGTCGAAACTAGCCTCGCATGGGCCATTTGGACATCTGCAGCACAAGTTATGGCAAAAAAAAGGGCCGGGAGTCAAATTGGCAATTTGATTCCCGACCACTAAAATTCGGGAATCGACCCGACCCTGATGTGTGTAGGTAAAGTGTGACACACCGTTGAAAAGCTCTCGAGGAGAGCTACAAGTTTGCTTTAAACCTCATCCCAATCAGAGGTTTGAGCAAAGAGTTATGATCGTTCAAAATCCCGGGAGTCCAAACCGAGACAGTTTCAGGACTCCTCCTTGGGAGTCCCGGGACAAAAAGCCATTCGGATGTGGGTGCCACGGAGAGGCATAGAGTATACTATATGGGGAAAGGTGGTGGCTTCCTCCGAGTTTGGGCCGTGGTGAGTCAAGTGAGTCCAGAGTTGCCCGTGGCTTGTCTTAGCATCAAGGGTGCTCCAGAATGTGATCTAACCAACTTGTTGGTTGGTTTGATGTAGGTTCGAGTAAGTGAATAGCTTGTCACTCTTCCTAGTCCCATCCCGGAACTCCAGCACGCCCCTCTACCCCTTCTAGTGCTGAGAGCTAGGAACATGCCCCAAATTCCTCACAATTCCACTATGAGAGTAACTTAGACCCAACTTGAGTCTAGCTAGGGATTTGGGAGCACATCATCTATCTATTTAAAATTGCTTATAAAGAATCCTTTTCCCCTCTGATGTTCTCTAGATCCTTGCCATGCCTTTCCATAGTATTAATCTTTTGTTTGGTTGCTTGTAGTTCTGCCAATACTTGACTATTCTCATTGTTCCTATCCTACAATTATGCTTTGAGCTTCTACTCCTTCTCCAAAACCCCCTACAGATTTTTCTTTCTCTTCTATAATTTGCTTATTTCTAATTTCCAAATCAAAAAGTCTAAATAGAATATTGGTCATTTATACATTTTACTCTACTACTGTTGAAACATACTATCAACTTTTCTATGTTCATTTAAATCTACTTCTAACCCTTGAACAGACTCTAATGTATGAAACCTAAAAGTCTAACCCTTAGAATTTATACTTGAAGAACCTAAATTTCTATGTGCAATCTAGATCTCTTTAAAGACATTTGTGCATGTTACAAAACTTGGTCTTGAAGGTAGCATACCTTCATTATTCTATGGTGATGGAACAAATTACTGTACTTCTGGTGGACCCTGATCAAAATCTTATATTTGCTCCTGTGCTTATTATTGAGCTTGAAACTTTGGCTCCTTTTTGGGCCATCTCTAATGCTCCTACCCATCTAATCTCTATTATTGCTAAGGAAAGATCTGTGGTCTTAGATCAGACTTAGGAAATATGGATTTCTCTTTTTGTCTTTGATGTTGATGTTGTTGCTTTTTCATCAATTCTGCTACCTATTGAGGATTAATACTACCTTTCATTGCAGTATCCTCTTGTCTTTTCTGCCTCTTCTGCAAAGTCTCCCTCTCCTCATCATCATCAAATTGAGACATCATAATTGCTCTTCTAGTTGTCCTAATTTCTAGTTGTTTCTCCTTTTTAAACGAAATGTGTGTAGGGTTCAAAGGTCTTTTGTTTTTTATAAACCTATCCCTCAAACTCTCCTTTCTTCTCGTGTCCTCCTTTAATTACTCTGCTTGCTTCTTTTTCTCTTGTGGCTCTACTCCTTCTAGTGGAAACCACTTCTAAAATAGGACTCCTAAGACTATAGCAAAATGGCATACATCTTTTTTCATTCTCTTTTGGTTGTTCCTTCAATCATGTTTTTTTGACATTTTTCCCATCTAATTAATTCCTTGACCAATTGAAAATACATAATTGTAGCCTAATTAACAAACTCTCCATGATTAAATCATCATAGTAGATTTATTGCTAAAACATTGCACCTTATCTTTCGAGTAAATAATGGGCAAAATAACAACAATTCCATTGGCATACTTTGACCTCATCTTCTTTACAACCCACCCTTCATTGGTGTTGTATATTTGGGACTCTATCAACTATGTCTACAAATTCTACTTTGGCATCTGACATCTCTACATGGTTTACTTCTATCTCTCCTATATGGTAGATTTTTAAAACTTCTACCAACAGATGTTTGTCTATAACTCTTTACTCTTCCCCCAACATGACCTTGATTTTGTTATGTTCAAAATCCAACTTCCATTTGTTCAAATATTCAACAAAAATGTTATGGCAAGGAGTCTTCCACTCAACCTCAAATAAACCTACCAATCGAGTTTTGTTTGCCCAAGCTTTCTCTTCCTCTCTAAAGCTTGTCCAAACCAAAACATTTTTCAAATTACTATTATAACTCTGCTCTATAGGAGTAAAAAGATACCTAACCTCATCATCTTGGTGAGTTTGCACCTTCTTCCCACGTAGATTTGCAGCCATTGCTTGTCAATTTGTTCTCTTCATGTGCTTCTTATTGGGAATGTTGACTTTCTTTATAATTTGATCCTAGGTAGGCTCTTCTTGATGTAATGGCACTTCTTATTTTTATAGTAAATCATCCTTCTACTTTTCTTGTTCAGAATTAAAAATGGAAATGGGACCAACTTGCTCATTAAAACTTGCTTCTCTTCTAGGCTTCTTAAAACTATATCTCCTCAAAGTTTCCTTATAATATTTCTAGTTTTTTCTAAATTCTTCAAAAGATTTTTCAAATTTGGATATCAGAGAAGATCTCTGAAAAGAAAAAGAAGAATAAATAAGAAAAGGAAATGGCAAACCTAAATTATAGAAGCAAAATATTTGTAGATCTCTATTGTTCTTTCTATCTTTCTTGTTCTTCTCTCAACTTTTGTAATTTCTTTCTAGAAAGTCTTTGCAATTTCTCCACAAAACTTTCTTCTACACTCATTTTAAAAACAAAAAATGATAATAACTTGCTTGTAGAAAACATAAATGAAAAAACACTTTGTTCTTTGCCACCTTATTAATCATAATCATCCTGTTTCATAAAGTGACATTTTATTTTTCACTTTAGGGTTAACGTTTTAATGACTTGTCCTTTTTTTGGTTTTTTACGCTTGTCGTTTCTTGTGGAAGTTCATATTAACAACGACATGGGCTATAATAAATGTTTGTTAACCTAGAAATTTTGTAGACGTGGCATTGGTTTTTTCTAATGATGGCTTTAAATATGACGACATGGTGTTGTCTACACTAAAAACTTCCTCTATCTATGTTGATTCATCAAATCGATAAAGTTTTGTTTTGATGTGAAAAACTTATCTAACCCATAATCCAATGATTATGAAATTATATAATCACAATCTGTGAATATTTTCATAACCTACTGATTCATCAGATTTACTTAGGCTTCTGATACTATTGTCTGATTAGTCCCAATGATCTATATTTTTCTCTGATCTTCTAAATCTTCATCAGATTTCTCTTCCCTATGGTCAGAATCTATAGGATCTAAAGATTTTTTATTATCTAAACTCTAATTCACCTTCAATGTATGATCTACATATCTATATGGTTTCAACTTATTAACATTGACCAAAATTGGGTTTGGTTCAAAATTGTTGACAGAAACAAGAATTGTGTTATTGGGTAAGCAATATTGTACCCTAAATGGTCCAAACCATCTTTTCTTAAATTTGCCCAAATGTGTCTTTTTTCCCTTGGGAAACCAGAAAACATAATCTTTAAATTGAAATTTCTTCTTTATGTGTTTCTACTAACTCTAAGAAAATTTATTCCATTCATTTTCTCCTACATTATTTTGAACTTCCAATCTATTCTCTTATAACTTCTGTAATTCCATAATTCTAGTAGTTAGTATTTTGGTTGGTTCTGCATCTTTGTGGTCCCCACTAATAGCTAGTAGAACATATTATATTGGCATTAAAAGATGCAAACCATAGACTAACTAGTAAGGCATGTAACCTATTGCCACCTTATAAATAGTCCAATATGAAAACAAAACTATGGATAGATGTTCATCCCAGTTTGTTTTTTTCTCATTGACTAACTTGGTCAAAAGCCTACTAATGACTTTGTTAGTAGATTAGGCTTGTCCATTTCCTTGTGGATAATAGGTAGTTGAGCTAACATGCTTCAATAAAAATTATTTTATTAAATATTTGATTATATCATTGATGAAATGTACTCCTTGATCTATAACTATGGTCAATAGACATCCAAATCTGGTTAGAATATACTCATATAAGAATATGGCTATAACTACTGCAATATTAGTTCTGAATGCCTTTACTTGTACCCATTTAGTTGCATAATCTATAGCTACCAGGATATGTTTGTTTTTTGTTAGTCTTCTTGCTAGTTTAATTGGACCTATAAAATCTAAACCCCATTTCATACAAGGTTCCTTTGGAAATGTTGTTACCAACTTGTTTAAACTTTTTGTTTTTAGTCCTCCAATTTTCTGACAATTATCACAACTTCTGTAAAATTCATGAATATCCTTGAATAGAGTTGACCACTAATATCTTGCATCCAAAACTTTCTTTAAAGTAATATTTGTAACAAAATGTCCTCCTCCACTCCTTCATGTAACTCCTTCAAAACAATCTGTGTTTTTGAGATGGTCAAACATCTACAGAGTCTATTGTTTTGTCCCATTCTATACATTATTCCTTCCTTCAAAGTAAAGGTTTTTGCCTTTCTGGCCAACTTTTGTTTTTGAGCTAGGTTCAGAGTTTTTGACATTTGACTTGTCTTCAAATAGCTTTTCACTTCTTACATCCATATAGGTTCTATAGATAATAATGATGCATTTACAATTTAATTTGGGACTCCCAATGATTTTGAAATATCTGGTAATCTAGATAAAGCGTCAGCTACCACATGTGTTCTACCAAGCTTGTAGACTACCATGAATTCATATTCCAAAAATAACAACTTCCATTTGGCTATCCTTCCAAACACCTATGGTTTGTTGACTAAGTATACCAGAGCCAAGTGGTTTACATAAAAGACAAATTTGTTTCCCAACAAAAAATGTTTAAGCTTATGCAAAGCATAAACCATTGCTAAGGCTTCTCTCTATGTAGTAGTATAATTATGCTCTGCTTTATTTAGCAATCTAAAGGCATATACTATAGGCTAGTCATATTTACCAGTTGGATTATGTGTTTATATTTTTGCTAGTGTTTCATCCACTTCAATATTAGCTTGGCTATGATGATAATAAGTTTCTGGATAAACTTTATCTTCAAGTGATATCTTTAGTATAACATGAAATTATGTTGTGTTTGTTGTTGAAGGCACCACTTTCATTGCTTTTTGATATGATGTCCCTTGCTCTATGTCAAATTCTCCATTGATTTTGACTTCTAACACTCCAATACTTAGTAATGAAATTGTTTCATCTGAAATAGTGATTGTGCCAATTGAAAACAACTCTAGTTCTATTTCAAAGATTAGATCTTCCTCTTCATCTATTAACCCTTCCAACAAGTCATAACAAACAAGTACTTGGGGACTTTTAATTTTTGCTCCCAGTTTCCTGTTGATTAATATTATTCTGATTATTCCATTACTTTGGACAATAATGACATTATTACCCCAATCATGTTTAACCTTTGCATCTCTAAGCCAAGGTTTTCCCAACAACATAAAATAGCTAGAATCCACCACAATGTTTTTCAAACAATAAATGTGGCTACATATGGTATACCATGTAAGGAGTCATGGATGTTGCCAATGCTACTATTTAAAAAGTAGTAAAGGAAATACTTAGGCATGTTGACAAAATAATAATACTTGACACAATCTCAACAAATACTTTTTGTACTATCAAAATGTAGTAAGTTGATAGGTCCATACAAGTTGAGCTTATTGTGTCGAAATGACAGACAAACAATCATAACCGTTTGCTAATATGACACAAAGCAATTACAACTACTTCTTAGAATTGCTAGAGGGTATGTTGGATTTTAAGTAAGTTTGTTAAAGGAGACTTTGTGTGGACTTGTTTTTTTATTGTTTTGAGAATAGAAATATTGAATCTTGCCTAAGAATAAAAAGACCACTCTATGAATGAAATGTACGGACATTTTTCTAAGGAAACTTGAACATTTCTTTTAATTCTGATTTCCATTATATGGTGTAATAAAATTGTAGCTCTTCAACAATGTATGGTAAATTCTCCAGAAATTCAATTATCTTAGTTAATATTTTTACATGGTATTTATTTTAATGGAGTAGGACAAGAATCCAGATGGTGCAAAAATGTATTGCTAACATTTGGCAACCATGTTGGGGAATCAATTCAATTCGTTGTTGGAAAAACTAAAGAAAAAGGTTATGTGATCCTTCCATATGCAATTAAATTAATGGAAGATGAAGAAGGAAAAGTTGAAGTAGACAAAAGATTTAGGATTTTGTCTAATTCATGTATTTTATATAATTTTACATTGTGGATTTAAAATATTGTTAGGAGTTTATAGAGTTAGTAAAGAAGAAAATAGAACAAATAAAATGATTGTTATGGGTGCTGAGCATGTCATAACTTTTCCTAATTTATTCACTTATTATGAACAAAATATGGCTAAATCTATTAATTTTTTTGATTATTACAACAATGTTTATCAAAGATGGTCCGAGAAATGGTAGATTATGACAGTTGTTAAAAGAGGAAGCCAAAAATGGTTAAAAGAAACTACAACAATTAGTGAATGAAAAGAAAGATTAAAACTTTACAATAAATACGGTTGGAATTTTCTGGATTACTTATATACACCAAAAAGGGCTCTATAATTTGATACATGGGGAAATTTCATTAAAAAGTTTAAAACATTGCCTAAGAATGTTCAAGAACTAATATAAAAAAAATTACATGGGGGAATGAAAGTGTGGTGCATGCAACTAAAAATATTAATAATTGATACTACATAATTAATGAAATATAGGAGATGGCTACTAGTGATGGTATGTTTATTGATGTTAATTCCAATTAAGAAAGTTGCAGCAACCTATCATATTATCAAATTTCGTGATAAAAAGAAAGGTTGCAAAACCAAATATTAATGCATTGGTAAAGAATTGGATCACACACAATTATTATGGCTCTTAAATTTGTTTAATCAAATTGCACTACTTAGAACCTTAGGCATGTACAACCCTAAACCACTACTTTTAGAAATTGAATTTGGAGAGAATTAGGTTACATTACCCAAAACCTTGATAAGATCGCATGTGTTCATTGGTCATGTGTACAACCTTCATGGTGTGACTCTTGTTGGATTAAATGATATTGCTTTATAATGTTGGGATGTTGTCATTTGTACAACTTCCATGGGTTTGAATTGTGTTAGATTAAATGGAAATTACCTTATAATGTTGGTTTTGCTGAAGGTGTAAGGTTTTTAATCTACATTTAAGATCAGGGTTTTGGGTCTTAATTTGCAATTTTAAGGATTGTCCTAAATTCAACCCATGCAATTGTAGACTTGTAACATCATTGGGCATCCATACAATTTTCATAGCTTTGAATTTTGTTGGATCAAATTTTGTGTTATCCAGAACCTTGATAAGATCCAGCATGTACATTAGTAAGTAGCATTACTTTGAGAATCTAGATATTGATAGAAAAATTTTAAGGCCTTAAACCTTATGAGATGGGTGCATGTGTTCAATTCTAATTTGTATAGGATTCATGTGTTTGAATTTTGTTAGATCACATGATATTGCCATATAATGTTGGGTCAACAGTTAGGTTTAGGGTCCTGACCAGTGAATTCCAAGGTCTATCCTAAATTCCATAAATGCATGTACATTGATAAATAACATTACTTTGAAAGTCAAAATTTTGACATAATCAATTTACAATGTGATCAACCTTGTTAGATGGCATGTATTTAATTGTAACTTTTACAATTTTCTTGTGTCTAAATTAAGTTGGATAAGATGATATTGCCCTATAATGTTGTGTCTACATTTAGGTTCAAGGTTTTTGGCCTACACATAGGAATAGGGTTAAGGGTCTCAACCTTCGATTTCCAAGGTTTATTTTAAATTCCATAAATGCATGTACATTGGTGATTAACAATCCTTTCATAATGAACTTTTAGCACAACAATTTTCATAGCTCTGAATTTTGTTGGATCAAATTACACTAACTAAAACCTTGATCAAATGGCATGTACATTGGTAATTAGCTAGTCTGAATTTTGACATGATCATTTACAATGCCTTAAACCTTGGTTAGATGGCGTGTATTCAATGGTTGTTGGTGCAAGATTCATGGGGTTGAATTTTGTGAGATGACATGATATTGCCCAAAAATTTGATCAAATTGGAAGTGTGGGTATTTGTTTTGCAACTTTCTTTGGTTGATAATTAAACTTGTTATTTTGCAACTTGAAATACACATTGTATATGCCTAAACCCCTATTAGGTCTATGATTTATGGTATCTACTAAAGATGTTGAGAAAAAAAATTTATAGGCATTTTGATTTCCATACAATGTGGCTATTTTCAAAGATGGAACATGAAGGTTTGGATTAATGGGTTATGGGTTGTTATGTTTTAGCATTTGTTGATGAGACACATTTTGGATGTGATGCACTACGAAAAGAATATTTGTGAGAACATGGTAAAAACCATATTTGCGAAGAAAGACATAGTGGTGGTTTGGAGAAATATGGAGGCGTTTGGCATCTGGCCTCAACTTTAGTTGCAGCAAATGGCTAATGACAATTAAATAAAACCAATTATAGCCTATGCGATGACAAATACGGAGAAGAAGGCCTTTATGCATGTTATCAAAAAGTTAAAATCCCCAACAAATTATGCTTCAAATTTGCAAAAGAAGGTTCATAAAGATGGGAAGTTGAAGGATTAAAATCCCATGACTACCATATCTTAATGCTGTAGGTACTTCCCCTTGGCCTTTGCAATTTGCTGCAAGAAGAGACACGAATGTCTCTTATTAGCTTAAGTCGGGTCTTTGCTAAACCATGTTTAAAGGTGATTGATCTTAACACCGCGCTAATGTTAAAGGCAAAAGTTGTTGAAACCATGTCTACTTTAGAGGTCTTCCCCCTTCCATGTTTTGATGTGATGACACATCTATTAATCCACCTAGTAGAAAAACTTGACCTTTGTGGACCAACTCACACACGATGGATGTACCCAATGGAGAGGTACATGAAAGCCTTAAAAGGCTATGTTCGAAATATGGGATGGCTAGAAGGGAGCATGGCAATTGGGTATGCTATTGAGGAAGCCCTAGGATTTTGTACAAAATACATCCAACAAGTTAAATTTACAAGGAGAAGAGTTTTGGATGACTTGGAAGAGCCTATAATGCATGATGAAGTGCTTGAGGGGAATGGACGCCCTTGTAGATTGACCGTTGACCTCAAGAGCTAAGCCCACACATTTGTCCTACATAATGCAACAACAACTTACCCATGGTGCGAGTGAGACGAATGCCCTTATTGGCAAAAGCTTGATTCAATTCAAATGTTATTGATTGTGCCAGGATGCACATGCTAGATTATGTATGTTGACAAAAAAATCTAGTCGTTTCATGTTGGAAGGTTTGAATATGGTATGATCGGCCTACTAGTTAATTGTGTGAATTGCCCTTGTGGCCATGTGTTGGCCAATCTTGCTAGATAATGATATGTTTTATTTTCATGGACATACATAGGGTTAATGTTTTCCTAGATCCTTATGTGTAGGAGGTACCAAGTAGCCTAGCAAAGAAGGACACATGAAAGGGAAGTGTTTGCATGATCAATAGCAAGGAGGGGTAGGAAAGTGACTTACCCAAATGATTTGGCAAAATTGGCACCATTTGAGTCCTTGGGTTGCTATTGCTATTGTAGAGGACATGGCAACAAGTGGAGACACTTCACCATATGTCATTTCAATCATCACACCACCATTGAACTATGCCATTGCCTATCAATCTATGTGGGCCTTTGGAAACCACTTATGAGTGGCTAGTGTAGAATAACATTTGTCAACTGTTGATTCTGGGGTGGCAGCAACATTTGAACAAGAATGTCATTCTTGTTCCAATGATCAGAACCCAATGTTGGTGTCCCTTGAATATGTTGGGTGGATTGAAAAAATCCTAAATTTTGATTATGGGAGATTCCAAACTGTTATACTTCTCTATAACTAGGTGGTGGCAAACTATTCCAGATTTGTAGCCACAGTTAAATGAGATGAATATGGGTTCACATTGGTGAACTTTGAACGCTTGCTCCCACTTTCTATTGAATCGTTTGCATTTCTGATGCATGTCATTCAAGTTTTTTTTGTAGAAAATGTCATGTCAAGAGGAAGTTAAAAGGTAGTTCCATGTGAAGAAAGAAGAAGGCAAAGGTCAAAATTCACTAGAGAAACCAACCCAAAGATCTCCATGTTTGACCTAGGCAATAATGCCAATCATGCAAGTTTAAAAATGACAATCCCCCTTGACCAAGTACTTGCTCCCCTTAAAAACATGGATGAAATTGATGGAAAAATAATCACCCAAACCCAAGTATTGGCTAAAGAGCTAGCTATGCCATCTGAGTGTGATGATGATGAGCAAGATGAAGAAAATCTTGCTTCTTCTGGATCTAAAGGTAACCTTTCTTCATAGTTGGGTATTTTGGGTCATTTAATATTTTTTTTGCTAAAACTATCCACTTTAAACACCAAGATGTAAGTTGGGGTTAACATCCAAATTGACATTTGGTTAAATTATATTCCAACTAATTCTTTCATCCATTATGCTAGTTGAATTCTTGTTTGAATATGTGGGTTGGGATGCAAATTTATTAAAATAAGTAGATGTGTAATACTAATAGACTAACATTTGAACTTCAATGTTTTAGGTAATAGATGAATAGAACATTAGGGGATGATGGTGTTTCAACCTTGGGATCAAGGTCACAAAGACCCTATACATTCACCTACAGGTTTAATATTAGAAAATTTGATTAAGTCAAGGTGAACCAACTCCTAATACATAGTTACCTTCACCTTTTCAAGATTAGAAGTAGGTTTTAAACTTATTGTATTTATATGAGCAACAAATGTTAATGATGGATTTAGAATCCCTAGTTTTGATTATGGACCATGTATATATAATGTTTAGAAGTTGTTGAGACAAAGTATCTGGATTTTTACCAACCTACCAATGTAGGTGCTAGTTTTGTCAAGGCAAAATTGATATGGATTTGGCCCTCATTTGTTGTTAAATCCAACCAAGATTGCCACTTGGATCAATCCAAATGCAAACTTGAATAATTCTTGCTTCCATTAAGTTAGTTGAATTCTTCTTTGAATATGTGGGTTGCTTTCCTGATTTATTAAAGGAAGTGGAGGTGTATAAATATTATAATGTGACATTTGGACCTCAATGTGTAGGCAACATCTGAGCAAAACATTAAGACATTATGGTGTGAACACTTGTGACTTGGCTTTTGACTAGTGTGTTGCAAAATTTTGTACCCTATAACTATGATCTTGTGAACTATAGAAAGGTGATAATGTAAGTTGGGTTTTGCAAAAGGTGGTGATATTTGAAGATTTAAACAAGGGTCTAATTAGCATGTTGAGGATGGCAATTTGGCTTTTCAAGAGGCAATTGTGGTAAAAAAGAGTGGTCATCTTCAAGTCAGTTTTATAAACCCAACATTGGGATTTTGTGTAGATTGGGTGTAAGTGGTTTGGATTTAGTGTAGAATTGGGATTATGTATAGACTATGGAATATTGACCTAGGGATTTGGTTGGATTGTATATAGAATACCTGGGAGTGGGTGTAAAACTTGACATTGTAGATAGTAAATAGATTGTGTAGCAGTCTTGTACATTGGAGTATCCCTAACAATGAAATTCCAATTTCCAACAATCCCAAGGTGTGCAAAATGGGCAAGATTGACCTTCAAATTTCTATGCTATAAATACAAGGTGACCTTGTAGGTAAGTTGGTCCATTTTAGAGATTATGTGTTTCCATACTTTGCTTTGCATTTTCAATTATGCAAGATCTTTAGGGTGTCATTGTGTTAGTTAAAGAAATAGACACTTGCTTGTGGTTTTCAAACCTATGCCAAATGTTTTGGAGGTGTGGTTAAATGGGTCGATGTGGTTGGATTGTTTTGAAGTTAAACATTTTGTAGGATGTAAATTTGTGGTATAGTGTGATATATTATAAAACAATCCAATTCCACATCAACATATTTAGCTAGAATTCTAAGGGAGTCCCAATCCAAACACTAGTTGTGGATTTCAAAGGTCTTCAGTTTTGGAATACTATGTGTCAAAGGTGCGTGCTTCTTTATTACATGCACCGCAATTTCCAGTTAGTTTTTTATTATATGGTATATGGTCAATTTTCGCATGTATGGTGGTTTTGTAAGTGCGCACAAGCAAGGCCCAATTGTTGGCGCATACTATTTTGGAGGTCATCTTCATCTAACTACTTTATACTATGCGACACAAGGGGTCTTTAGATTTTCTAGATTATAAAATGTGGGCAATAACATATTTTGAATCCCCAACATTATGTTTATCACATGATAATGACACATGCAATTAGTCATAAATGACATGACATGTGTACATGTTTAGTTACAAAAATAATTATAATCAAAACATACAAACTTAACCTGAACCTAAAACAAGCCTAGCCCAAACCTAAAGCAAACTTAACCCTAACCTAACCTTAACCTAAAATAAGCATAACCTAAACCCAATTTTAACCCTAATCTAAAACAACATTAACTCGAACCTAAATTAGACTTAAACCCCAAACCTAGCCTTAACCTAACCCTAGCCTACCCCAAACCTAATCCAAACCTAGCTTTAATAACCACGTCATCAAACTTATTAAGAATATTTGTCATATTCGACATGGAATATTAACATATTTAGTCATATGTTTAGTTGCATTGGACATGCTATGTCAATTATTATTAATCAAAAAATTAGTGGACCTCAATGGCCACATCATTTCATTTGAATCATAATATTAATTAGATGACATGTTAGATCAACATAATTAATGTTGCAACCCTAGCCTTGGGCTCGTGACCAAAGCAAGGGCTTGCAAAGGTGTAGGCCAAAAATGAAGCCCAAGAATCACATTCATGCTCCCGAGAGTGTAAAAGAGTGTGAGGGAATGAACCCCCACATTCCCAAATGAGTTCCCACTTTGGGAATTAGAGTTTCGATTGACTCTTGAATTTTTAGAAAGCAATTGCAAGGGTCAAAACCCATTTGATTGAAAAGTTTTTTATATCACTGGAAATTTTTTGAAATGTAGATGTTTAAAATGGGTTCGCATGACCCATTTGGGTAATTAAAACACAAGTTATGGCCAAAAGAAAGCCCGGGAGTCAAATTGGCAATTTGATTCTTGACCACTAAAAGTCAGGAATCGCGCTGATTTCCTTGCGTGTAGGTGGCATGCCACATATCATTGGAAAAATCTTGACAAGGGCTACAATTTGACTTAGACCTCACCTTAATTGAAGGTCTTCACATAAAGTTATGGGCCTCCAAAGTCACGGGAGTTCCAATTTTGGGAATTTCGGGACTCCCACTTGGGAGTCCCGAAACAAAATGACATTTGGGTGCTGGTCCCATGGCTAGGCATAAAGTATATTATAAGGGGGAAGATGGTGGCTTCCCCCAAGTTTGGGCCGTGATCAATCTTGTGAATCCGTGTTTGCCCTTGGCTTGTTCGTGCACCAAAAATGCTCTAACTAAGCACTAATCAACTTGTTTAGTTTGTGTAGGTCCATGTGAATAATTGAACTGCTTGTCTCTCGTCCTAATCCCATCCTGGAGCTGCAACACGCCCCTCTATCGTTGAAGTGCTGCGAGCCAAGGAGCACGCCCCAACTCCTTCTCCTTCTGTTGTCTTCACCTTTAAACTTGCAGTTGAGTCCATTGAGGAGCTTGGGGGTGTTTCAATTAATAATATAACTAGTTAGAACAAACATGACATATTACATGCGACAACACCGAATGCACCTTATTTTTATGTCACATTCGACATGCCACACTAGCACAATGTTGTTTTTAGTCGAATGACTTTAGTCATGGTAGCTATCCATTTTGTTAACAAGATCTATTATAAATGACTAATATTTTATAACTAACCCCAAATTTGTCTATTATCTATCATGATTGAGATATTTGTAAAAAAAGACGAGCTAAAAGATAAGATTTATAGTAGTGTCTATGAACCTTTTAAAATTGTTAAGGTTTATGAAGGCAAATGTTTTAGGCATGTGATGTTTAAGGTTTGCTAGTATGCTACAAATGATGACAAGGTTTCTATTTGGCTACAACATGTGAATGTGAAGGATGCCTAGGCTAGTTTATAGAAAACCATGATGTAGACCAAAAACTTGGGGAAAGGGAGGTAGGAATGGGAATGAGCTTGTGCTAAAGTGGGATGCAACACTGAAAATTAAAAACTCTTGCGAAAATAAGGTCATTATGTTTGAAAAGACTCTAAAGTTTTAAAATGCCATTATTCTTTGTTATAATAAGTGTTTTACAATAGAGGGTCCCTAAAGCCCAAGTGTGGGTTATTGTTGAAGCAATCACATTTGCTTTAAATCTTGTTGCTTCAGCATGTGTGCTAAATCAATCCAAAGGCCAATGGTTGTTAAATGCCTTGACAATAGTTATCACCTTGACTATGAGCATGGAAGTTGAGTTATTGCAATCGTATAGCTTGTTTGAAGTTTCTAACCCTTTTGAAGTAGAGATCTTGCTTTTGCATTGGAATATGTGACTTGAGGTTATAAAAGTGATCAAACATTTTTTGGATTTCTTAAGGTCTTTTGATGCATTGTAAGCTCACAACATCATGGTTATCATGTTACATCCATGCTTCAAGGTTTTGTGCATTGTGGAAAGTTTGGTGGGATGAAAGAATGTAATCAGATTGGCATTTAAATATGATGCCAAGATTATGATTCCATTTTTGATGATGTGTTTTGAATAGTTGAACCCCAGTACTATTGTAGTTGTTATAACAACTGATGATGCAGAATTGGAGCTTGATGAAAATATGTTTGGAATGGGGGCCTTAATTGAGGAATCTTCTTGAACATTAGTCACTAGAGAGTTGTTTCTGTTTAGGAGGCTGATGATTTCCTTATCTGCATGTGTATATCCACTAATTTGGTGGTGTATGCATGAACACTAGTTTTTGAATATGGGTTTTCTTGCAAAATAGATTCTTGGAATCCTAGGTTCACAAATAGAAATTGAGTGTGTTTTTAATCTAGTTGGGGTGTTGACAACTTTAAAGCACTATCGCTTGCAAGTGGACAACATGGATTGAATCATCACTATTGTGAAAAATTGGCTTGATGATCCACGTGTCAATTATAAGCGAAATTCTAACTTCAAACAATACTTGAAAATAGAAGAATTGTTGACAAAGGATAACTACAATTTGATTGAAAAACATGATTTTTTCAAAGAATTGCAAGTTGATGGTGACTAACTTTGTGGGCTAGGGTGGGTTCGTGTGGGGTGTGGTTGGGTCAGAGAACTTGTGCTACAATTGGGTAGAGTTCTATGGTTCTTCATAGAACTGGGGTTCAATTCCTTCACTAGTTTCGGTTTGATTCTAGGAGTCTAGCTTTCTAGATTTTTTATTATTTCTTGCAAAGTTTTTTAGTAATAAAATCAGAAAATTGATATGCATAAACTTTCTGCATATCTGTCATTTTGTGAAAGTTTAAAATCAGCATATGCATAACCAGCAAATTTTTTTTAAATTAAAATAATGTGTAACCGGATGGTGTAGTAGACTTCAGATGAAATGTGATAACTGGACAAAACTAGGAATGACCCTCAAAATGTGAGACTAAATGAGAATTCATGTTCCAGAAACATTTCTCGAAAAGTGGGACAAATGCAAATTACCGCAGAAAAGTCCTCAAAATGTCAAGTTGCGCATGTTTACATCAAAACTTCGTCAGCTGATCCTCCTTTACAACCAGGGCCCAAAGTACGGATGAATTGCAAGTACCCTAGTACACTATGTAATATACATGTCATGTGACTCCTGGTTGATAAATGGCTGCGCCCATGTACAACACGAGCCTCATAGGGTAACTAGGGGTCTGATCCCTATGGCAAGTTCAACCTATCAATAAAAAAAAGAACAAATCTTGCATGAAGTTCTAAACATAAAACCCACTATTCACCATCACACCTGGTTACCCTATACCTGTTATTCACCTATTGCACATAAAGCAGTGGTCCATTTTCTCCTTTGTATTTTGGTGATGCTCCCCAGCCTCAATTTTCCTGTGAACAGGAATCTTTTTTGAAAAACCCTCCCAATCTGGTGTGGCCCTTCTGGCTTCTGGAAGTTACTGTTCTGCCTAGAGAATAACTTATAGAGGCCAAAAGTTATTATTAATCTTTTTGTTTCATTTTAAAATTCTGTTTCTTCAAAAATGGATCGATTCTTTACACACATGAATGTTCCATGTAGAGGGCCTTCCAGATGTTCGACCTCCCGTGGCCTCGTGGATCTCAAATTTCCTATACAAATTGTACCAAATGAAAATGGAATCTGCCTCCTAAGTTATTATGAAACATAACATGAGACAAGGTTCAGTTATCTCTCCCCAGTCCTGACTCCCTGGGATTCTTCACTGGGCAAAATTTTCACCAGCTGGCAGACTTCTTTAGACCAGTGAATTGAAATCAGTGTTTTTGGGGGTTTCTGATACCCAAGTGTCAGAAAGTCTTATAGGAAAATCTTGATTCTTACATCTGCCTTTCCAATAGGGAGTCAACAATATAGAAAAATGCTAAATGAATTTATTTTCAGATTTTTTTGGACCAAATTTGGCTAAACTGCTAAAACTTTTGCTATCATCTTCTTTTATATTGGCAATGTTTAGCCAGATTGCAAAAATATGTATACATCTGTAAAATTCCTCAAGGACAATCCCAGTCTCAATTGTCACATTGCATCACCTCCCCCTAATGTTGATTGCTAGAATGCATTATTTTCAATGTCATTCTTCGCAAGTACTCGTTAAAGTTGATTACATTTCATTGCGTGTGTGCTTCTGTTTTTTACTCGTCAAAGTTGATTACATTTCATTGCGTGTGTGCTTCTGTTTTTTCCCCCTGATTTTTTTCCTTGGTGCTCAATAAATTTAGCAATTTAGCTTTCTCCTAGTGCTCCTCCTTCAACTGCCATCAGAAAGTTCAAAAAGCTAGACTTTTGAAAATATGTATTTGATTTCCATCATGACCACATGCCTATGTGGCAGCCTCCCTAGATGTGCCCAAAAAAGTCTTATACACCCTAAAACTTTTATAACTGAAGTATTTTTTGCACAGCTAGTTTGAACCTAAAATTGCTGTTTCATTCTTGGTTGGAGTGAACACAGAAAGTGACCGAGAATGGCTTGGATATAGAGAAATTGGGTAACTACTGTGAGGATTCAATTGTCACACGAGATTCGATACTACGAAGAGTAAAAAGCATGGAGTGACCAATGACTCAATAGTGACGAAACTATTCTGTTCAGTGTAGCCCGCCACTTTCTCCCAAACTTTACCCATTACACATGTTCAAAAATTCCTCAGGAAATAGGGGGCCTACACACTTTTTCACTTTTCTACATCTTCTTGTGGATGATTGCCACTTTGGCCACAAACAAAAATTCGTAATAAAAACACTGCACGTACCTCAAATGTTGAAAAGTTCAGTGGATGAAGTACGACTGCCCAAGTACTTAACTCAAAGTGTGCAAGTATTTGTACTTGCCCTTGCTTCCATCATTTTTTAATGGAGAATTGTCAGTTTTTGAAATTGGGCAAAATTTGGTGAATGTTTTATGAGGAAAGGAATTTTTTTAAGGAATTAGTGTGACGTTTGTGTGACTTTTTGCCCAAAAAACAAGATTGCCAAATGGCACTATTGACGAAGCCATAACATCATTTCACTTGCACTTGCCAATTGTTATGTAGACAACAAAAATGTATATTTTGTGCTACCATGTTGGTGCTTATAACTATCATTTTTCACACACATATCAAATAATATAAAATTATCCTAAATGACATATCACATTTAAACCATAAAATGTAGCTTATTGCTAGACCTGTAAGAATCCAAGCCCAAAAACTTAAAATGGAATACACACAAACAAGATGCAACAATGAAACTTGCATCAAAACACAAAAAAACTTATAACAACAAAACTTGTATGTTTCAAAATCTCAAAGCACCAAAATTGATTTGAAAATATACACAATAGGATTATATCACAAACATGAAATATCTCAAACTTAGTTCATACTTGAACTAATTCCAAACTAAAACACATGTCGTTACACTAACCCAAATTATAATTAACTTAATCATGATTTAAGAAGGTAATTAACATAACACACTTGATAATTGTCATGCACTACCATGTTAACATCTATAATTATCATTGTCCACACACATACCAAATAACATAAAACTACCATGAATGGTGTATCACATCCAAATTGCCTCCTTATTTAGGCTAAGGTCCCCTTAAGCCAAATAGTAATGTTGTCACATCCAAAGTAATTAGTGTTGTCTATTATATGTACACATAATTTCTCAACTCAAATCTACAAATTCAAGGCTAATAACCACCGCTATGAATAATGACATAATGGATGGTATCATGGTGTTAAACAATTGTTAAATTCTCCATAGCCATCAACATTTCAAACGGGGACAAAATTGTTCATTACTCACATGGTTGAATCCAGTGTGTGGGTTGGTTTCAAATGTTTTTTATACCCGCTAGATCCAATTTTCACAAAATATTTCAAAGAAGTTCCATTTCTCACTTTTTAATTTTAAAAAAATAAATATACATTGGGTCAAGGTATCAATATTTATTTTTTATAACTAATTCTCACAATGTTAGTTCCCATAAATTTGAAAATAGTCGGTTCTCACAAACTAGTTATTAATTCACCTTTTTCAAATAAAAACTAATAATATTATTATAAAAAGTATGATATTTTTATTCTTTAATTTTTTTAAAATTGCAAGTATTGTTATACATTTTTTTTTTAAAACCAACAATTTATTTGTATAATTTTCTTACTTCAACAACTTCGTCCTTTTCAAAGTCACCTTCAAATTCTTCTAACTCCTTTTTCTAAATCTATATCTTGTTCAAAGAATTCTATTAAGTTAGATGTAGATTTACATCCTACTCTAGGGTCATTAGGCCAATTTTAAAATTTTCAATCTACAAATGGCATCTTCTAAGGTTAGTAAGTATTCCAACCAAGGAAAAAATTCTTTCAATTTCAATCTATGATCCAACAATGCCCAAAATCTAGTGGGTTAAAAAACCAACAATAAAGGACATTTCTTCATGTTTCTCCCACCATTGAAGAGGACATTCCATGTCTTTAACATTCAATTGGTATCTTCTAAAAATCAACAAGTCCTTCTTGACAAGCTTTTATGTTGGTGTACTTGTAATTTGCTCAAAAATGTTCAAATTATAATCCTAATCAAAAATATCTTGGGACTAGCATATTGTGTATCTAACCTCATCAAAGGATGCAAGTGTTCATAATGTTTGGGTCCAAACGACATATAATGAATCAATGTGTTTATTTTGCATTTAGGACTATTGTCCTTTTTTGGGGTCCTTTTTCCCAAAAAAACATGTTTTTCTAAAGAGGAATTTTCAAGTGAAATGTTTTTTTAAAAAATTTATATGTTTTATTTATAGTTGCCCCAATATGTCATATGTTTTTTAACAATCAAATTTGGAGAAATACAAATTTTTGAAAGTGCATAGATTTTGCCAAATTTTGTGTTTCGTCTTGAAAATTTGTCATAATTTCAAATCATACCAAAACATGTTAACATTTTCAATTCAATTTTTTATGTTATAAGCCACAATTGTTTTTTAAACAACATATACATGTTGAAAACGATTCATGATTTTTTTAAACCTGAATTTTTGATAAACACAAAATTGAAAAATATGAAAATTTGAGTGTTTTTATATGTTTTTAATAGTAATTTATTACTATAAATTTTTTGAAGATGAAATAAATTATATTATGAAAATTAAGGGGCCTTTTATGAAAGTAATGTCATTAAATGAAGCTATTAAACATCCATTATTCAAACCAAACTTTGATATTGAAATTTTTGTTAATTCATTTTAGATTTTTCAATATCCATATTATTCAATAAGCATAACTTTTCATGATTCACATGCAATTAAAGTGGCACCACGTAAGCAAATGTAAAAAAAATTGCAAAAAAGTTGACATTTTGACATTGATTTTGGTTCATTTGAGTTCATCTACACCCATTTAACAAATATAGAATATAAAGACTTCCTATCATATTCCTCAACAAGATAAACACCTTGCTCACGTCCAACAAATGAAGATATTATATGAAGGTTTTTAAACCTAAGGTTTAACATCAAAGAAATCATGTGTGGGTGTTTTTGTTTTTATATTTTGTTAAGATTAAAAGGAAAGAATCCAAAACACCACAAACCTCCCTTTTAATGTTAAAAGCCATCAAAACCAACTCATCAACAACAATTGAATCATTATCCATTAAGGTCCCAAACGAAGGAAAAACTTGATTTTTTTATTTAAGATTTAAACTCATGGAAATTATAAAGTGTAACGCATCACTAAGTAGTGAATGTCCACATGATTGGTTAAAAAAACATGCAAAGACAATTGGAAAAAGACAATCCATAATGATTTTGAAAGATCTACCAAGTTAGAGGTGGAAGCACTCAACTAATAACCTTCACAACATTTTCTTTGTTATAATAGAAAATAATTGCAAAGTGAAATTGCAATGGTTCTTAAAACATAATAATCTTATTAACAAACTTGCAAAACAATACAACAATACTTATCATTATTATCATTCAATTGAATGTTCAAAAAATGAAAAAGAACTAAAATAGCATTCAAAATTAAAAGCCTAGCTAATTTTCACTAAAACATTCAATTTTCTTGGCCAAATTCTAATTTCAACACAAGTTTATTCCATTCATGTCTTCTCTTACTAGATTTTTAGGCCAAGTGATGCATTTTTGCAAATCTATTTTAGTAGACTTAATGGACATATATTTTAGATTTTTGCAAACCTTTTTATCTATCGTGCCATATTGACATGCCTTTGAAAAAAATGACCAAAACAAGTTCCTTGGAACCTTTCTTCCAACCAAAAATATTCACAACTCACAACAAATTCAATACATTAGTCATGGCATTGAGATTAGAACCTTCATCTTTGACTATTGACATAAGCAATGATTTTTTTTCTTAAGCCATACTTATCCAACAAATCTATCAATTTTTTAGCCAAGGCTTGTGTTGTAGTTGCACTAGCCTTAAACAAGCCAATTTAGTCACATGATTTGGTTGCCAATCCTTTCCAAAAAATTAATGATTAACACAAACACATTATAAGCTCCTTTGGACATCAAAGATCAAAGTTAATAGTTGGAGAATGACATTTTGCCAATGTAGGAAGAACATACAATTGACTTGTCTCCTCCATTAACCCTAACAATATTTCTTGTGTAAATTGTTTTCAAGAAAGAAATTTAAGTTTTGGACATAAATGCAAAGGCAAAATGTTTTAGCTAGATGTTTTCCACAAACTAAATTGGTAAATGTTTTTTAACAATTGAAAGACCAAGGTCCTTGAAAAATGTTTTAGTAAAAGTAACTCATGTCTTTCATGCTCGAGGCCTTTAGTCAAAATGACCATCCCCCTTGGTCAACATGGACATTTTAGTCAAGTTGGACCTTCTAAAAAGTCATGATTTCTTGTAGTATTTGTAGTTGTGTCCCTCACCACCAATATTGTGCCTAAAACAGATTATAAGTCTGTTAGACCCCAAAAAGGCCAACTCCTCATCAACATGGCATACAATGCCTTCACATTGTTTTAGGAAAAACACAACATGTATTCATCCATCTATCCACATCCATAGTTCAAACAATTGTCTTCCCATTCAAACCTCTTAATTCTATGCACAACGCAATTGTGCTCCTTGGGTGTCAATCTAGATGGTGGTAAAAGCACACTACATTCACCCTTTCTGGAAGTCACAGTGGCAATTTTTCTGGGTGAATCAAGTATTGTTGCATTGTATTCAAATCTATTTGAAACATTTGGCAAATGTGAGATGAAAAATTGAAACCTACATTCTAATCTTTCAAAACCCAAAAAAAATGTCAAAAGGATAAATGTTCAATCCAAGGTGGACTTTACAAAATAGGGTACATCCAATGTCACGGTCCAAATTGCACCCAAAAAATTATCATTATGGACTTTTTTCTTCTAGTGGAGTTGGAAACTAAACTTATAATTTTTTACCACCACACATTGAAATACCATAACATTTAAGATGAAAAATCAAGCAAGAAAAAGTCTCTAAAAAATTTTAAGATTTAAAATGAAATTTTCAAATTTGTAAGGTCCATTTTGATATCTAAATTGATTTTTTCAAGGCCCATATTTTTAGAGGTTTTAAGAAAAAGTTTAAATTATTGTGGTGTGAACTTAGAAATGGAAAAAAATGTGAACTTCAACATCATTTAAGTGTTTTATTTTTTTAAATCATTAGATTTGGATTATAAAGATGAACTTTCATCCGCCCTTTTTGGGTGAGTGTAGTGAATTTCTCCTACTTGTAAGTACATGATAACATCTATGTTTTGGTATATATCCAAGTCATTATCACTCTTCAATTCAATGTTTGTGCATCTTAGGTTCCCATTTTTCATATTACTTTGAGGTATAATTTTATAATACCCTAACAAAGTAGAAAAGTATGTGAAAGCATGCCATCTTGGAATTACTTCCAAATCCACATCTTTGCAACAACAAATACAAATGGTATCATCCTTGTTGGGTTTTGATTCAATCCATCTAATAAACACCAATATTCTAACATAGTGTTTATTTTGGAATCTATTCTTTAAAATATTATCTTCGACATACATAATCTCTTTTATAACAACTATAAAAATCATAGATAAAACTCAACCATAAATCCATTACAGAACACATATATATGTACAATCATGACTTCTGCAATGATTTAAAAGCAAAATCAAGACCTTCATATTAGATGGAAGCAAAAAACATATTATAGTAGCTCTATTCAAGCTTCCTCATCAAAACTATTTTCTAATTTAACATGAGTTTCTCCATATCTCAAAACTACTTACTTTTCTTTTCATCTTTCATTCCTTTTCATCTTATAATCTCATAATAATTTTTTTCCAACAATGCTCTCTAAAAATCTTCTTCAAATTCCCACCATAAAACCTAGTTTGAATTAGTCCTCATAAACCCTAATTTTACATAATCATACTACACCTATGTCCATCCTATCAATTTTTGAGACTACCTTTGTCCAATCTATCTAATAGGGACAATACAATTCTACCATTAACACCATCAACATCCCAATTAACCATATTAAGAGTTTTATGTTAGTTACATGTTTATATCCTAGTTATTAAAAGTAAATTAAGGTAAATTATTGTGGAACTAATTCTAGTGTGAACATGGTTTTAAATGTTTAATGCATGGGATATAATCCCAAGATGTGTCATTTCAAATCACTTTTGGTGATTTGAGATTCCAAAACATGTAGTGTTTTTCAGCTTTGTAGTTTTTGTGTTATGTTAAAAAAAATTTGCACATGATGTTTTGGTTTTCTATCTTGTGTTTTGGACTTGAATTCCTACCTTGTTGTAAATGAGTCATGTTTTGAATCACCAAAAGTGATGTTTAGTTTGTTGGTGCAAAACTAAATGTGTTTGTGTTGCACGAACACAATTAGTGTTATGTGTTTTGCACAAGATTGTGTGGGCCAAATGTCCTTGAGGTTTCATTTTGTTTTGTTGTGTTTATAGTGTTGAATTCATGTTTGTGTAAACATTAGAAAGTTTGCAACTTGGGGTAGGGGTCGTAACTAAAAAAACTCTAGGGGTGAAAATAATGATTTTCGATAAAGGTCCTTCCCTTTTTATTTCTTTCCTTTTCCTCCTCTTTCTCACTCCTTTTCCCTCTTTTTCTTTTCTGGCTTTCTCTCATGATGATTTGGAAGAGGCACAATAATAAAGGTAACATTGCCATTGTCATCAAAGCTTGGAGCTTTAACTAGCCAATTTTTGGAGGTCAACAACAACAAAGGAAAGGAAGGTGGGGAGGATTCACCTCATTGCTATTGTGCCAATCATGGTTTTGAATGTTTTATTCGTTCAAAAGCAATAATAGCAATTGAAGTTGTAACAAAAGGAGCAAAAAACGGGGTTCACTAGGGGGAAATATCAATGGGAAAAGTTTGGTTCCATTACCAACACCATCATGTGTTGAAAATTCTTGAACCTTTTTTGAACCTCAAAAGTTTGGTTCATTTTGGAGTTTTGGGTGTTTCGAACTAGGCTCAAGGTAAAAAGGTCTATAGGGTCTAATCTGTATCTCCCATTTCATTTTTCATTTTTATTTTGTTTTTCCAAACTTAGATGTCATGTTTATCCTAACTATAGTCGAATAGTGGTTTGGTGATTGAATAATTTTTTCAAAAAGAAGATTTTAGGACAAGTTGGTGCCTATGGCTAGACATGTCATCATGTCACACCATGAGGTGACATACATGACATGAAAAGAAAATTAAAATTTTGAAAGGGGGGTTATCTGAAAATTACTACAACTGCATATAATGTCAATTTTTGTGTCATTGTGTTTCTTAAATGGAATTCTACTCCTATGGGAGATTTCAAGCCATGGTGAAAAAAAATTTAAGAATTTTTCCAAGGTGCAAGATGGTGTGTAACCACTATTCTTTTGCCAAACATTTAGCAAATCAACATTGTGGTGATGAATTTCGATTATTGTATTTCATAGGTGGAGGAATGGTACACCATTACTGAATGAAAAAAATTTGAATTCCTATCATGATTCTTGTGTGGGGATCACAAAAGTGAATATTCGTGTTGTGTGATTTGTGCACATCCACTTATTTGTTAGGTTGGATTTATTGCTTATTAGTATATTAATCAAGTTACAGTAAACTCTCTCTAAACTAATACTGTGTAAACTAATATTTTCTCTAAACTAATATGCAGGCACAGGCCCGTGGTGGGCCTCATACTTAATCTAATAATTCTCCATAAATTGATATTCAATATTTTTTTCCGGTCCCATAGCATTTTATAAACTAATACATCATACATATGGCACCAAAAAAGCGATGAAATCCTTTTTATGGCATTGTTCTGCTCCTGCTTTTGGGGAAAGGGTTTGGACAAGACTGACCAACTGACTACCCATAACCCCTTTTATAGAACGAAGGAGGGTATTCTAAAAGTACCTAGAGTGCAGCTTTCCACAACTTCACTTTCTACCAAGATTTCTACCACTCATGTCATATGATCTTCTAAATGCTTCTTTGATCCTCCACCAAGCTCCACAAGGTTCTATTACCTTCCCCAATGATCCATGACCTTCTACTAACCTCCATGACCTTCCATGCTGCTTTGGCAGGTTCCGGAATGATTTTTGTTACCCCCCATATAATTTGTGTAAACTAATATCCTCCATAAATTAATATCTTTCGGCCGGTCCCAAGGATATTAATTTAGAGAGAGTTTACTGTATCAAATGATTTAAAGGGTTAAGGGATTACGAAGGTGTTTATTTTTTGACTATGATATGAAGGTGAACACACATTTTTAGTTGACCTTTTGGTAATCTATGTTTATTATTTAGTGTGAAACCCTAGGTGAAAGGTTATATGTTTTCCCATGCATGCCTTTATCGCCACAATGAACCTAGGGACTCATGTGATTAATGTAATAAATGGTTGAACATGAAACAAGGCTACTACACAATAGGAAATCACTAAATAAATCTTGTTTGATACTTGATTTTTTTGGACATATTAATTAAGTTTTTATCTAAGGTTAAGTTGTACTAGCATGTGCAATTGTGAATATTCCTAAATTTGATCATTAAGATGTCCCATTGCTTAGCATTGTGATAAAATTAGATTGATGACCAATAGACTAGACCTTGTTATGTTCACATTGTGCCCAAGTGTTGTTGGCCCTATGAAATGTTTCTCATGTGGGTGTAGCTGCCTTAACCATATAGGTGGAACATCACTTTAGGTTTAGTACGTATAAGTTGTAACAAGTTCATTTAGATTAAGACTAATTTAAACTTAATCAAGTACTTAACATAACACGTGCCTAATATTGGATGACATTACATCTAACTTGAATTGAGTTCTAATACATTAGATGGAATTCAAATTTCATTTAATTCCATTGAATTCAAATTCAACTTAATTTGATTCAAATTTTTTTAAATAGGATGCAAGTTGATGCACAAGGTATTGAAAAAAATCTTGTCGATTTCACCATTTGTAACTATGAAAAGATTATTATAAAAAACTACCAAAAGACACATTTCCATTCCATTGAAAGGAAATTTGAAACTAAAATCTATTTTGGTAGGATGAAACAACTATTGGAATGTAAATATTTCTACCCTATATAAAATAAATAAATAAATAAATAAATAAAAATTCACATTGCTTCAAAAGTAGTGATCAACCACAAGAGGATTTAGCCAAATCTAGTTACAAGAAAAATAAAAAAATAAAAAATCTAAGAATCCTATTACATGTTGGCAAACCACTAGACGCTATTAGCTAAATAGGTGATTTCAAAAGAGGAAAAGCTAGAAATCTGCTAGAAATCTCCAAAAATCTTAACTATTTCATAACTTTTTTCCTCAAAATGTGGTGATTTTTTCAGAAATTTTCTGAAAAGTTCCCTTTATCATGTTGCTCAGGAATTTTTTTAATTACGAAATGGCAAAAAGTCGCCACAAAAAAATCACTACCCTATTTTAGCTCCAATCTTACCATTGTCATTAAAATTTTGACCAATAGTTTGATTGAAATATGGTGAATGGGCAAGTAGCATGGAAATTTGGAAACAATCCTTAATAGGTAAATATTGCAATCAATAAGATAACTTTTCAAGATTAGGCTTCAAATGATTTAAATATTAAAAAGAAAAAAACCTCATCAATCTTGCCACAAATCTAGTGGACAAAGGATTCATGTAACATGGTGAACTTTTACTACAACTTTAATTTCCACATAACTTTAGTAGGATGGTTCTTTAATATAGTAGTTTCACACATTATTGACATGCATCTTCCCATGTCTCTAATAGGATGATCCAACAAATCACATTTGATAGAAGTATAATAAAGCCAATAAAGTTCCAAATAAATTGAAGCACAACATATATCAAACTAGAAATTTTAATCTTGTGTCTTTCATGCACCTAATTTGAAATCTAGGTAGTTATCATGGTTATAATCTTGAGGCCCTATAGTGGGTTAGATTTAACCTTGAGTCTTTTTTTCACTTGACGTGGGATCACTGTAGTTATCATAGTTACATCCTCCAAGCCAAGTAGATTTAACCTTGGGTCTTTTCTTTAATTTTGAATTTTTTTTTCATCTAACTTGGGAACCATGAATTTATCATAATCACAACTCTTTAGGCCGTGTACCCATTGTAACAAGTTTAGAATAACAATATCAAAATTGGTCAAATTTAGGTTTGAACATTTCTTAACCAACTTTTACATGGTTCATTGTATATGATTTACCTTCACATATATGAGAAAATTTTCTAACATATGGAGAGTAAAAACTAGTGTTGTTTGGTTATTGATTTTTTTTTCACAATTGGTTGGGGGATAGATAAAGGTATAATGGCATCTTTTTTAACGTTTTTGGGTTTATTGTTATAATATACACCTCCCAAAATGTGATGCATTTAATTATGGGTTTAACCTTTTGATGTTTGAATTATGACTTTCACAAAATTTATGTTATTTAATATTACTTTAGAAAAAGAATTATTTTTTTCATTTGAATTCAAGGAACAATGGATATATTTATAATGGTATACATAGTATAACAAAGCTCATTTTTCATTTCAAACTACACTAGGTATTTGGTTCCATTGATCATCAAAATTAATGTTTGAACTAATTTTATGCATTTTTTCAATTCACATTAGTTGTCACCTTCCATTTCAAAATGATTGTTTGTCAAATTTTTTATTTATGGCACACTTGTTGTCAACACCCTAAAAAACTCCATTTGTAAGATGAAAAATATTTAACTCTTCACATGGTTCACAATCATGGTTCAAATTATGTGAAATAGACGTTACAAATTTTGTAAAAATCAAAAATTATTTCAATTATTTTAGAAATATATAATTTTTTTAAACACATAATTAAAAATATATTCTTTGTGTGTGTGTGTGTATATATATATATATATATAGTTTGAGTTATGTTCTACCATAATATGCAAAACATTGTTAACAATGACATGGTTTAAGCTCAAAAAGACTCACCTAAGAAAATAGTACAATGTGCTTTACATAAAAGGGTCACCATAGCTTGCTCTTACCTTAGGTATGTTATTTTTTATTTTTAACCACACAAGGTATCAAACCCCCAAAAAATTAAAAATTAAAACATTGTTATCAATTTCACTATAAAAGCAACACCCCTCAATTATCAATTTACTTGGTTCGCAAACTATTGACTTGCCCCAAGGACCATGGTTTCTCCAAGGCCCATTTGCCTCAAAAACCATGATTCCCCAAGAACTTGGACCCATTTCACTGAGGGAACATGGGTCCATTTCCCTTAAGGAATGTCCCATGTTTTCCAAAGAACTTGGGCCCATTTCCTTCAAAGAACTTGAGCTCATCTTGGAACATAGCTTTTCATGATCATAGATCTCCACAGTAAAAAGTATTGAACTGAAGACATACCATATCAAGTCAAAGTGTCTAGCCACTATGTCACACCACTTTGCTTACATTAGACTCATGCCCTAGTCATACTTAATCCAATCATCATATTTGTGGGACCAAAAAAGAATTGAAATTTTATTTCTTGCTCAGCATGCCTGTGATCATAGTGCATTGCCAATTATGAGAAGTGCACAATAATAAAGATTTGTATTTTTATTTTGACGGTTAAGCTGACAATATATCATGTGGTTATTGGGTTGTGTATTTTAAAATTATATGCATAACAAGTGGGTATTATCAAAAGACTACAAAAAAAATAGTAACCAAGGGTATTGCTTAAACAAGCAAAATTGATCATCCATGGATCTTTAAAAAATTCAAAATCCATTATTGTGTGGGACAAAAATAATAATTTCACAAACACCCTGCCTCACTGATGGATATGAGGGAAACAAAGGAAGAACCAGCCAACAGCGAAAGCGGTGAAACTATTACATATGTGTGATATGTAATTCAGACAAAATGCATTCAGACCTGTTATGCACGTATTTGATTTTGTTAATAACCATCAATTCTGGTTTTCTTTAATATCTCAGAATCACAAAACAGTGAGTTCTGAGTTTTTGGGGGAAAAAAAAAGCAGAACGAAAGAACTGCTCTTTCTGGTTGGTTTCATAAACCTCAAGGACTCTGGTTTTCATGAAAGAACCAATGAACAACAGTTTTGTGGGTGGTTATTTGAATTTTTCAAATTTCTCAAGAACAATGATTAATATATCAGAACCAGTTATTTGTTCTTCTTGAGGACTGCAGTCATGAACCCAAAGAACCACCCTGATAACCAACAGGGGTTTGATGAAGTTTCTTATACCCACGCAATACTCTTCTAAAACCTCCCCCAAATCCTCTATTATAGAAACTAAAATTTTCAATACTACTGCATGGACTTCTTCTTTTGTTGTGATCATCTAATTCACATCTAATTCTATTTGGCACCTCCAGTACTAGCAACAATATCACTAACAACCAGTGTGATGAGCTGCCAACAATGAAGTGGTAAAACAAAAACTGGTTTAGTTTCCATGGCATGGAATCAATTTCCCTGAAGCACTGATCCAAACAGATTCTCACATTTTCTCAAATTTGTTTTGCTTGGTGGTGTTGTTATTCAGAGCTCCAGGTAACATTTTGAACCTCCCCATCATTGCACAGGCACTATGGATTTGCATTTCAAACATGTCTTGAAATCACCATGGAATAACCTGCATTTTTCTGAAACCGGATTCTAAGATAATTTTCTAAGAGCCTGGCTATGGAGTTTAGGGTTTAGTGCACAGCAAATTTATCGATGAAGCTCTGATCTCACACATAATATGTTTACTCATATTTTGCTGAACAGAGGTGTTCCGTAAACCCTAGTAGAAGAAGCCAGATTATAAGATATTATTCTAGGGGTCTTTCTTTCCATCAAGCTGCTTTGATCACAGTTACACACAGTATGTTGTGATCACAACAGCCATTAGGAAAGTCAGTGAAATATAGCCATATTTCTTGTTCCACTATAGTAACAACCACCTAATGGAAAGCTACTAAAATGGACCCCTGTTTCTTGTTGCATGGACAGGAAAAAGCTGCACATGTGGGCTGGAAATCTATAGGTAATTAATGTTAGGAACATTGGGAACATTTCATATGTAGGGAACTTTGTAAGGACATTACAAGAACATGTGATCCCACAAATGAGGATGATAAGTCTGTGAATATCACTCTATGAGCTGTGAGTCTATGGAAAGCTACTGTTGGGGTGATGACAGCAGCCTAATGGGAAGACCTAAAGCCTGCTTTGCAGTTCATAGAAAGTCTACCTATTATTCAAGCTCTGATCTCACACAGCAACAAGATCATTCAATCCTGAATTTCACACACACAAACAAAACACTAACCCATCTTTGCTGTACAGAGGCTCAAAGAAGGTTTGAGAGGTGTGCACCCCTTTGAACGAATAGATAAGAGAGATCTTGCAGCAATGGAAAAAGATCCACATGGTGATGAATCTGCGGTAATGCTGTAGACACAGACCTCCATCCCAACGACAAAGACTCCATCTGATTGATAAGGTTTGCAGTTCCCCCCTACCACTCCATGGACTCCCAAGATCACCACACCACCACCAGCTCCGCCTTTCTATCAAGAGCCAGAAGCTGCTGTGGTGTGCAAGCATGGTAAATCAGTTGCACATGGGATGTTTACTGTGCTGACACAATAGCCTCCAGAGAACGGTTGCACATTGCAGTCTTCAGAGAGTGCAACTCTGGTTTGATTATTAAGACATGGTTTCTGTGCAGGAAAGCCTCCAATTTCTGCATCAATTCGCCCTCGAAACTCTGCAAGCAGACTCCTCAACCGAAACACTTCTGCTTCCAAACAAGCCTGTTCCTGTAACCTTTTCATAAGCTGCTGGTTTCGAACTTTCAACTGATTCACTTGCTCCTCCAAATGAGCAGTATGAGCTTTCTTCTTCTCTCGATACTTGCGCACAGCCACCTTGTTCCCCAAGGAACATTTCTTGTTTCCTCCAGCTGGGATGATGCCAGACTTGTCTGCCAATTCATCCCCTTTGTCCCCTGTGGCAAGCAACTGGGTGTGTGTGTGGTAGCATGTGTGCGTGTGTGTGTTGTCAGGTCCAGGTGGGTTGCAAGTATGGGTGTGTGTGCAGGTTTGTGTGGACTCAAAAACCTCGTCAAAGAGGCTGTCCATGGAGCATAAGGAGGAGGGTATTGATGGCAGCTCACATGTGCCATTTTCCTCAAATAGATTCTGCTCCCATAGCTGATCAACCTCCCCATCGTCCATCCTGTTTTCCAATTCCCTCTATCCAACTCACCACAGGAGTCTATCACACACAAGGCTACACCAAGAACTCTCTCTCTCTCTCTCTCTCTCTCTCTCTCTCTCTCTCTCTCTCTCTCTCCAAACTCTCTGAAAGATACAAACTACTAAAACTGAGCTCCAAACCCTAAAAACCGAGCTCGACTTCCATCCGCAGCTGTTCCGAAACCAAAACCTCTGAAAGGAATACTACGAAAACTGAGGTCCAAAACCTAAAAAGTAAGCTCGAATTCCATCAGCAGCTGTTCCGAAACCAAACCTCTGAAAGACACAAACTACGGAACCTGAGATCCAAACCCTAAAAAGTAAGCTCGAATTGCATCAGCAGCTGTTCCGAGAACGGAGTGAAACCCAAAGGTACTTCAGCGATCTTCTTCTTCAAGCAAATCAGTAGGCGAGCGACTTGACAACGAATCAGACGACACAAACTTGACAACAACAACAACAACAAAGAAAGAGAGAAGATGAAGAAAGAGAACTGTGTACCTTTTGCTGCTGCTAGCTCTGCCAAATTTCTGCCCTTCTTTTCTCTGAAATCCACAATATGCAACCACCCACACCAACAATCCGCAATCTGCAATTGATAAAACACACAATCTGCAATCAAAAGAACGCACAAATCCGGAACCCACAACCCACCAACAATCTGCAAGCAACGCACATAAGTACGTACACAGAGACGTACAATACAATTCGTGTCCCCTACGGAACTAAAGAATACGTTTCTCGAGACCTACGAATATGACGACATGTTTTAGTAGACAATTAATTACATTTTTAGGTCGGATTTAGGGTTTTAGGGTCCTAACATTAATTAGGGTTTAAAAGGGTTTAGGTTTAGGGTTAAACCCTAACCCAAACACTCCACACCATGCACAATTAATCAATTGTTTGAAACATAAAAAATGTAACACAAATGTGCTTGGAACATAAAAATTGCATCACAAAGTGCTTGAAACCATCCAAGAACAAACTGCTCATCGCATAATGGCTCTACCCAATGTTATATGACCATGATCAATATTTTATTCCAAAGACCAACTCTGTAGGAAAGAAATAAACAATCTTTGAGAGTATTTTATTTTCTGAAATTAAATATTTAAAATTAATCAATTGTTTGGGAGGCATGTGCCAAACTTGCCAATGGACTATAGTATATGGAATGTTTGGAATCTAAATGTTCGGATTACAAAATTTGAAATTTGTGTGTGAAATGTTTGGAATTTGAAATTTTGAAAACTAATATGTCTGAATTGGGATTTGTGAATACTTAAAGCTAAAAATTGAAATTTGAAATCTCTACATGAAGCGTTTGCAATTTGAAATTTTGAAAATTGAAATGTCTGATTACTAAAAACTGAAAACTAAAATGTTTGAATATTAAAAACTGAAAATTGAAATGTCTAAATATTGAAAACTGAAGATTGAAATGTCTAAATACTAAAAACTGAAATGTTTGAATACTAAAAACTGAAAATTGAAATGTCTAAATATTGAAAATTGAAATGTCTAAATACTAAAAATTGAAATGTCTCAATATTGAAAACTTAAAACTAAAATGTCTAAATACTAAAAACTGAAAATGGAAATGTCTAAATATTAAAACTAAAGACTGAAATGTCTAAATATTGAAAACTGAAAAGCCATTATCATTCATTCAACAATAGTCAAATTGATATCTAAATGCATTATTGTTTCAATCTCCTACAAAAACCATCAAAATCTTTAATAAACTTTTCTGTTACACATTGTAATGCCCTTGTTGGCTCCTAGCAAAATTCTTTTTTTCTACCTAATCTTTCAAACTTTTGCAATAGGTCTATAGCTCATTCTCACTCCAAAAGTTCAACAATGGGACAAAGGGAAAAGTAGAAAATTATCTAAACTATAAATATTTCCAATGCCCACCTTTTAACTTTAGGACCCAATGGGAAGAAATACTACAATCTTGCCTAAGGATGTAACATGAAACCTCCATCACCACAGATAGCCATAACCTTCTTCTTTGGATGAAGGAAATAGGTTGTTGCCACTAATGGTAGTCCTACTCTCATAGTTGTTAGGAATAATGTGTTGAGCTCATATGCTTGCATACACACACTCCCTACATACCATCCCATCAGTGCTTCAATTTTTTTCCTTTTCTAACGCACCCAATAATCCTTATTAGAAACCTTTAACTAAGAAATTGAAAAATGTTTGATGCCAAGTTTTTCAATGCAAGTGTATGATGGTCATCTTCATCCCTTTCTCATGATGATTCATGATGGGAATTTTTTTGTACTTGAAAGAAAATTGCAGTAGAAAAAAAAGGGCAGACATGGAAATGGAAAGTTATGAGCCAAAAGTGGATCAACTATGTTGACCCACATTTGTAGTGTCCCTTTCTCATTACCGGATACAACATTCTTGTTAGTTATTGTTTCAAATAGACTAGACATGAAATCCTAAAATTGTTTTATGAAATTGTCAAAAGTTATCTTTGTGCTCCAATATAGCCTCGAGAATATGTTGGAACTCTTGCTCGACTGAGTTGTTTCTAAATTAGTGAAACCAACTATAGGAGTAGTAGTACCTATAGTAAAGAGAAAGAAAATGTTCAAGGTTAATCAATTATGTCAAATTTTGTGGAATAATTGATCGACCTCTTAAGATTTCAAGTCAATTGGGAGAATTTTCTAGCAGGGAGATGGATGAAGTACTTTCAACTTTAAAAAACACATGCCTAAATTCCTAAATCTTTTGATTAGCCAACATTGCCTCCCACATTGTTTTATCAGTTGCCAATGAGAACACTAATCTTTACACACATTTCCAAACCTAGCACATCAAGCCACACACATGCTTCATAAATAACATTCCATAACAATTCCCTTGTATCGTCGAAACAACAGCATCCAGGATCCATCTCTGCTATTTCTTCTTACAAATTGCACTAGCAACTAGGATCTAACTTTGTTGTTTCTTCTTGTCATTTGCACTAGGATCCTTCCTAACAAATATATCTCTACATTCTTCACAAAGTTCCACATACAAACTTCTCCAAACAAATCATTCTTCCATCATCTTAATTGCAAGAGAAGAACCAACTGAAACCAAACATCATCAAACAAGGATGAGGGAGGGAACTTTCAAACGAAGAATGCTCTACAAATCCACAATAGCTTCTTTGATTTATGTGGTGGAAGGAGGAGTCCTGAACACATAGTAATCCTTCTTTTCATTGCCCGCAAACTCCTAGTCATCAATCTCCCAAGAGAAGAACTTCCCCCGGCCAAAAGAATTGCAATGTTGGATTGTCGTCACTTGCTAGCACGTGCATGAAGTCACACAAAGTGAAGCCGAAAAAGGCGCTTGAAGTGAAGGTGTGGTAGTATAAACGTTGTAAAACGCAACATTTGACACCACTACGGTTGCAACAACAACTAACACACTCCCAACCTCTTCAAGATACTCAAATGTGAGTCTAAGATGAAAACAGCAGAAGAATAGGATGTTGGGGCACGCTCCCTGATTCGCAACACTTCGGGGGTAGAAGGGCATGTTGGAGCTCTGGGATGGGACTAGGAAGATTAACAAGCACTTCAATCACTCACACGGACTTGCACAAACCAAACAACAAGTTGATTAACGCATAGTTAGAGCACTTTTGGTGTTAAGTCGAACCATGGGCAAACTCGAACTCACAAAACTCACCACAGCCCAGACTTGGGGGAAGCCACCACCTTCCCCCTTATAGTATATTATGTGCCTTTCCACGAGGCCCACATCCAAATGGCATTTTTTCTTGGGACTCCCAAATGGGAGTCCCGAAATTCCCCAAGTTAGGACTCCTATGACTTTGGGGACCCATAACTTTGTGTGCAGACCTCTGATTGAGATGAGGTCTGAAGAAAAAGTTGTAGCCTTTTTCAAGAGCTTTCTAACGATATGTCGCACGTCACCTGCACGCAAGGAAATCAGATCGATTCCCGACTTTTAATGGTCGGGAGTCAAAGTGCCAATTTGACTCCCGACCTTCCTTTTGGCCATAACTTGTGTTTCAAATGTCCAAATGGGTGATGCAAACCCATTTTAGATATCTAAGTTTCAATACCTTTCCAATGATATAAAGAACTCTTCAATTCAATGGGTTTTGGCCCCTGTAATTGCCCTCTGAAGATTCAAGAATCCATTGGGACTCCAACTCCCAAAATGGGAGTTCACTTTGGAGTGTGAGGGTTCATTCCCTCACATTCTTTTGCACTCCTGAGAGCATGAGATGTGACCCCCGGGCTTCCCTCTTAGCCTACAACCTTGCAAGCCCTTGCCTTGGTCGCAAGCCCAAGGCTAGGGTTACGACAACAACTTTAATTATTTTTTGAATGTTTTTCTAGATAATTCCACCTACCATTTTCAACAAAAAAACCTCCTCTCACACATTGTTCCCACACAATTTTCTTTGCCAATAAAAGAGGAACTGTCTAGGGTTGTGAATTTTTTTCAACACACCCTAGAGTACTTAAATCCCTTCTGATCCTTCTATCAAACTTTTTCCTTCTTCAATTTTTGTCTTGTTTCTTACTAGAAGAAGATAGATCAAGATGTCTTGACAATATATCCTCTCGTTCACAGCCTCATAATTATATAAAGCAACCCATTTCAATTCAAGATCAAGGGGTTTGGTCTCCTCGCGTGAAAAAAAACACAAACTTTGCAACGGCAATGATGATCACTAGTTCTTATTGCCAAGAGAGAAAGAAACAACACTTGGTGTTCCATTAAGTGTTTGTTGTCAGTCATTGGCCGCTCCTCACAAAAAAAAGCATAGAATTCATCTCATCATCAGGTCACTTAGGCCCAACCCGATCTGTTTTTGCAGAATAAAGCTATCGCTTGAGCCTACTAGCCCACTTCACACTAAAAAATGAATGTGGCAGTTCATCCTTCAACAATAGAATCCCCACAAATGTTATGCCCACACCATTACATAATTTTTCTTAGAAGTTGGACAAAGACTAAGAACACAGTAGATAGATGTGATCATCTACACATCGTAGCATCCTCTAGTTCCAAAATCCTTGAAGCTCCCACTATATCACAGATACTATCTTTTAAGAGTAAACCACATTACACATTCACATAAAAACCCCCAAAAATCAACAAAGATGATGGCTGCCACTATAATCACTCTTGAAATCCTAGACTCTATCATCATTTCCCTTGAAATGGTCCTTAAAATGCAAACACTAGACCTCCTATTTCCTTCTTGACGCTCTTGGCACAACAAAAGATCAAGCGCCAGTTTCAATAGAAGTCCAGAGGGACTTATGTCCCTATCTTATTATTATGAAAATCCAAACAAACTCCACACATCTTAAGTAGCAGCATAGGAACTTAGCTTTTCCCCACTTGGCCAAAAGAAAAATCTCCATGTTCCTCTTTCTTAGCTAGCTTCAGTTAGCTTTTCATTATCCACATCCCTTCGTTCCCTTGAAAGCTTAGCACCAATCGTACCTAAGAATTATGATTCACATTGCTCATAAAGATTATCCATTGAGTAGCCAGAATCGTGCTCCATCATTGAAACCGATTCACCAATGCCACTCCATAATAACTTACAAAACAACAAACCAAGCTAAAAAAAAAAAAAAAAAGAAATTGAATTTTTTGCCACAAAGTTAAATAAAGGTTTTTGTTTTAATTTACAAAAAATTTTGGACACTGTTTTTATGTCCAAAAAGAATCAAAAAA
>Ga0116231_10000070_pt1 | contig 110414 bp, 75 predicted proteins | sample S1TSphgellanicum_2_FD_89695 | JGI IMG/M metagenome (GOLD analysis project Ga0116231, IMG submission 89695) | Host-associated microbial communities from peat moss isolated from Minnesota, USA - S1T2_Fd - Sphagnum magellanicum MG | ecosystem: Host-associated > Plants > Peat moss > Unclassified...
CTTTTATTGTTATAAATTTTTAACACATAATTCAAATTAATTTAAGTATTTTTGTCAATTTTTTCTCTTCTTTGCTATTCACTTCTTGTGACGTTCAACTTTTTTTTTTTTTTTTCTTATGTTTTCATATGGTTTTCAATAATTCATCATTATTTACATGAGAATTGATATTGGTATTGTCTTGATGGTTTTTTCATTTACCAGTAGTGTATAAGACCAAAATTGGTTACTTAGAATTTATAAGCAATGGTAGTTATGGCTTAGGGAAGCAAGAGGGGTAGGTATGACAATTAATATTCATCTTATATGCTTTACACATAAGGATTTTATTTACTAGGGATTTATTTTGTACTTGTATGTGGGTAAGTTAATTATTCTAATTTAGGCACAAATAAAAATTAATTAATTTTGATCTCACTTGTGACAAAACAATAAACTCTAATGTCAGAGATGTCAAATAATATAAAAGCCTATCTACACAGAGAAGGATGTGTGTTCTAAAGGACTACTAGATAGCATAATATTAATGAATGATAATATTTGCTAGATTTAGATGAAAGGGGTGTGTGATTTATTCATTCTTCTTTCATTTATTTAAAAAGCTATGGGTGGAGTTTTGGGTTCATTCCCCATTTTCATACTTTTGTGTTATTAGTTTATTAGTTAGTTTTGTAATAGGGTTTTTTATTTGTGACGAATTTATGATACAATAAACTCTCCTCTTCACCTCTCTCATCCTATTCATTAGATGCAATGCCTCCCAATTTTGTTTTATCTTATTTTATTCAGCAATGGGCCAATTTGATTATCACCCAAAAAATTGAAACTTGGGAAGCTCCCCAAAATAGCAAATCCTATGTGAGGATAGAGTGCCTTCCCTTTGGCTCACCTATATAAGTGAGAAGGGGAGAACTCTGGGCAAATGATATGGAATAAAGTGAGGTGCTATTGGGAACACCCTTGAGGAGCACATTAAGAACTTGGGGCACCTCATGAACTCGTTGAGACCCTATGGAACATATGGGAACATGTTGGGAACAGAAGAATTAAAAAATTCCATCCTCACTCCCCCTTCCCCCAAGGCAAAGAATCAGATATGTTTTGCAGCATACTTTGAATCCTTCCTTGCAAATCAGATTTATAGGGTACTTATTTTGTCTTGGAATTTTGAGAAATCCATGATAGCCAAGATTTAGTTCTGAATTCTTTTAGGAAGATTTGTTGCCAACCAGAGCAGAGAAAAGAAAGGTGGGTGGCTTAATTTTCAGAGGTTGGTTAGATATATCCCTTTAGACCTGAATTCTAATTGTTGCTTTCTGCATGTCACAGCACACTCTGACTGTTTCACAAACTGACAATCAGCATGAAAGAATTCATGTCACAGAGCCTAATAGATCAAGCTGTTTAAATACATAAGTAGCACCCGTGTTGGGTGGGTATGGACTATCGACTTTTGAACATACCAGCTAGTAAAAGTATGAAATCTTTTCAAACAAAATCATACCAGCTGATATTGGTATCCAATCTTTTTTTGAAAAGTTCATACCAACCTGGTGCTCATATTGGATCTTCTTGAAAATTTTCATTCCTGCCTGGTCCTGGAAGCCTATTATGGTCCAAGGCTGAAGTTTGGCTGGTATGTGGCAGGTGTATACTTGGTATTGAGACTAATATGGCCTTGTTATTGAACTGGTATAGTGCCTCAAGTCCCTATCAGGCAAGTACTGGTGTATGAAGAAGCTGGTATTACCTCATGTCCCTACAAGGCAGGTTTTGGTATGAGGTCGGTATTGCCTCAGATCACACTAATATGATGAGTTCTTTGGTATCAGGACCAGTACTAGTCCATATACCCTGCCAGCTTGGTACCCGCTCAACACCGATTAGCACCAATGTTGTGTGGAATTAGAAATGGCCCCAAACTCCTTCCAGTTATATGGCGGTTCTTTAATCTCATAACTGTTGTTCTCAGCAGATAAGCTTAATTGGTTTTGATATGTTACGGGCATTTAAATAGAAAATAACAGAAGAACCTTCCCAAAACCCACAGTTCTTGGCCAGTCCTTTCATGAGAACCATTGATTCATGAGTTTTTGAAACAAATGGAACCAATCAATGGCTTTGTAGTTCTGATTTTTCCAGAAAGCCAGAACTGGTGGTTCTTTGATATTGAAATTTCAAAAAACTGGAACCATAAGTTTTTTATTTTTGTTACCTATGGTTCCAGTTTTTTGAAGTTTTGTGGGTTTTTTTGAAGTTATCAAATTGATGTTAATTGTTGTGACGTTTTTGTTTCATTCAAAACATTAAGCAAATAAGTGACAAAGAAACATTGCAAACCTTATGTGTACATAACTTTAGGTGTGAAACCATAGCCTAAGGTGAGCTTCCCCATTGACAAGATGAATATAATTTTTTTTCAAATAATTAATTCGTTTTTTAAATCTTGAAATTATTTATTTTTTGATGGTATACTATGATATTGCTATATGAGGAGTGAAACTATTCAGATTGTAAGGCTGGGATAATCATGCTGGTTTTCCACACCTCAAGTTCATATTTTCATGAAAAATCATTTCACTATTATAAGGATTATTTAATGACCAAACTGACCCTAGGGTTAAAGTAAGGTAAAGTACATAGTTTGGACTGTTTATTTTCTGAGATTGATTGCAATTGTCACCTATAATCAGTGGATTGGTTTTTGAACGAAAAAATTGGGACAGAATTTGGATAAGTGGGTTTTTTCTTTACTGTAAATTCGACTAAATTTTCCTTTTCTGGGAAAAAAATTGCCACACTTTGAAAGAAAAAGACTTGAACGGCAAATGAGAGGAAATAGTTCCAATCGTCTCTAATCGGGCCTCATTGCAACCCACAAGTTTAACAAGGAAATTGAGGCCTCCAAAATCTCCAGTAATTGCCCTTAAGAAGAATGCACAATTTCAGTAGAAAAATTCAACGACTCGGAATATCATTTCAATTTGAGTTTAATTTGTGGGCCCTGTGAAGGGCAATCCAAAAATTGGGGTATGCCGCTAAGTGTGGCCTGCGCACGGTATTCTTTAGTAAAAGGCGAAAGAATAGTTCGCTTTGCGCTGACCACGCGGCTTCTGAAAACTGTGCCTTTCGACCTAGAGTTTATACATTCGAATTTGGGATTCTCTGGCAAAACATATGGGACAAAACGCTTCTTCGAGCATCGCACACAAGTGACCAGGAGTTTCCTGTTTGCTCTTGGAGCTTACAAATCTGCATTTTGCGCAAGTCCTGACGTTCTACCTCTATGATACCCTCTCCTTTGGGAGGAGCACCAACGCCATGTGGTTGGTGATTGTGGTGAGTTCCGTGGAAGTGCTGGTTGCACCCACAGTCTGCTTTCTCTGAGATCTGAGTACTAGCCACACAAAGCAAAGAATTTCCAATCAAAGCTGAATGACAACTTGAAAGACATGCCTTTCTCCTTCTTAGAACCAGCACCTTCAGTTCACCCCTTGGAAGATTGTTCATGTTTTCTGCTTTTCATAACTTGGTCATGATAACTCTATGTAAGAGCAGCTTCAGCAGTGCTCAATATGTGGCCATGGAAATTAAAATTGGATGATGAAAAGTCAAAACGTGCCAGTTTGGCTCAGCAAAATGGTTTTGGCAAACCCAGTTGTGCACAGTTTATTGAGACTGGTAAAAGGCACAGTACAGCCTAACACCCTCCAGAGAAGAGTGTAATAAATATGATCTGACTGCTGCTCCATGTTTTTGATTCGCCAATCATAATGATTGGTCCAAGCGGTTAAGTATTAGTAGTCTCTCATCTATTTGCAGTCTCAGTTTTAGTTTTATGGTTGGGGTTGGGAAAAAGTAAATTACTAAACTTGGATGTGAGAAATATTTTTGCAAGGTCTCTTACTAACCACCAACTTAGTGCAAGGATAATGTGATTCTCGTCAAGCCAAATGTCCCTTCAAATGCTCTCTCCATATAAGAGGACACAGAGAGAGAGAGAGACATGCATGAACTTTGGGTCAATTTAAGAAAAAATGAAAGTGATAGACACAGTGGAAATACCTTGCACATTGTAAAATCACAATGATCCAGCAGTTGCTTTGAGATTGAAATTGATAGCAGTATGTAGAACACTTGTACAATGACTGCCTCCCTTGGCCCGAGAGGACTTCCATTTTCGCAAGTCGCTGAAAGTTTAAAATTTGCATCCAGCTGCTCGCTTTCTTCAAGCTAAGAGTTTGTCTCCAGGAGCTCATGACCAGACAGATAGGGTGGGCATTTTTCCATGATGGACATAGATTGTAGGAGCTGGAGTCTAGAGCTTGTGGATATCACCTCCATCTCCACTGTGAAGATCAGACAGTTTCATACATAGCCTTCTCATTTGCTCTCTGGTTCTCTTTGCGTTCTCACATATTTTGAACTTGGAGAAACAAATCTTACAACTCTCTTTGCTAATTCATTTCAGCTCTCCCTGGATTTCCCACACACATGTGTCTATGATGAAGAAGGCTCAGACCTCAACGTTTTTCTTTTTTTTTTCCTGCAATCCCTGGATTTGTAGCTTTGTGTCTTTGGACTTGAAACTTCTCAACCCCAGCAATGTACTCTTGTGTTCCACTGTAAATTGCTCCATGGTCTTTTCAAATTCAATCCATAAGACAATTCAAGACTTAGATGAATTCTCTTGGAAGAATTTGAAACTCAAAACAATTCAGGACTTGCATGAATTCTCTTGGAAGATTTCGAAACTCAAGACTATTGAAGACTTGCATAGATTCTCTTTGAAAAGCTCAATATGGGTCCATACAATTTTGACTCAAACTTAGCCTCATGATCCCCAAGGTTTCAACAAATTAGAATTGCATTTAGTCACCCCCCAATTCTTAAGTTCATAATACTGGACACTACAAGAATGACCACATGTCAAAATGGAGTCCATAGCTGTAATGGCCTGTCAGAGCTTTCCCTGTGTACTCAGGGGGCACCTTAAATCTGTAAGCATCCTCCTAACAGGAGAAGGTCATCTTACATTTCTGGGATGTGCCTTACACATTTTGTAAGGGCCCACTGTGTTTTTAGAGCACGATGAAAGGTCTCTGCAAATCTCTGAGTGGTCATTACACATGATAAGGCCCTCAAACAGGGGTGTTACCAGAGTTCAGCACTGCCCTTGGCTGCTGCTTTGGGCAGGTGGCTTAAGGTCACTACATATGGTAAGGCACTCAGATGGGGGCATTACCAGAATTCAGTGCTGCCCTCAGCTGAGGTGGGCAGGCACCTTATTCTGGTAATGACCCCATCTGTGGGCCTTACCTACCACTTAGAACAGCCCTCAACCACTTATTGATCATGTTTAGTGGTTTAGTGGTTTAGTGGCAAAGTTAATAGTGGTTTGTAGGAGGCAGTTTCAGATGTTTGCTCTGAAGACAAAATTCTCAATAACTTTGCATCCATTCACATTTCTTTGGTCTTTTAGGCTCACATCTCTAAAATGTAAAGTGAACTGGTATCCCTGGGATCATTTACTTCAAAGAGGGAGTTGAAGATGTTTATGTTACGAGTTAAAAGACACATCTTGAAGACAGAGAGCTCTCATGTGGTAATAACAAGTTTATATATTTTGACAAGCAACAAACAAATTGTTTTATTCTTAAGAGGGAGTGTAAGGTGTCAAATCTAGGATTAAGGTTCACGGTTTTTAAGGTTTTAGGAGATCTCTCGTGCAGCAATCCGATGTAGCAAATTTGCTTATGGCATCTGTAGGGAACAAGGAGGAGCAGCAGCAACAGCACAAGAGGAGGAAGAAGATCTCTAGAGATCCAAGAAGAGTTTTGCCCCCACTGCCTGCTCTAGTCTCCAATTGATGGTCAGTTGAGTTTGCAATCCCCTATGTTAGTGCATACATACTTGTTTTGGTATTTTTTTGGTGCTTTCATAAATTGACCATCTTTTGTAATTCTCCTCAATGTTTCAACATTCACATACAGGCACAAGGTGGGTTGGGAAGAATGCTGAAAATGAGAGTTGGTTGGCTGAAATGATAGAGGAGGCAGCTGTTTTCAGGAGGCAGGCACACAGAGGGTGTGAGGTCTTATCTCTACCAAGCCAGGACCATCAAGGCTTGACCCAACAGCATTTTTGTCACCACAAGCATGTGGTTGAGGTTCATGGCTTTAGGAGACTTTCAGAGGGCTGCTGGGGATCAAACATGGATCCCTGGAACCTGAGCATCATAACAAAGATTCATTCATTTGAATTTCTCTTTATGTCTTTTTTGGGAGATTGGGCCGAGGTTGATTTGATTCTCAAAGAGAAAACAGTCACAGATTAATACTTTCAGGAAGATATTGCCTACGGCTGTTTATTACTGTTTGTAGCTATTCACATTGTGGAAGTGGAAACATTTAGAGTTTGTGGATGAAAATCTACAGGGCTGGTCAGACAACTTCTGCAAGCTTTTGTAGACAGGGGCAATTCAAACAGTGAATCTTCTCAAAAAGATGCTTCTGAAACTGAAATCAAATATCCTGAGTCAGAAGCATGCATTGCACCTGCTGTTGGTTCTCATTTGATGCATATGGATGGGTTCTTCAGCAGGTGTCTTGTTTGATTTATCCTTCTGATTTGGTCAATAAATTTCCAGGACCACTGCATTCCTGTGTTCCTCTAAGCACTTGCACCTTCAGGATCCTTTGAACTCCTCTCCATCAAAGCTTTCCTTGATTGTTAAGGTATCAAAAGTTTGAGTCCAACTTTTCATTAGTGTTTCTAAACCTAAACACTACTTGAGAGTCATCCATTCTTGCATGTTGTCACCTGTCACCTCTCCTGTGTTCACCAAGTATGAGTGTGAGGGTTTGGACTAGGATGGAGGCAATAGTCAGAACAAACTGTTGGATGGGTAATGTACAACAAAAAATTTCTTTGCTGATGCCCACCATCCTTCATTCAAACCTGAGAGCTTAATGCAAGAAGCTAGACCCTATTTTTGCAAATTTTTTGTAGACTCGTGTGTGTTGCATGTTTTCATGTGCTCTTTTGATAGTAGATTTTCAACTTGAAGCTTCTGCCATTGTGCAAATTGATAGCTTATCAATGGAGGATGTAAGCTAGAAATGTAATTGAGCCCAAACATTCTTGCCTCAGATTTTGACATTTGAGGATTAGGTGGGTTGGATTTCTTGTAGATCAAGTGTTGTATTTTTCATGTAGAAGGAACTAAGGTCTAGAGGGAGAATTTTGGAGGAATTTAGAAAGTGTTGTGCTTGTGATTTCAGAATTAGTTTGAGGTGAGTATATCACATTTGAATTGTTGTTTCATTATCTTCTTGTGTGGAGGAAGTTGATGCCTTATCTTTAGGTGGTTTTGAAGGTCCTACTAGTTTGACCCCAATTGCAGCAGTGTGTTATTTGTTTGTGAAGCTTCTCCACATTCAAGGACTATTTGCATCTTTCAATTTCCAAAAGGACTGACATCATGTTGATTCCCTACATCTTGTCCAGGAGAATTGAAGCTCTGGCACAATGCTCACAAGAAATCTCTCTCTGTTTGATTCTGACAAAGTATGTATGGCTGTCCATTTTGTACATGCTTCAACAAAAGTGTTTTTGCATTATCTGTAGTGGATTTCATTGCATTGATCACCCCTCCTTCCAAACTTACTTCAAGCTTATGATATCTGATTGTTGATTATGTTATGTTCAGAGAACTCTGCTTTTGTGTTTTTAAAGTAGCATCAGACGCCAGAGCTTCAATAGTTGTTTTCTGGCTGTTCAATCACATGGAAGGGTTTGGTCAACTGGTTCTTTCAAGGTATGCATTCTTTACCTTTGCTTTGCACTCTGGTTTTCTTTCTCCTTCCTTTTGTGGTTTTGCTGCACAAACAAAAAGATAGGGAGAAAGAGATTGCTTTTATTTTGCTTCTACTTTCAATTTGCACAGCTTGCTTGTTTTTTATTTGCACAAACAAATTCTTCCTTTTGTGGTTTTGTTGCACAAACACACAGAGAGAGAGAGAGAGAGAGAGAGAGAGAGAGAATTAAGCATGCAACAGCAGCTCTCCCTATTTGTCAATGATCTTCCAATTTCCATGTTTTTAGGATGATTAAGTGACTAATGCTGTTAATTTTACACCAAAGATATGTGTGTACAAAAGTCTTGAACCTAACTATTCAAACTATGCAAGCCCTCTTGTTCCTTATAGAAAATGCTTCCATTATGGAAATAAAATAGATTTGAAGGGTTGTAGGCATCAACAACACTAAGCAAATGGTCCAAGTGTAACTCTAGTCCAAAGCACACACTGTAGCAGAGTCAGAGGCATCAACTTGAATCCCTAGCAAAATATGATCATACATTTTCTACTCTATCTCTGGCTCAGGAGATATAGAGAGTTGAGAATCCTGAAAACAATTTGTATTGTGTCCTGACTCTGATTTCATCAACTTTGCACAAATGCTAGCTATGTTCAACAGTCTTAGAAAGGGTATGGTCAGCAGTCTTGGAAAAAACCAACATTGCATTGTGATGCTGGCAAAATTCTAAAGTGTGAAGTTCTGTGCAACATCTAGCACCGCTTGCACTAGGGCACAATTGTGTTTTGCAGCAATGAATTTGGCAATTTCAAAGAACAATATGAATCTTCAATTGTGTTTATTCAGTTTCTCTTCCAATTTCCACAATGTTCTTCAGTTCATTGTAAGTTCAGAAGTTTCAAACAAACTAGTCTACTTATCTTGTGATTCACGTTTATGGGGATTTTTGTTCCTTGTGTGGGCAGTATTTATGTGTTGATTGACAACTGCATTTTTAGTGTTCATGGTGGTCTTTCTCCCTCCATAACAACCTTTGATCAAGTGTGATTGTTATTGACGTTTTGGATGTTGGAGACTCTCCATTGCAACTACACAATATTATTATGTACACTAACGAATTAGAATCCACAATCCTTTGCCTTCATGCTCTTAGCTTGGGTTTCACTTCAACCTTTCTTCTATCTGAAAGCTGTGTTGCTAGCTCTTCATGAATGTTATTCCAAGAAAGCACATTTGGATTTCAATCTCCTAAACTTTCTTTCTAGATGTGTGGGCTGAGAGTTATGTAGAAAGTTATGTAGAAAGCCTAGTTTGATAATTGACCTTATAGGTTGCCTTTTGGCTAACTCAATCACTTTATAACCTTATCTTACATACACATATATATATATATGTATATAAGATAAATAATTTGATATCGTTAATTCTATTCCTAGCCACATGGAAAGCCCATATACATATTTAAGATACAGCGGTGGTATTTTTCCTGATTTGATCATCTTGATTGTACTTTAACAGACATTGGTGATGGAGGTTCAAGACATTTTCTTACAAGACATTAGCAGGGACAAAGCAACCCTAGCCATAGCCAAAAAAATCATGAGCAAAAGTTGTTGACTCCTCAAGGGTCAATTTTTCTCTGTGTAATAGATTCCCTAGTTGATTGTTGTTTTACCATTGTTGTATTCAAAGTGGTTTACATGGAGTATGCTAAGGGATGGAAAATATGTATTCTCATTTAGGTCACTAGTGGGCAATAGATTCAATGATAGAATTCCAGACCTGATTGGGCTTATGCAGGCCTTGGTGATTCTGAAAATTGGATAACCTTGTTGTAGATTTCTCAAGTATAAAGATGTCTTATTTGTTTGGTGATGTTGTTTCATGTTGGTAGTTGTACATTTCCGCATATGAATTCATTTTGTAAATAAGGAAGTTATTGCTATGAAAATATGATGCATGTATTCTTATCACACTATTCATCTGTCCCCAAACTCTTCCAGGGATCTCAGTGGCAATTAGCTTAAGGGTCCTATAACTCCTATACATGGCAATATTACATCTTTGAGCAATTTGTAACCGCCTACCACCTGCCAATTTCAAAGAGATTCAATAAACAAATCATTTCAAGCTTCTGATTATGTGTGTACTTTGTTGAAGATTTTAAGGAGATTTTTTAATGAGAATGAGCTTTGTCCTTGACTTCTTGTCTTTGTTTGTAAGAAACCATACCTTTAAGAAAATGGTTAATTCATTGGTTTAGTTGCTTAACAGGTGTTGTCAAGTTGGTAACCTCTACAATCTTTGAACTTTCCAATTCATGTTTTAAGGCAAGCATTCATTCTTGCTCTTGCTCAATGTAAAAGAGGAGAGGATCATGGATATCATGTGGAGAGCCAGCTACTTAAGATGATACTTGAGTTGGGTGTATTGTTGTGCTTGAATGGAGTTCTAAACATTGATGTGAATAAGCTTGTCCAAGGTTGCATACACTACAACAAAAACATGGTTTTTATGTTGAATCATTAAACTAGAATTTTGTACTTTTATTACATAAAATAGAACATAACTAATGTGCATGTGAAATTTAAATTGTTCATATAACAATATCCTTACATGCTTAGCTAAAGTTCAAATTTTAACAAAAGTCATTTTGTTACAAACCAAATTAAACACTACCCTAAATTTATAGACAAAAATTTGTACTTTACATAGTATGGTTCTCATATTTTAAAAATTTTAAGCATTTACAAATGCAATTTCAAATACCTATGAAATTGGATAATCAATTTATAATTGTGTATTTCACATCATTAATAAAATGTTTTTTCAATTTTCTGATGTTGCATCATGGGCTAGAATCCCAAGAGGGATTTACTTAATGGCAACAAGTTTTTAGAATCTATCTAAATAGAAAATAAGAATAATTTAAAATGCTACCTAGCTAAAATACAAACGAAATGTGGTTAAAAAATTACAAAATTTTTTAAAAAACGTTTGGTGATTTTTTAAAGGTAAAAACACGAATATTGTGATAGAATATTTCCTTTTTATTTTTATATTTCTCATTTTGGCAAAATTTTGCAAAAACAAATGTTGCTTCACATGTGAAACTAATTTCATAGAGTTCTTATTACATTGAGTTAACTTAGTTAAAATAACTAAATTTATTACATAATTACTTTATTATTAAAAAAATTACACTAAAGTTTTTAGAATACATTTGTTAATTATTGTAATTTTTAAATTTTGAAATTAAAAATTAAAAAAAGTTAATTAAAATTATGAACTTAAAGACATGTGAATTTTGATTATATGATTTTAGAAATGAAATTTGTTTCATTGTGAGATTTTTAAAATTATAATTGAATTTATAGCCCAAATCAAATTATCAAAATTAATATAATGTTTGCATTTGGAGTTAAAGACTAGAACCCCATGACCGGGAAAGAAAGCTTTGGATTAATCCAAGGTTATTTAGTGTCAATTCAAGAATCTCACAATAAAAGTAATGATTCTATTTGCATTTTATCTTCCTTTAAAAAAAAAAACTAAATAAATAAAAGTTCAAAATGATAAATAATGTTTTACCACATTTTTTGTATATGGTGTAATGCATAATGCATGACAAACAATTTTTTTATTCTTCAAATTTTTTAATAGTTTCAATTTATCATCCCAAGTAACGCATAGTAGCCTAGAGCCCAAGTTTGTGATATTTTCCTTCCTGGGCTTGTGTCGAATATCTACATTGAACAAGGTGAATGTGTTTTGCCATCTCACTTGTTTTGAGGACAACTTGGGTTAAATGACAAAGTACTTCAAGGTCACATTGTCGGTCCACACCACCAGATCTTTGGAGCCTATGTAATGGCCCCAAGTCTTAAGACAATGTATGGCCACCCACATTTCTTTTTCATGTGTTGGCCACCTTCGCTCCGTCTCACTCAACTTCTTGCTCTCAAATGCCACCGGTCTTCCTTCTTGCACTAGGACTCTTCCAATTGCAAAGTCAGAGGCATCGGAGGGGATCTCAAAATCCTTGTCGAAGTCGGGTAACTTCAACATTGGCGCTTTCACCAAAATGTCTTTCAAGGTCTCAAAGGCCTCGTCGCATGCTCCATCCCATTCGTAAATTCTGATGAACTTTTTCAAGAAGTTTGTTAAAGGTGTGGCCATCTTTGCAAAGTTCTTGATGAACTTGCGATAAGAGGAGGCCAATCTTAAAAAGGAACTCAGGGCTGGAACCAACTTAGGCGGTTCCTAATCCAAAATTGCCTTCACCTTATGATCGTCCATCTTCAAACCTTCTTGAGTGATCCTATGTCCAAGGAAGTCCACTTCTATCACTCCGAATTCACACTTCTCGAACTTGGCATACAATTTGTTTTCCTTCAATTTTTGGAACACCTTCCGGAGGTGCTCCACATGTTCCTCCAAGGAACTACTATAGATCAAAATGTTGTCTATGTAAATGATGACAAAATCATCAAGCCATTCCCGGAAAATGTCATTCATGAGAGTGCAAAATGTGGCAGGTGCGTTAGTGAGCCCAAAGGGGATCACCAAGAATTCGTATGAGCCATACCTTGTGCAACAAACAGTCTTTTCTTCATCCCTTTCCATAATTCGAATTTGGTAATACCCCCAACATAGGTCAATCCTACTAAACACTTTAGCTCCCGAGAGTCAGTCAAAGATATCATCAATTTGAGGTAATGGGTATCAGTTTTTCACCGTCACCTTATTGAGGGCTCCATAATCCACACACATCTTCAACGTCCTATCCTTCTTGTGGACAAAAAGGATGGGTGCCCCATATGGCGACTTGTTAGGTTTAATGTATCCCTTCATGAAGAGTTCTTCAAGTTGAACTTTAAGTTCTCTCAACTCCTCATGGCTCATTCGATATGGGGCCTTGGCAGGAGGTGCCACTCCCAGCATCACCTCGATCACATGATCAACTCGTCTTCTTGGGGGCAACTCTTCGGGCAATTCTTTAGGCATCACATCCAGGAGTTCGTCCAAGACTTGCTTAATGCAATTTGGGGAAATCACCAAGTTGGTGGCTTCCTTGGGCTCATACTCATCCAACACATGCATCGCACACATGTCGTAACCTCCCACGCATTCTCTTTCCCAAGTTTTTCCTAACATAAAGTGGATGGTTGGTCCACCCACACAAGGCACTTTGTGTGCCTTCACCCGCACGATCCCACTTTTGGACAAGATTCTAACTAGTTTATTGTGCCCTTTTATGAACACATTGTTTCAGGTGATGAACTCCATTCCCAAAACACAATCCATTCCACCCAAGGTGGAAACCAGCAAGTCCACCTTTCCTCCCCAATTTCCTAATTAAAAAGGCACTTCCTTTGCTTGTGACGTAGTGGGATGGGGAACCCCATCCGCGAAGTGCACCTCAATGGGTGCCTTGAGCTCCTCCAAGTGGAGCTCCATCCTTTCGGCGCTTTCTCGGGTTATGAAGTTGTGAGAAGCCCTTGTGTCCAAAAGACATAACACATCCCACTTAACTATCTTCCCCTTCAAGAAATTAAGTCGATTGCATTCAGCTTAAGCTAGGTTGGCATTAAAGGCAATTACCTTAGAGCCTCCATTCCCCGCTTTGGACTTGGGGTAATCTTTAGAGTAATGCCCCACTTCATTGTAGTTGAAGCATGCTCCCTTACACTTCCCACTAACATCTCCCTTGGGTTGGCTCCCTTTGAAGGGAGCCCTTTTCTTCACAAAATTTCCCTTGGGCTTGAACCCCAAACCTTGGAATTGTTTAGGCTTTTCCTTCCTTGGACTCCCTTGCCCTCGGTTCCATTCTCCCTCATGGCGTGGCTTCTTGTGAATGAACTTGTTGTCCCTCTTGAACCCGGATTTTTCACCCCGTCCCACATCCAAGAAGCCTTCCACTTTCATGATGGCTTCGAATAGTGAGGAAGGCCAATTTTCCTCAAATTTTCGCTTCGCCCAAGTTGGAAGCCCCATCACAAATTGGCACACGCGATCCAGCTCATGCATGTGCCGAATCTTAAGCATGAGTTTGGAATAAGCCCTCACATATTGCCGCAAGTTATCATTTGTGGCATTCACAAGGTCATAGAGTTTGCACCTCAAGATATAATCGGAATTCCTTGGAACAAATTCGGCTTCAACCCATTCCTTAAAGAATTCCCAAGTTAACCATGGTTTTTCCCTTCCTCTTATCTCACTATCCTCCACCATGTGGCGGCATAGCCTTTCAAGTAGGATTGGGCAAACTCCATGGCCGAATGTTGTCCAACCTTGGTGGCATGTATGTAATCTTCCATTTCAGCAAGCCAAGTACCCACAACCATTCAATCGTGGGCACCATCGAAGTTCTCAGGTTTGGCTAGTTGAAATCTTGTGTCCTTGGATGCTCCTCCTTTGAGGGCTGCAACCAACTCATTGAAGTCGGGCCTATTCATTTTGAGGAGGACTTCCAATTGTTCCTGGGTGAATAGGACCGAGCTCCGTTGCTCCTCTTCATTTTCGGGCTCATCTTGGTCCTCCCGGGTCCTTGGTTCCTCCTCCCCAATTGATTCCGGCAAGACTACTTGGTCTTCGATAGGTTCATCCAACATGGTATCTTGTGTTTGCTTATAGTTCTTCTTGGGTGCCATCCAAAACTCCCAAGAAGTGAATCAAGCTCGACCGGAGCTCTGATACCACGTGACGCGCTCCCAAGTTCCTAGTTAAACCCAAAGTGGGTCTAAGCTATTTAAACAGCGGAATTGTGAGGAACCCGAGGCACGCTCCTAGTTCTCAACACTAGAAGGGGTAGAGGGGGTGTTGAAGCTCGGAGATGGGACTAGGAAGAATGACAAGCTATTCACTTACTCGAACTTGCATTGAACCAACCAACAAGTTGGTTAATTCACTTTCGGGAGCACCCTTAGTGCTAGGACAAGCCACGGGCAATTCTGAACTCACAAGATTCATCATGGCCCAGACTCGGGGGAAGCCACCACCTTCCCCCATATAGTATACTTTGTGCCTCTCCGCGGCACCCACATTTGAATGGCTTTTTGTCCCAGTTTGGACTCTTGGGACTTTGCGTAATCATAAATCTTTGCTCAGACCTGGGATGAGGTCTAAAGAAAATGTGTAGCTTTCCTTGAGAGCTTTCCAATGGTGTGTCGCACTCCACCTACACGCACTGGGGTCGGGTCGATTCCCGACTTTTAGTGGTCAGGAGTTAAACTGCCAATTTGATTCCCGACCCTTCTTTTTGCCATAACTTGTGCTGCAGATGTCCAAATGGCCCATGCGAGGCCATTTTTGACATTTACACTTCGCTAACTTTCCAATGGTATAAGGAATGCCCCAATGCAAGGTGTTTTGGCTCTTGTAATCGAACTTTGAAATTTCAGGAGTCCCGAAGGACTCCCAAGTCCCAATTTCGAGTTTCATCCTCACACTTCCCTCAAAGTAGGGTTACGACATATAATACGTAGTAAGCTAAAACTTTGATGGCATCCTTTGGTTATTTTGAACACAAGTAAAAACTTTAGAATTTGCACAACAACATTTTTGAACTTAGCAAAAATAATCCAAGATGTGATGTCCATATTTTACCAAAAAATTAATTGCAAAAAGATTATACATGTGACTACAATTTTGGGGGGGCTTAGTGTGCTTTCACCCTATTTGAACTATTTCAAGTTCTTCCTTCTTATTGGATTTGACAATTGCAACTTCCATGACTATTTTATAGGGGGATACAAGTTGCCAGCGGAACATAGAGGTGATATAACGGTAGAATAAGTTGAATAATAAGGAGGTTTTCGACAAGTACAAAATATTCCCAAAGGACAAAACCAAGATGAGTATTCCCCTTGTCGCCTTTAACTATGTTAATTGTGAGGCCAACATTGAAGATTGATGTGCTCAAAATGGAGAAAGTTTTTTTTATGGGTTATCACAAAGGCAAGAAAGCATTTTATGTTTCTTCACAAAACTGGAAAGGTGAAGAAGAAGAGGTAAACAACTATATGCCTACCTGGAGCTCTCTATGGAGCCACAAGAATGCCAAGTTTGAAAAGTTCTTATAGGAAGATCTAGATCTATTATGGTTATGTGGAGAGATGTTCCACATCTAGGACAATAATCACCACCTTCAAGCATGGCGGCCTTATATTGATTTGAATCATCCCCATGAGAAGGATTGGCACATCTCTATTGATTTTTTTGTTCTAGATACTATAAATGGCTTGGTTAAACTACTCATAGCTATGATTGATGTAAACAAGTGAGATTCCATTTTCATTATTCACTTTTGTTCCAATGATGGCCATTTTATCTCATCATACAACTTTTATGTGGAATAACAAATCTCCTTGTTCATAGATTCATTGAGATGGACCATGTGAAACCTTCACCAGTTCATGATTTCTTCCACATTCAATCAATTGATATGATTCCCCTTCATTAGTTCAAGGAGGTTATTTCCAATGAACAATACAATAATACCTAATATAGTTTCATTCAAGAGGCATTTTTTTAATACATGTATAAGGTAAACTCTTGATATCTTTTTTCAAATAAACTTCTTTTTTTGGATCAGTTCAATTGGCCTCTATGCAATCGACCTTTCAATTGATCTCTATAGTGTTGGCTTCATTTAGTAATAAAGCCATGGAGAGTGCCAAAAAAAAACCACATGATTGCATTCCATAAGAAGCTACTTATTTATGACCCATCACTTGGTCCAAATTTTTTTCAACAAATACATGTTCATTATAATATGAATCCTAATCTTGAGATGATGACGGAGAAATTACAACTTTTGTGTCCTTTCAAGTGAGCAATGAGTATAAAGTTTTGAGGCTCAAGTAGTGGAATTAGTCATTGGTCCTAAAGGAGGCTTAGAAGTTCCCAAAAGTCGGCTTGTTGGGTGCTATTTTTGAGAAATGGTTCCACAAGGCAACTTTTTGGTACCAAGTACATTTATTTGGTCCTCTTTTGATTGTGTGGTGAAATTTTTTTAAAAAATAAAATTCAATGGACCTTGATGCTCATTATTATTATTTTATCATTACATTCCATCTGGAAGTAAAGGTTAGGAAACTCTTTGATAACATAATGATGGACCTAGGGCTAGTTTCAATCCTTGACTTTATCAAGATCAAGAGCTTGGAGGATTTCATAAATCATTAGAGGGTTAAATTGTGGGAAACTACTTCATATTTTAGTTTTACTAAAACAAACATTTTGGATTCCCATGACCTGATGTAAGGAGAAAAATAGGCTCAAACATAACACCATTATCAAATGTAATATGTCATTACAAATTTTTTAAATACAAATTAACTTCTACCTTTTGTTCTTGCCAAAGTTGAAATAATCTTCACATTATTAAAAAACATTCAGCAAAGGTCCTACAACTATGAAGCATTTGTACATTTAAACTCTTCTTAATTAGTTTGGATGTGTTCAAGATAGGAATCAAAACTTGGTCCTAAAACTTTTAGTACCTACCCAATTTATGGATTACATATAATAACACAAAAACCTGATTTCAAACACACATGATTGCACACAAATAACATACTAAAATCACATAGTCCCCATCTCATGCTCTATAATCAAGACTCATCCTAGATGCTCTGACACTTGTTCACTTAAATGTATCATAGACACATTCCCAATTAGTTGCCATCACTAAATTCCTAGTCTTATATTCAAATGCACAATTTACCAAGATTCTTCATTAGTAAAGACCAACATTGAACTCAAGTACACAAGTCCAAAGGTAAACCAAATTGATTCAAAATTTCTCATGCCCATTGAGCTTGGTTAAGGTTCAACATGTCCAATTTTAACACTTGCCCATAATTAACATGTTTAGGTTGAGACCCAAGACTTTATTCCTTTCAATTGCATGAAATCCTCCAACTCCCATGTACAACTAGATTGCAACTTGTATAACATAAGACAATCCAACCAAGAGACAAATGACTAAAATTATTTTGTTCACTACATAATATCATAGTTTGAATATCACACAAATAACAAATTGTTCTTTAAGGAAGAAAGAAGAACACATGTGATCTTCAAGCTTATCACAAAATTTATTTCCACATAAAACCAACAGTCCTACAATGCGCATAAGTCCAATGGTCCCTTGTTATTCACCTAAAAATTGCAACAATGAACTTCAAACCTCTAATAGTGAGAATACCTAGATGCTTAACATCCTTACAAATATCGCAAAAATTTTCTTAAAATAAAATCTTGAATATAGCAAAGTTGAATATAAAGTTCATTGCACCATTGAAGACAAGTGCATCATTTTGATACATCTACAAAAACATATGCAAGATTTGATGAGATTATATTATGTCAACACAAACCTTTTTTCTATTTCAATTGCTTTTGTGATGCAAGTATAACCTCGAACCCTTACTAAACATGAAAGTCCCCACATAATAGTAAACAACCCATAACAAAACCCATACACCTATTGACCACTTTGCAACAGTAGGATAAAATATATAAATTTCAAGCTGAAATGATGATTGTTGGACTGGAAAAAAAATGTATAATTCATTTCACTTCCTTTAATGCTCCGCCTTTAAATTAGATATGCAACTTAACCTTAAATTGCAAATCCATCTTGTAGCTCCATTGAATTACATTGAAAGGCTACAAGTTCTTTAGCTTTTACTCATTTTTTCTACCATAATTTCTCACAACAACTCAAAGCAGAACTACATTCAAAATTAACAGGTATCTTCAATCTTTGGAAGGCTAAAAGAATTAACATCTCAGTTTTTACAAACATCCAGTATATCAGTGTATTGTTCGCTACACAGTGACGAGCTAGGGGCATCACAAATTTTGATGCATGCACTAGATGTGGATAAAAATAAACAAGGCCTCAATTTAGAAAGCTAACATAAGACACACATCCCCTTCATTACCTTGGCCCCATCTTTGATAATGACGACCTCTAACAACAATTGACCTTGGTTCAAACATGTTTCCCCAATCATCAGTCAAGCCATCTACATTGACTTCAAATAATGGCTTTTCACAACAAGCAACATAGGACTTATGATGGTCCTCCTCATTACCTAGAGTTGTATTCACAACAAAATTGTCTTCAATCTTTAAGGATTGTACAATTTCATCACCATTACCTCCATGCTCCCAATCATCCTCCTCATTAGTCGCTTCAACAACACTTTGGATGTATTTAAGGTTCAAAAGGACAATGAAATGGACTTTCCATATTCCAACATGGTGTAAAAATGTGCACCTCTCATAATCTTCATTGACGTAAAATGCACAAAAGCAAGAAAGGTCTTTGATCGCCAATTTTTTTGGATCCCTTCTAGAACAAGATGCCACACAATGAATTTGGCACATGCCTATCAAAGTTTCTACTACCCATTGGTTGTCACGATCTACATCAATCTCTTTGATGTGCCAAAAGACCCATTTCAAAAGGCATCTTGACATGGATGGATATGAAGAAGCCACACCACCAATTTTGGTTGCTTGAAGGAATTGAACAACATCTCTTGCATTCCATAGAAAATGCCCATTTGAGTTTAACTGCTTTGCCCACAATGCACACTTCACCACAACCCCTACTCCATCATGTTTTCCCTTCCATGACCTGTCCCAAAGAAGGACCATAACATCCCACAACCCTTGCACCATCATGCTCTCCCTTCCATGACATGTCCCAAAGAAGGACCATAACATCCCACAACCCTTGCACCATCATGCTCTCCCTTCCATGACATGTCCCAAAGAAGGACCATAACATCCCACATCTCTAGGTGCCAAGAAACAAAATAGAAAGGTCGGGCATATTTGAATTGGCCCGTGCAACCATCAACCCATACATAATGTTGTGTTGGTTTAAAGCCACCATCTACTATATGTTGCTAATGCAAGCATAGGCAATGTTGCACAAATAAACTGTCATGTTTACCATCATCTGAAATGTAGAAATGTATTTCTTTCAACAATCAAGTCTCCAACTCTTAGGATCTACATTTGGATTCAACCGGTAAGTTATGTGGACCATGATGATGATGTTCATTGAGTACCAATGTGCCTCTTGAACCTCATTATGATCTACAAAGGTGTAATTTTCAACAAATTCAATGACACATAACATCGCATCTTCGAGCAATGAATGTAGTGATTCCTTGAATTAAGCATCCTTCCACTATGCTACATAATTGTGTTTGAAAAAAAATCTTTTGAAAACACTTGTGTACCTAAGTACATCACTCTAAAAAAAATTCATAATTTTTTTGAAGGGAACACAGACCTGGAAGAAAGAAGTGTCTATGTTGTCACAAATGGATTCAATCCACCAACCCCCTATATGGACATAAGTTATCATCTTTTGCTCAACTTTATGCAAACATAATGTCCAATCTTTGAATCAAGCATTGTAGTTCTCCTTAGTGCAAACAACAAGGTTCACCCCCCATGGATGTTCTTGCAAAGAAACCCTAAACAATAACATATCTCCTATGTAGGGATGATCAATGAAATAATCGGGTGGTGGATCTAGCTCATAGATTGTATTTGGAGGAAGAGTGAAAGGGAGGTTACATCCTAGGAAAAAACTTATATATACCTGTAGCCTCCCTAACAATGATGACAAAGTTTTTCCATTATCATCATTAAACCTTAACAAATGCATATTTACAAGTGATGAGTTGCCCTTGTGAAACACTTACGACCTATTAAAGGAAACCTTTCAAAACTACTATATATTTTTTTCCAATGTTATTTGTGTGCTCAACACTGCATGATTTTACTACAAATATATAACCTTGATTCATTCTTAAGAACCTCAACTACTTCAATGGCACAAACATAGAAGTCATGTGTGAATGAAAGAATGTCTTATTGGCTTTTTGCATTCATGCATAATAGTAACGCATTTTTACAATAGGCTCTTATGCCTCACCCAACATTGCCACAAACGATGTAGGCATTGTGCAAGTGATAGAAGCACAAAAAAAATTGATGGTTTAACCTTAACATTCGATGAACATCAAGGCTTCATCTTTTCACAAAGTGATCGCCAACATTAGATCAATGATTCCATTTCATGGATCAATATGTACATTGAGTGAATCATTCAGCCATTCCTAAAATTTTGGGCAAACACAAAATTTCATCTATTCATCATTTTCATCCATTGTACTACATTGTAAAGCATACATCCATTGTTGTGATAGATTTCATCCAAGTAATGATTTCATCCATCATTACACATTTTTTTTAAAAACATACATCCATTGTTGTGATAGATTTCATTAAAAAATGATTTCATCCTTGATGATTGTGCATGAATTAAATGGACATCATCCTTTTTTTTCATCTAGTAAAAATATCTCGAGCAGTCATGTGATTTGATGAACTAACACAATATTGTGTCGTATATGGGGGAAGTATCCATTGATGGCAAAAATTTATTGCACATTTCAAAATTTATGGACAAGTGGCACATTTTCGTCCACCTTCAATACCTTGATGGGCATTTTGTTTTTCAATATATTTTTTATATTCACTATAACTTAAATTAGAGACATGGCCTCAATCCAACTCCAAAACCACACCCCTATAATTTTTATATTCAATAAAAAACTTGATAAGGCACTAGTATACTTCCTTGGTAACACCTTCAAAATTGGTTTCATACCATTTCTTAATAAAATTAGGTATTTTCTTATGTGGACAATTTTCAATAGGTTCAAAAGGCTCCAAATACACAAGTTTGCATAGTCATTGTTGATGGATGGGCTTAAAAATTTGTGAAAATATGCATCTAACCAATTTCTTTTCAAATAAATAATTTTAAACATAATATTTTCATACATGTATGAGGTATTTATTATGCGGGACATAACTTTGGTGTTCTTACAGTACTGCCAAAATACCACTTATATTCATAACTATGGATATATCTCAACATTTTTGTGATGTGTTTGTTGCATATTACATTATTGCAATTTCAAATTTTCATTAAAAAGCACCTAACATTGCATTATATGGTATTTTGTTCAAAAAATCACATAAAAACTATGTGGGATTATATTTTCATATACTCAAGCAAACCACGACCGTTGTATTCAAATTTATTTGAAAAACTTGGCAAAAGTGAAATGAAACCTACATTTTAATCTTTCAAACCAAAATTTTTTTTACCAAAAGGATAAATGTTCAATTCAAGGTGGATTTTACAAAGGATGGTACATCCAACTAGTCCAAAAAAATTATCATTATGGATTTTTTCTTCTTGTGGAGTTGGAAACTAAGCCTATATTTTTTACCACCACACATTGAAGTACCATAACACTTAAGATGAAAAGATCAAACAAGAAATTTTTTTTCAAAATATTTAAGATTTAAAATGAAAACTTCAAATTTGTAAAGTCCATTTTGATATCTAAGTTGATTTTTTCAAGGTCCATGTTTTTAGAGGTTTTTAAAAAATGTTTAAATTATGGTGATATGAACTTGGAAATGCAAAAAAAAATTGAACTTCAACATCATTTAATTTTTTTTTTGAAAACTCACTGGACTTGGATAGTAAAAATGAACTTTCATCCGCCTTTTTGGTCTAGTGTAGTGTGCATTTACCTTGGTGATAAGGTTCTCAAATGTGTGATCTATAGGTAATGCATTTAATTTTTACTAATGTTTTTGTTTGCATTCCCTTCTTTCCTTTTCATCCTTGGATTTTTAGTCCTTAATTTCCTAAGGGATCATGGATCCCCACATTGAATTCAATTCATGCCTGCAAGTATTTCTTGCATGTATTCCTAGCCAAGCAAGCTATTCAAACCCTCCCTCCCTTTCTAAAGATCTGGTGTGATCCTAAAGCTGAAAATAATATGTTTAAGAAGGACCTCTTAAAAGATTAGTCCCTTGTGCATCTTCCATCTTGCGATTGGCACTTGGATTGCCTTTACAATACTACTATAAGTCAGAACATCAATTCAGGGAAAAAGTTTAATGAAGGCAATTTGGAGAAAACTACTTCAATAGACTCTAATTTTAGGGGTGGCAAGTAGAGCCAAAATGCAAAGAAGGTAAAAAAGACGAAGAAGTAGTCGACTAGACCTTCGGGTGAAAAACCTGATGCAGATGACTTTGTCGAAGTAAAAGCTATTAGAAAACAAAAACCTACATAGGCTCAAACAAAAAAAACCCCAACGACCTAACACAAAAAATAATTCCACAACATAAGCCTAGATGTCAACTTGGAGGATCTTCAAGGTCCTTGCCCCCACCCCCACCCTTGAGATGTAATTAATCTCACCACTGATTTCCTAATCTAGCCAACAATTTCAACATTTCACCTTTTGTGGCCAACACTTGTCGCCACTAAAGAATTGTCTGGTTTATGGCCTTGTCACTATTAGCAATTGAATGGAATGTTCACCAAGGTACTTGTTTGATGAATTTTGTGTTAACAAATAGGAGATCTACTCAAGTGCAAACATAAATCTTTATTGAAAGGAAACTACAACATGATGCTCACAACACGAAACATAACATCAAGAACTCCTGAAGGTTCTTGTCACATGAAATACACAAACTTGTGTAATGAAGAAAAAAGAACCAAACCATCAACACCAAGGTATCTAACTAAAAGACCAAATCACAAATAACCAAACTAATATAAGTAAAGAAAGTAATTCAACCTTGTGAAAGTAACCTAGTTACTTTCCTATCAGTAACTAATGAAACCTAACTAGTTAAGCTTGAATTCTCAATATTTTGCATATGCATTTTTCATGTGTGAAAGTTGTTTTCATGATGTCCATCATTCTCATTGTTCATGTGCAAGATTCTAAATGTGGGATGCCTACACTTCTCATTGCAAAAGTTCCATCCAATTTGCCGATTCCTTTCATGTCCAAGCCCACCACCACTGTCCCCTTTTGGAATTGTCACATAAATAACTACATATATGGAGTATTTGGTTTTGTAAACAAATACGTTTGTGACAATGGTGCAGTTGTTGTTTCCATGATGATGATCCTTGTGTGCTAAAGGAAATCAAATCCTACTTGGAAACTAATGGATATGAAATCCATTCAAGGTGGGCAATTATCAACGTTCTAGCATGAATGGACAATGAATTGAAGGGGAAAATGGTAAGTTCCTCTTTTGTTCTACTTCAACATCAATTTCATTCAACAAAAGAAGTTTCGATAATTAATTTTGGTCATTTTCTCCTCATTGAGTTGATTGAATTAGGCAACTTTTCTTGTTTGCCACTTGGGTGGTTCAAGTATTAGGAAAGTCACCCAAATATGGTGAACCTTGGTTTGTCATTGGTGGAGGATGATATCATGTACAACTGAACTAACTTTGATATAATGTAAAAATCTTCATCAAACATCCCACTCAAAGGACACCAAGAGATCCATGTCTCCACAACAAGGGCTCTAATCCATGTGCTCTCCTCAATGGACTTTGGTTGTTAGCATGAAATCCTCCATAGGTAGTTGTTTAATCTGTTTGATGCATGGTTTCATAGTTTGTTTTTTGTGTAATCACCCATTCTTATGTTATTCCATTATCTTCCTAGGAAATTGCATTCGAACCTATTAGTTTCTTGGTTGTCATGGTTTTGTGCTAAAACTAGATGATGATGTTTATCAAAAGGTGATGAAGCCCCTTTTGGAGGAGGTTAGACCAGGAGGTCGAGCCTTGGTTATCTATGCATGACCCCTTGGATTTGCCATTTGAGAAGAGAACGAAAGTGAATCTCAATTGTGAGTAAGTTGAAGTTAATCATATTTTAGTGCATTGTCTTTCATGTGATGTTTCACACTTCATATCGATGTTTTGTGTGTTTTGCAAAGATATCCAACCCTTTGCATCTTGATTCATTCCATTATATGCTCCAAGTGACTTTTTCCTTAACCCCCCTTCAAGCCAATCTTTACTTGGATATGTCGAACACATTGTCCAACAGATGGCTGCCCTTTCCTCACCTTTATCTTCTAGTACCAAAAGGAATTATGGTAGTGTTGTATTATAATTAATTGATGATGAGCCAATAGAGAATTTGGACTAGATCTTGTGTTGCAATTTCATTTATTTGTTTGAGCTTTCTATTAGGTTGTTTTTTCTGCTCCTTGGATTTTGTCTCAACTTTGTTCAAGATTTATCGTGGCTCAATATTATTTTTTGCATTTTATTTGCATCATCTTTTCCACAAACATACTTGGTTCATATGAAAAAAATTTGAATTCTTCTTGTCTTTTTATGGGAAAATCAATTGGAAATATTGTTCCCATATGCAAATGGAAACATTGCACATATATAGTTTACACAAATAGATGTTCTTTTGAGATCCATAGCAAATATCATTCTCATTTTACAATGCATGGGTTTAGGGGACATGCGTATACTGAAACTTGAAATTGAAATTAATGTTTCATCATAATTTTTGTTTCTTTAGATCTCTTCTATTTTCTACAACAAATTAATATTTTTAGCAATTTCAATAATCCATGCAGTTTCCATGACCACATTTGAATTTCAATATATAAAAATAAAAATATAGTTTCCATGGGCATTTCAATGAAGATATAAGGTATCCATAGTTTCTTTTTAGAAATTGTTCCCCCCCTATGATTGGCACCAACCATAGGAGAAGAAATATTTGCTTCACTAGTTTTTAATATTTTATTGAATATATAAATATTTAAAAAATATATTTTTTGATTATTAGGTTAAAAAAACCTATTCACCTACCATCGCATTTGTTTTATTTTTCATATAAATTATTAATAGAAATATTCCATCAATTTTGGGTTTTATTAGTTCATTAGCATTTCAATGAAATTGTTTCGAATATCTCCCTTGCCCCCTATGGTCAATATTAACCATAGGCGAGGAGTTTTAATATATTATTGGCATAATTCATCAATGTTTAAAAAGTTTCGAGGCATGATCATTGGTTGATTTAGGAATAATTAAGTTTTTTTTAGTCATACATAACATAAAGTGAAGAAATTTCAACAATTGTTCTATCGAGAAAATTCATTTTGCTGAACATATCATGCTTATTAAGCCCAAATTTCTTTATTCAATATTCTTATTAAAAATTCTATTTCCAACTTCAATGTATTCTAAATATTTTTCCGGGCCATTGCAAATACCCCCCTATGGTTGGCATTGACTTTAAAAGGGCATGTAATCTAGTATAGAACTAATGGACTACCTTTGAAATAAATTTGTTTCATTGGCATATCATTGCTTGGTTTATGATGAATTCAATAAATTTTTCCAATATATTTAACATGTCTATTTTTGGATATGAATGAAATCATCTAAAACATGTTGGTATCATTTTGATCAATTTATTCGTAGAGGTCAGAATCAAATCTTCATATTGCAATGTTAATTGAAATCATATGGGTGCCGTGTAAACATATTTCCATTCATATATTGATTGTAAATATGGATAAGGAAAATTCAACCTTAAGGTTTTATCCCTTTAGAAGACAATTGTTGATTAAAAGTGATGCACACCCTAAAGCTCTTTGATGGAAATTTTCATTAGGTTTTGTATTGAACAAGATGAGGCTCAACCTGCACATTGAGGTGCAGAGAACAAACAATAACATTTATTTATTTCTATTTCCAATTTCTTTCTATTTATGTTACCCATTCACGAAAAATTAATAGTTCAAGCCAAAAAATACCTTCAATCATTGTCGATTACACAACAAACACCTACATATTCTTGGATTGGAAAATATTGCGTACATTACATTGTAGCTTCAACCACATTTAATTGACTTAAACTGCATAAGTTTTTGACCTCATATTGTATTCATCAATATCCTTTTGATATAATCTAGGAGATAACTCCTCATTTTCATTTTCATTGCTTACAACAATGACCAAACGGTTACTATTCAAAATATACGTATGAAATGTTTTGAAATTGGATTATGGCTCTACTTCCGTTTATTTATTTCAAATGTTCTTTCAAAACTTTGATGATTATTCTTCCCATATTTTCTTTTAAAGTAACCCTTCTAGAAATGTCAGTGGCAGATCTTATAGCCATGCCCTATACTTTTCATTGCCATTTTGAATAAAAAGAAATTCCTCTATCAACTTTTTTGTTTCAAGTTTCCTGATATTGGTTTCTTTATACAAAAATAGAAACCATAGAGACAATGTGGTTAAGTCAAAACAAGAGGACTTGATAATTGAACAAAATTGAGACTTAAAAATTGGATTAAGATGTGTAATACACCACAACGAAATTAGGAAGACTACTTGAATTCTTCCTCAAAAGCTAAAATCTAGCACAACCAAATTGAAAAACAACATCTAGAATCAATTGTAATTTGTTTAGGTGTATTCTCAATCACTTTATCTTCCTCCTCAATACTTAATTCCTAGTTGTTTGAATTATCACTGTCCTCCTTTCTTTCGTGTAAAGAGTGTAAAGTGTGAACATAAGGAGGTTCTCATAATAATCTAATGACATGAAAGAATATGTGTCTCTAGATTTATCCACTCTTACGCATAATGCTCAAAGAAAGTACTTGATCATTTCCAATTTTTGAAGTTGTTTGACTTATAATGACTCATATTGGTGCATATTTTTATATACCTTGTACTTCAAATTTTATAGTGCTTCCTCCAACAATAATCCATTATTAGTGTAGCATCCAACTAAAGGTGAGCAAGAACATCACAAACAAGCATGAATTATCCAATAAATGGAAAGTGCAGCATGGAATAGCTAAAGCTAATAGGAGGCTACCTAAAACTTTAATATATTACATTGTCAAATCATTATCACTCTGGATTTGAATTCTTGGATGTCAACGTTTAACAAACTTGAATACAGACAAATTCAATACATTGTCTATGTCTCTTTGAACTCTTGGATGTCCCTTTTTGTCACAATGGGCATTTCGAGAGTTCATCTTCTTCACAAGAAGCTATTGCATCGTTTGTTTTTTCATTGTTTAAAACAATTAAGAGTACACCATTTTTCAAGATTTCTTCTTTGTGCCCTATTTTACATTTTTGACCTTTTTTTTCTTTGGAAGGAGAAAGATTAAAATTATTTGCAAATTGTTTCGTCAGGTCTTTGATTACATTCAAATGCCTGCATCCTGACATAGTTGTCATGCTTTCATCACTATCTTTAGCATGCCTATTTAGCTCATTTTTTAAGGATTTCTAGTGAAGTAAAGAACTTTTCATTGTTTGTTTCTTTGGACATCTTTATTGACATCATATTCTTATTAGGATATCAAGGTTGATGGTTCCTTGCTTTCTTCTTTTTGTTTGTTGTGACCTCCCAATGAGTGTTTGCCCCTTGAAAGAATTCGCTTCAACTTTTCAAATAAAAAAATTGTCTTAGTTTGAAGTTTACACATTAAACCTTGCACTGATGGGTGTTGAGGTTGTTTTCATTTATACTAGATCAACCCATTCACATGAAAATTTAACAAAACACACTAACACATTGGACATTGGTTGGGGAATATTTTGCCCCGGTGGAGAATGTTAGGGAATATTTTGTCATGTGTCATTTTGTTTGATAATATTTTGCCATTATGGTCAAATTTGTCATACAATATTTTGATGATGTGGAAAAAACATTAGTTGGAATATTCTTTTTTGTTCATGTTCACCTATTCACGTTCATGTTCACACACTCACCAAATAGCATTCTTGCCTATCCCATTAGCTAGGTAGTAGGTACTTAACAACTATTAGGTACCTACTTAATTACTAGCTAGCTATTACTAACTAACTAGGTAAATATGTACCTTGAAATCTACCTTAACTATTATGTAGTAAGTACATATATACTTATTTAGGGTAAGTACATACTAGTTAGTTACCCACCTTGGTATGTACTGTCTACTAGGTAGGTACCCTAGCAAAGTTGCTACGTTAGGCTAAACTACTTAAGTAAGTTAGAAAACAATTGTTTATGATAATATCATGACAAATTTTATCATGTTAAAAAATGTGGTGCAATGTTTAATGACTTCACCCCTCAATGTGGAGGTGAGGGGTTCAAGTCCACAATTATAACCTAGTCCTATAATGCTAAATAAGCTAAGTTAGGTTGCTATCTTAGCCTAAGTATCTAGCCTAGTGTAGGCTACTAGCTAGATAGGTTAGCCCACATTCCTAAGTAGATTAAGCCCTACATCTTTAGCATGTAGGCAAACTTTTTAGCCTAGTAGACCCAAAGCTTACCTAGGCTAGGCTAGTAGGCTAAGATAATAGCCTATTAGCCATGTCTTTCATGATTATAATTGCAAAACTCATAGTCATAAAAGACATTGTCCTTCATGACTATAGTCGCAAAAGACATTTAAAAATATGATGTGTCCTAATTGACTACATACCCAAACATATATCCTAAACTCAAAATACTCGTGTTATCATAACCAAAATTTACATTTTTGAATATCAAAAGTGGTCATTAAATGAGAACGGATTTTTTTTTCTCATTTTTCTTATTGTTTTTTATTAAATTTTCTTATTTGGTGTATTTCTTTACTAATTCAAACAATTTTAGATGATTATATTTTTAATTTTGTGCTTATTATTACTAGCTTCTAATCTTATTTAGTTTAATTATGTACTAAAGATGGAAAGAAAATGAAATTTCAAACATAATTCAAAAACAATTTCAATGAAACTTGAAACAAAAAAATCTTTGTCTTCAAAAAAGTTCTTCTACATACAAAAAATAGTCTTTTCATTTTTTCCATCATTATTATATAATCTATGATTTGTTTTCTAACTACATATACTTTTTGATTAGAAGTAATTCAAATGTTTTGACTAATAGAAATATAACCAATACTTAACCAAGGCAAAAATGAGATGTCCTAATCTATAAACTAAATGAAAAACAAAGTACTAAAATAATAAACTTCAAAGAATTTTTTTATTAAATGTTATGTTAATGTTACATATATTGTTTTGAATGATTGGTCATTTTTTACTATAGAATTAAATTATCTAAGTGTTTGTTTTGGTTAACATCCAATCATAAAAAATAATGTCAAAGAAGGTAATTGCACACTACAATCTACACAAAAGGAGTCAAACTTGTATTTGCCTAAATTATTAAAAGCATTACAATTTTAAATTCATTTATTTTGAAATTTTATAGAAATTATTTTTAGTTGAATTAAGCTTTGAAAATAAAATAATTTAAAATAACAATGAATATCACATTGCTTCATTTTTTTCTTTAAGTAAATGCACATTAATCACATTACAAAATTTGTTTTAAACACCCCATTCAATAGCAATATACCATTTTTTTTACTAATTCAAAAACTATTTCAATTTTGTGAATAACTAAAATCAACACCTTGCCCAGCTATAATTTGATTAAAAGTATGACTTCCAACAATGTTTTTTTTGCAAAAAACAAGTTTTTATATCACCTAAATGTACTTTTGAAGGTTAAATGTGTCAATGTTAGAACATGAAAAAAATGTAAGCAAATTGTGTAAAAAGTTTAAAAAGATGATGTCTTATGTTTCAATAATTTTATATGCAAATTTTCATTGAAAAAATCCAATTAGAAGTTATATATTTTGTAATCCTTTTGCTAAAATTTGTTGTATCATGACAAAACTTATGTTACAAAAATATATTCCAATTCAAGATTGAATCCATTTTCTTGGAAAAAATTATCAACATTTCAATAGACTTAGATGTGAATCACCATTGATTACACATTTTCATCCCTAAACCATATCCAATTGTATAATATGTCACATCAATTTTTGAGTGCAATGAAAATTGTAACAATGTGACAAGATTTTGTATGCACCTTAATGTGCAATCACCCAAGACATGGTTTGTAATAATGAAAGGACACCAAAGGGGGTTGGAAAGAAAATGTTTTTGGGCAAAAGGGGGGGGGGGGGAAGCAAGGGCATTGAAGGATGATAGAGTTCAAAAAAAAGTTTCTTTTCAAGGTGACAAGGGGTATCATGAAGTGCGTTGAAGTACATTGGGGTGACAAGAAAGACACCAAGGGGCATGAAAAGGATGCTAGATGTGTTAGGAAAGATGTTTGGGGACATTGGGCACATTGTGACAAGGTAAGTCAAAGCTTTCATTCAAATGAAGAAGATAAATTTAGATTTTTAAAAATAAAAAACCTATTAATAATGACATTGGGGGACCTATAGATCATCATGAGACATTCCTAAATATATCCTATTCATGTTTGAGGGACATCAACAACCTATAAATGTCCTCTTTGACAATCATGGATTTAATGTTTGATATTTGATTCTTTGCACATTTGTCTTTTCATTCCAAGAAATGAAGAAAAAAATTACAAACCTCATTAAGCCTTTTTTAAAATTTTATTTATTATATCCATATGTAACAGGTCAAAGTCTAAATCCACACATTGTAAGCTTTTAATATTCAAGTTTATAGTTAGTCCAATGCAAATAACAATAAAAAACATATTGCTCACACACGCACAATTAAGTCTGCAAGTTTAAATTTGAAAAGATTATGTTCCGTTTGGCTTGCTTTCACTTGAACCTCCATTTAAGAACTTGAAACCTCATTTTAACCTTTAATTCTCTTAAACAACCCAAGCTCTAATGGTCATAGGTTGATTCATTAGCTAATTAATCAATGTTAATTACCTTTTTTAACTTGACATATATATTTTTATTAAACCTCACCACCCAAATATGTGACAAGCCATGATGTCATTCATGCTACAAATGGGAAACCATGCCATTCTTTAAAGTGAAATTGAGGACCCATAAACTTAGCATATTATGAAATACATGTGTGATCAAATTGGCACTATTCATTCATCAAAAAAATTTGGTCATTCCACCATGAAATTATACGAACTAAGGGTTCAACCAATTGGTACTTCCACAAGAATGAGGGACATGTGCAAAGTTCAAATATGTAACTTACATCAAACAAATGAGGGACAAAAAGAAAATTCCATGAGTTTCATCTGCAAGGAAATGGAAATCTTGGAAATTGTTGAATATACTTTACAATGGTCTATGTGGTCAATGAGAATATGTTGATAAAGGGAGAGGGGGGGGGAGGGTTCAATATGCTACCCTCTTTTGCACTGTCTTGTTTTTCAGGCCTTTTTTATTTAGTGTAATGGCATTTGTCAACCAAATGTCCACGAAAATAAGAATGAATTAAATGAACTAAAATAATACTTTCAAAATCTATTAAAGTATTAAAAATCTACTAGTGTAACAAAATGGGTATCATTAACACATATGCCATTTTCATGAAATAACTAGTCATAATAATCAACACATTTGAAAGAAGATTTAAAAAAAAGAAGGCAATAACAAATTAGTGGAATATAATGAGAAAAGAACTATTTCTCCCTTAATTAGGAGTTGATGGAAAATTAAATTATTTGGTGTACCATCATTGAACATCTAATACCTTACGACCTTAGTAGTTTTGACATTCAATATATTATTTTAAGATGTTGGGATTTAAAATTTTATTTATTTTTAAAATAAAAATTTGAAAATTTATGAAAGAAAAACATTTTTAAAAAATTAAATGAAAATTTCAAAATTAATTAATGATTCAATAGAATGTGTTAAAGCCACCAACTCATATTATAGCATACTTAATTAGTTTCCAAAGTTCCTTTTGTGTTCATTTTATTTTAACATCCATCAAGTAACTTGAAGATTATAATATTTTAAAACTATAAAACCACTCTTTAATCTTTACATTTTTTCACCATTTGGAAAAGCTTTTCCAAGTTCTTGGCCATAATATAAAATGCCCAAAAACAACATCTTCGCATTTGACAAGCCAAGGTTTTCTAATCTTTCACCCAAGAGTTTGTGCATTACCTTCTATCACCATAACAATCTATCAAGGAATCAATTACCATCTTTGGTGCTTTGTTTTTCCTCTATTTTTTAGCATTCCTTTTTATTTTTTCTTTTGTGGTTTGACTCTTATGGGCGCCTTTTTGAAAAATAGGTCTTTCTTTCATGAGATCCACATTGGGAGACAATAAAATCAAGATTTGAAATGTCTAATTCAGTTTTGGCTAGTTATATAAAAAAAATTATTTATGCATTTAGATAGTCATCAAATATGGATTCATCCACATCCAATTTTATACACAACCACCACATGCCCTTATATGTACAATGCATATATAACTATATCTAACCATTATGTTTTTAAACAAATTTTTTTTGATATCCAACCCATTAAGGTTTTGAAAATGTTGAATATGCATTTAATTTAAGGTTTAGGTTGTTTAGGGTTTAGAAAGAACGTTTTGCAATCTCCTTTTGAAACATTTTACACTTTTATTGAAGTTTTTTTTGTAAGTCATTTCAAAAGTTTGCTTTAAGCTTTTCATAGCACTAAATGTTTCATATTTCATATATTCTTGTTTATGATTTTGTTTACAACAATGGTTTTTTTTAGTTGTTGTTGTGAACTTTGCAAAAATCAAATGTTTCATTTCTTTTTTTTGTTCAAAACTTCGTAAGAAATCTACTACTTTCACAATGCAATTTGCATTTTTAATTAGATAAGTTTCTAGTCTATAGTCCAAAAAGCATTGTGGTTTTTTTCTTTTTGTGTTGCATCCAAACTATTGCTTCTTTGTTATATAATTGTCTTTGGTTTTGTTGCTTGGCAATTGGGAAGGTTCCACTTTGGTTTTTTGTTTTATTATTTAGTAAATTCGAAGAGTTTGGCTATTAGTTATGGGTTTGTTGCTTGGCAAATTGACAAGAATTGGCTTGGTTTTGTTGCTTGATAAATTAGAAGGTGTCATCCTAGTTTCATTGTTTGGCAAATTGGCAGAGTTTTGTAACATTGTTGCTTAGTTAATTGAAAAAGTTTTGTGATAAAAGAAGCTATTTACCACTTTGTCTTTTTTGTTTTTGAGAGCTTGAAAAGTTCCTTTAGTGTTTTTTTTGTGCCTTGTGTCTTTATTTTTTGTGTTTAGGTTTTTTTTGGTCAATGGTTGAAAAGGAGTGTTGTTTGTTGAAAGTGTGGGTGGAGTGGATGAAGATGTTCCATCAATTGCCCCCACTTAAATGCAATCATTGTTAGTTTCAAATGTTGAGGATGTGCATCTATAATTTGGCAACATGTTAGATGTTGATGTTTCATAACTTGAAATTGTAAAAGCACAAGTAGTAGCTTGGATACCTCATAGTTCTATGTTTATATGTTGGATTTTTTGTTGTCAACAATGTGGATTTGGTGAAATCACAACTATTGTGATGCATAGTTTGTAGATTTGAGTAAACACTTAACAATGTTTTGACACAAAGATATGTTCTCCACAAGGGTTTAATTAATACATCAAAATTAACATGGCATAACTCCTATGAATATTTACGTGCAAACTGCACATCCGAAGTTGTTTGCTTAGAGGAAATAACAATTCCAAAGAAAAGGTGGTAGAACGTATTGTCCATACTCAATAACTAGGGAAGAAAAGGGTAGGTCCATTTGGCTATGCAATTATTGCATTTTTTGGTGCTATAAACCCTTACCAGAAAAATGATGGTGTTAATTTTTAGAGCATTTGGTGTTTTATATTTGCAAGGGTTACATGCCCTTATCCATTTATAAGAACATTTGTTTTCAAAGGTTAGTTTTAAGTTAATGCCTTCATGTTTAATTTGTTTCTTAGTGTTCTTTTTTGAAAGAAATGTTGTTTGCCATGGTTAAGAAGACAATGGACCATCATGTTTTATCAAATCTTACATCTACAATAGTAATTTCTACTAGTTTTGATCTTTGAATGTCTCATGGTAGTGTTGATATTTTTGCTTTGGTTATCAAATTTTTAGGTAAAACTTGGGTGCCATGCATATTATTGTGGGGTTGTTTGAACTCAACGAGATAATTGAAAGTTATACAATTTTGGTCTTTGTTGGAGAGGTTTGGTTTGTTACACCATGTATTTGCATTTGTAAAAAATGATGACACTAATTTGATGATTATGGTAACAATTTTACATTCCATCAATGATTGTGAACCTTTGAAGTTTTTCAAAGTTTATGAGGGTACATGTTTTGGGCATGTGATGCTGAAAGCCTATCAATATACTACAAATGACAACAAATTTTTTGTTAGGTTAAGAAATATGACTATGAAAGAAGTTTAGACCGATCTACAAAAAACCATTACCTAAACCAAAAAGTCCAAGAAAAAGAAGCAATAGTGGGAGATTTTTTTTTTTGAAAGTGGGACATGACATTGAAATTAAAAACCCTTATGAAGACCAAATTTGTCAGCAAGGTCACTATGTTTTAATCAATGTCAAGTCTTGTTAAGGTCAAATCTTTGTTAACAATTCTTGTTAAGGTGAAAAATTAGCATGATTACACATGTGCCAATTACAAACCAAATTCAAACTTGAAACAATATTTGAAAGAGGATGAATTTTTAGTACAAGAAAATTACAACTTGATTGAAGAACATAATTTGTTTGAAGAATTGTAAGTTGATGATGATTAATTTTGTAAGATTGTGGTGGGTTTTGTGTGGGGTGTGGTTGGGCAAGAAACTTTTGTTATAATTGGGCAAAGTTCTATTGGGTTCAGTTCCCTCACCAGTTATTTGTTTTTGATTTTGTTCATGTTGGTTTTGTTTTGGGAGGCTAAGTTGTACTCTTGTAAATGTTTTGTAAGCAACATAATTGAAAATTTGATATGCATAACCTTTGTGCATATTTGCCATGTTTTGAAGATTGAAAATTGATGTATTCATAATTGGCAAATGAACATTTCATAAATGAATGCATAATTGGTTGGTGTAATAAATTAAATTAAATTTAAAAAAATCCTTCCTTGAAAAAAATAAAATAAAACATGCTTTATTGATATCCATAGGATAGGTCTAAAAGTCAATAACTAACCAACACTAGTCCAAAGTTCATCTAATGTATATCTATATGTGCAATGTAAAGCCATTGGGTAAGGTCATTCCCAAAACGGGAGACCTAGGATGAGGCCCTACATTTTGGGAATGTCTTGAAATATTGAACTTATCCCCTTGTAAAGCACAAGGCAAAGGCTATCATGAACTTAAAGCACATAAAGATCACAAGGTGTGGAGGGGGATGTGCAAGCACCCACTCCTTAAGAGTAAGTGGGATCCTACTCCTATAAGTAAGGAAAGATCCATCCTGCTCTTAAGGAGTAGGCCTAATATGCTCCCTCTTTCCTAAGAAGGATATTCACGGATGTGAGGTGCCCTCCAAATACATTAAGAAATTTCTCCTATCGCCTTATGTAGGTAGATTGTATGGGTACTATACAATTGGCACTCAAAATACAATATATTAACATCCTTTATGCATAAAATCAGACAATGGGTCCTTATTGCAGACAGAACAAAAGTACTGTCTGCTTCTTTTTTTTCCTTGTCTGCCCTTGACCTGATTCATCTTTTTATGTGCAAATGTGTGCTGGTGCCAAATGCTGTAAAAAAAGAAAAAGGAAAAAATTATGGAAATTTTGACACCCTTGGTTCTCTGAGTTGCAATCGATTTTGATTGATGGGTACAGACCAAGAAGGGTGGCTATTTTGGCAAGGAGGGCATGCCTCACATGGGTCCTAATTAATTCCCACAAGAGCCCCATTTGAGGTCCTTAGTTATCACCTGACACAAATAGTTGGTAGATTTTTTAATAAGTGGATGGCTGTGATGCATTTGATGAGAGGAGATGAGGAACCTTCCGTGTAAGAATACTCATTTTGAGAAACCTTACACGTCCTCTTTTGGGTCAGAAATTTTACTAAGGGTAAAGGTGCATTCACACTTGGTGTTAGGGACTCTAGGGTTCAGTCCCGTAACACCATGCTAGCTAGCTGTCTAGGACTTAAACCTAGTTGCCATGAAAATTTTATGTTAAGCTAGCATTCACTTATCATTGAGCTATGGCCCATTTAACATTGGGTGCCACCTAGGATGCCACCTAGATTGTCATTTAACACTGACTTAACATCAAGTGTGAATGCACCATAAGGCACCCTTCTTTACATACACTAAATATATGTACCGGTTCTTTCCCATACAAGCTGGGAAGGAGAAAAGGAGGAAGGAGTTGGTTACTGTTCACAGTAGTTTTATCCAGGAGGTTTGTGAGGGGATATGTATTAGCCTTTTTTTTTATTTTGTGAATTTTTTGAAAGCATTTCCTTGAAAATCAGTGATTTTTTTGAAAAAATTTCAGAAAAATTCCAAAACTCAACAATAAAAAATCCAAAAAAAAGAAGATGTGTATACATGGTTCAAGTGGGTAGCCACAAATATATATGGATATTTTGATAATAGGCAGATCTCCCCAAAAGAAAAACATCCAAAAAAATCATTATATTTCTATACACGGTTCAAGTGGGTAGCCACAAACATAAAGGATATTTTGACAGTAGCCAGATTTGGCTATATAAGCTTATGGATGATTGTCACCTCAGCCACATCATAAAATTGAAAAAAAATAAATAGTGATATGTTTGGGGCAGAACCTTACATTGGACAACATGTAGCCACCCCCCCCAAATGAAAAAAAAAAAACCCTAAATTTCTTTCAGATCTTTTGTGGTAATGGGAACAACACCATATCATTGGAGCAAACAGCAAACAATCAACAACATTCATGATTCATTCATATTAGTAATTTATCCCAAATTTTTAAGATTAAAATTATATATATATATAATTTTGTCAAGTTTCAACTCCTAGTTTTGGATATAAATCAATGAATGAAGCTGAATGGGAGCAATTTTCAATAATAAAATCAAATGAAATCAGTACAAAGGTTTATCATCATGTCTCTGAAAGAAAAATAATTTTTCAACCAGCTGATATATCATTCTCTTGGGCCAACAATGTTAAGCTAATATATTATTGTGCCTTATGCAATCTTGAGGGCCATTTTCCAATCACCAAGATTTTTATTTCTCATGCCCAATTCAGCAAACAATAAGGCTAGAAGAAACCCTTCCTTCCTTTCTTTGGAAGCAGCCAATGAGGACTTTCTCTACTCTTAAAACCTATCCATTATGCAATCAAGTATAGGGGAAGGCCAACTTTTATACTCGTAAAACCTATCCATCGTGCAATCATGTATAGGGGAAGGTCATCTGCTGAGTACCTTCCCTCAATTGAGGGTAGTAGTAGCCTTGGGGGGGGGGGGAGGGGGTAGGCCCAAAAATTAGGGGAGGCTTGAAGCTTTTTGAAATGTGAAGTATGAAAGGCTTTTAATTTGGAATGGTGGAAGGTTTGCATGTGAATGGTGGAAGATCCCTTCAATTGAAGAAAGCATCTTTTGGGGTGGGGGGACGTGCTTTCAAATACAAAGAAGAAAGCCTTGAAGTGCTTTATGCATAGAAATACATGTTATTGAATGAATCGTATTCATAAAGACATTTGTGTTTAATAATCAATCACTTCATGACTTTTTGACCACCTCGGAAACCTTGATTGTCTAGAATGACTTGAATGAGAATACACCAATAATATTTGAATAGTTGCAATTATAGTGCATGTGCTTGAGCTTTCACAAAATGGAGAACACAATATATCGCGTGAGAAAGGGACAATGACAAGATTTGAAGATGCAAAAAGACATTGGGAGTATAACGATCTTATAACAATTGGATTACTCAATAGGTTGTAATGTTTCAAAAGGCTAGAAATGAAACCTCCATCAACAATGCACTTGTTCACAATAATCTCTCTAAGAAATCTATGAGGTCAAGAGATGAAATGAATTTATAATCCAACATTCTACAAATTGAGATTATATTGTTGTTTGGACTATATTTACTTGAAAAGACCTTGAATAGTATAATGATCTTTTGGATAAACATTGAAGTAATTAATTCTAGATATTAAAGATTGAAACACTGAAACAAAATGTTGATGCCATGGTTTGGGTTTTCAGCTCTAGTGCTGAATTTGTCAATAGTTTAAGAATTGGGGAGTCAACATTTTCAGTATTTCACATGTTGCCTTGTGCAAATATGAACTATTTATTTATTTATTTATTTCAATTTATGTGATGTAGTTGAGGTTGCAATCATTCATATGCCAATTGAGCCAAATCTGGCTATTAGAAAAATATGAAAGAAAAAAATATTAAACGTCCTTATGTATTTTTTGGCTACCTACTTGAGCCATGTTAGAAATTTAGTTGTTTTATTTTTAAATTTGATTTTTGGTGGCTTTTTTTGCCTTGAAAAAAAAATTCCAATCTTTTTTCCAACAATATTTCCTTGGGCTTGACATTTGATGCCTAGTTGTCCATGTCATGGTTTGGGTTCTCCACCAGTATTCGATTTGCAAATTGTTCCAAAATTTGGGTTTCCCATTTTTAGTATTTCCAACTTTTATAGTATTGATTCGAACCAAGAGAACTCTTTAGTTGATTCATGTGAAGTGGAATGCACCCAAGAAAAAACCCCCAAAGAAAACCAAACAAACAAACAAACTATTTGGGACATTTAAGCACTAAAGGACCTCCACAACCCCTTGCTAAAAAGCCAAAGCGATTGGATACCTTATAACTATGGATGCCATGAAGAATCTGCTAAAGTAAGTTTCCTTCACCCTTGGAGTTGGGTTCTATGTGACAAGATGCCTAACTAAAAACCTAGACTAATTTCATACCTTAAGATCATATGGTTGTCATATGGTATGGCAATGATAATGTCAAGTGCTTTGAGACATATTGTGATTCCCTTTCACTTTGATAAGTAGGAGCATGTGGATGTACTTCATCTTCCAATATAATTCCTTCTCCTTTGTGAATACAGTTTTCCATCCATCCTTTGCTCTTATGTCTTAGATAACTTGGTTATACTTAAATCCTCTTTTCTTTAAGCACCTTCTCATGGCTGATGAATTCAATGACATATGATAATTTTGTTTGTTTGTTTGACTTATAGGGTGACTCTTTTCTTTAATACTTCTTTTGCACCCGGTGAAAATAAGAAAAGGGCAGAAACACTTTAACATCCTCAAATATGTTAGACAGCTGATTACAAGATCCAGGATGTTATTGTAATTAACCATAGGACATTTTGAACAAGTTCATGGTGTGTTGAACATGTGGGCTTTGATGGGTTAATAATTTAAAATGTTGACTTGCCTAGGTTGTAAAAAAAGTTGTGACCATCATGTATTGCACATTATTTTACATGAATTTATGTTATACACAAATTGATTTGCAAGTTTGGAAATATACTGATTTGGGGTATTAGCTATATCATGATTACACAATCACTAAAAAAATGTATCCTTGGAATCAAAATCCATGAAGAAAAGGGGAATTTTATTTTATTTTTGATGGCACATCACCTTATTCATGATCGTCTCTAGGACAATCACCAGGGGAGATATTTCCCCCAAGAATAGTAACATAAGCATCTTCAAAATTCAACAAATTTCATCCATATTTTCAACACCTACTGATCAAAACAACACTTCATGCCAAAAAAAATTGTATATTATAAGACTCCATAATTTCTGGAGATTGAGGGCTAGGTTAATGGTTCAAGGATATGAACAAACACCACATTATAGCGAACTATGCAACCATAAAATTAATCACAATTATTGCAAGCAATGGACACCCGAGCAACATTATCACATTATAGAATAGACTTTCTCAATGGCAACTTCAAAGAGGAGATTAACATCAGGTAGAGGCTATGACATATTAGAGTGATCCGTAAAGTAGGGGGCGAGACAGCCAGTTTTTGCATAATAGGCCATCAAATGTATAACTAGGAATGAGAATTTTACGAAACAAAATAACTGGGACCCAACCACCAATTTTGGTGGTAAACTGAGTTTCATCCTGTCTTTCATTTTTCCTGAGCGCCTCCATTACTGCTACATATATTTCCACTGCTCCTACTACTATACTTTTACTCTCGAACCTTGTGCATTAAATGTAGAGTTTCAGCATTTCATACTGATATTTAATAAAATTTCCTCACTTTGCAACACCTCTCAAAGAGGGGATAGGGGATGAAAGTAGAGGGGACAAGGGGTGAACGACATAGTGAAGACAGGGTGACTTTATGGATAACTCATTTGGTTAAGAGTTTTCAAATGACAACCTAAAGGAGGAGATTCATTGACTTGGTTCGGAGGACAAAAGATGCAAACTATTCAGAAAACCTCTATGGACTCAAAAGCACTTTTCAAATAGGTACCTCAAAGGCAGACTCCTGTCTGTTATCAAATGACATGAAACTCTTCTTCTATCTAGATGTACTAAGAGAGACTAGTGGGTGAAGATTTGGATAAACAAAAATCAATGACACTTTTGTCCTACATCCTGGGTGCCTCACCTATCACTTACAACAACAAGAAGAGAAGCCAAAACATACTTCGCAACACCTTCCTTTGTCCCCGAGCCTTAGACATGTAAACAACCAAACAACCAGTCGTTTCTGGCAAGCATTGCTTGCCTCTTTTGGTCTTTGCCTCCCACTCTTTCTTTGCAGGCTCTTTTTCTGAAACATATTGTTGAACCCACAATGTGTCCCTTGCTTTTGAAGAACCGTAAATGGTAAGGGGGCGCAATCTTGGTGGTGCAAATGATGCAGATGGGTGCAATGATGTGAGAGATTATTCTCCAAATATGATAGCAATCTCAATTACCACGCTTCAGTTTTTCTGTACTCACAAGCCCCAAAGGTGCGTGTAAGATTACATCCCCATCATGGGTACGAACATAACTACATCACAAAATATAATAATTAGCACCAAAATCTGTGATTAGTCGGACAATGATCAGTCCAGGCTTGTAGAGAGTTCTTTAGCCATCAAGGATTTTTTTAGGGCAGATCCTGTGGTACTTTTCAGGCATATATAGATTGCAAAATTTGGCCTTCTCACAGGAAGTGCCCATTTTGAGGGATGTTCAAATTTCTTGAAAAGACTAAACTGCTATTTATGAAAGAATCAACCCCAAAAAGCCCTTTACACTAAGAAAAAGTGCCCCTTTGGCACATTCTGCCCCTTAGGAGCTCACATTAAAGATGTAACTAGGTGCAGAATGTGTCCAAAGGGGTGCCTTTTTTAGTGCTAAAATTTGATGCATGTTTAGTTCTTACTACGGATATTTGATATTTTAGGCTATTCAATTTGATGTAAACATGCAACAATTTATTACAACAATACGAGACATGCTGTTACAGTAGGTGAGGGTTCTTCTAGGTAAGGCATTTTCCGGAGGTCCTCCCCTTTCCTTATTTGATATGCTTCTTGGGATAGGAGGGGGTTCGGGAACTTGATGTTCCCCTTGTGATGTGCCCTGCCATTTCCTTATTTGATATGCTTCTTGGGATAGGAGGGGGTTTGGGAACTCGATGTTCTTCTTGTGGTGTGCCCTCCTCTTTCCTTATTTGATATGCTTCTGGGGGAGAGGAGGGGGTTTGGGAACTTGATGTTCCCCTTGTGGTTTGCTGTCCCCTTTCCTTATTTGATATACTTCTTGTGATAGGAGGGGATTCGGGCACTTGATGTTCCCATTGTGGTTCACCCTCTTAGGTGGTTCTTTTGTCTTCTTGGACATGGGTCCTTCCATTTTGTTCCTTGTATTCCCCCCTTTTTTTGGGTGCTTTGGTTTAATTATGATTGGCAGGGCTTCATTATATGACACACTCAGACAAGGAGAAAATGACGGGAAACAAGTACTATCCAAATTCTGCCAGCAAGTTATAGCCAGGAAAGCCCCAGTTCTGCTTATTACAACTCAGTTAACAGCTCTTAGTTATTAATCTCCCTTTTAATTGACTAATTCTCATACGGAATTGGCTGTTCAACACGGGTGCCAATTCCATAGACCTAATCAGCATGCCTTGTCAATTCTATAGCAGCTTATCGCCAGGAAGCTGACGGAGTTTGGCTGAGTCTTTGGGCTCCTAGCTCGCCCACAACTTCACCCTACCAATCTCGGGCACATACTTGCTAGAGCCAAAATTGGCCAAACCCTGCCAGTTCTCTCTAGTTCATTTTTTTTTTGGTCTTTGGAGTGTTCTAAAAGAAATTAGTTTACAACAATGATTTTCCCCCAAAACTGGGGATCAGTTCAAATCAGCCATAAAAGTGGTGGGCCTGAGGCTCTTCTTCTGTTTCCTCCCTTCTTCCTCTGGCCTCAGACCCACTTAATCAGCCATCAAAGTGGTGATTTAGGTAGGCCTCAGTCTCTTCCGGAGTAAGCCTCAGGCCCACCTGATTAGCCACAAGAGTGGTGATTTAGGTGGGCCTGAGGCTCTTCCCCCTTCTTTGGCTGACCCAATCAGCCATAAAAGTGGTGATTTAGGTGGACTTGAGCCTCATCCACTTCTTCCTGGAGCCCACCTAATTGGCAATAAAAGTGATGCTTTAGGTGGGGTCTGAGGCTCATCCCCCTTCTTCCTCAGGCCCACCAAATCGGCCATAAAAGTGGTGATTTAGGCTGGCCTGAGGCGGCTCTTCTGTTGCTGCAAGGTGAAGAAGGTGCAGAAGAAGGGGAAGTTGCAGGTGGAGTTCGTGGCATTCATTGACATATAACGTTGTTGGCACGCTGATTGTGAAGAAGAAACCCATTGCTATTGCGAAGAAATAAAAAGCATGGAGATGGTGATGAAGAAGAAAGCAGCGTTGTGATTATGAAGAAGAAAGCAGCATTGCGCTTGTGAAGAAGAACAGAGCATTGCGATTTTCAAGAAGAACCCAGCATTGCGATTGTCAAGAAGAAGGAAGAAAGGTGCAGCATTGCGCATGTGTTGTCATCATGGAACACACGGTTAATGAATCATCAAACTGCTGCAACAGCTCGAAGATCACAGCTCCTCCTCTGCAAGAGGAAGCCGCCGCCGCCTATCCAGCAGCGCTGCTGGTAGAGCTCGTCAGTCCCTCTCCTCCGTGAAGTTGTAGCTACTGAAACCAAACCCCCCACCCCCCAACAAAAAAAACATTAGAAATCCATGCGCAAGTTAGACTCGCCCCAAGATCTCATGTTTGTGAATGCAGTACCGTAATTTGTAGTTGTATTATTCTTCCTTGTTCGAAATTTAGATTGTCAAACTGCTGTTTGCTGATGATGATGATAATTCTTAGAATCGTTTAGAGTCATGAGTGACAAGGTCTTTTGAAAATTGGGTTGTTTGCCATTTCCAAATCTGGCATCCTCTTGAGACTCATTACGAACTCAGGACTGTTGCATTGAAAAGCGCTAATTGGGTCTTGTCCACCAGAGTTTTTTCTTTGAGCTTGATGACGATCAGTAAGCACCCATGATCAGATTTTGCAGCATTTGTTTGTATTCATCTCCGCAGTTTGTATTTCATGCCGAAGTTTTCATTCCTGGGCATGCAGAGAATGAGTGCAGAAACTGTCGGCTGCTTCTCCGATGTATCGACAACAGAGCGGAATGCAGGGAAGTTGCAAGAAGTTCACAACTCGGAGGAAGTTCTGGAGGAGGAGGTCTCATCATCACCCATCATCGAAGAAGTGGCGTTCACTGTGGCCACAGTCGACGATCCCACTGTTGCATGCTTGACGTTCAGGACAGTGGTACTTGGGGTGGGAGGAAATATGCTGCTAACCATCGTCAACACTTTTTTCGGGTATCGCAAGGAGCCGCTGCACATCTCCGCCATCTCCATACAGATCGTGGCTCTTCCTTTGGGACACTTGATGGCCAAATTGCTGCCGAGAAAGTCCATACAATTAGTGCTGCCTGGTTTGATCACGAATCGTGACGGTCGTCGGTGGTGGAGCTGGGACTTCTCACTCAATCCAGGCCCGTTCACCATGAAAGAACACGTACTGATCACCGTCTTTGCCAACACTGGAGGCGGAGCCGCTGGCACAATTGTCGTCAACGTTGTCAAAGCTTTCTACAAGCAGAGAATGGACTTTATGCCCAGCCTTATCTTTGTTGTAGCAACTCAGGTAAGGAGCAGCGAAAAAACTCTCCTCCTTCTCCACGAGTCCTTGCATTCCTTCATGCTGTTGCTGAAACTCTCGTCTCTAAGCTTTGATCTGAAATTGCAGCTATTAGGATACGGGTTTGCGGGATTGTACCGCAAGGTGCTGGTGGAGCCCGCCCATATGTGGTGGCCGCACACATTAGTCCAAGTCTCGCTCTTCAGGTTCTTCTCTCTCTTCCGACCTGCTGCTTGCTGCAGCAGCATTTTTGTCTTCTCCTTGGTTTACAACACAGCTTTGGCTAGTTGCTAAACCAAGTCGCAAATACCCCAAGTTGCTAAACCCAAGTCGCAAAACTCAAGATGTGTTGTAGTGAATTAAGAGCTCTAGAATCAAGCAATTAAAGATCTGACATTGCCCCAGCAAAATCCCTTGTTGCCTTGGACTACAACACAGCTCAACTTAGCTAGTTGCTAAACCAAGTTGCAAATATCCCAAGTTGAAAAATCTAAGTCACAAAACCCAAGCTGTGTTGTAATGAGCTGAGAGCTCTAGAATCAAGCAATTAGAGATCTGACATTGTCTGAGCAAAACCCATTCTGACCTTCTTCTTCTTCCTCTGACTCTTTTCCATGTCTTCTCTTGCTTCAGGACAATGCATGAGAAGGAGGAGAACATTGTAGCGAAATCAGGCTTGAACAACTGTAGCAATAGCAAGGGATCTTCTTCTTCTTCATCTTCTTCATTCTCACGAATCCAATTCTTTTGCATCTGTTTAGTGGCAAGCTTCGCCTACTACTTGCTCCCGGGTTACTTGTTCAGCTCCTTGTCTACTGTCTCTGTGGTGTGCTTTGTATGGCCAAATTCCGTCACTGCACAGCAGATTGGGTCTGGTCTAAATGGTCTGGGCATTGGTTCTTTTGCACTAGATTGGGCAACTATCTCTTCCTTCCGAGGGAGTCCTCTGGCAGTTCCCTTGTTCTCCTTGGTCAATGCTGCAGTGGGCTTCTTCCTCTACCTCTATGTGCTCATCCCTATTGCCTACTGGGGGACAAATGCTTATGATGCCAAGACTTTCCCCTTCTTCTCCAGTGGATCTTATGCAAATGATGGTTCCCCCTATGACATCAAGCGGATTCTGTCCCCTGGTCTTCTTACCTTGGATTTGGATGCTTACAACTCCTACAGCAAGCTGCATCTCAGTATCATGATGGCCATGACAACTGCAATGGGGTTTGCAGTCATTGGAGCTGCCACTACCCATTTGCTTCTTTTCCATGGAAAGTATGCCACACAAAGCCTTAGACACCCATCACCCATTTGTTTCTTTTTCATGGAAAGTATGCCATGCAAAGCTCTTAGATAGCCATCACCCATTTGCTTCTTTTCCATGGAAAGTATGTTATGCAAAGCTCTTCTAAGACAGACATCACCCATTTGCTTCTTTCAATGGAAAGTATGCCTTGCAAAGCTCTTCTAAGACAGACATCACCCATTTGCTTCTTATCCATTGAAAGTATGCCATGCAATGCTCTTAGACCAGTAGCTAGCATTTCTGTTGTTGTTCTGCACACAAGCTCTTGGAATTCTCTGCTGCAGAGAGTATGTCATGCAAAGCTCTTAGATAGCCATCACCCATTTGCTTTTTTTCCATGGAAAGTATGCCATGCAAAGCCTTAGACACCCATCACCCCTTGATTTCTTTTCAGAGTTCTAAGAAGATCTGGCTTGAAACCCACAGTGCACAGCCAAATGAGACCCTGAGCACTACAGCCACAAACAATATTGTATGTGTCTGTCAGACATTGGTAAGGGCTATGTACACAACATGATCTCCATGGTTCATGTTGATCAAGATGAAGCTCTCTGACAGATTGAGACTGTGGCTTGTGTTGTTGTCTCTGTTGTGCAGGGAGCTATTGCAGCACTTTTATAATGCATGGGGAAGTGATAGGACAGATGAGAAGAAGAATTCAGATGTGCACACACGGTTAATGGAGGCATATGCACCAGTGCCACTGCAATGGTTTGTGATTCTGTTGATTGGCTGCCTGACTCTGGCAGTTGTGGGAGCAGAGGGCTACAAGGAGCAACTGCAGCTGCCTTGGTGGGGTGTACTTCTGGGATGCATCATTGCCATCATGTTCACACTACCTTTCGGAGTCCTTGTTGCCACTGCAAACCAGGCTTGTTCTCACCTCCATATAGCCAGTTTTCCGCTGTTGATATGTGCATGATACTTGTGTGAAAGTGCCAAGCTTCTGTTAACATTGTGCCACTGCTGGCAGTACCATTCTCACTAGTCCTCACTAGTATTATGAAAGGCTACTGGCTGCTTCCACAAGCTTCCTTGGAACAGAAGTCATAGTAGAGCTTTACTCAAGAGTCCTGAGCATACACATTGTTGAACCGGTTTGTGTGTGAAATGTTCAGGCACCCAGCATCAGCATCCTCTCCGAATACCTCATGGGCTATTTATTACCAGGGAAGCCAGTGGCCAACTTGTGTTTCAGGATATACGGCACAAGTAATTTGCACAATTCTCTTATGTTCCTGCAAGACTTGAAGCTCGGGCAGTACACCAAAATCCCACCTCGCTCTATGTTCATTGCCCAGGTAAAAATTGCCTCCACATATTGACCTGGCTTTTGTTACTTTGATGTTTGCAAATTGTGTTACTTCCAGCATCAAAACTAATTTCACAATTGCTTATATGCTGCCACAATTTCATGCTTTGATAGGCCTGCACCTTGATCACACAGGACAAACCTTAAACCCTAAAGAACAGAACAGTTGTTGAAAATTGCAAGCTGAGACTAGAGAGGTATATGTACATGGGGGGAGGATTGGTCACCAGGTCATTGGCTCTCTTATATCTGCAATTACGTGCTTGGGGACATCATGGTGGTTGCTCACGTCCATACCCAACATATGCAATCCAGCATTGCTACCAGCAGGCAGCCCTTGGAGCTGCCCAAGTGACGGTGTGTACTATACATCTTCAGTTATCTGGGGCCTTGTGGGTCCACTCAGAACTTTTGGCCCGCTTGGTTTATACAATAGCCTCAACTGGTTCTTCCTTGCTGGAGCTCTTGCACCACTCCCAGTTTGGGTTGCGACAAAACTTCTCCCCAAGTCAACTTGGATCCGGTGGATCAACATACCTGTGTTGCTGATGGGAGGCTTGACAATGCCTCCTGCATCTGCAGTCAACAATATCATGTTTCTAACAGTCGGCCTCATCTTTAATTATCTCATTTTCAGACACTACAAGGCCTGGTGGAAGCGCTACACGTATGTGTTGTCTGCTGCTCTCGACGCAGGGACAGCGTTCATGGGCATCGCTTTGTGGATTTTTCTCGGGCAAGCCACACAAGGTGGGTTGGATTGGTGGGGAAACCAGGGCAATCACTGCCCTCTGGCTCAATGTCCCACCGCTCCTGATGTGGCTGTTCCAGGCTGCCCTGTGTTCTCAACATTGTAACATAAAAAACGAATAATATACACTCAATTATTCTCCACTTGTTTTGCTCTTCATACATTAGCTTTCCAATCTGCAAAGCATCCTTGCTTCCATACCTGGGCTGCATTCAGAAAGTTCCTTACCATCTTGTCATTGGACAAGAGCTCCCTAGCTATATCATGTATCATACTGCCCACTTCAGTCCTAAAGCACTCGTTCTAAGCGAGTACAGGTAAAGGTGGTGTCGTCTACAGTGTGGGGGCGGTTATTAGAAACTGCACCCAATCCCCCGCTGGGTATCAAGGTGGTCTCACAGGGTTCATTCATAACCCTGATTGTCAAAACATCAGATACTTGACTCTGACGTTATAACCACGGATATCAAAAACCAAATACCCGGTTCTGATGTATAACCACAGTTCTCAATTCTTTTTGGAAAGAAGTCGAACAACTCTGCCCATAGAACTGGCTACATGAACCTGCTGCTGATTAAGGACACTCCAACCAAAATATTCACCAAATCAATAATATGTACACTCAAGCACTCATATATAAGGTAAATAATAGCACACTCTAAATAGGTTCAAAATGTATGAAGTAAACACCTTGCTTTGTACTTTATCATAAACAACTAAGCAAAAAATGTAGGAAGCAAAAAAAATTATTAGTCATTCACTAACTTAAAGTCCATCATAATCCAGAATTTACTACAAATTGTTGGAATGCAAGGTGAGTTTTTTCATATATTGTAGTACCCCTACTCCTTTTACCTACCTTGCATGTGGATGTTAGTACATAGCCTTAACTACCTTGCATGTGGATGTTAGTACATAGCTTTAACTACCTTGGATGTGGATGTGGATGTGGATGTAACCACCTTACATGTGGATGTAAGTACAGGGATACAATGATCCAATGGGTTTTTTTTTTTTTTTTTTTTTGCCCTTTTTTTTGGTTACTTTTTGGCCAGGTTTTTCACAATAACTATTTATTCCACTCCTTGCACACCCACTGTCCTCTCCCACTTGAGATCTGCTGCCTGCTCTTGGATGTTGAATGAATGATGATGGCTCCACTAGATAGTGGCAAGGCAATGCATACATTATATGGTAGACAGTTTCAGGCCTCACCTCACCTGTGTGAGGTTGGTTAGGTGATAGGAAGTAGAATAGGACACATGTCCTTTTTTCTTTTCTCAAATCTCCATTTCTTCAGTGTGTTGTGGTACTGCTCTGTAGTAGTTTGGCAGGTTTACATCATTGCATACTTGACAACAACTGAGGACTTGGTGTTCCACCAAATGTAGAAGCTGCTCTCAACATGTGGTCACTGGTAGTAGTAGTAGGATGATGATGAGAATTTATGAAGGCACAACAACTACTCCCTAGACAGCCCATGTCAGGATCCAGACCATCAAATTAGAGGGTATCTTTTGCAGTTCTTTGATCAAGAATGAACTATTTTGCTACTTTCAATTCAACTACAATGGTTCCAAGAGGTATGGTACCAAGAGGTATGGTACATAATAGCTCGTAGACATATGTCTCTCTGCATGAATACTCAATTGAATAAAAGAAGTATTTAGCATTACAAGTTATATTTTTATTTACATGTGATTGGAAAATGTACCACAAGGGTCAATATCGAGTATAAGAAGTGTTTGTGACCAAAGAAAAGAAAATTCATTTTGCAAAGAGTTGCACCCAAAAAATAACCAATGGATTTTATTTTTAAAATCACAATTAAGAGAACTTTGAATACCTACTACTGGTGGGCTTCATGCACAACGGAGCAATACAATTTTATACATTTGAGGATTGTCAACAAATTGATAATTTTCTCACCACCACTTTTAACAAACCTTGTTATCACCCTATCAGCAAAACCTTTCACAAAATGGAGCTTAGATTGCACCATCAAACTAGCAAGAAGGTATCTAGGCAATGAATACATCATAGTGGCAATAGATTATGCTACCAAATGGATCAAAGTGAAGCCCTTTGAACTACTATAACACACATCACTACCACCTTTGTTCAACAACTTGCTTGCATGGACTTAGCAACCATAGGCTTGCCACTCAAGCAATGCCATCAACAAGACAATAGTTATGTTGGGTTGTAAACTACCCAAGCAACAAGCCTATAATAACACATTCATATACCAAACAAATTATGGGCCAATCCTAATCTTGTTTTCCATTTTGGCATTGGACTTAAATCATATTACACATCTTAATTCTTGATTAGGAAAAAAAAAATCAACCTCAATTTTTGTTCCATTTTTTTATTACATAGGATCCAATTTTCTAAGCAATCAATAAATATTTCTTTTGAAAAAAAAAGTGAAATGTCCCTAATAAACATGTGACACTCCAATTAGTGGTGTACAACACTAACATGACACAATTTATGGCATCAATGTGTGTAATTTGGCAAACATAAATAGGAACAACAAATTAAATGTGGTGTGGTTACAACATGCTTTAACCATCAGGTTTCTGAACTTCAATGACTTGACCCATAGGGACAAGGTCATAATTAACCAAACCCCCCTTGGTTAACCCAACCCAAATGAGCCTTCCCAAGGGTCAAAGCACATTAAGGTGGACCAAAAAGGCAACTCAAAGTTCATTTTTTGAATGTATTTTGAATATATTTTTGGTGTATTTTGAACAAAAACCTTCTAATGAGGTCAAAGATAACATTTTCTTTCATGTCCAAGCCATCATTAGTAATGTCCACATCCTTAAACCTCCTTAGGGAAACATAGCAATCCCCTCCTTAGGGGAAAACAATGTTGTCAACAAAAACATTGCTTGATGGAATTGCATACAACTCTGCTAAGAACAATCCAACATCACATCCTTAATTTGTGGCTTCTTTTTAAACAACCCAACTCCCCCAAGGAAACCTCCTTCCTTGAGGCAACAACTTATCTCAAAGAACAATCTCCTCCCCAAGCCAACATACACCCCCCAAGGAACCATCTCCTCCCCAAGGAAACAACCTTTCACAAGGAATCATCTCTTCCCCAAGGAAATAACCTCTCCTAGATAACCTTTTTTTTTTTTTTAAAACAACCTTTCATGGGGAACATTTTCCCAATATGCAACCCATCCCTATTAATGTTCTTCCACAACATGGTATTGAAAATTACGTGGGCCTCATCATCCCACTATTGCATGAGATCAACCTCCAGTCTTCAAAATAATAAGGCCACTTCTTTTTCCTTAAATGGGATAAAAGTCATGAATTAAAATGAATAAACCTCCCCAATTTGACATAAAGTAGGCTTCAATGTTTATAGTCACATTTCTTTCCCCCTAAAATGTGGGATCACAACCAGGTTGAAGAAGTTGATGTTGCACACCACATGCAGAAAGGAATATATGATGTGTTTTACCCTTTGTAACTTCTTAATTTGGTTAGTCAAATAATTAAAATATTTTATTAATCCATTGGGTTGGCTACAATGCAAACAAGGTATTCATCAAACTCACAAGGGTAATATGCATATCATTTGAAATGTCTAAGATGGTCAGCTTCAAAAAAATTGTTGATGTTGTTGTCTATGGTAACATCGCCTCTCAAGATGTTAATAATGTCATTGAGATCAATCATCAGTAATGTTGGGCTTTGAACCAAAGAATTATCCTTGTCATTCATTGTTATTCCATGTCATTTATTTGTGACCTTCCACTTTCTAATTATTTTAAAAGTCAAACACACCTCCAATTAATCTTTACTTCAATCCGATGAAACAACCTAGTGTAACTCAATAAATTCACCACTAAAATGTCCTTGGAAATTATTCAACAAGACTTTCAAGGAGCATGTAGGTAGATCCCCTAGGGAATTACCTATTGAAAGTCCCCAAGGAAACTATCACAATAGGACTTCTTCAACAATAACTCAAGGAAATGAAATTAACATTCCCCAAAAAATTCTAACTTCATCATTTCTTAGGATATCCCAAGTGTCCTTCTACGCAAACTTGCTTCTTGCAAGAAGGTATGCAAGCCTCTTACCCAATTATTTGCACCTTGGCAATCAATCCTAGGTTGAAGGCCTCAAGTTAGGCTTGTCATTCTATAGCTATTTGTTGCATTATGGGTAGTTTCTTGGTCTATTGGGTTTGTTGGGTTGCAAATGGTTCAAATTTGGGTCTTTTCTATGTTTTTTTCTCTCCCCATAGTTTCAAGAAGATTTCCCTTTAACATTTGTTTAGTTCCCTTTATTCCATATGATGCTTAATAATCCATTTTCATTCTTGCAAACCTTTTCCCCTTTGGCTCCTTGGTTCAACCTTCAAGGGTTGTGAACTTGACTTACTCATTTTCACCTTCTATGATTCATCGTTTTATTCTTGTTCAATGTACAATTTATTGTTCCCATGGACCTTGTGAACAAGCGATGCATAGGTGGGTGGTGGTGGCCTTATGTGGGTGTATTGAATATTGGGTTCAACTTGTGGTTTGTTGTAGTTAATTCACAAATTACAATATTAAATGAAGGGTCTGAGGAATATCAACTGAAAGAAGATTTCCAATGATGAAAACTAGAATTTTTGTAATGTTTAACTCAATTCACAACATACCATGATTGGGTTGGTCCTTTCAAAGGGTTTGTTTAATTGGTGTGGCATCAAACTTGGGTTTAACATCAAACTTGAAGGTGGTCCATACCACTTTATTAAGGACACTTTCCATGCCAATAAATGCAACAACAAGAATGGGTGACAAATTCCTAAATAAATGTTTTAAAAACAAAACACCTTCTTTAGGGATCCAAGCTTCTCCACCTTGAACTTCATTCTTGACATCCTCGAGAACATTAGTTTCTTTGATTATTTTCTTAACCCCTTCCTTAATTGTGTCCTTGGCAATCTCCCCAACAAGCATTATGGTCGTGTCCTTGGTAGTCTCCTTAAACAACATTTCAATAAGCTCCCCAACCACATCCTTGGCAATTTCCTCGACCTCCATCCTAGTGTTTTCCTTGACCTCCTTCTCAATAACCTCCTTAACATTGTTCTTGGTAACATCCCTAGCCTCTTCCCTATCAATTTCCATGACAACCTCCTAGGTGAAAACACATTAAAGGTGAGCCACTTTTCACCAAAAGAAGTGATGTATAACAAGTATCATAGTATGGAATAAATTAAAATCTTGATGGCATCCTTTGACTATTTTAAATACAAGCAAAAAAACTTTAAAATTTGCATGGCAACATTTCAAAATTCAAAGTTCATTTTGAATTAAAATTAATCTTGATGCAATAGTTAGATGAAAAGAATTAGATAAAATTCACGTACATAGAATATATAACTTACAATTTTTCAATGGCCCTAGGGCCTTTAATTTGTGATTCATGGAACATTACCAAACAAAAGAAAACAAAAAAAAAATGCAATTCCCATCTATAAAATCTCCTCCTCTTTGATATGGTAATGGTTTTTCCTTTAAAAAAAAGATCGCTCTGCATTTAATTATATCCAAAAAAATTTAATTTTTAAATGGTCATAGATTTAATTAATGTATATCAATATCATACACCATAAAAAATCCACCCAAGAATTCCATTCACAACCTTAGTTTTGAAGTATATATGCTATTTTTCAAACTTTGTGATAGGTATTATTTTGTCACAGATATTTTCCATACATTCAAGTTCTTCAATGTTTGTTGGATTTTTTTAAATAATTGATTAGATTAAGTCTAAAACTAATCAAACATATTTAAAACAAGCAAAAATATCCAAGATGTGATGTCCATACGTTACCAAAAACATTAATTACAAAAAGATTTTAATTGTGACTACAATTTTTGGAGGGTTTAATGTGTTTTCACCCTTTTTGAAGTATTCCCAACCCCCTGCCTAGCAAGTTGCTTGACAAGCTTTCTAGGAAGCTTCTTGGCCAATTCCTTAGCTACAAAAATGTCTTCAAATGAATGCATATCTTCCATGAGCACCAAGTCTACTAGGAGGTCCACTATCCTAGCCTTAGAAAATGTGCCACATACTTGAGCCCCTTTGAAAGAATGTTATGGCATGATTTCATCTACTAACATTCAAACAACAATGTTGAGGGCATTTAGCTTCATAGGTTGCAGTTACAAATGAGACTCCAACTCATTGATGGCAAGCAATTGTTTCTAGCAACCTCTATTGCTACATTTTTTCCCACTCAAATGGCAAGCACCATGGCATCATCATTGCCACTTGCCTCATAGAAAACATCTACCACACCTTCCTCAGCGTCCACCATGTCTATGTTATTTGATGCAACTAAAACATGGTGATCCATAACAACATTACCCTTGACAAGATCTTTTCCAACATCCATGTCAATGTTGCTAAAATGGCGTTCCCCTTGGAAAAATATCAACTTGTTACCAACTTGAACATCCCCAATTTCATTTCTACCTTATGAGGATTTACTTGCATCTCCTTAGGGGCTTAAATGTCCTTATGAACCTATTGCACTTTGCATATCAATTTGCATCCAATTGTGGTTAATTTGAGCATCATGGTTTTGACTAGTTAACCAAAGAATATGACAAGGCAATATCAACAAATTTGCTAAGTCTTGCCCTTCAAATAAGACACCATATGGATCAAGGTTTTTTTTTTGGTTTGAAGTGGGTTTATTTATTGATGTTGTGCACCTAGGGGTCATGATACATGACAAACTTGGGATGCATGAGGTTTTTGTGCATTTTCATCCATCTTTATCAAGTAGTTGGAAATGTTAATCATAGTAAACATTTGTTCACTCCCACCATGCAATGTCATGAGTTGTATTAAACTTTATGGGCACATTGTAAATCCCCAAGTTAGAATGCTAGTAAATATTATGCAAGTATACTAAAATTTTCAAAAGTAGATAAGCAAGATAATTTATAAAAGATTATAAACACATGGCACATATCAAGTTTTCATAAGCAATCATGACACCACTCAATGATTTCACGGCCATGGTTCAATCTTCAAAGGGTTCCCTACCCATACAACACACCACATTCCTTTGTCTTCAAAAGTCCATTCCCAAAGAACTCACAATTGTACAAAATTAAAAATTATGATCGTCGTCTTTAAATCCCTCCTTTTTGCGTATGTGTATATCCGATAACATTGGCAAACCTTTGCAAATCGATGAAAATTTCCACTTAATCACCCCAACTACCAAAGTTGCATGGGAGTTTGGCAATAACTAGAGTGCATGTTGAGTCATTTGACCAAACCATTCAATGTCAAGGCTATTGAATTTGTCCCGAGGGTGTAATGATAATTTAGGCCTTAACTATTTCAAAATGCATGCCATTATGGGGAGGGTTTCAAGAAGGGGCGTTGTAAAGAAATGGTCAAAAAGTTATGTGTATGCATAGTTTGGCATTGAAGCTTTAGTGATTCCTCAAGACTACCAAAAAAAATTCCCCATTCATTGTCTTCACTATAGATATTGTGAAATGATGTCCCTTGTATCTTTGAAACTGGAGGAATCAAGGCACTAAAGAAAAACGTGTATGTCCCATTCAAATAGTTGTTCAACCATCATAGATTTAGCCAAGCAAGGCATTTATCCATTTCATTTTGGAATTCAATTGAAATAAACCATCCATATACATGCAAGGATGGGATTTGGGCCAAGCCCAAGAAGAAACAACATGCGTTAGTTCCATGAAGAAGGTTAAGGAAAAAACCCACCCACACCCCAAATAAAGCAATTTGCAATACTTTTTTAAGGCATGTCAAGGAAAACCTCATACCTTTCCCTAGGGAAGCCCCAAGACATACATTGTGATTTCCTCAAGGAAGAAGGCCAAGGAAAAAGCAATGTGACTATTTGGCTAAAGACATGTCCAATAATTCCCCATTGCATGTTGGGGAGGACCTTATGCTATCAGCCCCACACCTTGTTGAGTAAGCAAAGGAAATGATTAGTGAAGAATTGGGGGCCAAAACTTGACCTTAGCCTTGTCCACATAAGTAAATCAGAGGTGATGAAAAAGGGTGAATGGAAAAAACATGAAGAAAGAAGCAAAACTTTATTCAAGTGATGAAAAAAGGGACATGGAAAACATGAAACTCTTGTTAAAGTGGTGAAAAAGGGCAATTGGAAACATCCAAAAAGAAACAAAACCCTATGATTGATGAAAAAAAAAGCGAAAAACATGAAAACTACGGAAGTAAAATTTTGTTCAAGCAATGAAAAAAAGGGAATGGAAAATATGAAAAAGGTAAGCAAAACTATGTTCAAGTGATGAAAAAACGGGAATGGAAAACATGAAAATAATAGAAGCAAAACTCTATGTAAGTGCTCCCTTTCTATAAATTATTAGGTAGTGGTGGACAATTATATGGGGAAAATTTTAAAACTTGAAATTAGGTATTGATTAAAGATGGAAAAATGGAGAAATTTTAGAGCTTGAAATAAAATTTCTTGTTAGTGGTAGAATTATGGGAAAAAAAATAAAGCTTGGTAGTTAAGCTTGCAAATCTTGGTACTTACAGTTTTGGTTTCATTTCATGTGGACAAGATAGGTCTATTGACTATTTTGAAGGTCATTAATGTCATGGATAGTCTATAAGTTCATCTTCCTTGAATATTTTTCCTTCTTCCCTTAGTAGTTTTTCAGTTTGGAGATTCTTGCCATTGGTCACACCCCTCTTTAGTATGTTATTTGTTTCCTATTTTGGGGTTTTCAATAGAATCTTGCTTCTTCGATGGATCTAAAATCTTGTTAGCCATGTTGCTACTTGATTTGTGATTTTTTACTCAAGTTGATTTAAATTATAAGTAATGAGAAGTCCTTCATAACTATCTGTATATTAAATGTATAGTCCCATATTGCACAAAGTAATGGTAAATTGTTGAGTTTGGTGTGATTTTTAGATTTGATAATCATCTTTTAAGTATTTTAATGTCTTGGAACTCTAATCTATGAAGCATTTGATTTTGTTGGCAAGATTCGAAACATGCAAAAATTGCAATTGAATCCAATTAATAAATTGAAGATTGATTGATCAAAATAAAAATAACCGAAAAATCAACCGTGAGTCTTTGGCATTTTATTTCATATTTCATCTTAAGATTATAATCAAGTTATTGTATAAAAGAAGCATGATACCTCTAGCATCTAAGTGGGTCACATCTTTTCCACTTTAAAGTTTCTGAAGTTTGCAAGTTTGGGTGTTTGAAGAGTTGGCTCATTAATAGTTTGTTCTATCTTTTTTATTGTTTTTTCCATTTTTCAATTTCCAACGATGTCTTGTTCATTCCTTGTATTTGATGTGTTATTAAACTAAATATCAAGTTTGTTTTTTTTCTCAAGTTGTTGAATGAAATTGGAACAAAAGGAATCATTGCAAATATAACCATTGTTTATTTTACATGTTTTTAAATAATAAATTAGATTAATCATGAAAATGTGTGATATACTTATACAACATTTTTTGAAATATAATATTGTAACATGTTGATAGATTTGAAATGAATCTAATAAATATGAAGTATTAACAATCACTTGTTGAGGATCATAACAAGTGCAAAAATGAACAACCAATCCCAATCTACTACATCACCCCATTGGTCCTTTTCAAGACTAATTATGACTAAATATTCAACACACAAGGGTTGCCTATGAATTATTATATTGTGACTACACCTTAAAATGAAAGTCTTGGATGATAATGTTGAATGTGAAATGATGTTCCATTTGGGAAACATTAATGGTAAGCTTATTGAGCCTTATGTGACTTTGAAATTAGGAAAATGTATAGAAGGCTTATTGCCTTAAGGTTAAGGGTTTAGGTTCATGATTTTAGCTTATGATAAGGCCCTGGGGTGGAAAGTGGGGCATCCCCAAAATAAAGGGCCTAGGCAAAGTGGGAGCTAAGCTTGGCCCTCAATTTTGGGGTGAAAATGGATGACATGTATGGGATGAATGGTTATAACGTTATGGCATGAAACATTTACTATTGTAACACAAAGCTAGAATATGAAGGTGTCTAAAAAATGTGTAATCGGTTCAGGACATTATTATAAAACCTTGTGCTCATAGAATGTTGGGGTCCAAATTTCTATTGGTAGCAAATACACAAAACTATTTAGTTGCCTACTTTTATTTCTATACTAGGAATATGTTTCACTGATAGTAGTTGTAATCCATCCCCATGTTGTTGTTGTTGCTGATAGTCATCAAAATCATAACAATTTGCAAGGACTCAATTGATCAATGTCTCCAAATCCTCCAAATCGACCTTGATCCCTCCATGTGAAGGTCCTTGCATATGCAACCAAGGAAATGGTCAATTCAAGAACAGATTTTCATGTGGCAAGGTATGCCCCATGCCCTATATACTTCTCATGCTTCTAATGCACTCGAAACAATCAACAATTCAATTTTGAATCCCAACTACATATGGCAATAACATTGCAAAATTATGATATGTTTAGACATAGGTACCCACATTTGATATTTTAGAGTTCGAGGATAAAAGTAGATAGATTATAACTACTAGTATGGTTTCTCCCAAAAACATCTATTTGAAAAGAGAGACACAAAACAACAAGAATATAATGTAATGGCAAGCTTTTGCAATAGTGACATATAGTAGTGGAATTCAAAAAATGTTGACCTACATTTGGTCAAATATTTGTAATGAAATTGAAAGCCAAGTAATTGTACACATGATTCAAGATTTTCAAACTTTTTATTGAATGACTTCATGTATGAAGTTCAGGGTTTAGGACTAACATAATTTTGACCAAATCAGTTTCTGCATTATAAAAATTGCTTAGAAATAGAGTTGTACAAAGCAAAAGATTGGGATAATTGAGGATTTGAAAACCTTAGAAACTTGCTACATATAAAAGAAGTAAAATCAAACATCTGCACTCAATTATTAAAAGCCAAATTAAGTTCTTCAACTTAACACTAAACCTTCTACCACAAAACCTATCAACTCTAACGCACAAATTACAAACATGTGTGCTTTGGGCAATCCCTATATGAAGTGTAAAATGGCTTGATGTGTGCATTAACTAATCCTCTTCTACCTTTGACCACTAATTATAATAAAATAAGTTTACAACTATTAGAACAAAAAGATTCAAATATGACCACAATGCCATACAATAGCTTGCAATAGGAGCATGTAGCCAACATACATTAGGTGCTACACAAACTTGTCTGGCTCAAATGATACCACAACTTGTGACTTCACCAACTAATTTTAGTACTTCCCGAAGAAATATTTAAGATAATATTATAGCATAACATCTAAAGCAAAAATAGCTACTGTAAACTTATTCTTCCAACCCCCATTCCATGTGTAGAATCACTACAAGAAATTCCAACTTTTTTTACCAAGAACTTCAGTAAAAAAACCCCCCCCTATGGTTTTTTTGCCCCCATGTCCAACTTGACCAAAATGCCATTTTGGACAAATTGATTTATACACAACCATTTTGACTAGGTCTTTTTGGTTGGTCTTTTTTACTAAGTTTCTTTTACCAAGGTTTTTTTATTGAACCACCATGACAATAATATAATTTGGGCTACAATTAGAAAGATATATTATTTAAATTATTTTATTTAAAATTAATATGAAAGTATTAATTAATTAATTACCCTACCTACCCTACATACCTACCTATTTGATTAATAAACCTAATAATTAATGCCAAAAATTATTTATATATTTTCCTAACTAGGCTAGGCCAAGTAACCTAGGTTATGTGGTTAGTAGGTTTTGTAACCTAGGCTATTTAATTCGGTCACCTAAATAGCCAAGGTAACCTAAGTCACAAATGTGAGGACTTGATCACCTCACCTCCACATTGAGAAATCAAGTTCTTAACCATTGCACCACCACCCCATAAGGTGATTTTTTTGGACAACATATTATAATGAACATGATTTTAGACCAACATATTGTAATCAAGTTCTATGAATAGTTTTCAACATATTGCACTAAATGAACTTGAATTGTTTTACATTATCTTACATAAATAGGTAGGTTATGGGTAGGTTATGGGTAGGTTAGCCTAGGTAGGTAGGAGGTACTTATTAATAAATGTATGTACTTAGGTAACATGTAGGTTATATAATATTAAATTTCATACGTACCTACTTGGTCTACGCTTATACCTACCTGCACTTGTGTTATTTAGTAGGCTATGTAGGTAGCCTAGCTTATTAAGTAGGTCTATGCTTAAGCTACCTACCTAATTTACTAAGCTAGGCTACATACCTAGTAGCCTAGGTATGTTAGCTACATACCTACCTAGTAGGCTTAGGTGGCCTAGGTAGTTTAGGTTAGGCTACGTACTTACTTAGTAGGCTTAGGTTAGGCTACATACCTACATAGGTAGCCTAAGTAGGTATGTAGCCTAGGTTAGGTTATGTACCTACCTAAGTAGCCTAAGTTAGGCTATATACCTACTTAATAAACCTAGGTGGCTTAGGTTAGGCTACCTACCTTATAGGCCTAAGTGGCATAAATTAGGCTACATACGAACCTAATAGGCCTAAATGGCCTAGGTTAAGCTACCTACCTTGTAGGTTTAGGTGGCCTACACTATGTACATGGCTACCAAATAAACCTTGACAACCTAAGTTAAGCTACCTTATAGTTAGTAAGCCTAGGTGGCTTGAGCTACTTATCTAACTAATAGGATAGGTTACTTACCTATTAGGCTTAGGTGGCCTGGTAGGCCTATGCTACATACCTATAATAGGCCTAGGTTGGTAGGCTACCTACATGGTTAATAGGTCTACCTAATAAGTCTATGTCACCTAAAATACCTACCTAAAAGGCTTACACTACCTAGTTATAAGCTACTTAATATCTTAAGTTACATCCTAGATAACCTACTAGATAGGTCTAGGTTAGGCTACTAGTTAAGTTATTACTTAACAAATAGCCTAATAGCCTATTAGTTATGCTAGGATAAATAGGTAATATAGGCCTAATCTAACCTACTAGTTATGTTAGGTTAGGTAGGTAGCCTAACTTTAATAAATAGGCTAAGTCATCAAATGAGTACGATTCATTTTACTAAGTGTCAAATCATAATGGTCAATTTGATTAAACCCTATCCATTCAATATGGCCAATTTGACTAAGTCATGGCCATTTTGATGGACATTTGTCCATTTTGATTAGATTTTTGATTTGACACTTGGTCAAAAAATCAATTTAGTCAAATGTAACATGTGTTTTTCATGCCCCAAACTTTTAATCAAAATGGACATACCATTTAATCAATGTGGACACTTTGGTCAAGTTGGCCTTTTGAAAAGCGATGTTTTCTTATAGTGAGTGTAGACCAAAAAAAAACTTCATAGGTTACAAACCAATGGCCTGCAATGACCACATTGAATCCAATTTTGTGCAACCTTGGATGCGTATTCACATAGTTTATGTCATCACTAATTATGCTCAAAGTTCCATCAAGTTGTGACTAGAGGTTAGCATCGAGAGAGAACAAAAAGGCATAGAAAAAGAACAACAAAAGAGGTTAGCCATCCACAAAACCATGGGAATGAGCTAGAGGTACAAAAACTAACCACACAAGTGCACCGCCAAGCAATTGGAATTGTTTCCATTCCTTTAATTTTGCATCATCTCATCTCACTATTGTCACGTATGTCCATATTCCCAATGCAAATGCGAAATGAACAAACATTGGCTGCAAACAAACGTTCATAGTTTTTTTTAAAAACGAGAACCTACTATTATCTTCACGCCAACTTATAAATAAAGTGAGATCTTTTGAGATCTTTTGCTCATAACAGTAAGCACTGATATTATTTGAAATGAAATGGCAGTGAGAACCTTATTCAAGTCATTGCTAGTGGTTTGTTCATTTGTTGAGACTCATAAGTACATCAATAATTATTTCATGACAATTGAGGTACCAAGTATTGATGTTGTTTGAAATTTTATTATCTATTTACTATGGTTAAGAAAAGAAAGATGACACATTTGTTTTGGGGATTCTAGAAATATTACACAAAGATGAAATGGCTCTTGGGCATTGGAGCAACCTTCATTACTGGTGTAGTGGTAGTGAACTAGGACATCACCAAAACTCAAAATACCACCTTGGAATAGAGATTGAATCAATAAAACACTACCTTGGAACAGAGATTAAATGAACAAAACACGCCTTGGAACAAAGATTGAATTAGCAAATGATGACCCTAGAACAAAAACTAACCGAACAAATGATGAAGATCCACAAATAAACAAATGAAATCATGAATCAAATGAAAAGTCTTGACAAGAACTTCAAAAAAATTGAATCTAGGTTCAAAAAGCTTGAGTCTAACTAACAATGGTGGTGAAAGTTATCTGTTGGCAATTGTTTTTACAATTCATAAATATCGTTTCTGCCATCGACTTAGTTTTCAAAAGTGAGCATCTCACTTTTGTAACTAACATAACACTAATTGATTTGAAGATGTTGAAGAGCTTGGGATTATTTGTTGAGATGATGACGAAATGAAGTCAACAAGGAAAAGTTCTGAACTCATATCTGGTGAAAGGTGAAGACAAAGTGGTGAGAAGTACACACACCTATGCGTAAACCTCACAAGTACAAAGGATGATTTATTCTTGTTACAAATGAATTGTGGAATTGCCTTTACAACAATACCAAGAACTAAATATTCTATTTACTTACTACATCTAGTTATTTTTTTCCCAACTGCTTTATTGCCATGCTTTTAAATCCCTAAGGTACAAATTTCCTTAGTTCTCCAAATTGTGCCACATTGTTGGACATTTTAAAGCCTTTGCAATTTTAATTTCAATCAATTGTGTCATCTTCCATTATAAGGCTTAAAAAACACTACGATCAAAAATGTATGGATGGGACATGTGAATGAATTTAGGATGGAAGATGGTTGTTTAAGTTTCTAAATTGTAAACCATCCTTTGTTTTCAATGCATTCATACTTTTGTGGGTTGAAGTTTGTCCAAGTCTTTATTTTCATGTTTTTAATAAGTTGAACTCTACTTATTGTCATATATATTTGTCTTTGCATGTTTGTTGTCTCTATCCAATGTCTTTGGATTTGAGCGTGATTATTTCCTTGCAACGTTAAAAATGTACAACCAAAAATAAGCTAATGACCTAAACAAATCCATAGTTGTAAGGAATAGATCCCTTTAGCAAGACTAGTGAAAATGAAACATTATGAAAATCAAGTTGTATTCACCTTACGCAAGTGACAGTCAATGAACCATAGGAATTTGTGAAAGTTGACAATTGACTGTTTGCAGCTTTTATTCTAGCAAACACAATTGTGGCTTCCCCTACTCTTCAATCATGTGCACCCATTTCCCTTTCTAGACTAACCAATGTCGTGCATGCAAAAATGCAAACTTTTGAACTTAACCCATTTAATAATTACAACAAAATACTCATTCTCCATGGCTCTCGCTAAAAGATTCTACACATGCCCAAAACCTAAAAAAACTCTACTATTGGAATCCCTTATAAGACTTTGCAAAGTTTAGAGTTGGAGAACACTTTTGAGATTTACTTTATTGTCAACTATTACATCAAATATAAAAGGAACCTCTTTCATGTCTTGGATGTGGAGCAAGATGATTCATTCAATCAGCAATTGAATCCTTACAAACTTAACAAATGATAAAAAAAATTGCAAAAGAGAGGAATAGTGTTACAAAACCTAAGCATTGTAAGCTCTAACTCCCCAAACCTTCCCTCATCTAAAACCAAATACACCATATTCTTAAGTGGCACTGCCAAACTTTCATGCTCAGGGCCTAATCACTAGTAAGGTTAGGTGATAAAAAATAGTCGCAAAAGACACTTTTAGTCGCCTAAGACAAGTCGAAAAATGGGGTTTTTCTACTAGTGAATGTTTTTTGTATGATGGCTATAACATAATTGTAAAGCTTAATGGCCTTCTCATTATCATCTAATTCATTGTAAGTGCTTGCAACTTTTAGTAGTAACTCCACTACCAAAGGGCTATCTTCTTTGCGTGTCCACATAGCTTAATTTTTGTTAAGTGGTATTTCCTTGATAACAAGATTGAGTGTTGTTTAGGCCTAAAACATTGCGACAAGTGACAAAAAAATTGCACATAACTTGGTATTCTAAGGTAATGCAAGATGAAAGTCCTCATATATATATAGATGAACTATATAGATGAAAGTCTAATATATATAGATGGACTACATATATTAGACAAGGAGTGAGTAATTTTCTTGAAGACAAATATGTTAGTGCATAAGCAATGTTGTAGGTCCATTGATTAAATGCATCATCTTGAATCTTGAAATTCTCTTGTTTCAAGGGAAAGGCTTTTTCAATAGGTTTGCCCATGGTTGTGTACATGTTGTCCATGTGTCCCAATACATTGTCCACCAACAACTGAGGAGATCTAATTCCAATTTTTTCTATCAATTTTTTCATGTGCATGCCCTAAAATGCAACACTTCAACTTCCAACTATTAACATTTCTATCTTATTATAGGAAAGAATTTGATGAATCAATGATGATACCCATGTTAACATTGCAACTCAAAACAACATAACATGAAATAACTAGGAGTAGGAAAAAAAACCTCAAGAAGGAGATGCTCCACTTTCTCAAAATCACCTAAGGTCAGGTGGAGTTGGGCCATAATATCAAGCATGATTGCATGTTCAATGCCTTATACACCCAATTCTGATTTCTCCCTAAGGGCATCAAAGTTAGCCTCAATGATGTCACGTGCACCTTCTACATCCCCATTATCTATAATCTTCTTCACCTCCTCATACATCTTTTGTAGTTGTTCTACCATCTTGGCTACACCAAGTGTCTTCCCATCAATCACTTGAAATGGATTTCTGCACCAAAAAAACACCAAATTACTTGCTTAGATCCACCACATAAGTTCAATGGGTATAACCATTTTGATTACCAATATCTCAAGGCATAGTTAATTGTCCACTTGATGTGCGCAATTTTCATATGAATCAAGACATATGAAGTCATATAAAAGTTGACTACTAGTAGCAAAAAAATGGGTAACCAACTTCAAAAACACAAGGCAAATGGAAAAAGATGTACCCCATTTCTTGCATGACTTGCGTTGCAATTCTTTGTGTCATCCAAAACCATAGCTCTTGTAAATTGCTCAAGTTGGTCCTTCAAAACTTGTGAATTCTCATTTTCCTCATTGTTTTCCACACTTTCCACATTATTGATACTTGTATCCTTCACTTTTGTATTTCTGCCAAAAATCATCATGGTTATGCAACTTTAGATTCTTCACTTTTTGTGTGAACTACAAAGAGCACTCAAAAAAACATTTTCAACTTTGGTCAAGAAATATATATGTGAGGCAATGTTACCTGGTGAAATACAGTGTCCTTTCTTGGGCACCTTCAAACTTTGAGTGCCTCCTATGGTGTGTCCAAAGCTTGCACCATAGGCAAATAACATGTAACAAAATAAGTATGTACATCAACTAAAAATTATTAGTACTAAAATAGACATAGACATGTCTTCCAACATTAAGAGGTCACATTCTATAGGCATGGTAGCTAGAAGAAACTACATGCTGAGCTACATAAAATTTCAGTTTCTCTTCACTTATAATCTAACATAGAAAGTGGCATGTCCCAAACAACCCATCTACTTTGAGATGTTGACAAAATTTTACAAGTTCATATAAAAATATGAAACTAGACTTTTCCAGACAAGTCATGTGTTCAACATTTGTAGAAACAAGACTCTTTAATAACATCCATCCCTAGCAAATTCCAACCTATAGAATAATTCATGTCACAACCCCACTTTGGCCAAGTGTGGGGGTGAAGCCCAACACTTGGAAAAGTTGGAGGTTTGGAGCCCTCCGGGACTCCCGTATGTTCAAAGCTCGACAAAAAGGCCCAAAACACCTCGCATTGGGTTGTTCTTGGTGTCATTGGAAAGGTCTTGAAACGTAGATATCGAAAATGTCCTCGCATTGGCCATTCAAACATCTTCAGCCCAAGTTATGGGCAAAAGAAGGGCCGGGAGTCAAACTGGCAATTTGACTCCCGACCACTAAAAGTCGGGAATCGACCTCTTCCCGACGGCCGAATTGAGAGTGCGACACGGCGTTGGAAAGCTCTCGACAAGAGCTACAACTTTGATTTAGGACTCGTCCCGATCCAAGTTTAGGGCGAAGAGATATGGCCGTTCAAAGTTCCGGGAGTCCAGTCGGGACACTTTCGGGACTCCATTTCGGGAGTCCCAACAAAATGTGCCATTCGGATGTAGCCTCTGCGACTAGCCGCAGAGAATACTATAAGGGGGAAAGTGGTGGCTTCCCTCGAGTCCGGGCCGTGGTGAGTCTTGTGTGTCCAAGTGCCCGTGGCAAGTCCTAACACCAAAGGGTGTCCCGAATGTTAAATTAACCTCTTATGGTTGGTTTTTGGATGCAGATTCACACGAGTTAAGTTAGTCCCTCTTCCCAGTCTAATCCTTGGGCTCCCAACTCGACCCTCTACCCCTTTTTAGAGTTGGAAGCTGGGAGCGTGCCTCCAAGTCTCAACTTTCCGCAACTTGATTTTGTGAAACCCTCAAGTGGGTTTCACCCGATGACTTGGGAGCGCGTCAATTCGTGTTCTTTACTGTTATTACTCTTCAAAATAATCCAAACCTGTTTCTTGTAAAACTTAAGTTGTGCTAAGATTTGTTGGAAGTAATCTAAAGAACTCCCATGACTAGTGTGCAAGAACAGCCAACCCATGTTGAAATTTACTTCTAGTAGGCTCCTTGTTGATTTGCCATGAACTTTTCTGGGAAACTTGAAATTTAACCTTCTGGAAAGATATGTCTAGTAGCTTCGTTGAATTACAATTGCAGAATCGTTGTGTAGGTTTGCACATGTTGAATCATAATAATCGACAAGTCAAAATGATCAGTGTGATGGAAGAAAGAAAAAAAATCTACAAAAAGCATGTTTAGTAACTAAAATAATGTTATGCCAGTTCTGATTAACCAAGAAAGCCATGAAAACAATGGAATGCAATAAAAACCTTTTAATGTCATAAACTTGTCAACACCATTCAACAAAGTATCTATACCATAATCACAATCACCATGAAAGGTGCTAGAAAATGATTTTCACAAAATTAAAAAAAACATAAATAAAAACATGCTGAAACAAAAATTAATAGGATTTAATTATGTTTCACCATTGAGAAATTTAACATATGGATTGCATTGTAAATGCTCAAATTATTAAAAAAAAATCCTAATGACAAGCAACAAGCTTGCTCATAAAAACCTGACTAGTTAATTTAAGCTATAGATTGTAGAGACCTTCCACAAGTCCATCCAATTCACTGCAACAATTGGTGAAATAATACTATCATGGGTACTTGAACCTTAGTTTGGATAAATTGAAAGAATGTGGGATAATATGTGAAACCAAATGTTGAAAAAGAATAATGATTAATTAATTAAATAATTTATCTTTACCAATTTTGAGATGCAGCTAAAAGCACAATAAACCCTAAAAACCTTGAAAAACCCATATCGAGGAAACTAGACAAACAATAAGTAATCAATTAATTAATTAATCCTTACCAATTCTAAAATGTAGTTGAAAGTTCAATAAACCCTAAAACCTTAAAACCCCTAAAAACATTGAAAAGCCCAATATTTAGGAAATAGAACAAAAATTTCCCTTCCACTAACAATTCCAAATCCAAGAAAATGGAGCTTCCAAGTTCAACAACACCCAAACAAATCTTCTTCAAAGAAGATTAAGAAATTATTCATGCACCTTGGTGACTACTTCCCTATTTCTTCATCTTTTACTACTACTATTTTTCCCCCATTTTTTTTCTTTTTTTTGGGAATGAATTTTCTCAAACCCTTTTTGTGAATTTCGAGGAAAAAATGACATGTAATAGTTCTTCAAGCAAGGTCAAGGATCAAACAAAATGACATCCCTATAAATCAACATCCAATAGATGTTTGGGGTATGTTAGGTAGCATTTCATACCTCTCCCCAAAGAGCCCCAAAATAAACATTATGTTCTCTTCAAGGAAAAAGTAACATGCAATAGCTCCATGAGGAACTATGGAAGGAAACATAATGACACCCCCATTAAAGCAAGATCCAATAGTTCCTTAATGAAATGTTAGAAGAACCTTAATTTGCCTTCAAGGGATCACTAGAACAAATAATGTGATATCCCTTGGGAACTAGATTCCATGACCTCTTAAATCTCCTGAAATCTTGATAAACCCATGTAATGCCCTTCACAAAAGGTTTTTCCTTGTTTTTTCCATACATAATTGGGACTACGTTATTCCTAGGGTAATCATGGCTTTCCTTGTAGTTCCTTGGCAAGGAAAACAATTCTAATCATTTATTCAAACAACAAAAAACAAGAATAAAATGGACATTCATCGACCAAATGGAACAAATGTGATTGAATTCAATTCATTTTTCTTTTGTAATGGGCAAATTCTTGAACATTTGCACCTAGAAGTGTTTGAATGCAGTATAAACCTTAAGATATAATTGTATAATTTTATGTTTGTATCCCATGTCTACCATGACTAGTAGAATGATGGCTTCATTCATGTCCTACCATGCCATGCCAATCAAGTGGAACCAACAAAAGATCATATTGAAACATTGCCTTTGGAATAAGTCCAAATAATTGCAAATGATCAATAAGGTCCTCAAGTTGCCACATACATGGAGGAGTATTTTTTTTAGCCCAAATTGACATTGAAACCTAGCCTTTCAAAAGTTTCCTTCACATGTATTTCTACCAACAAGTTGTTTGCAGTTGCAACAACCCAACATTGTAATTGTCTACTGAATAACATGAATGTAAATGATTTTGTAACGTGCATTTGAAAATGTGCATTATCCTCAAGCAATTGAACAATGTTTGTACAAATTGAAACTATGGTTGTGAGCATTCCTTGAATGTGCATGCTTATGTTTACTTTTGACGATTATTGTTTGCTCCCGGTTGCAACCTAAAGTTCTTGGTTTGAAAACCTAACCTAAATTTCCCGCCTTGAAGACCTAGATTTTGTGCTTCCCCATGTGCTTCCCTAAGGCTTGGTGGGTAAAAATTCTTTGTTACTTATGGCCCCAAGTGCATTTGTACTTTGCAATGTTCCTTTCAAAACATTTTTTTCAACATGCCACAATTTACAATGGTCTTTGCACCTAGGCAAGATGTAGTCAAAAAATGTTGATTCAACTTGACTTTGATTCCACACATTTAATCATAGCACAAGCATTTGTACTTTGGTTGATGCTTACTCCTTGGAAACATAGAATGCACCTTGAACAAACCATCAATCTAGCAAATTTCTTTGCCCGCTCCTGTGCAATATACCAAAACAAAAGCAATTTGAAGGCAACATTGTTTTGCCTTTCTCCCTCACATGCACCTTGTGCCATCATCGCAACATGCTTGGCTTTGGCAATGGTGTGTTATGAGACACTGAAGACTCACCCTCATCATTATAATGTGTATTGAAAATAAACTCCTTGTCAAACATGGTTGAGAATGATGGAAAAGATTATCACAAACCAAAAAGATGAAAAAGCACCAAGAAGACACAAATAAGTATGGTTAAGCACTATGCTCAAGAAATTTACAAGATTTTTTTTAAAAATCCCAGTTATGAATGAGAAATTGTAATAGCAATTGAATGCAAATGCAATTCAAGTTCTATAGTCAAGGTACAATGGGACATGTTTCTAAGCATCAATGGGATGACATCCCCAAGATTCAATGGGAAACCATCCCTAGTCATTCCTAAGCCTAACCGAGGGAGATGATAAGGCATGCCTAGAAAGGTTCGAGACTTAATTTTGGGCAATACCAGAAGTGATTGAGAATTTTTGTTGTCATTATTGGACATGGATCTTAAAACCCTAAACAAGATGAATGGCAAAAAAAAATTTGGGCAACTACTATGTATCTACTATTGCATTGATTGCAAGTCAATGTGACTAATCCATTGTTAATATTTTTCAAATCAACAATGGGGAATGGAAACTTGACAAGGAGTAATGCTTTTATTCATGATAAACCTTGCTTATAAACATAAAAGCACACTCAATTTCGAAATATCTAGAGATTTTTGAAATTTGTAATTCCAATGAATAATTAATGTTAGGGAATAACAGTGCTTCCTCAATGAGGGCACATAGTTCCCCAATGGAAACATTGTCGCTCCAACTTTCATTCTTCCCTAGTAAATGGATGGAATTTTGGGTTGAGATCTGGAAAAAGGGATGGGAAGGAGTGGGCAGGCATAAAGGTGAGGCCAGGGTTTTGCGAAGCAAGCTGAGAGAAGTGATAGGTGGGGTTTACCCAAATACAGGTTCATCCAGGATGCATCAACCAAGTGGGGTCTGGTCATTGAATTCCACAACCCAATGCTCAGATTTCATTGGTTGCTTTTGTTTAGAGTTTGCTGTGTAGAATAGATGGAACCAACCCAATTCCAAACCAGACCAAGTTTGAATATGAAAAGCACCATAAGCAATCAGAAATACAATAATTAAGAAAAGCCATTTCTAAACCACACTACTAACAATTAAAAAAACATTACCCAAAGCCAACTAGGAAGACTAGAACTGGAGTTTCTCTTTAAAAACCTAAAACTAGACTAAACTAGTTCATACAATGCTAATAAGGCACAAAAGCATTTTAGATTATGGCCCTGAAAGGTGTTGCCTGAGTTGAGGGGTGTTAGCACCCAAACATGACTTTGGGCAAACACCCTTAGGCCACAGTTTTCCCCTTTTGCTCCACAGTGAGTAGATGGTGATAGACATGTACTTTACATGGACAAAGTCATGCACAACTCTCTACACAAAAAGCTGCACAAAGCAACTTTACATGCATGGTGGGTCACCCCAAGAAAACCCTTTATGTTAACTTGTTTGTCTCTAAATCTGTGGGTTTGTTTTTCATGCACTGGTCACTGAGACAAACCTGACATCATGCATCCAAATGAAACATAGCAAAATCCCTCAAACCAGGGGAGAACAGATTCAAGTTACATTTATGGCATTTGCCACATTGACCCTTCAGCATTAGCTAGGGAACAACATCTTCTCCAGGGTGTGATATCAACACACCAGCAATTTGCTAGTGGTCCACTTATTGGATGAGATAAAAAATGGACTACTTACTAACACTGTAGTGAGTCCTCTACTGAAAAATGCAATAGTTCAACTTCCACACATTCAATAATCACCACAATTCCATTTGACTGAACAGTGGAAACACGGTAACAATGAAGGAGGATTGCAAACAGTTTCCTCAAAAAAGAAGGAAGAGAAGGGTAGAAAGGGTCTTCTAAAAAAGACCAAGGTTGAATGACACTCTTACCTACTTACCAGGTATTGGTGGTGGTGGTGGATGGGGCTGAAATTGCTGAATCAATAAATTCACCTTCACACACCAGAAAACTTCCAGTGTGGTGTGTGAAGCACCTTGGACAAGCTATAGTGTACAGACAGGCATTTAGAGTTTGCCATCCAGACATCCAATGGTTCAGACTCAACCTTTGGTGTGGAACCTGTGTATCAAGCTCAAAAAAGGCAGAAAACATAAGATGCAGGAAAGAAGTTTTAATCCCTCCTTAACAAACATACAGAAACCAGGAGTCTGCAAGCTAAAGAGTGACAGTATGACATGATTTCCTCTAACACAGGATTGAATCCTCTCCTGACATATCAAACGAAAATCTTGGCAATTCAATTGCACATAGTCAGATTTTTGGTATCTTAACTTAGATACAGAATAGTGCCCCTAAGTATGGTCAGATAGAAAGACACAAAACACATTCACCTGGGTATGCCTCAGCAGGCTCTATAAGAAAACAATATCCAAGCCTGATTGATGCAATAAAGTTGTGCTACTGTACAGTACTTGAGACCTAGAAAGCTACATCAAGAAATGCACCTTCAGTGCTATTCCTTGTCTGCCAACACATCCCAGCTATTCTTGGTCCATTCTACTCCATCATGAAGCAATTCCACTTGCATTCCACATCATGTTACTTGATCTTTGACAGTTGTTGATTGACAAATTTCACGCTCACACCAATGCAGTGCATGGTAGTACACTCTCATCACCTATTATATAGAGCCCAGTGATATCTCCAAGCTCCTGTAAGGATCAAGTACGGAGAGTTGCTCAAACACAAATCCTGCTACTTCATTCATCCCATCCCTGGAGCAACTCAGCTTGAGATCAGGAACAGCTTTTCTTTAAACACCTCTACTGAACTGGTTTCATTATTGCCACTATCAGTCTGTGCATAAAAGTGAGCACAAAACCTGAAGATCCCTCCCATTGCCAGGGAACCTTTCTTGCTGATCATCAGATCCATCCTGAAAGAACACCATCAACCCTGCATACACATGCACATAAATACATACATACACACACATTGAGTACTCTTGAGATCAACCCAATATTGCACTACTACAGGAATCGACTCACAGGAGTTTACTGATCTACTACAACACAATTACATCAGAATGACATATCCATGAATTCAGTTTGGCATATTTAGGGTTTAGAGTCATCTGAGATTGTGTGTCTTGTGTACAGCATTAAGAAGTCAGATACCCAAGTGGGGAGAAACTCAGTTACAGAAGGAAGAAAACCAAATCAGAGAGAGAAAGGGTAAACAGCAGCAAACCTTGTTACTGTGTGCTGAGTGCCCTGTCGCTCTTGCACTGCAAGCTGCTCCGCAACCTGGGCCAGAGATTTCAAGTTACATCTCACCACTGTATCAGCAAACATTTGTGTCTCATCCCGTGTGTTACCTTCTGGGATATCCACAGCATACGACTCCATGACCAAGGTCACAAGTCTGCCACCTATCTCCAGCTCGTGCACCGATGTGAGGGACCAGTAGTTTTGCAGACGATGGCCTCCGCCGAGCACTCTGAAGCTGAAGATGTGTTGCTCGTCGTCCAATATCTCAAGCCGCTCGACGCTGGAAGTGGCCGGAATACCTGACACCAGTTCCATCGTTCGAATGCTCCCAACTCCGCCTTCTCCCGTTGTGATTGTACAAGCCTGGATGAAGCGCTTGTAAGCTTGCGGCTTATCAAACCTCCTGACTATCGACCATACGAGTTGAAGCGGCGCGTTGATCTGTTGCAAAAGGATGGAGCCGCACTGATGCGCATCAAGTTCATGCGAGTGATAAGGGCATATTAAGTCCTTGCGTTCCTCTAACAACCTCTCCAAATCCTGAGTTCCTTTCACATGCCTCATTCTGTTCCGACAAATCCCCTCTTGCCTGACCAAAAAACTCCGTTTCTCCAAGCCTATTTCCCGATCTACGCTTCACTACCAAGAGCCATCCATCTCGCTAAACAGCGAAACTTCTTCAACCAAAGCCGCTCCCCCAAGAGCAAGCAAGCAGATCAATCACTCCAGCCCCGATCCTTATAGTAAGTCACATATCTCTACCAAACCCCCTTCCTTCCAACAGATCCGAAATCCCAAGACCGGTCAGAGGGCATAGTCCATTGCCGCTTGCAGCTTCCTGTCTTGCAAAAACCCGAAACCCTCTCCAACTAAGCTTGAACTCCAAGAAAAGGTAGAAGAAAAGGACGAGAGAGAGAGAGAGAGAGAGAGAGAGAGAGAGAATGCCCCTGAACCGAATCCGGTTATCAAAGACTTGGTCAGCAGCAATAATTTCAGAGCATTGCAACCACAACTTTTAGGAAAAGGAAAAGCTCACCTTGCTAAGGTCGTCCGGTACATTTCCTGCCACAAACTGATTAGGGTGAAAAGCTTCTGGAACTGACAGAAGAGCCGCGATCGTGCAAGCGTCTTGTTGCGAAATCCCTTCCCCCCTTTCCCACCCGTCTTCGTTACTTCCTCACCCTCCGTTCCCCACTCTCTCTCTCTCTCTCTCTCTCTCTCTCTCGCGCGCGCGGGGGCAGTTTCTCTGTTTCTCTGCACTGAGAGCGCTTTGTGCGGTCTCTGCGGGGTGGACAAAAGACAGCTGTGTATGGACACACGAGCCCAAACTCTCCCTGCTTTTTGAGCTCCAACGAACCGAAACCCGACACGTAGCTCTCTGAACCCATGACCTGATTTTTGATTGGTCCTCGTGTCTCCGGCAGGGTGGAGGCCGTGACCGTAACCCCCCCTGCAGTTCAGCCCTAAATGATGAGCTGGCAGATGGCGGTAAGTACGCTCCGAAAGTACCCTAGCTTTGTTCTTATCAAATTTACTGCGCGAGGGGCCAAGCCACCCCTCCCACAGGGACAGTGGGAAAAGGGAAACTGTTTTTTTCTTAATAAAATTCAGTTTTTTTTTAATTTATAGAAATTTAAAATTATATTTTTGTGTATGCTTCCGACCTAGGTTTACCATGGTTTAGTCATCTGATAAATTTTAAGAAAAAAGGGACGGACCATGTATTCATTGTCCTTTCTTAACCTGGGGTCCTCTTTGAGCCTTGAAGAGCTTGCTGTCCGGTGTCCGCTCACATGCCTTGACAGACCTCATTTCAGGCATCAATGAGAGACCTCATTTGAGGCATTAATGAGACCTCAGTTGAGGCATCCACTCCATAGCAACTTTTGTGCTACTATACCCCCTTCCATCTAGGAACTCAGCGAGCCTGGTCAGACTAGCCATCATTCCCTTGTGTGATAAAGGGTTCAACCAAGGCCTATTCCAAAGTGTAACTTGATATTCCCACTATCAATTCACCAAGCATGTGTGCCTTTCATTGTCAATGCTTTCTAACACTAAAAGTGAAAGCATCATGTGTTCACCATTCCCACCTAAGGAAACGGTTGAAATCGTTTTAAAAATAGGATGGTGCAACCAATTATGCTTTGGTATAGGAGAAGGTTTTGCCAATAGGCTGAGGGATGGAGCCTGAACATTCAAAAGATACTAGGGGTGAAACCTTCACCTACATAAAGAAATGTTTTTGTGTGTGTTTGTGTTTTCTATGCAGCATCTTTTTCGCTTTCTTTTCACTTTTTATATATATTTTAATTGAACGTCGCAAAGGTGGAGCTCACAAGGATGATGACACTCGAACAAAAGTTTTTTTTTATTATAAGTTAGCTCAAACTACATGTCAAAATCTATCCATGTTGAAAGCCAACCACTTGTAGTAGGTCATTTGTATTTTGCCATGTCAAAAATCGACCACCTATAATAAATTGGCCGTGGTGATGGGAGGTGTGTCCTGAAGGGGTGGAAGTCGATAAGTAGCTAAACCTATTGCTACCGCACGACTTAAAATGGAGGATGTTTGTAGCCTTTGCAATGTGATTGATTTTTGTTACAAAAAATAAAACCAAAATAGAAAGATGAAGGCCCTTTAACCCTTTTCAAGCTCCAAATGGCCTTGGCACAATCGTTTAAAAACATATCAGCCTATTTGTGTAAACATCCAAATACTTCAATTACTAAAGCGAAGAATTGATCACTGGGGTGTCATTCGCAATAGCTCCTTTTTTTGGTTTGAACCACATTGGAAGCAACAAATCTTTGAATGGCACAAGATTGGGGAAATAAATCTACTCGCATTAGGTCAATAATGACAACATCAACTAGGGTGTGAATGCCATCTTTGGTGAATGCAATGTTGACCTATTAACGAAAGGGGTTGAACGTGTTTGAAAGAAACACATGTAATTATTCTTGCCCCACATGAAAGCCAACATTTCATGTAATGGCAACAAAGGTGTCATGAATTACACCATGGGTTCATGTGTGTTCGTTGCCAAGAGAATAATGTAAAAATTGGATATCCATAGGGTTGATTAGATGTGTGCACACACATTGAAACATACCTACAATTGGTGGCTGAAAAATTATGGAAAAGACTGGGGAAACTAATCAAAAGGCTGGGAAAAGTGGTCAAGTTATACACCACATTGGCCTTTAGGCCAAAACATGATAAAATTTGAGCACATTTTTTAGATATTTCATCAAAAAGCATGTTAGAAAAAGTATGATGATGCAGATGTTCCATGATGGAATCTTAAAATCAAACCATTTATTGTCCAATGAGTTGTTTAATCTAAGGAAGACACATGCAAGCCGGGGGCAATAAAAGATCACATGTCATTTTGAGGTTTTGCTAACAAAGGAAAGTGTTGTTGTCGATTCGTGTTAAGGCTTCAAGAAGGAATGGATGTTGATCAACCATAAAACCTAATAGCTATGATTGAAACTACAAAAGCCCAACTCTTTAAGTAGGTTGTTAAGGCAATGGTGGCTATTAGTATGAGCCATTGAAAATTATTGGGAAAAAAAATTGTTTACGAATTAAAAGTCATTTTGGGCTATTAAACGATTCTAGGCCCAAGAGGTGCCTAAACATATGAAGGAAGGAGGAGTCAAAAGAAGTAAGGGACTTTATGAAGGTGGAGGAAAGAGATGTGCATCATAAGAAATATGATGGTTGTTGCATAAATAGTGATTTAGAATTCCAAAAGTTACCTAAACATCACGTATTCTAGGGAGAAGTTTCACATATTAAACATCCTTTAGTAGGGCATCTTTGATGAAGGATGATGTGAATCATGAGGTGCCCGATGGAACGCCCAAAATTTTAATTCCTTCTGATGGGGTGGTAAATTAAGATGGGGTGTTGAAGTCAAAAGGTAGGCCAAAAGGTGACCATGTTGCACATTTATGAGGTTGATTAGAAAGACCTATCGCATGGAGTTCAATTTGGAAATGTTCATATGCAAATGATACAATAGAAAAGGAACCTATGATGTGAGTGTCATCTGCAATGGATGGAAATAGATAAGAAGGGAAATGATTAAATACAGAATGTAAAGCCCTAAAGTGGGCTAAAACGAACAATGCCCATCCCAAAGAATCACCTTGATGGGTTCCCATGGCAAAGGGGATGATTATGATGTCGCCTTGACAATTATGGTAATTTTAAAATAAAAGAAACTCAAATGCATGAATAAAAAGGATGAATTGCATGATGTTTCCACCTATTGCATAAAATTCTTAAAATATGACCCTTCTTGACACCAAATTGAAGGCATTTGCCACCTCCAGCTAGATAACAACCTAGTCGAGGTGAAGGTCCAAGGTGCACCTGATGTCGTGAATTCCCACTTCACAACTACCTTTAATTGTAATTTTAAATTGGTGCGAGGAAAAATGTGTTGCAAAAATGTTGTGGAATTGAAAGCATAATGCGCAACTTGTGAATCAATACAATGTTTCCCTTGTTATAATAAAACAAATTCCACCTGAAGGCTTGGTCATAAAAAGATAGGTTGCTCCAAAAACACATGCAATTTGAGGTGGAATGAAACCCTAAATGATATGAAAACAAAGTTGAAACAATTGAAGGAATCCACTCGTTGAATCTTTTCAATGAAAGCAATTTCGAAGGTGTTCAAAAACCATCCCAAAGAAACCATTTGTCGATAAATAAGGCACGTGTTGAAATGTCAACTTAAAGGAATAAAAAAAAAACTTGAGGTTTTGGTTTAGTTCATAATCTTTTTTTTAATGTAAGAAGTAACCATTTGATTTAGGGTGTAATGCAGTGAAAATTGAGGTGGTGTCAAAGGACGTGAATGCATGGGAAAATGATGTTAAGGTGCAAGTTGTTTTTTTAAAAAATTTACACATCCAAAAACAAAATTGTGGAGAAAGCATGCATGGGTTGGAAGATCATGTTAGGGTAGAGGCCTTAAGTTCAAACTTGCCACCAAAGTTCAGGCCCACAAAAAAAATTCTTCCTACAAGTTTTCCTAGTCACTTGTTAAAAAACATTTGAGTCAAATATGCGTTTCCTTATGCCCTATTGCCCCACCACAATGGGACAAAATAAGACACCATTAGGGTAATAAGAAAAATAAATGTCAAGCTACCACATCATAAGGGTCATGTGTTAGCTTATCCAATGGAAAATGAAATGTCATTTGTACATTACATCAGAGAACAGGAAGGATTGTAGTTGTACAATTGAGGACGATAAAAGCCTAAATGAAAGGACCTGAAGACATCCAAAGATGAAACCCTGAGTCCAAGTTGATGTAATTGGGGTGGGAACAAGGAAGGATATTGAATCGAGATGGTCACAAGTGTTTGGATTACATGAATTGAATGATTGATAAAAACGATGATGATGAACAAACTCTAAATTAATAAATTGGCGCCCACATATGGGGTAAGAGACTTTAAGTGAAAGTTACAAATATGTTAAGGAAATATGTGTAGGTTAAGGGGTTTGATTATGGGCAACTGGAAGGGCCAATATAATGGAAGGGGGAAAAGGTTTTACATGTGCATGATCAAAGGAATTTGAGAAAGTGCAGGGCTAAAGCCCCATATTCACATGAAGGGTTGGGGACCAATAAAGGGAATTAATAAGTGTGTGTGGTTTATTAGAATCAGAAGGGGAACTGATGGGTGATGCATGGTTTACATGGGAGATCGGGTGGAAACTAGGTCAGTGGTGGCGCATGATAAAACAAATGGGCAATGGGAATTACGAAGTTCAATAAAACATGATGAATTAAAGGACATGGGACATTTGGTGCCCATGAAGAAAAAGGCCAACTAAGAGCACATGCCCCACATTCTAAAACATTGCCTATTGCTATAGGATAATCTTAAATCTACAAAGTGCCAACTACATAAAATAAAATGGATCGAAAGGAAAAAGATTAAAAAACCACCTAATGGTCCCTAATTAGGGAATAATGCCAAAATCAAACTTTAACTTTGTTATAAGCTTGAATGGCACAATCAACACTATATTAGGTTCAACTTGACCTAGACACCTTAATACCAAATATTACAAGCTTCGATTTTTTTTCCTAGTCTTATAAGACCTTAAACAAGTAACGTTGCACAAAAGTTTCTTAAAAAATGACTATAATCGACTAGTTATCCTCTTCACAAGGATCCCAATCCATGATAATTCAACTATGTATAACAAAGTTTCAAATGATGGTATGCTCATAAGATATACCATGTTAACAGTATTGGTTAATTGGTTGGTTGGGTGACCCAACGAAATATGTATTTTATGTTACTTTGGTCTTTATTTGCCTTGTAAAAACCAACTAATACCAAGTGTTACTACTTTCTATTGCTTTCCCCTTTTGCGTAGGTCCCACAATCCACCTATGTCATGGACCGAATACGAAAGGAGAAAAAAAACGCTTGTTAAAAAAACCCCCTTAATTCAACCTTTTAGTGGATTGGTTACCCCAAACAAAGTGGCCTTTAAAGGGAAACACAATCCACTTTTGTGGCCTTATTACTTTTTCACCCACTTAGGGTTTTTACAATTTTTTTAAAGATTCATGTAATAAAATCACTCCCACTCTCTCCTCTATGACAAACATTACGATATGGGCCCACTTGTGGGCACTATAAACAAACATAAAAAAGGAGAAAAAGACTTGGTTTTTCTCATATGTGGTTGTGTTTTTTTATTTTTTTGTTCACTTCCACTACTACAATGTAACACTAGAACACCATCGTTGGATTGCTTGGTTTTAATTTATACTGTGTTTTCTTTTTGGAATCATATAGATCTCAAAAGAAAAAATGCCAAAAAAAAATTTTGTTGGTTGTCTAACAAACTCTTCAATTAGGAAGATTATTTTCAAATTCCAAGTCCACACACTTAAAAAGTTGTTCTACTTTCTCATCTTCCACGAGAATTTATACCATCCCTACTTGCTTGTCACGACAACTCATTGGCCTTTTGTACATAACTTTTAAGTTTGAAACAATCAAACTTTGGCTACCAAAATGTGAATGGTCCCATTATATGGACCTTTATGGAAAATAAGTTTAGTCCCAATTAAGTTTTTGTTTTGCCACAAAGCAAAATTCACGAGGATGAAATAACACAAAGAGCATTCAAACAAAAACTTTGTGGCTTACAAACACAATGGTGAGTTGAAGGAATGCCAACCTTCTTCTCCCCTCCTTTTCTCCTATGTTCATTTCTTTCTTTGCATTTTCATTTCACAAAATTCCTTTCCCTCTCCTTTTTTGTTCATGGTTATTTTCTTCCATTGTTGTGGGCTTCTTTTTTACATCTTGAACCTCCTATAACACCACGCCACAGTTTTTGCAACAACGACACATTTTCTTTCTACTTGCAACAATGCAACTTGTTTTGCTTCTCCATGTTTGTTGTAGTGATCTTCCTCTTGCATTTTTTTATGCTATTGTTCATCTTTTTCATTTTTTTTTTTTTTTCATTTCATTGATTTGTTTCTTCGTGTGTAGGAGTTGTTTCTCTCTTTCTCTATTTTGTAAAAGATCACATGATGATCTTGTTTTGCTTCATTTGTGTGGGCATTGAGCCAACTCTTCCAACTTTTCCTTTGTGTTAAGTTTCCATGTTTGGCTACCTAGCATTCTTCCTCTCCATTGCACTTTGGTGAAATTTTTTGAAAAAACTAATTTGAACTTCAAAGTTTTTGTATAAATATTCTTATTGATTTCCAGAATTTTTAAATTACAACTTGGAATATTATGTACATATTTTTTTTAATTACCATTTTAAATTTTTTTAAAGATTAAAAATATATATCTAAATAATGTAATTCAAACATTGTATATTCATGGTTTTATAATTATCATATTTAAATTTTTTTAAATGAAGTAATGGAAAGAATGAAAAAAAAACTTAATGTAAAAAAAAGGAGGAAAGAAAATTTGATAACAAAATAACAAAAGGAAGGAAATGAAAATTGTACCTTCTAAAATCCAAAAGGCATAGTTGATAGGTTGTGACAAGTTGTCTTGTACCTTCTAGATTTTGGAAGGTATAATGAAAAATGATGCCCATGGAAGTTCCTAAAATGACAAACAAAAGACCACAATGATTTTTTCTGGAATCATATTGTTTTGCAAAGTTGTAAATGATTATGGACTAAGTAACAAAGATTGAAGCTTTGTATGAGTTATAACTTATGACCCGATAGCCCATTAGAACTTCAAGATTCTCATTACGATCAGTTATGAATTCAATGCATCATTAAGCCATCATACACATGATTTTCATATTGGAAAATGGCTTGGTAGTATTAGATTTGGCATGCACACCTTTTAAGAATTGGAGGATGAAGAATTTGGTGACGTTAGCCCCCATCACAGAAAAGAAAATGAACTTTATCGTGAACTTAAATATACATGAATCATGAGGTGTAAAATGGAGAGTGTTTTTTCACTACTCTTTAAAAGTGGGAAGGATTTTACACCTACAAGTAAGCATAATTTCTCTCTTCTTCTTAAGGAGAAAGTGTAAGATCCCTACTTTTTTCTATAAAAGATATTCATATGCAAATAAAGCCACTAGCGTAATGACACTCCCAAAATAACAAATCTAGAAAGCAATAGACAAGTTGGGTGTTTCATTTTGTGAATGTCCCCCCACACTAAAAATAAAACATAAAACACATGTTATCATGAATTTCAACATATCTAAATCATGAGGCATAAGAGGAAGGTTTTTACACTACTCAAGAGTGGGAGGGATTTTACACCTATTTATGCATAATTTCCTTCCCACTTTTAAGGAATAGATATATGATTTTTTTCTTTTGAAGAAGAATATTTGTGGTTATAAGTTGTCCTCCAAATACATAAGGAGATTTTGATTTACATACATAAGGTGCCTTGCAAATTCAATAGGAAATTTCTCCCAGTGACTTACATTGAAAAAAAAAGTGGTTGAAATCAAGCAAGTTACAAGCAAAAAAAAGATGCCACCAATTTGAGTTGCCAAGGATTAAATTGAATCAATTAAGCACCCAAAACTATCAAACATCATTAGGATGTTGGGCATTAAATTGGTGCAATAAGTTGGTCCCTTACACTAAAGTACACAATCCCATTAGAGGTGTTTAATAGGAATTTTTTATTACACTTGGATTAAGGTGAACTCTTTTGACTATTTTAATACCTTTTCAGGTTTGGCAAAATATAAATTATCTTGAAATTGTCATTTTTTTCAGATATTACTTCTTTGAAATGCTAAAATTTAAGAAAATTCTTGCCTTTGTTACCAAAATGTTAGTAGTCAGGCTAGTTTTTTGTGCTACCTAAATTCTCCATCACACTACACAATATTTTTATTTTAACAATGATTAAGGGCTAAGGTTCTAAATGTGATAACTTACATGATGTGATTGTGGGTACAATTGAAGAAAGGGGTCTTTGAAGGGGATTCAAATATAAAGCTATGAACGTAAAGCTCAAAAAAATAAAATCCCAAAGGCAAAGCAAAAAACCTAAAGTTGAAAATGTGAATTTCTCAAATGGAGACAATTAATTCCATTACTAAGCAAAGGTGAAAAGAATTAATAATTTCGACTCCAAATTGACAACACTGAAAGAAACATTCAAGGATAAACAACATGGCAATGCATGCACAACAATAAATGAGACCAAGTTTGGCTTTAATGATAAAATATCAAGACAATGTGACCTTCCAAAATTTAAATTGGATTACCAAAGACTTGGTGCATTCACCATTGTGTAACCAAAAGAAAGGAGCTAGAAAAAACTTCTTGAGAAATATAATTACAACACTATAGTCCAACAATTGTATCTAAGCGATTTAATTAGCACAACGATGTGCATCAAAATAATCTCCAAACCGTAATAAGAAAACCTAATACTTAACCCAAGTGCATGCTCACTAATAACCAAACTCAAATTTCATGAATTCTTTTTCAAATGAATTAGGCTTTTAAAAATGTCATTACACCTTTTTTTATTAACCATGACTACCTATCACATACTTCCTACAAGGATAAACCCACAGTAATGTTTTTTAGAGGTATGGTTAGAGGTCAAATCTTTTTCAATGTGCATTTTATTTTTGGAACTATGTGTCTCACCCCTTACCATGCAATGTTTCAACTCAAACTCAAGCTTCAATGAAATTTCTAGTTGTTTTTTCACATTATTCCAAAACATGGCAAATATGATTACACCCATCACTGGGTTTGTAGTCATAAATACCATTCATGACTACATGATTATGTAGTGATCAATATGGACACTTCGTTTATCCAATAGTTGTATTTTTGTGTTGATCATAAATCCCATGGAATATATTATATATTTCAATTTAATCTAACCATTTGGTAGGTAGGTAGGAATGGGTAGGTGGGCATAGGTAGGTAGGTAGGCCTAAGTAGGTAAATAAGTAGGATCCCATTTATTTATTAGTGACAAGCATTTTTATTCGGTTCATCACAAGTAACATTTACATTTTGAGTACACTTAGTGCATGTATTGTGTGTAGATTAATATTTTTTCACCTAGTTTTATAGTTTTCAAAGTTGAACTTGTTGACAAAGGATATGGGATAAATTTAGAACATTATATCACATCATCCTTTGTTGCATACAAAAATACCCAACTTTGACCATTATTATCTTTTTCAAACTTTGTCCAAATGAAAATAAATAAATATATTTAATTCTATTTTCCAAGATCTACACATCTATCAAAAAACATTAACAAAAATATAAAGTAAATTGACTGAAAATGCATTTGAATTTTAACTATTTCATACATTTGAACAGTAACGATATCTTGAAGATTTCTTTTTCTTTTTTTCATAAAATGATTGTAAATAAACATATTTTAAATCAACATGGTTTTTTTGGTCTATATATATAATATTTCCCCACCTTTTAGAAATATAATGAATCAAGAAAAATGGTATAAATGTCATGTTATATTTATTTGCAATTATAAAAATTATTTAAAATAAAATATTTTATTTACGAAACATATAATATTATTCTCAATATTTTAAATTTTATAAAATCATTTAAATTATTTAAATGTCATAATTATTAATTTATACACATAAATTTTTTAATTTGATAATTTTTATCAAATTTTATTGTGAATAGTAAATTTTAATATATATATTTAAAAATCCAATTTGTATGACCAAATATTTTGATAAATTGCTAAAGATAAAATTTTATATTCTTTGCTACCCATCACATGGAAACATGAAGAACAATGCCATTTTGGGGCATGTGGATTTCTTTTGAAATTCATTGGATATCACTATTAAGAATATATTTCATTATTTAATGTCAAAAAATTCATTTAAGTAAACCTTTGAGCAAGAGTTTCAATGTAAATGTTTTAATTATATTCTAGGCATCAAATTTTTACTTAAGTTTATGGTTTCAAGAACTTTGGCAATTTCTTTTCCATCTTTTGGGAGTTTAAAAAAAAATAAAATTTCAGAAATTATTCAAAATTTCACATTAAATAATTAATGACTCCAAAGCAAAAGTTTCAAAAATTATAAGGTTTTAACTATTTATTTATGCACTAATTATGTGTTTGATCATCTACAAGCTTATAATATGCTTACTATATAGGTATGTATGTCTACCTTCTAGTTCTTTTCCCTTTTAATTCATAAGTTTTTAATGTTTCAAATTGTATATTATTAAATAATTATATGGTGTTCATGAAAAAAACATTTAGTCACATAGTCCTATCCATGAAGACTTTATTGAGGTACCAACATATTTTAACAGAGCAAAAAAGGTAACTAATATATATATATATATGATATTCTAAGTAACTTTTTTTTACTATTGATTTAGGGTTTCTCCTTTCTTTTTCTCCATCACTTTCTTCATTTCAACAAGTAAAATCACCATGCATTGTAAAAAAAATATGTAAAAAAAATCTGATCAAACGTAGTCTTTTTTGGCCCATTGGCTAACAAACTTTGTGCCCACCTTCAAAAAAAATTTGAGAAAAAATATGTGAAAAATTCAACCAATCATGACCTATTTGGCCCATGGGCTAATGAACTTCACATTCACCTTCATAAGAATTATTAATAAAAATTGAAAAAAAATTCATGACAAAAATTTTGTAAAAAAATCATGTCTCTTTGGGCTCATGGTCTAACAAATGTCCAACCTCCCTCTAAGAAGAGTAATATATATAAACTTGAGTTTGAATCATCAAATTTTGACCAATCATGGTTTTTTGAATTCATGGTTTAATGGGCTTGATGCCAAGTGGTGCCAAGCCCACTAGCATCAAGCCCATTAGACCATGAAAAATTATCCATAGTACATTTAATATTGATTTTTCATCCATTTGCATTTCCCTTGTTGCTTGGTCTGTCAACCTTGTGTAAAGTGAATTTGAAGTCTAAAATGGTTTTTTCTTCAATCATAGATTTTCTATTTTGATGGTCATGGGCCTTTAAGCTTTACATTTCCCTAGTCCCTTGGTTTGTCAACCTTCTCTAAAGGGAATTTGAACCTTAAAATGGCTTTCCCTTTAATCATAGATTTTTTTATTTTGATGGTCATGGACTTTCCAACTCATGTAAAAAGGGCCTAAGGAAGGCATTGTTGGATTCTCGTGGTAAAATAAAAGGCCTAAAAATATTTTCATTTTTTTTTCTTCCCATGAAAAATGACATCCTCCTATGAAGAAGGTGTCAATATAAAGGTCAAATGCCTATGAATAAAAAACTACTCCCCCATCAAACTTCATGAGACTTGTTGTTTTGTGCTTTACATGGTTCATGTTTTAAATCATGTGATTCATGTTTTGAAGTTCTATAGGAACCTAATGGGATTTGAACCCACCATTAAAGGGACTTATAGGATTAGTTATTACTAATAATCTACTTCCTACTAGTTCAAATGACTACATTCAATTTTTTAGTTAAATATGACTTTTCAAAATTTTAATCAAACCTTGCAATAAAAACCATGCAAAGCATCATATCCCTTTTTTTACACCCCTTGCAAAGTTGAATGGGGAGTGTTTCATTTTTTCCATGAAAACCTCTCTTATGGGAAAAGTACCTTGGAGGATTATTTGATTAAGTTTCTTTTATAAAAAAAGTTTGGATGAAAGAAAAAATGGTTGAACAATGGCAAGTTCAAGGTTGTAATCATATATGGTTGTAGAACATGGTTGTTAAAAGGGATGTCCCTCACCATTGGGACATCACTAAGGATTGTTAAGACATTCTTCTATAAAGGGTTTTTATTTTGTACTTATTTTAAAGCTCAAATTTACTTATTTTGTTTGGGCGAAGGTTGAGAAGTACCTCAACTTGATGTGCTTGGCATCCTTTTCAGCATGCTCAATGTCCTTTTGGGCATAACTAATGCCCTTCTTGATGCCCTTGATGTTCCCCCAAGCCCCATGTCATCCACTTTGCAATCCTCATTGTTCATTTGTCACCAAATTCCAATCTTTAATTTTTAAGATAAAAATTTATTTTGGTGGCATCCACCCTAACACCCCTACTATTTGTCCTAGCAATCCTTGTGTAATTCTTTAAAAAGATATTTTTTTTGGAATTGAAAAACTATGTGCATAAAAAATAAGGGCCCATATCTTGGCTAGTTGTTTAAAATATAGTTTAATTAGTTTTACAATATATTTTATTTAATTTAAATATTGAAAAATAATTAATATATAGTAGAAAATAATCCTAAATATTGGACTTTAAACAAAAATAACATTGAGGTTTTTTTTCCTCCACATTTTTGAAAAGGTCCACTTGGCACTAGCAAGGATTTGCACCTAGATGATACCTAGGTCTAGTTATGGCTAAAAATAATAATAAAAAAAAAATGGTGTTACAAATCCTCAAAACCATCATTTTGTCTTTTTTGTTATGTTGTTTTGAAAAACATTCACCAAGATGTAAAATTTTGCCACAAAAAATAAAATAAAATTGTGAACTTAAAATATTAATTGTTAAAAGGTTCAATTAGTTGGTTAATAATTGAACTATACCATAACACTTGGTTATATTACAATTGTTATGAAGGATGATTGTTCCATAATGAGTGCAAACAAGTCAAGTGGGGTCATTCCAAACCCTCATGCTTGACATTGACAAACCACAATGGAATGGAATAGAGTGATAAAACAATATTTTGTTCAAAGATGTAAATTGTATGTTGTAACATAAGGATGTGCACAATTTGTAATGTTTTGTTGAACAAATTCCTTGATCCAAACATCTACAATGGCAATGCATGGTAAGGTACTTTAAGTACTTAGCTTAAAGTGGCACTAAACTATCTATTTAACATGTTAATGCTATGCACATGTTCCAAATGCAATATACTCATGCAAAAACATAAAATATGCACATCTTTTGAAAGTATTATTGAAATATAAAATATTAGTTTCTACTTGATTTTAAGGGAGAACACTAGTATTGTGACAAGTTTGTTCGGATTATGAAATTTGTATTCTATGATTGAAGTCATTTTGTTTGTCCACCAACCATTGGTTCCAAATGTTAAACCATGAATTATTATTGGAAGCTTGATTAGTTTGAGAATATAAATTTTATCTTGAAAAGGGAATAAGTTCACAAGAAAATTATTAAGTTTTAAGAAGTGGTAAAAGGAGGATCCAGATATTAAAACAAATGCTAAGGCCATCTAATCAATGATTTTTTGGGCAAATTTTGACCATTTTACAAAAACAAATTGAAAAAAAATATATTTTACCCCAAACTTTGAGTTTTAAAAAATCACCAAATTTTTAATTAGGACTTCACCAAAAACCATTACAATTGCCTTCAATATAAAAAGGTGTTTAAGATTTTTTGATTTCAAATTTTGAATATTGCCAAATTTTGCTAAATATGCTTATGGATGATCACCAATTGAGCATGTCACAAAACAAACACTACATCCAATTAGCTTATGGAATTTTTTTCCACATTGTTCATATCTTCCACAATAGTTTTGATGAATTCAAAAATATTGGTAGCAACAATAATTGGTGGTAAAGGCTTTAAAGTGGAAGGAACCTACAAATGCAAAATACAAATCCATTGTGGACTATATAACACATGAAGTACTATGTCTTAGCCATTTGGAAGGAATATATGACTCAATGGTCTTCAAAGACAAGTACAATGTGATGATTGTTTATCGAGTGACAAAATGTTGAACTTAAGGCAAAAGGTCTTTCTTAAATAAAGGAACTTGAATAGGTATTATTAAAAGATATTTGCTAGTAACAAAAGATGACACGTATCAAAACATTTTCAATCTATGAATCAAAACACTTTTTTAATTGCAATAATTCTACCTTAGTCTTTCAAAGATCATTTTCATCAAATGGAATCTATGAAAACACTATCTAAGATGATATCGAGAAATGAAAGTACATGTCTCCATTAAATTGAATCATATACCTATATTGAAAGTTTTGAAAATGTTTCCCTTTGACTTCGAGAACTTTTCCTTTCATTTGAGTGACTATTTCATTCTCGTCATATTTCATGTTTGAATTTATATTCACTTCCTTGTTTTTTCCTCAACCTTGGTTGTAAGTTCAAAGCTTTCTAACAACAAGAATGGCTTATAGTTATTTTATGATGATTAAAATTAAATGTTTCTTGCAAAGAATCCTACCATTTCGCTTGCACAATAAACATATGAAAATATAACATCAATAATTGCATCAATCATATGGTTGTTGATGTGAATATAAAGATTGTTTTAGTGAAAATTCAATGCAATGTAGGAAGGAAGCATGGTTAAACAAATAACTCATCATGATCCTTGTTAGGTTGAATGTAAAGTACGCACAAAATGTATTCGAATATTGTCAAACATGTAATTAGTTTGGGTTGGAATATTGAAGTTAGTATTATTCTTGATTTAAGTAATGAATTTTAAGAAAAACATGTCTAATAGGTAATTAAGTAGGTCAATTGCAAATAGCTTGAAATCCTACTTTTTATAGTGTCCACTTATATAAAATATGTTAAAATAGTATTAAAACAATTGTTAAATGAAAATCTTTGAAGGATGGAGCCTTCAAATGTAACTAACTCTATAGAGGGCTTGAAGATCCATCTACTTTACTATGTTTTCTTCTATAAGAAAAGGGTGTGAATATTTTTTAAATCTCTCAAGATTTAGAAAAGCAAGTGTTATTCATGACATTAGACATGACATTAATAAGCTTTCAATAATCATTTGTTTTTGCCCCCTTTCCAGTGGTAAATTGCACGATTTATTCAAGCAGATGCTTGATCCCCAGAGCTCACAGCAGGTTATGGGGATTGGCATTTGGAAGCACTCTGTGTGCAGGAAGGAGGGTAGCTGCATGTTGTTGCCTTCCCATGAAGGCAGTTTCATTTGCATTTTGCCAGAGAGCCACTTCAACAGCCCCATGAAGCTCTCAAAGAACGTGAGAACAGTTAGTGTAGAGAATGACCTGATGATTTGACAGAATCTCTTATGAGACAACACAATGCTAATGTTTAGCAAAAAATTTACATGCCTGGTTGCTGACAAAGAAGTCTGTATCAGCATCTGAACCATCTCAGCACCATTTGAAGTATGGTGTTCCAAAACTCTTCACAACTGTGTGCTGTTGAAGTACAAAACACTCTTTTCAGGAGTTTTCAGGCACTACACAAGATGCTTTGGAACCCAACTACTGAGCTAGGGAGCCTTTTGCTCAGTCTTCATCTGGTTTGTGTCATCAAGCACAACAAGTCATGTGCAGTGAATTTGGAAATGTTCCCATTGTATTGCCACCAAATGATAGCAAGACAGATTTGGAATTTGAAATTGAAATCGTGATTTTATGAAAAAATCTCAGAACAAATTGATCACCTAGGGACACCGCTTCCCAACAGCACATAGTTGATGGGCACTGGAAAGAGATAACTGCAAAAGAAATCCCAGCTTGTGATCATGCACTTGCTTATCTTTCCCTGGCTAAACCAACATTGTGTAAACAAACTGACTGGACAATACAAAATTGTCCTTGACAGAGTTTGTGGCTCAACAGTCTACACTAGAGTGTAATCCTGATTGCTTGATTGCTCAGTGGTGAGGAAATTACAAACCCAACTCTAATACAGGAACTGCATGGAACAACACTTGCATCCTCAAAGTGAATCTTCAGATAAAGCTAATCCTAACTCGTGGTCATGAATCAATTATGAGCTCTTAACAAAACCCAGCTGATTCTCACTAGCATACCGCTCCATGAAGCGCATGAATCTATCCCACTCCCTTTCATTGCGCATCACATATCGGGCCTCTATCTTTGATGGTTTCCCATTGAGAAATTTGGCACTTACATCAACAGATGACAGTGCACCTTCGTCATCAATCATGTAGAGGCCAGTAATATCTCCAAGCTCTCGTGAGGAATCAAATACCGATGGTTGATCAAACACAAAATTTGCCACACCATTCGTCCCATCCTTGGAGCGAGTCAGCTTCACGTCAGGAACAACTTCTTCATTAATACCTCTAATGAACTGAATCACTGGTTTCACCATCATCACTATTGGTCTGTGGGAAGGCAGTGCTGGCACAGCCAGCTGAAGAGTTCCTGCTAGATTCCTTACATTTCCAAAGAACCTTGATTGCACACAGTTACTAGTTGCATTCTGGCAGAAGAGTGTCAACCCTGCATGCACACACTTAAAGATTGAGCACTATGATGTAGTTCAGGGATTGTATGGAGAAACTGACTCAGATCCAGACTCTGATTGTTGTACTACCTCGTTTGTAGAAGAGCCCCCAAGTTATGAACTCTTGTCAATCTCCACAATGCTTTCTGGAGCTAATGTGTTCTACTCATCTGAAGTCCAGGGCATTGTGACACAATGGTATGATAATGGCCGAAGGAACAGCAACATACAAACCTTGCAACCATTGTGATCACAAATTCTAAATTCCACATGGACTGGAGATGGCCATACTCATCAGGTCAGTAAAAGAGAAACCACTGCAAAACCAGCCAGCTATGTATTACGATATAGTTTTCTACATAATCTAAACAACTGTATTCAACAGACTAGGAACCCTAAAGGATTACCAAATTTATACTTATATGAAAAGGCCTGAAAATCCAAGGAAATGTCGCCAATGTGGATATCAGTTTGGACTATGACTTACTATGACTCTCATGATCAGTTGAGCCACTCAACTCAAAATCACTGCGACATCAACACTGGCTAGCATTAAGTGGATATTTTGACAGAAGATCTTGTTAACGTATGTGGCAGATGTTTGTTCAACCTGAAATAAGCTTCAGATACAGAGTAACAGAAGCTTTGATGCTCAGGTTTACACACACAATTCATGCATAACTGAGTCCAGTATGAGCAGACTATCTGCTAAACAAAATGTGCACCAAAATTCCAAGCTATTGAAAAACCATGCCATGTGTGTTCAGATCAATTTAAAAGCTGCACTGCTGTACCTAACTGCAATTCCTGTCGAATTAAATTTGAAATTTGTAGAAACAAGGGGAAAAAAAGAGATATGGTTGAAAATGGTGTTGTCATAAGAATCTCTTTTTTAAGTTCTCACTGCAACCCTAAGAAAAACGAAACACAAACTAGATGCTCCAAGTCTTGAGCATAAAATTTGCAGGTGTAAGGAAAGTGGTACTTTGTTTAAGAAATGTACACGAATTTCACACTGTTCAGCTCGTTTCAAAACTCAAGAAAAAACACAAACCCAACAATCACATGCTCCATCACCTTCAACACATACTGTATGTGCAAGGCGGGCAGGCATGCAGGCAGGCATAACTCATTGACAGGCATCAGTTGCACATCACTAGGACTTTGTTGAAAAGACCCAAGAGAAGGAAAAATAGAAAAATAAAATCGCACAACGAAGTAATCAAGGCTCCTTCAGAAAAAAGCAGCCGGATGCGAAAAAGACGACCAAATTGGACATCCGAAAATCGACTGCATTACTTGCCAACCCCACTTCTGCCTCAAAAATAAAGAAAGTAGAAAAGAAAAAAGAAATGAAAGCAAGCGATTGCAAAACCTAGGGCGGCAGCAAAGAACCTGAAGCACACGCGTGAATTCGACATTGCTGCTGCTGGAGGTGCGGCCTCTGACTGTAGACCGGGGCATTGAGCTTGGCAGAGACACAGAGCTGGTGAGCAGCAGCCATGGACGACGTCATTGCAAGTTCCCCGCAAGAAGCACAGCTTGGCGGAAGCTCGACTATAGGAGTGCAGCGCAAGAGATGGAGTACAACGGAGGAGGCAGCGAGCGAGCGAGCGAGCAGCAGCGTCGACGAAACTAAACTGCGCAGTGGTGTGTGCAGCAGCAGCAGCAGCAGCAGCGTCAGAGAAAACGGAACGTTGAGCGCTAGCCAAACCGCGACTGATGGAATGCGCAAGGTCTCGCGCACCATCGTGGGTTGGTGTGCGGTAAACCGTGCGTGAAAAGCTCCCAGGGAAAACGGGATAAAAGAGAGTAGAGAATACGAGAGGATGTAGGCTTCCCACTTGGCAGCTTTTGAGTGGAGGAGATGATACTAGTTCTTGCCCTTTCAGATAAACCTGGATCCATGAGTTGTTTGATGGGTATCTAAATTAGGGTTTTTTTTTCCCCCTCAATTTTGTGTTATGCAAATTTTTGTGATTTTTGGGGTCCAAAACTCTGCAAAATTAGTTGAATTTACACTAGAAAAAACCCCAAAAAAGAAAAATCCCAATTTTTAGGTCAAAAAATGGACAAAATCTGTTGAAAAAAAAAAACACTCTAATCTGAGTGACCACACAAAAGGGCCACAGATTTATTTATTTATTTATTTATTTATAGACACAGATTATCACTAGGATACAAGATGGAGATGATTTCTTCAGCATTAAGGGTCTGGGGGTGGCAGATTAGGGTTTCCTTTCAGCATCTTCCTTTTTTTTTTCTTGCCAAGTTGCAAAAATCCCCAACCCCAAACACTAAGTGTGACACTTTCTTAACTGGAACATACAAACTTAAACAAAAAACATATTTTGACCACAATTGTTATTTGAAACATTGTTGGTAATTTAAAGGCCAAATAAGTAAGTTTATGGGTCAATAAGTCTCTACAATGTACACATCCTACAATCAAATCACTCCTCCATGCATGAATATCAATCCAAGCATGATCAAAATGAGAGTTGTTCTTTGTAATACTAATATGGTTTGGTAATTTTAGATTGTGTTTTTGTATAAAATATATGAGGTCTTGGGATTGTAGATCATGGTTATGTAGACCTCACTTGAACTTTACATATGAATTGACTAGATTTCGAAACAAACAAAGTAAATGATTTCAAAAGGTCATTGGCAAATTGATATGAGTTTGAAACTTGACATTCAAAGAATTTTAATAATCAAGTAAGTCAAAACTTGAAAACTAAATATTTGAAAAACCAAACAAGTAAAGAAGTTTGAAAATTCAAAACTAGTGCATAAAGAAACTAGATAATGAGATAAGTAGAGAAGCTTGAAAGTTGAGAACCAATAATAGATAATCAAATAAGCTAAAACTTGAGAACTAGAAAATTTTCATAACCAAATAAGCTAAAAACTTGAGTGTTTGGTAACCATAGACGTTTGAAATTTGAGAACCATATCATTTACAAATCGTTGGTATTGTGATTTTGCAACCAACACTCCATAATTCAAAATAGGAAAATAAAGTTCATGAACGTGCAAGGAAAAACAATTTGTAACAAAATCAATAAGGGAAAAATTTAATCAAGCACACATTAACATTAATGTTACCTCAAACATCTTAGTGTTAGTTCCATGAATAGAATCTTACACATCTATGTGATGGAGTCCCAACATGTCTCACATTTACTTCACTTCTTGTTCCAAAGACAACATGATGAAATCATTCTTACTTGAGTTAACACCATGTACAAAGATCAATAGTTTTAAGCCAAGCATAAGGGACTACTAAATGCATGGATAAATTAAGCTAGTTAAATGAAACTTCTTACACAACAATTGCAAGCCACTAATAAATAAGTGCATCATTGCATTGCAAAATCAATGTTCAAGGATGCAACAAATCATTAAACCTTCATCAATCATAACACTAACATTGGAAATGTAGATTTGATAATCTTCACAAAAAGTTTTTAAACATCATATGTGCCCAACATTTGATGCAATGGTAGAACATTCTTGTTGTTTTCATATTTTAAAACCAAACCACTTACCATTCAATCAACTTCAAGGGTTTCAAATCACAACTTTTGAATCCCCTTTGTATCCTATTGCAAAGAAACATAATGAAAATACTTTTTAAAACTTTGTAAATATTATAATTTGGGTAGGTGAATAAAATGTTTAGTGTGGATTGGTGTGAACTCCAGATAAAATTAACACTAGTAGACATGTAGTATAAACAAAAAGCTTGCAAAAGGAGGTTTCACACTACCATGCCCAAGAAATTTCACAAAACCTTTCACTTCACAAAAATATCAACTATTGGTAAAAACATTTATGATATACCAAACCTATGTTGTACAATCTAACATACCTAGACAAGGGAAATCCAAAAAATCAAAAGAATACCAAAAAATCAAAAAATGAAAATTTGAACTTACACCTCTTACTAATACAAGCTTCCACATTAGGAAACTTTTGGCAAATTGAAATGCAACATCTAAAACTAATTACATGAGAAACAAAGAATTTGAATAGGGTGTCAAAAAATTTAATTGGTTTCATCTATCCAAATCCAATCCCCCACAACCCAAAAAAACCAAATCCAAAACACACACACAAAACCCTAAAAATATTAAACGAACCTTGCTCCAATGTTTTTTATGATGTTCCCAATGTTCTTCAAAGTAAAGGCCATTGTCCAACCTTGGAATCTAAAATTTTAATCTCTACCCCATAAAGGAAAGAGCCAACAAAATCAACAAATTACGTTAGTTACAACAATAGATTGAAAAAACAACTTTGATGCAAAAATTGGTGATGGTATTTTGATATAGTCATTAATTGATTATTAGATGCATTATTATCAGGAAAACAAATTTCAAATGTAAATTGGAATTTAGGTATGATAATAATGTAAACTAATGTTGGGCAAATACTACATTGGTGGACAAGAGTTGTCAATTCAAATTCTAGATGGTAAGAATTGTTAATTCAAATTCTAGATGGTAAAAATTGTTAATTCAAATTCCAAATAGTAAGAATTGAACTAGAATGAAGTCTCATTTTTAGACTAGGAACATGAAATTTGGAACTAGGTTCCCAGTTATATGTAGGTGTGGAATTGAAACTAAAACCAAAAATTTTGAAAAAAAAATGGTTTAAAAAATGATTAGATCAAAGTGTTAATTAGAATTTAATTGCCACTTTTGGTGCAAGTTAATAAAAATTGAATTGAGACTAGGTTTAATTTTTAAAACAAAAAAAAAAATTGGATTTTTTTTTGAAAGAATCAAACCCAAAACTAGATTATTTTTGTGTTCATTAAAACTTAATTGCAACTTTTGGTGCAAGTCGGTAAAAATTGAATTGAGACTAGGTCTAATTTAATTGGAACTTAAATCCTAGGGATTAGTGTTGATCCATTGGTTTCACTAGATGATATTCCTCATTGTAAAATTACATTCGATATGTTTCTTTCTCAAGAAGGTGAAATCTCTCATTTTTTTTGCATAAAAAATGGAATGGTTGCCAATTTGAATTCACATTGTGATGTGTACCTATTTATTGCAATTGAATACATTAATTATGATGAGACAATGGAATGACATGAAACATAACAAAGGCTATGATAACACCCATTTTCATAATCCCATAATAGGTGATTGTCCTTGTAATGTCATAATCAAGTGTTTCTATTAACTTGGGCTTATTGTATTGAAAGGTCAATGTTAGATTATGGAAAATACAATGCAACACTTATGAATTAATGGCATCATACAAGACATAAAGAGAAAGAAGAGGGGCAATGTTGGTGGGATGTGGGGAAAGGGGACAATATATTGCAATGTGACAAAACCTAACTTTAAAGCAACAAAAAGTGGTAAAAAAAAAAACAGAACATTATACACATGGAAAACATACAAGTTGAAGAATTTTACTTGTTGCATCAATGCAATTACTTGGTATTTTTGGTGCAAGGTTCTTCAATCCATTAATCTACAAAATTGATTTGGATCTTGAAATTTTTCAACATTCTATGGTTTTTTTACCAATAGAGTGGTTCATGGTTTTTCATAAAGATTCTTTTGTTGGGGATGGAATTAATCAACATTTTCCCAAAAAAATAATAATTTTATAACTTCAACCAAGTTCATGTTTTTTATTTTACTAAAGTACATCATTACTTAATTGAAGTTTTCATTGGACAACACACACATTCAAAATGCCACTTTAAAATTCATATTTAAAATCATGGCAATAGGAGTAGGGATCTTGATCATCATGCATCATAGGATTATGATGGCAAGTCATATAACATAATGTCATCATCATGCATTTGAAGTGATTATCCAAACCTTCAAATATTTGTAGTGAAATGCACTACAAATCATCCAATTTTGTATAGACTAATTAAACTTGTTATCCACTATTCATTCCAAATCACTATAAACTTTTATGTTAATTTAATTTAGTATAATGACTCATTCAAATATAAAATATTGAAAAAATATAAAACATGATTGGGAAATGTACAACAATATTTGGGTCATGGCTTGAACATCCAAAATTTTATATGGCATGGAAATCTTCCAAATGCAATGATGTACTTCATAATATTACACATTTTCAAATGGCAATTAAAAAAAAAACATTTCCACCAACCTTACCACCTAAACATAAGAATTGCACAATGTCTCTTGTGTATTGAGATTTTCAAATTTTCAAATCATATGACATGTGGCATTATTGTTCCCACTAAATATAAATAAATAAATAAATATGGTATTTGATGAAATAAATCATATTTTTTTGGGCATTTTAGAAGTCTAGGACCCATTTATAAACCATAAATGATTACAACTTTTAGAGGAATAATTTCAAACATAAAAATAAATAGGGTTCTAAAATAGATCATAATACATGCATTAGGAGGTTATTGTTCCCCATTCACACAAAAATCAAGGTATAAATTTCTATGTGAATGAAAAATGTAAAATTTCAAACACATTCCTAACATTCTAAAGGTTCATCAATATATGTAATTAGGCTAATAAAGTACTCAAAATATACATATCATATATACATATGAAAATATAATAGTTTTTTCATTAAAAAAATGGTTATAACATATATAATTTATACATGTTTAAAAGGTATTTTCTTTTGCAAGATGTGAATATAGTTTTTATACCATAATATTACCAAAATACCAATTATTTATTTTCATGTACATCAATATTTATGTGATGTATTTTTCGTACTAAAATATTGCAATTTTAAATTATTATTTTCACATATTAAACATTTCCTTATATGATATTTTATTCCAAAAACTACAAAGTAGTTTTCATGGTACAATATTTTATGGACATTCAAGTAAACTATGACCCATTTGGCTTTAAGAGTGAAATTGTATTTTGGAACATTTAGTCAACATCATCTTAGTCTTGAAAGTCTTGTATTCATCACGTCTATCTTACAAGTGAGCACCATTGAAAATGGAGACAATTTAGCCCCATATAGTGAAAATAAATCCGAATGATGATGATGATTTATTAAAGCCAATTTAAGTATGACAATTTTAGGTTCTATAAATAGTAAGTCATTATTTGAACAATTCCAAACTAGAATATGTTTAGTCCATTCCCAAGTAAAGAGGCATATAAAGGTGTCTTTTTTGGATTTGTATTTTTTCCCAACACTAGATATTTAGAACTACATTTTCAATATCATTTTTCTTCAATTGAATCTAAATCCAATTATTCAATTGAATTTAGTTGAATCGGAATTAAAATTCCATTCAATGTATTTGAATCAATTCACTTAAATTTGAATTCCATTGCATTAAATTGAATTTCAATTCAATTCAATTTGCATGCAATGCCATTCAATATTTTCATTCAAATGGAGCTTAATTCCCATGAAACTCATTTATTTCATCAATTGATTAGTTGATCATCATTGGTGGTGCATAGAAATGTGAAGCCCAAATAGTTATATGTACTTATTTTATTATATAAATTATGTAAATTAATACCTCACACTAAACACTACATAAATAAGCATTAATAAAATAATAAAATATAGTAAAAATCATTACTTGATACATTTAAAAATTGAAATTTATTTTTTTATAAAATTACAATATGGATATAAATGTTTTCTTTGCACTTAAATATAATTTATGAATTGCTTTTGAGATGTGGAGTTGTGCGAAGTAAGTGAATCAATTTTATAATCAATTTGATCAAGGATCATTGGCCACATGGGTAATTTTGTACCCAATACAAGGATTTTCCCTATATTATTACATAAAACTAGCTTAAGTTTAAAATTGATTAGATCTATAACAATCTAGGTGTCCAAAATAAACTTTACCAAAATTAATGAATATGGTCCATAGGATTGAACCATCATAGATCAATAATATATGATAGGTGGCTTGATCCAAATATTATATCATTATTCAAAATACACAATTTGAGTGGTTTTGAATTGAATATTTTGAGGAACTCCTAGTTGCACTAAAGTGACAACAATGTGAGAAAATTGATCCATGCCCAAACTTTGTAGTTTAGGTGTGATTGCAAGTCGCCATTCCTTCTTTGAATCAGGCAAGTCGGGACCAAAGTTTACACCAGAATTGCCAAGCTTCCCAAGAAATTGGCGACAACTAATGGAGGTATTTGTATTCGCAGTTGGAAAGTAAAGGAAGGCATTAAGGAAGAGAGAAGTTGCATTGCCAATGTGAAGACCCCCAATTACTAAGACCTCTTCACCATGAAGTTGTCTTTTAATTGGTCTACTCACACAAAATGTGAGTGTGGAGTTTGCAAATGTAATGAGGTTGTTGGTATTGAATGTAGGAGTATTGATGATCATTTTGTTGATTTCCAAAGTTGAAGTAGGAAAACATGAGATAGAAGTTGCATCAGAACCGTCATGCACCCACAAGTTGGCGACATCTTCATACTTGTATCTAGTTCCACAAAAAGAACAAACAATTTGTTTAGTTGCATTCTAACACAATTTAAATAAATATGGAGGCAAGTCAAAACATTCCAAATTGAAATTTGAAATAAATATGGAATTCTAATAGAAGAATTGTCATGGCATGTGCATCTTCATTACCTTAAAGTTTTATTACTTATATGATATTAAACTACTTGGGCTTTGCATTGTTGCACACTACCAATGACATTCAACCTTTGTTTTCTTATCATGTTCCCATTTGGTTTTCAATATCTCGTTATTATTTATATAAATTTCAAATTTAATTTAAATTGTATTAAACATTATACCATGGTGGGTAAGGTAAAAGAAGGAGATAGTTATTAACAAAAAAAATGAGATAGTTATTAATAAAAAAAATGAGGTAGTTAAGCTTGAAAATGAAATAAGACTTTTTTTCATATCCCTACTAGTGGGTAAGGGAAAGGAGTAAGGTAGTTATTTAAAAATGAGGTAGTTAAGTTGGGAAATGATGAAGTAGTTACGAGTTGTTTTTAGAATTGTCCTTGGAATTGTCCATGGATGACCATATGATAGATTTTAGTAGCCTACGAAAGATTATGCAAACTCACCCACATACTAACTCTTCCAAATTTCATCATTGGAATTAAGAAAAGATGAATTTTAGGCAAACTTAGTTATAAATATTATTAATCACTTAATATTATTATTATTTTTAATACTAAGCATTACATAAATATTAATAGACCAATAAAAACATCTTGTGAAAAGTGCACATTGATATGGTTGAGGTTCCAAGACCATGACTTGATATATTGACAAACGAACAAAAAAATTGTTTTACAAGATTTATGACATGGATCTTTGTGCACAAATATAACACATATTTGTGTCAAGGTCTAGAAGTGTAAGGTGTATAGGTAACGAATCATATAATAATTTTTTTTTTTTCATTTATATGTAAAGTTAACCCCTATAACACATAGCAATGTAAAGCATTGAGTCTAAAAAATACCTAGTTTATTTGGAAGGCATCTTATATTTCTGAATTGCCCTCGAGGAAAAGAAGAGGGATCTTACACCTACTCCTTAAGAGTTGGAGGAGGGTTTCAGCATGCGTAAAATCTCTCTCACTCTTAGGGAATAGGCATAAGAACCTCCCCTGCCTACATAGATGTTTAGGTTCATTATAATGTTCAACTTGTGCTTTATGATGGGTAAAGTGCACACCTTTTGAGGACATTCCCACAATGCAACATGGCCAAACTTTGCAACCACCTTGTCCTAGGCTCTTTCTTTTGGGAATGTACCCCCCCCTCCCCACCTCCCCCCAAGGGATTTTAAAAATTGGCACACAACAATCCATTGAGGTTCATGAATGAAGCAAACTTGTATGATCTTCACAAACTTGGTGCATTAAAATTTTAGTTTTAAGTATAGATCACAAGATATATAGAATTGGGAATATTAGATGATCAAGTGAAGTTTACCTCAAGGTGTTGATGTTCAAAGCTTGTGATATCTTGACCTTCACCAAATTTCCATTCTCATCATAAAACAAAAATTCGGTATTGAGATAATCAGGGTCTGTGATGTCTTGGTGTTTTCCTTTGGCGAATGCCTTCCAAACCTCCCACATACGATCAATGTTGCTATGATGTGCATGAAAGATAGGATCAAATGCAGAAAATTGGGAATTCCCCATATCTGATGTTGCGATTTTTGCTTTTGGATTTCCAGTCCAAGTATGCACAGGGACATGAGGACTAGCCTCCACTGTTCCTCCTCCAGGGCCAGCCCAACCACCCAATTTATAAGGTTCTCCAAAAAACAATCGACTAATTGGTGCACCTATCACCATTTGAGTGTACATGATTCGGTTGTTTGACTCACGCAATGATGCTTTTAGACTCGGAGTTTGATTTTCACATTCAAACAAATTTTGAAGATCAATGATGTTTGGGGGTTGAGCACATGCATTCCGATTTGCATCATACAATGATGAAGATTTGTTTTTGTACATTGCATTTGCAAAAACATCAGGAAGCACATTAGCAAGGGGTGGATTGGCTGACTGGTCATCCCAATTCCAGAATGGGATTGCAAATGTGTCATCACCCACAAGTTGTGCAAGGATGCGCTCGTGAAAGTAGAGGAAGAATCGGTGCCATGGAAAGAAAAACCAGCCATAGTGAATCTCAAGCCTACTTTTTGCCATTGGAAAGTAAAAAGCTGCATTGCAATATGCACAATGGAGGTTAGCTTGATTCTTCCATGATCGCCCATCTGAATCTGGTAGCGCCCTCAAAAGCTGGTATGCCTTTTGATACTTGGCAATGTAAGCATCATCCAAGAGGTGGGCGGGTCGCCTTGAACGCATTGGGAGTGTTGTGTCAAAAACATAAAAATTCTCAAACGTCTTATTATAGGGAGGTGGGCAACACCCTTGTGAGTTATTACAGTTCCTGAAATCAGGTACAGGAAAAGGTAGTCCTTGCACTACTAGTCTTCTGCATGAGCTAGAATTAGTATCAAACACCAAACTCACCATTAGCATTATGAGTACTATGCTCCTAATTCTAGAACATGACCCTGCAACATTGTAAAACATACATGTCCTCATTGTGCAAGCTGAACAAACTTTACTAACGTACTTACCCACACAGCAAGCCCAAAAACCATATGACCCAACAGTAATTATACAACTGACTAAGTCTCTAAGCTGTCAACTAATGTTTTTTTTCATGATCTCAAATGCATCCAAATCTAGAGAAGATAGTTCAATCTTGGGTGCTAAGTTATACTGAGATCTACAGTAACAGACTTGCTACACTTCATACATATATGATATATTATTGAAATGTGTATACAGTAAGTCTGGCCTATAACACCACTTGACTATTGAAGCTGTGCTGGTTCTTGCATGTACTGGAGCTGCAAATCTGCACTTGGAGATGCTACTGGACTGTTGTCTTGGACTCCTCCTTACAAGGCTAGCTTGGTACATATATCCTTGTGCATGGGAGATCCTTCTTCTAGATGCAAGCTTTTCTGTTTTCATTGCAGTTGGGTCAGCTCTCATACATTCTCTGCCATGTCAGTGAGGAAGTGGCTGTCAAAAGAAAAAGTTGGGGGTGGTTGTCCCCATGACTATCACACTGGAGCAACTCTAACCCCTAAACCTTCACAATGCAACACTTTTTGGTTCAGTTCATGCAACAAGGGTGGTCAAATTGTTGAATCCCGCAAGCGGGAAAATAATTTTCCCCAAGCTTAACCTTATATTCTATTCCTCAAAATCCTACTTTTTTTTAGCCTAAACAGGTGGGCCAAATGCAAAGGCTAAAACAGTGCTATGTAAGATGTAGTATGTACCCACAACTAATTAACAATAGAATCACAATATACTATGATACTAGTTGACATGCAACTTTAGGGAAAACACATGGTATTCTCTCACCCCCTTTGGCAGGTGAGCTTACCAATTTTGTGACATGCAAATGTATTCCATGCCTTTCTTTGATAGGCCATTTTATGTTGAGGTGTGACTATCACTTTTTTCTTTTTGTTGGGCAATGCATTTAAGTGAGGACTATGCATTCACTTGGGTTTTCTACACCTTGATGTGAAAAGTAGCTCACACAATTTCAGTCAATAGCCATCCCAATTTGATAGGTAGTCACTCAATTACCTCGACTTAAGTTACAAGAGGAAAACAATCAAAGAGGCACTTGGATGCTATCCTTAAAATCTTATGGGAGCCATGTTGATTTTCTTCACACCTTGATGTGGATAATTGGTTAATAATTATCCAACAAGCTTAAGTTCAAATGTGGTACCCATGTTGACTCAAACTTAGATTATGCTGAAGGCAATTTGATGTTGCTTGATTGAGAGCTCCAACATACCATAGTTACTTATTGCTCTCTATGGTATGCTTTTGATGGTGCCAACAATGGACTGCCTTGATACCACTAATTTAAGCAAGAAATAAAAATTCAAAAGAGGGGCTGGAGAAAAAACCATTGCATTGGTATATGTAAACCATGGGTGTGGTTCCATATTTATTCCTCCTCTCCACCCAAGAATCCCTAACCTAAAGGTACATATAGCCAATGCATTTGTGAAGGAAAAATGGAGATATACACCTTAGCATCACAGGCACATAACAACTTAGATGTTCCTGACAATGAATATCACTTACCAATAATGACTGGCTTTGCAATGGGTGTGCGCTGAATCTACCACTCAGCAATTTTACCTGCTATCTACAATAACTAATTTAGCTGCAACATGAGACACCACATATACCTTTCACCAAAAGCATGTGGAACATATTGGCCAAGCACAAAATAGCTGTGAAGTGTTTGATGTGGCATTGGACTTCAAGTTGTTTCATGACAACGTGTGCTCAATAAGAAAAAGCTTTTCTCAGACTTTTAGAAACTACTTTGATTTTATGGTAAAACTCTTTTAATTGTGCTTGAATTGACTGGTTTTCAATGAAGAATACTTGGTGCATTGGTTTACAACTAATTTCAGTGGAAGGACTGAGGTTGAAGTATAATGAAAATAAATTTCACCACCTATTCCTTTTCCTAATCGCCATTCTTCTTTGACTGTCAACCTGTGTAAAATGCCTTAGAACTTTCGGAATGGATGAAAATGGAAATAATTGAAGAAGTCTGAGAATGGATGGACCCAAGGAAGTGTGCAAAAAGTTCAGTTGGGAAAGTTGGGGTTTTGTTTTTCCCTCCCTAAATTAGCTTCATTTTCATCCATTGTCCAACTTTCCCGGATTTGATGAGTCATCCATTCTCTCACTTCTATGGGTTCACCGATTGTCGATTTCCCCAATTCCAACCACTGTTCCACTTCCTGAGGCAAGTTGGGCACTTCAGCACTTATGTTCAGCAATTGTCGACCTTTCTTGAGTCCATCCATTGTCCCATTTCCTCATGAGAGCTGGGCCAACTTTGCTACATTAATTCATTCCCCCTCGAATTGTCCAACTTTTTTGAGTTAATCCATTGTCCCATTTCCTTGAGAAAGTTAGGCCAACTTTGCAGCGTTCATTCATTATCCCACCAATTGTCCAACTTTCTTGAGTTCACCCATTGTCCCATTACATCAAGAAAGTTAGGCCAACTTTGCTACATTCATACACTCTCCCCCATCCTTAATGTTCACAATTGTCCAACTCCCTGGGGTTCATTCCATTTCTTTCTCAAGTTCATCCATTGTCTCATTTGGCCAAGTTCACCTATTGTCCAACTGCAAGAGGGAAGTGGGGGCCAAAGACATTGGGCTCAAACAATCTATCAATGTGTGGGGAGGCCCATAAAGAAGCTATGATGCCATTGGAATGGACTGTCAAAAGGCCATTAGGGTAGTTTCATAAATACAACACTCTAATGACTCTACATACTTTTGGTGATGAAACTTCCAAATCCTCCAAACCCTTGAGTGTTATGGCTGGCAAGGAAGGTCGCTACAAGTAATGAGAATGTGAATTACCAAGTCAGGCTAAAGCTATACATATCACGGTGAAGGTTCATGTCAAGACATAGTTTTACAGTGATATTTTACAAAGTTAATCTCCAGCAAGTTGAAAGGCTTGTCTTTGCTTCACCATACCTCTGGTCTGAAGTGCACTCTCCAGTGAAACAAGAAGCTGCTCCCTTGTCAATAGTTCTGCCAACTTCATCTGCCACTCAACAGCACACCCCTTCTTTATTATTAGGCTACACCTATATTGTTAAGACCTCTTTTGTTTGTCAAATTATGACTAAACCCTAAACCCTCACCTTTGAAAGATGGGCACCCATGACCACAAAATAATTATTTCCAGATGTAGTAATTGGAAAACTAAAACCAGCAACTGATATGTTGTAAGGATTTTCACTCTCACATGAACGGACCCTCTTTGAATTCTCTGCACTGTGGGTGCCAAAAAATTTGGGTACTGTCATCCAACATGTTATGTATGATGAAAATCAAGCACTTTCCCATTTCCCATCTGTTAAGTTGCTAGTCCTTTCAGTGTGTTTTTAAGCCAGATTCTTTAGCATCACATTTAAATTCAGTGCCAGAGACATTTGGGTCCTGCCAATTTTACCTTAACAATCACAATATGTAGCATTGTGTTGTCCACTGTAGACGTGTTCGAGTGTTTGATCTCCAAGCGTAGGTCTTGCAATGCCAAAATTACATCAGCAGTAGTATAAATATGCTTCAAACAGTTCAGCCGAATCATGGCCTCCTGTCCCATGATGTGCACATTCAGTGTGGGTTTCTCTTCTACCAGAAGTTCTCTCAACAATGGTGCTGCAGCACCCTTGGCACTCCTCTCAGAATTTGGGTGAAATTCCTCTTTTGTGGAGTTGGATGTGGTCGTTGTTGTGATGATAGGAACTGGTGTCCTATCATGTCCAGGCTTGTTTGATGAGTCACTTGCACAACGACTCTGGAGTTCCTCGATTTGTGATTCTGATTCCTGGAGCTTCTGTTGCAACTCTTGGATATATGTTATTGCATCACCTAATAATGACGCCTTGTCCATCTGTGGGAGCACAGCAGTGAAAATGAGAAGCTATTCAGATTTTCTGAAGGCTGCTGATGACCAGATGATCAGCAGCCTCAGGAAAATGACAACTTCTGCAGAAGCTCACAACAACCTACTACAGGTGAAATACACCTCTATGCTACTTTTGCTACCAAGATAAAGACAGGATGGTGAGGATAAGTTGCGGGTGGGCACCTTTGAAACATTGGGTACAACGGCCCGCAATGCATAAAAGCGCTGGTTGAGTTTTTCTCGCCGTTGGCGCTCTGCCTGCACATGGTTGAGAGGCTCCTCCCTATCATTTGCAGGTTTACGGCCACGTTTGCGAGGTGGCCTTGGACCAATGCTCAAGCTGCACTCAACACTGTCTTTGAAAGTAACCTCAGATTCAGACTCAATACAATCAAGTTCTGATTGATCAATACTGGAGCGCCCAAAAACATTATGGGTGGGAAGTCCTTTGATTTCTATAGGCTGTTGCTGTTGTGATTTCAAAACAGGACTAGGCTTCTCAGCCGAAATCTTCATGTCATAGCCCCTTGTGTGAATGGTAGGCACCTTCTCCTCTAGCACTGGCTGGATTGGTGTCATAGACTGTTTTGGCTCAAAATGTTTGGAAATCTCTGTCACCTCCTGAACATCCTTCTGCTGTGTGTAGCCATAACTTGTAAGGAGGTTGATTTGTGGCCTTTCTATCCTACTTGCTGGTGAGGGCCTTTCCAGTGGAACTAAAGATCTAGTAGCTATACCATGTGGCAACACTGAAGGCTTCACCTCTGAGACTGAACTTAGGATTGGGGTTGGAGGACTTGATGCAAGTAATGAGTGCCTGTCTTCATACAGAGGTGATCTATCTACAGTAAAAGGTGACAAGCCACGAAGGGCATGCTCCTTGTCAACAGTGTCAGCTGATACTACATCACTACTAAAGGGGAAATCTTCAGACCAAAAGGAGTCAAATGACTCCATGTTTGTACTTGCCATTGAGGAAACCATCTTGTCCATCTGGCAATATCCTCTAGAACCTGTTGCCACACCTGAAGCTGTACTGATTAAACTGGGGTTGCATGTAGAACCATTTGTAACTGTCATGTTTGCATTGCTTGAACTTGGCTGCAAGAAATCTGGATTCCAATTCACTTGCATGGATAGGGCTGCCACATCATTGAACCCCCATGCCGTCTCATCAAACAACGTCTTGATGTTATGCACAACATGCAGGTTCTCGGCAATCTGCACAATCCAATTAGATGATACAGGTAAGTGGAGAACTCACCCAAAAATGCAGAGCATCAGAAGAAGCAGGAAAAGTAGCTCAGGACAAAAGATCTGACACCCACCAGATCTGTTGAGCCAAGCTCAACTACGCCACTTCCTGTTGGTACGCACAAAATTGTCTGCAACAACAGCAAATCATTCTGATTGAACCAAATAGAAGGGCAGATAAACATTGATGAGATTACAAGCACACCAGGAATGTATAGAACACATGGACAGATCTAGTAGGAGGACCAACTCATGAAAGCTACCAAAGCATAAAACACAGAATAGAGGGAAACTTAAGACCAACATGGGAAAGTCTATCATGCAGCACACTGACAACACTCATCTCTAAGACAAGAAAACAAGATATGGGTCTTGCCAAGGATGAAGTTACCTGAATGCCAGCCATCTGTCCCCAAAGAGAGAACCATCAAAGAAGAAAGCACCAAACACAAAGTAAAGTTAGTCAAACTGAGATTGCTCCAACTGTTTCTCACTCACTCTACCTGCCCACCTTCATTTTCTCTCTGGATGACCATAGTGATGATTCCAATCAGACATAAACAATGTACCTATTTCTCTCTGAAAATCTTTAGGCCAAGAACAAAGAGTAATCTGAAGACGTGAAAGCAGCATCAATCACACTGCAGTTGACACCAACAGACGGGAAAGGACTCATTGTACCATTGCCAAGTGAGCCCGTGTACAGATTTGGTTGGAAGCCTTGTTTGCCTCAATCAGCCACACATGCTGTCCTGTTGATAGTGCCCGGCCTGGAATCCTACATTAGACAACATATTCAGAGATTACCATCAGCCTGCTGGTTCTGTGAACTCCACCATGTAACAACTTTGTGGTGATGAGATGACAATATTGATTGTCAATAATAATAAAGAGAGGTCAAAAGAAAAATCTGCCAATAAGAAAGTTTGCTCTTGTGCATTGGACAAAGAGGGTGGGTGCAGTGACAGCGAGAAGGATGAGCTTCAAGGGGACTGACAGCATACCCATGCCCCCATGCAAATGAATACGACATGGACACAAGGTAGAACCATTCAGTGTCTGTGACATAATCAAGCCCTGATGAGGCAGCAGCATCATCCTCTGAGCTACCTACAAGAGCTTGCAGCTCCCCCAGTATTTTCCGTCTGAGTTGCTGATCCTCTTCTCGGCACCCTCTCTGTGACTGCTCATTCTCCAGCAGATCCTCTTCTCGACCTTTAAAGTATCCGTCACCCCATACCAACCTGTTTCACACGCAATTACTCTCCAACAGATCAGCAATGTACATAATCTTCACTTATCGATGGTTGTCAATGTGTTTGACAAACATAAGTCTCTGAGTTTTCACCAATGCAATGAAGGGCTAAATGTTACTGAAGATCTGAGGTACCAGGTTCCATGAGATGGCAAACAACTGCAGAAGTACCCAGGGCATCACCAATCACATGGCATAACCTCCAGCAACTCAACCTTTACAAATGCTTCCCATTTCAAACACATATCAAACATACTAAAACTTGAAACTCTTTTGTTTTCTCGATGAACATATGGTCTCTCTGCACTAAGCTCTGCAGAAGCTTTTGGAATCGGACATGATTCTGTAGTTTCCATCATATTGGTACCTTGTGCAAGTACAAGATGCAGGACAAACAGGTATACCTTGCCAGCACACCAGTGCTGACATCCAGAAGACGGTGCAGGAAACATAGCTTCCACTCTGAGCTCCAGTTAGGGCTCAGAGCAAATGCTATGTGTGTGTTTTTCCATGAGGAACCATGTCAATCCTAGGTCAGACTACTCAAGAACTCAATTCTGCAAGGCCCTCCTTATCCTGCCACTATATACAATGCATTGCAGTCACAACTCGAATCTGTCCAACAGCATCAAGGGCTTGTGACTATCACCATCCACCCTTCATACAATGACTTCTTGTGATATTGTAGATTCTGTCTGCCTTCAGCAAAGAAGGTGGCTGTATTGAGAAACAAAGTAGAGAGAAATAGCAAGAGAAATAGTGAAGAAGGAGGAGGATGCCACCAAGCTGAACATCTGCAGTCAGTCAATTTGGAAACACTCAAGATTGGAGAATGTGCATAAGGAACAGTAGAGCAAAGTTTTGTTGCATTCTGGCAGCTTACACAAGAAGGCCTGTGACTATGGGTGTGGAAGCATGGTGCATAACAAACGGGAGGGTGAGTGTTTGGGAGAGTGAAAAAGGATGTGAAATGGAGGCAAGAGATGGCAAGGAAATGAAAACACACATGTCTCCACTGGGTGTTGAAGACAGCTGCCAGAAAATCACATATGTCCAATTCTCAGGTCTCTCATCAACCAAATGCTGTAACATCCGCTGCAATGCAGTCTCCCCATTTCCAGCCAGATCACCACCCAGAGCTTGAACAGAATTACTAGTGCCCGGCAATGGGCTGCTGCTGTAATCACCAGTCCCAATGAAAGCTTCCAGCATCATCATATCCTCATCCCCACATAAGCTGCGCATGTGCCCGTCCATCATCCTCTGTGTTTCCATTTTCTCCAAAAAAAACACTAGGTAGAGACTAAACCCTAAATGCCAGCAAACAAAGTCCTGCAAAAAGGAAGAAACAGAAGGCAGGCTCTCGTTTCAGGCAGCAGCAGCTCCTGGACTCTGACACTGAAGATCCATCTCCTTATCCATCATCGACCCTTGTCAAATCCAAGGTCCAAGAATGTCGCTCCTCCCATACCACCATCTCCATCACTGCCTCCCCAAAAACCCTAAAAATTCAATCCACTCCCGGCTTGGTACAGTTGAAGAAGAAGCAAACAAAATCTTACAAACCCATCAGGCGCAAATGAATTGATCTCCTTTCTCATACCCAAGAAAAAGAAAAAGAAAAGAAAAAAAAGAGAAAGAAGTCTAGAACTCTCTGAGCCTCACCTTTTCCATGACTGCCGCCACTATCACGTGACCCTAGCAGCAGAATTCCAACGATTCTGTGACTTCCTTCTTCACTCGATTCTCTTCTTGAGGGTCCACCACCACCCAGCAGCAGCGGCGGCACTAGAAGTACCTCCTGCTGCTCTTCCTCAGAAGACCTTACAGAAAGTCAAACCGGTATGCCCAAAACCCTTCGGTACAAAAGAACTGTTCTATAGATCCCATCCACCCAAAAGACCACCGAACCAGGTACTGCAAAAAAAAAAAAAAAAAACCCCCACCAACTCCCCACACAAAAACCAACCAACCCAAAGCCCCCCCACAACACCAACAGCAACACAACAAAACCCACATTTTCCTTCCCAAAAACCCACCA
>Ga0116231_10000071_pt1 | contig 110167 bp, 53 predicted proteins | sample S1TSphgellanicum_2_FD_89695 | JGI IMG/M metagenome (GOLD analysis project Ga0116231, IMG submission 89695) | Host-associated microbial communities from peat moss isolated from Minnesota, USA - S1T2_Fd - Sphagnum magellanicum MG | ecosystem: Host-associated > Plants > Peat moss > Unclassified...
CAAAACATGCAACAGGAAGGTGTGCACCCAGACCCTGTCACTTATGTGGGGGTGCTGAATGCATGTGCCAATGTAGTTGCACTTGAAGAGGGCAGGCGTGCTCATGAACAGATCATTCAAAGTATGTGTGAGTCAGATGTCTTTGTGAGGAGTAGCCTGGTTGACATGTATGCAAAATGTGGAAGCATGGAGGATGCTTGCAGAGTGTTCAACGCTATGCCTTCACATGATGTGGTCTCTTGGAATGCCCTACTTGGAGGATTTGCCATGCATGGGCAGGCTAAAGAAGCTCTGGTACATTTTGAACAGATGTGTGAAGAAGGTGTAGATCCAGATCATATCACTTTTGTTTGTCTTCTTTCAGCTTGTAGCCATGCAGGTTTTGTGGATGAAGGCCTGCGCTTTTTTGCTTTGATGACCACAGTTTACAGGATTCCTGCAAAGCTGGAGCACTATACCTGCTTGGTCGACCTTCTTGGTCGTGCTGGGCATCTGCAGGAGGCAGAGAATATGATCCAGGGTATGTCCTGTAAACCAAATGCAGCTATATGGAGAGCTTTACTCGGTGCTTGCAGAATTCATGGTAATGTGGAGATGGGAGAATGCGTTGCGAAACGAGTTTTTGAACTGGAACCTAAAAATGCTGCGGGCTATGTGCTGCTATCAAACCTGTATGCTGCCACTGGCAACTTAGAACTCAGTGAGAATGTTGAACGACAGAGAAAGGAAAGAGATGCGAAGAAACAGCCAGGTCGTACCTGGATTGAAGTAAATGATGTTGTGCATACATTTGTAGTAGATGATCAAATCCACCCTCAGATGATCAAAATCCGTGCAGAACTGAAGAGATTATCAGGTCTGATGCATGATGCGGGGTATGTGCCTGATACAAAATTTGTGCTGCATGATGTGGAGGAAGAAGAAAAGGTGTTTCATTTGTGTCACCATAGCGAAAAACTAGCTATTGCATTTGGGCTTATGAGCACTGATCCTGGTACTCCACTTCGCATTGTCAAGAATCTGCGGGTATGTGAAGACTGCCACACTTCTACAAAGTTCATTTCAAAAATAGTCAAGAGAAAAATCATAGTGAGGGATGCCAATCGATTTCATCACTTTGAGAATGGTGTTTGTTCTTGCAGGGACTATTGGTGATGCCAGTGGTCTATCACCCAATCACTAGATTAGGTTTTTCTGGTTTGTAGCATTCTAGTGGTATGACTGCACTGCAGTAGTTTTACACCTGTTCAGGGTGTGGCTGCTGAAAAGACTGTGTGTACATAGGAAAGATGGTAAGGTGAAGGATTTTCCTTTGATCTTTGTGTTAATAACTTCATGCTAAACATTATAATGGAGTTTTTAGCAGTTTGCAAGCATGTGGAAAGATTTGATGTGCTGTGAGAAGGGCATTATCAATGTTTAGCATGAAGTTATTAACTCCATTATTCTTAGCATAGTTGTGATTTAGTTGCTTGATGTCTGACTCCAGTTGTAGGGCAGGGTGTTATAACATTGCACATGATCAGACTTGAAATGTGTTGACCTACAAACAGGCACTAATGGTACACACATGAGTGGCACCCATGTTGTAAGATCTCTATATTTCTTAATATCAATTTCATTAGTTGGGAGATCATTGGTTGGGAGAACTTAAACTGTAATGCCTGTTTTTTCCAAGATTTTCCACTTAGTAGAGTTATCTGGAAAGTGGCCCTGTCTTCACCCTCTCTTTGAGCCTGCTTTCACCCCCTATCCCCTCCTCTTTCAGTGATATTTGCAAAGTAATGAAATTTTATTAAATTGTGAAGTTTGAGAGTAATTATAGTAGCTGTACAGGTAAGAGCAGTGAAAATATTCGCAGCTGCAGGGGAAGTACTCAGGAAAAAGGAAAACAGGATGAAACTCAGTTTACCACCAAAATTGATTAAAAAATATAATCCCAGTTTTTTTTTGTAAAATTTTCATTCCCAGTTATGCATTTGATGCCCTATTATGTTGAAACTAGCCGTTCTTGGCCCCTAATTGTGTGACATCATGGATAATATTTGAGTACCTTGTTTGCAAGTAAATTTTTCACCACCAAAGTCATTGTTTGCATAGTGCCCAAACCAAGCTGTTTGAGGAGACATCAAGAGGACATCCTCTGTAAACTGCAAATAAGCACAATGAGTGAGCAACTGGGTATTTATGTAGTATTCCCAGGTGACTTATCATATGGCACTTCAGATGAGACTCTTAAAACCCAACTCAGGTTCAACAAGACCTATCTACAGTGTAGTTAGAGCATTAGCAGTGAGGACCAGATGGTGCCCACTTTCACAACCTACCATGATCAATGATCAATGCTGCTTCTTATATATTTTTCCTTGTGTCTTTTAGCAATTTCATTGTTGAGTCTTGGCAAAAATGAAGCACCTTTGTGATATCTGGACAACACAGCAACCTACAAGCTCAACATCCCACCTCTGTTTCATAATTCAAGGTCTTCCGCATAAGCCGGCTCTCTTCAAACTAACATGTATTTGCTAAGCCATTCCCAGACCTCTCACATAAATTTAGAACTCTGGACCAATTTGTCGATAACATTTGTGTACCAAGGAACACAAAAAAACCAATCAAACAAGAGTGGCAGCTTCAATGGTAACAAATTTGAACTCACAGTACAGATTTTCACATATCCAGTTCGTGCAAGATGATTCTGCATCCACAAAATCACTTGTTAAAGTCATCGTCACCCTGGAATAACTACATTTAAATGACAAAAAGCCAATAGTGGGTATGTCAAAACGTACTTAAATGGCCATACTAAAGGATAGACAAAGCAGAATCCTAATTGTCAACTAACAATTCAATGAATGCTACAAGTTGCCAACTTTCCAATCTGAATGACCCATAATTGTTTGTGTTTCGAAGCAGAAGGTGGTTAATATGCTACTAAAAGAACGCAAAAATGAGTAAAATCTGGTCAAGGCATAAACTGACAAGAAAATCCAGAGCTCTTCTGTAGCAGTAATAAGGATTACAGACCTGAACAATTGTTGTGTACACAAATCGTCCAATCACTGCATTGATCAACCTGCAAAAGGACATAACTTGAAGTGAGTGTTAACAAGTTGTTTCACAAAGAGATCAAAGTGGTGGTGGTACACAAAAAAATAAAGACCTAAGTAACCCAAATAGTATACCTACCAAATAGTTCCTTGTACATTGAAAGGAGCAGTAAATCAATGTGTGTAAGTATCAACAGGAGAAATTTAGGAGGATGTCCATGCACAACATTTGCATATATACAATTCTTGAGAAATCCAGCGTGCAACCTTACAACACATAAAGGCACTGCAGCAATCCCTGCATGAGGCCCTCCCAGTGACATAAAGTTGTAAACATGTATGCCCAAGTAGTTAACACTCCTTCAGTTTCTTCGAATGCAACTAGTCACTCAAGGCCTGGACTATTAGAGTGCAGGGGAGACTGAGATAACATTGTTTGCAAGGAGCTACTTGTCATAAGCAAAGGTCTCAGGCCATGAGAAGTTATCGTTCATGACCTGAAAGCTTCAAACAAATAGCACGAGCTATGAAAATAGAACATATATTTGTGTAACTCCCTGATTGCTGAAAAATCTGAAGAGGAGACCTGTCTTAAGATCCGTGACTCACTTCTTGACAAATAACAGCAGCCTGCACCAACCAGCAGCCAAAAAAATTAGGTCAATGATGAAGATAGACATCTTAGTAGAATTCACCCAGTTTCCGAATTTTCGACAAGAACTATCCAATAGATTTATCTTGTAGGAATCTATTTAACCCACCCTCAATGTGCACCTGAGCATGCTAAAGAAAATACACATCGCAAGAGATTGATGCTGAATTTGACCCTTTGCATTCACATCTTTGTGCAACCATGATAACCTAATCAGACTTTGTCTTGGAGGCAAATACATGTAAACACAAGAACTCCCGGTAACAACATCAAGTCATGCTTTTGTACCTGCTTCTCAAGTTGTGTACAATATGAGTCCACACCAACCATTTCGTATGGACCTGCAGGCAAGAAGCAGTTCTAATAAGAACTTGCAGATATAAACACATGTTCATCCTGAATCACAGGTACTCGAATCCAACAAACAAGTTGGAAAGACTTTGCATGATTATGGGACATGTCATCCTATCATGTGAGGAATGGACAAAGCAAATTTAGATGATTTCAAATTGTTGAGCATTCAATTTGCTATGAGTAGGAATTTTTTTGCATTGAACTTTATGTAAATTGCAAAAATGGTTATGCGGAGCATTGGGAGGCCCTAGTTAAGTATTATTTTCAAGGAAAAACCTCATTTTACCCCATTCATGTGGGAGGATCTGTTGTAGATTTTATCATGGATTGTGAGAGTTTTATTCCCTTCAAATATTCAACTTAAACCTTTGTATCATGTTAGAAGGATCCTTGAGATTTTATCACTGCATTTTTCCTTTTCGACATTGTGGCACAAATTGACATAAACCTAGTACAAAGGATTCAAAGTCTAGTAACCCATTGATCCATATAGGAATGGATTATGTTTCAAATGCTTGTTCATTTCTTGCAAGTTTTTTTCAATGTTATACCTTGTTTTTATATTGGTTTAAATATGTGAAGACCAACTATGGGAAGGTGTTTGCAAATTAGAGTGTCCTTGTTCAATGTCACAATGTCATTTCTTTGGCACCCCTATGAATTGCAATGCGTCACTCATCAAATATGGTTTTAATTTTGTGCAGGAATCAATCATATATATTTTTATACAATTTAGTGAGATATAAAAGTGGAATCATTTGAAACAAAAGCTTTACATTGAATGGGGCACTTTTAATCAAAAACCAATTACAGGGTTGTAATCCTTATAAAGTTGGAAAAGGATTGGGTTTGTAATGAAATACCTTGCGTAGACTCTTTTAAATTTTCAGCCACCGGTCCACTGGAAACTGGCCTGCATGCACTTTTGAATGAAGCAATAAACCAGAGTTGTGTGAAAGTGGATGCATGTACACCAAAATTGTTGCCAGATACTGGGGTTTCAAGGAGACACGGGAAAACAAAAAACACTGCTGCTAGTTGGGTGTTTGCATTTACTGCCCACACACTTACTGCTACTGATTGGCTGGCCGCACTAATTGGCCCCCTTGTGGTCTTTTCATGATTCCTCAGTGTATAATGTTTACTATTTTGCAGTTTGTAGGTGGGAAGGGAAAATAATTTAACACAAAATTTGGATGTGAAAACATGGCGTGCAGGCCATTTTCCAGTAACCCGCTGGAGACACTTTTAGTTTGAAACTCAAAATGAAGTCCTCCAAACCATTTTAACATCATATGAAAGTTTTATGGACTTTTATGGACATTTAAAATTAACAAAAATGACAAAGTCCTTCATATCTTGATTTTGTGAAATTAAAAAATGATTGCAGGCTAGGATATACTACATGGTTAGATGTCCTTGATTTTTTAGAATCTTAATATTTTAAAAAATACATGAATTCAAATTTTTGGCTGGTAAAAAATACATTGTGAAAAATCTTAATTCTAGTGACAATGATAATTAGAACTAGTTTATGTAGACCAAGTTTTAAGGTTTTTTTTGTCATTAAAACAATTACACCATGGTCGTCAACCATAACAATTATAGACGGTTGTCTAGTCAACAATTATGCACCAAAATGATCAAAGTTTAACAATTATGTGTCAAAATGACGAAAGTTTGGGCAATTTTTTTTTAAATTTCTTCTAAGAAGCAACAACGATGGTGAACATTGTGCAACACGGTCGATTGTTGTGGCAACCCTTCTTCTTCTCTAGAGGATTACATCGACTATTCTGCACAAAACAACATAATGCACATTCATGTATCTCTTACAAAGTGGTAGCTTCTCTACATTTTCATAATAAAAATCTTCTTCTTCCTTCTTATTTTTCCTTCTAAGCCCTTGAATGATGTGTTGCATGAATTAGAAGAAGGTTCCAATAAAAGATTGACTGGTTGGATAACAAAGATGATGAAAGAGAAGATCTTCTAGGGTTTAGTTCGTCTATGATGATAATTCTAACTTTGTTTCTAGCAGATGTGATGATGATGGATAGATTATTGTTATACTTTGGGTACATGGTTTTTCATTATGGTTTTTAGGTGTTTGGGTTGAAATGAAAAAGAGAAAGAATGGCAAGGTATTCTTGTTGTTGTTCAATAATGAGCAAATTGTGATGCAGTTTGCAAGGTTGTTGAAAGCTTGAGCCTTGGAGTTGGGGCTTTTGGGGCACCATGCAACACTTTTTTTCCTTTTTATGGCAGTTGATCATGTTCAAAGGAAAAGGTTTGCCATAATGTGTTTTTGAATATGGGAGCAAACACATTAAAACCTAATCTTCACATTGTGGCAATGGTTCCAATCACCAACTTTGAGCAACATGCTCACAAATTCTTGGAGATTGACCTACATAAAGCTTCTTCTTTCCTCCCCTCTTCTTCCTCCTAATCACAATGTTGGGTTTTTTCTCTTGTTTTTCAAGAGCCTTTGATTTTGTTGAAGTCAGGCATGGGGTACTAGTGGATAAGAACAACTAGGATGCAGTAGCTGCTTTTCACCTCTCAATCTCATCTTTTGGGACTTGGTACAACAAATTAGTGCCTTTTGGAAGCCTTTTAAAAGCAACATTAGATACATTTGGGTACCAAATTTTGGTTACAAAAATGGTTCACAATCCTCTAGGTTTCCATTTTGTAGATTGTTGGTTCACATAATTTCTCATCTTAATTAGGTTGCACCCTTCTAGCAACACCCATCACAAGACTACTCACAAAAAAATAGAATGGGTCATCATGACCTTGATGTTGCTTGTTTACTTTGAGGGTTTAAGGCAACACCCATCACATGATTAATTGCAAAAAACAAAGTGGGGTCATCATGACCTTAATGCTACTTGTTTGCTATGAAATTTTAAGGCAACACCCATCACATGACTACTTGCAAAAAATAGAGTGGGTCATCATGACCTTGATGTTGCTTGTTTGCTATAAGGAATTATGACTATGCAGGGGCAACAAGTTTAGCACAAGTGGTGAAATTGTATGTAATGAATGTGTTTCATTGGATTTTTTTGTAGCTATGTAAAGCAAGTTGGTGTTGGCCAAAGAAGTGTTTTCATAATTATTTGCAACATGATAAAATTGTAATCAATGGGATGTTTGAAATGTTGTCCATTTTCTTGGTGTGCACTCGAATTGACTACACTTTCTTGAAGGAGTTTTTCATGGTTAAAGTGGGCCTCTGGAACCCTACTTTAAACATGCCAAAACGTGTTACATGGCATAAGATGTAAATATGACTTGGTGGGTTGTGTGCAAATTGCTTAAACGTGTCATAGGAACATCTCAAAGAATAATGAGAAGGAAGTTGTAACATTCTAAAAGTCCCAGACTTTGGAACATATCTAAATTTTCATGCCCAATTAGATCTATTTGGTTACAGTTCTAGTTTCATTATGTGAATGTCTATTGTACAAACTTGCTTTTGGTTACAACAAAGGGTAGAAAGAAAGAACAATAATCTTGACTTGCACAACAATTCATGTCCAGATGACATGTTGGTTGTTTTGTATTTTATGGTTGTGAACATACTTTGTGGATTTTTGCAAACATTTTCAGGTATTTCATATCAATGGATGGTGGATTTTAAGAAGTTTGGGGTTCAATGTTGTAGTGCCAAACAACAACTATAGTAGACTATTACAAGAGGTTGATGTAGTGGTGGTCATAGATGCTGCATTTTACAATGATCCAATTCTCCTTTCATCAAAACCAAATGCCAAGCAACCCTATGTTAGATATTGTATCTCAATTGTTCTCTTTTATTATAAAGTTCAAAACTCAATAATTACTATGCATGAAAACTTGATTTAAATTCCTAGACACAATTATGTAAAAACTAAATAGATTATGGGGAAGGCATTTTTTATGACTTTGAACAAGAGCCTATGGTAGTTGGCAATATTGCCTAGGTTTGTATTCTTAAGAATTTTCCACATTAATGTTTATTTTTCAATGAATTCTTGGGGATTGTAAAATTTTGAATAACACATATTCTATTTTTTCATTAACCATGTTTCAAGTTCTAAACAAGGTGGATATACTTGGGTCTTGGGTAGATTAATCGGGTTGTGTTGAAGACCCCCCCTAAAAATGGGCCCCACTTGCTTATTGTTGTCAAGGCACCTGTTTCATCTTAGATATATAAATCATTAGTGTAAATGTGTGTCCAAAAATTAGGGTGTCTTCAAATATGTGTAATAGATGATGGTAGTTCAAAGAAAATTCAATTTTTTGTCCAGATTGTTTCTTTTCAGTAGGATTTTACTTAAGCCATTGTGGTCATGTTTTAGAATGTTGAACATGGATATGGTCAAAGGGGACTAAAATATGTAGTACCTGCATACTTGTTTACATACATAAGTACACGTATTTCACTTAATCATAACCTTTTTTCAAACACAAAGGTGGCTTGTAAGCCATGAGGTCATGTTTTGATGGTCAAATTTAACTAGTTGGAATGCATGGACTAGTTGTAGATTCGACATCCAAGAGTTAGCAAGCTTATACAAATCTTTCACTTCCCATCCTTAAAAAAAAATTCATTGTCACTAATAGAGTGAAACAACACGGAGCCCAAGTATGGATTAAAAACTGGATTCAAAAATGAACCACTCTACCTTGCAAAATGCTTGAGAAGACAATAATGATAGTGAACATGGACCAAGTGTGCCAAATAGTATGCTTACATGTAAAGGCAAGCTAATAAATGTCCAAAATTTGACATGTTCAAAATTGTTTATTAAACACATAAGAAAGTGAACCCAAAGTTTGATGAATGATAACCATGTAAACTAATGTGGCATATGCCATTGGCCCAAATGTTACCACGTCTTTAACTGATTTTTCCTTCTATAACCTAGTTTTTTTGGATTTTCAATGGCAAAAATCACTTTAAAATAAATATCTCCCACGTTTTGAATGCAAATCTTACCAAATAAATTCCATTAATTCCTGTTCATCAAGATCTTTCCAACAACACCAAAGGCACACCCCAATTCCTTTAAAATTTTCAACTACGTTTTAATTTAATTTTCAATGAAGACATCATTCAATGTTTAAAAACTTTGCACCACAAGTCCAAAGGTCATGGAACCAAGCCCATGCACCCCTTCTCATCAAGAACTTTCCAAAGACACCAAGAACATGATCTGAAGCATCCTGGTTTAATGGATCTCATAACTACAAAACAAACTACCTTCTAACACACTCCCAAGTTCCTAATTAGACCCAAGTTGGGTCTAAGTTACTCAAATAGTGGAATTGTGAGGAACTCGGGGCATGCTCCTAGTTCTCAGCACTAGAAGGGGTAGAGGGGTGTGATGAAGTTCTGGGATGGGACTAGGAAGAGTGACAAGCTATTCACTTACTCGAACCTGTATCCGACCAACCAACAAGTTAGTCAGTTCACTTTTTGGAGCACCCTTGGTGCTAGGACAAGCCACAGGCAACCCTGGACTCACAAAATTCACCATGGCTTGAATTCGGGGGAAGCCACCACCTTCCCCCATATAATATATTATGTGCCTCTCCATAGCACCCACATCCGAATGGCTTTTTGTCCCTAGACTCCCAAGGAGGAGTCTTGAAATTGTCTCAGTTTGGACTCCTAGGACTTTGTGAGGTCATAACTCTTTGCTCAGACCTCCGATTGGGATGAGGTCTAAAGCAAACTTGTGGCTCTTCTTGAGATCTTTCCAACAATTTATCACACTCTAACTGCACGCACCATGGTCGGGTCAATTCCTGACTTTTAATGGTCAGGAGTTAAATTGCCAATTAGACTCCCGACCCTTCTTTTTGCCATAACTTGTGCTGCAGATGTCCAAATGGCCCATGCGAGGGCATTTTCGACATCTACACTTTGATAGCTTTCCAATGATATAAAAATTATTCAAATGCGAGGTGTTTTGACCCCTGCCATCGAACTTTGAAATTTTGGGAGTCTCGGAAGACTCCCAAGTCCCAATTTTGGGAGTGTGAATTTCATCCTCACACCTTTCTCAAAGTAGGGTTGTGACACCTTCCTTCATAAATAGAGGTATATTTGAATATACATATGTGAAATTTGTGTTTAAAGCTACTTCCATTTCAAAAGTAAAATAATTAACTTGCAAATTGCATGGTTTCAAAAGCCTATTGTATATATTTAATGCCTTTCAATTTCAAATTTTTGATTTTGAAACTATTTTCATCTACATGCACCTACTTTTATAAAAAATGACATTATAAAGATTAGATCTAAACCTATTTACATTTCATAATAATCCACTTTAATGTCTATTGAATTAAGGTTTTTTTTAATGTTATTATGTATGAGCAAAATAAATATTGATTTCAATTTTTTAGTTTAATGAAATTACATGTTTCACAATTTTGCGATACATTTTGTGCTACTTGTCATTCAACCCCAAAAAGATATAATCATCAATCAACCTAATTGTGTTTGGACCCACCTATGTGCCTACTTACATGTACCTATTCAGCCTACCGGCTATTCAATAAAAACAAGTAAGAATTACTTACCTACCCATGTAATTAATGTACATCCATACATATGTACCAATTTATAATACACACTAACCTATATGTACATACTTATGGATTGGATTTGGTGAGTTGAATTTGTTTTCTTAGTTATTTTGAATGAACTAACAATCAATACACAATAGGTAGTTATTCACAATAGTATTTTAACACATTATTTGTGCACTTTAAAATATATATAAAGGCATCAATCCTTTTTCCACTTTGCTTGTTACAAGGCAACACTGTTTTTTTTATCAATTTTGTGATGTTAAATTAAAGATCATTAACAACAAATTTCAACTACATTTGGTTACGAAGCAAATTTGATAGTAATTTTTTAAAACATTGTGGTTACTTGTTGGACCTTATGGTAGAAATTTGATGATTCAAAAATTTCTTTCTTCAAATTTGGTGAATTTACATCATTTTAAAAAAAACATTTGTTGATGTTGTTGGGGTTTTTTTCCCCCTACAAAACAAAGATGTTATAAGGTGCAATGTTTTTTCTTATTTATGTAACGTAATTGAAAATGATGATCATCCATACGACAATTTAGCCCAATTAGGCTATAGAAAATATGAAAGTAAAAAAGTTTTAATATCTTTCAAATTTCAGTTACATGTTTAAAACCCAATAAAAAATATATATTGATTTTTTCAAAATATGAATTTATTGCAAATTGGGCAATTAAAAAAACTTAGAAAACACATTTTTAAAACAATTTTGAAAAAAAGAAATCACCATTTGACAACTATATTTACCCAATAAAAATGTTGTTATATATGGACCTTGATTGATGTTTTTCAAAATATTTTTTTAAAAAAATGAGCAATGTTGGGTAGTTGTTAATTATTTTTCATAATTGTCTGTTTCAATTCAAACATTTTTCGAATTTAAAAATTGAAATGTTTTTCACAACTAAAAAAAAAATTCATATTATCTTTGGTTTTTGAATTTTTATTCATGCCTAATTAGTTCTTTCACAACCAGTTCTTAACTCATTAAGATTAGTTATTATATTAAACTAATTTGTTTAATTCATTTAATTTTTTTCAATTAAAATTTTTAAATATTTTTTCAAATTTTCATAAGCCAAAAATAAAATAGCAAGGTTCATTACAAAATGGCACCTCCCAAACCTTAAACCTTGCCTCCACTTTAAATCCTTAAACCCTAACTAACCTTGGACTCCCTATTATTAAACCCTTAAGAATTAGACCTATATAACCTACTCAAGTATCAAAAGTTTAAAATTTCAAAAAAGACCCAATTTTTAATGAATTGGTATTTCAAATTTGATATCCAAAATTTGAATATCAATTTGGGTAATGCCCTAGGTGATACCCAACTAATTCTTTTTCTGATAACTAGCTAAGAATTGGGTTAGTTTTGAATTAAGGTTTTGTAGTTGCCTAACATTGGTTTTGACTTATAATGACAATTCTCAAGAAAATCAAATAGCTAGTTAGAAAACCTACTTGGAACTACTGGTTCTTTTTTGATTCTTTTAAGAAAATCATCTACCAATGTTGTGTCATCATTTGAAATTAGAAAGAATTGTTGATTCCAATGTAACCAAATTGGGAAAATGTGTTAACTACCTTAACAATTGTGTTATGCAACATCTATAATAATCGACACAAATTGTTGAATCCTTTTTATTCATAAGATCCTTGGAAAGTGATTTCTAATGAACAACATCACAACAACAATGTAGCTATATTCTATTAACATACACAAATCATGATAGACGTTGATGACATTAACCTAGAAATTTGGATAGACTCTTTTTGTTCATCACTTTAATTTGTTCATAGGTATTATCTCATTGATCCAACAACAAAAATCCAAAGCCTTAAAATCTTATTCCCTATTCCCCTAATGATGATAGTCCCTTCTAACCTAGCACACACAATGTACCTTCTTCATAATCCACCCAAAATTCCAAATCCCAACCCAAAACATTTGAACACGAGACCTGTAAGATGGTGAACCTTAGATTGTGTCATACTTTTCAATTCTGTGGTTCTAGATCAAGGGAAATATAAAAACTTAACTCCAAGGTTCTATTTAGAACTTCCAAGCCATTGATCCCTACACAATGGAAAAGAAATGTTGAATATAGTGTCTTTTTGTGGAAACTAAATCACACACACAAAACTAACGAAATGTACTTAGCTTTTCTAAAGTTCTACCCAAAGCTTCTCTAGTTAAATCCTTATTGACATTCCTTATCGCAATCCTCCATTGCACCTCCTTCATACAACACTTCCACACAAATCTTATTGGCCAACACACAAAACTTAACAACAAACCAAGTATAGAAGATCTAGCAAAGTAATGGCTTCCCTCTTGCCAATTGCCATCATTGTCAATCTTCATGAACAAATAGCCAAAGGTGACGATCACATCCCATGCAATAAAATACAAAAAATAAAACCCTATAGATGTCATGCCTTTTACTTGACATGCCTTTAGGTCACACCAATTTTTTGGAATGCTTCCAAATTAAAGAACTATCGATTCTAGTTATTTGAAAAAAATGAATCACAAAACCATTGATTCCAATTCTTTTGGAAAATTTGAATTAAAGAATTGTTGTCGATTCTGGTTCTTTCAAAAAAAATTGAATAAGAATATTATTTGTCATTGATTCTAGTTCTTTGGAACAATTGAATTCGAAAATTGTCAATTACAATTATTTAGAAAAACTAAATTAGAGAACTGTCGATTCTAGTTTTTTGAAAAAAACTCAAAAATCAAAGAACTACATGTCCTAGTTATTTCAAACTCCTTAAAAAATCACTAATTCTCATGAAAAAACCAATAAGGAACTAATATTTGTATGGTGGGTATTTGAAAAAGAAAAATCATTTTTTTGGAGAACCATGGCTATGCCTAAGGTAAACTGGCCGGTGACCAAACACTTAAGCACTCAAGGTTAACCAAATCCAAGCGAATGGCTCCTTGGTTTTGGTGTCGTAACAAAACTTGAACCCCTCCTATTGGCACACCAAAAATCATCAAAAATGAAATAAAATTGAAAAAGTTATAGTTCCCCATAATAGAAGGGGTCAAAAGCTCAAAAAAACAAATCACTAAACATTACAAAGATCGATTTCTAAACACCCAAAACATTCCTTGTAAGTTGCTCTATTGTTAAACATTCCTTGTATGTTGTTCTGTTGCTATTAGAGTTTAAAGATGATTTGTAGAACTTCAGGTGGCATTCTTGTAGCATTTTAAATTGTTTAAAATAAACAAAAAATAAGAAAGTTATGAGGTTTGAAAGTGGGAAGGGTTCAAAGACAAGAAAAAGAAAAAAAAACACGTTTTGTATGTTGGAAAGCTTATTTTTCTTCTTGTTATTTTTTCATTACTCCCTTTCATTTGCACTTCAAAAATGATTTCTAGAGCTTGAGGTAACGCTCCCATAACATTTTAAATCACTCAAAATGAAGCACATATGATGAAGATATAAATAAACGTTCGGTCATCGGCAGGTGATTGGTGATGGGCCAGTTTACCCCATATCAGAGCCAGAGTTCTTTGCTGTTTTTCAGAACCACAGTTTGAATGAGTCCTAAGAACCTCAATAATAACCGCCGGGGGTCTTTCAGTGTTTCTAATAACCCCCCAAGACCACATGTTTAAAAATTCTTGGGGGATGGAGGAGGAGGGGGGAATGAAGAAGCCGTTTGGGCTCCAATGTTCTTTTCATCCCACTGAATCAAACCTCATCCATCCTTTGCAGTCTTTCTAGTTTTTGGGAGGCAGCCCACAAACAAATTAACCTAAATAAATAAATTAACGGTTCACTTCTTTTTTAGTCTTTGTTGTTTTACATCCAAGAGTATGTGGTTTTAAGTTCATAATCATATTAGACTTTGGATGTCAGCCCTAAACTAGTAGGCACGATGGTGAAGAAGAAGAAAGAAGAAGCGGCTTTTTCTTTCACTCTTTTCATCTAAGTTCCGTGGATTTTCAGCATCCAAGAATGTGTGTTTTCTCTTTCATAATCAGATGAGACTTTGGATGCAAAGCCGTAAATTAGTACGATGGTGAAGAAGAAGCAGATTTTTCTTGCACTCTTTTCATCCATTTTCTGTGGATTGTTTGTTTGCATCCAAGAATGTCTGTTTTCTCTTTCATAATCAGATGAGACTTTGATGGAACCCCAAGGCTTGTGGGAAGCAAAGAGGAGCTCGCGCGCGCGGGAGAGAGAGAGAGCGAGAGGAGACACAGAGAGCTCTAGATCGATCGAAAGGATCTGTTTCCGCGCCCTGTTGTTTGCGTAATCTGAAGCACCAATTGCATGTGAAGAGGAGATTTCGCAGAGTGTTTTTTTTCTCCTAATTTTACTATTTTTTCCCTTTTTTCCTTTTGAGAAGGGGTTGAAGAACCTTGAGTGGTGAAGAACAGAATCTGGAAGAACAGGGAGGTCAGGGACATTCTAGAACGAAAGAGGCGATGGATTGGAGTAATGTGACGGCGGAGGAGTTGATAGATGAGTTGAAGGAGGTGGAGTGGGCGACGCCTCCAAGGCCGTTGCCAGAATTCTTTCAGAAGTTCAGCACACCGAAGACGCAATCCAAATGGAACGCCCGCCTCAAATGCAATTTCTACTAGTGAGAGAAACTTTTTTTCTTCCTATTCTTCCCTGTTTCTTATGTAAATGTTACTCGCAGGACGGAAGTGACACTTATTCGGCAGATGGTTTGCCTCCTTCTCTTTCATAAGGTTTTCTCGACACAAACAAAGGTTTTTTCCCCGGGGAAGGGTAAGTCTCAACTACTTCTGTACACATTGAGTACATGATGATGCGTGAATACAGTACCGAAATGGTTTCAAGTGGTAGAATTCTTTCGTTTTCAGCTGTGGCAGACGAGCTCTCTTCAGGGGGAAAAAAAAACATACCTGGAGAACAGGTTCTGAAATTGTTGATCATGAATCATTCTGTTGAAGCTTGTGGTAGTGCTATCTGAAAACCCTAAAATTTCGATAACTGGCCATTTTGGCAGAGTGGAAATTGAATCAGGTATTTGTGATTGATGTGTTTCCAAATAGTTCAAAATTGATCAAGATTTATGTAGCAATTTCAGTGACACAAACAACTCAGATTCCACATGTTGTATGATGGTCTGGAAGATCATCTCACCTGTCATCGGGGTAGTTTGTGCTTGAAGGTGGAATTATCAAGATCGATAGAATATTTCACCTGTTTTTGAGCTCTGGCCACAGGGAAGAAAAAACATCTACACATCATTTGTGCATTCATGTTATCAGTCTTAATAACAATATTGTGAGCAGTGAACCCCTTATTAGATTTGTTGTGGCAGTTCTGGGGAGGATTAAAGGAGGTCTCACACTTTCTGTAGGACCATCTTGGAAACACACATGTGAAATAAAAATCTGTCTATGGTTTTTGTAAGGAGCTTTTTTCCTCTTCTACTCTTCATTCAGATCAGTTGTTGTGGGCATGCTTTCCAATTGATTCAAGTTGTTCTTTTCTGTTCTGAATTAGTGTGATGCCTTTATAATGTTTCCACCTGATATGTTGCTGCATTTATTGCTTGATGTGCAGCTATCGAACAAACTACTTCATCATCTTGACTCTAATGCTTGGTGAGTCAACTGCTTACTGGCTACCTTTGGAATTTAAATGTTCATGATGTCAATTGGGTTGTATATTTGTGTGTATTGGTTAAGGTTGAATGTAATATCTGGACATGCTTCCTGACTGGAAATATGTTCCCGAATGTTGTATCTGAACATATGCCACATTCTGTTCTACTTGGAGCTTAACATGCCACTGGAAAATGAGTCCAGAGATGTGCTTCTTTGAATACTTCTTGGAATGTTTAATGATGGAAGAAATTCTTTTCCACAGTGATTGCACTTGTCCGACGACCTTTGGCACTTATTTCAGTGATTTTTGCAGCCCTGAGCATTGGATGCCTGAATGACAGGTACTGTTGCTCTGTGCTTCACTGTGAAAGGAATGAAAGAAAGGAAATTTAGACTGTTTTAAATGGCCTGAATTACTCTACTCAATACCACCAGAACAGGCTTATTCATGCATGGGCTGAGATAATGGACACACTCAATTTGATGCAGCTCAAATTTCAGAAGAGAATATGGTTGCCTAAAGTTGTTGGAAAATGGAGCAATTTCCAGTTCCATAGATGGATGTAAAGGATTACTTCTCAAGTGTGGCACTCATGATTTTGGAGATCATGATTAGTAGTTAATTCTTCAACATCCTGCCACCTCAGTAGTCAGCAATGTTATCATCCTCAGCATCAGCCCAAGAGCCATGGAAACTTAAGGAACTCTCAAAAATCATGAGCTGTTCCATTCACACCCTTTCTTTTTTGTATGATCATTTGCTCAAATTGCTGATGAGCAATATTGATGATTGAGCAGTTTTGCAGTGTCAGTAAGTGAAACACTGAGAAGAGCAGTAAGAAGGATATCACCACCTGCTGCTGCCAAGTTGCAGCCACCTGTTAGGTAAGCCTGACAACCTTATGTGACCTTTCATTGCCATTGTATCTCTTGTTCCCATGCAAAAGCATGTTTTGGGTGACAGTCATCTGAGAACAAAGAGTGTAGTTAAGCACAGATGGATTTTATGTCTCTTACACCCAACCAAATGTATCTTGGATGAAGTGTACATGCTCACTGTGGCTATTTGCCCTCAGCAGATCATCTGACAAAACTGGCATCCACTTTTAGTATTAGGTTCACTCATACAAGAGGTCAGATTTTCTTGGCTGTAATATTCTCCACCCTCTTTCAGAAATTCACATCCAATTGGAAGATGAAGAGCCAAATGCATGACCTTAGGTACTTCCCCTTTGCAGGACAGCAGCACGAGGCCAGCAAGCTAAAGGAACAGTTTACATATGTGGCCAAGATCGCCGCTTCTTTGTTGTTGGCTTGATATCAGGTATGGAATTCAGCTACTGGTAGGATGATACCAACTGTTGGAAGGGAGGGAGAACAAGATCTAGAGAAGTGGAAATGAGATGACTACTTGTGACAGGTACCAGAGGTGAAAATATGACATTCTGGATGAGTGGTTGTCTCTCTTGGTGCAATTGTGATGTAGATTGTTAGCTATTAGCACTGTTTGATGTTTCTTTATGATATGATTCTTATTTATCTGTGATTTTGATTTTGGGATGTGCAGTAAGCGTGCTGCTATGGTTTCTAGCTTCAGCAATTAATATGATATTTTTATCACTTGCTCTTGGAATTTTGTGTACGTGACCAGTTCTGTGTTTCAATACATGCATTTGATTCTTACTGTGCAATCTTTTATCTTCTTGTATGTCATTGAAGACAACCAACCAGGTCAGCTTCCAGATTGAGCATGAACATATCTCAGGATTCGTTGTGCAGCTCCTGGATTGTTGTGAACCATCTTCGTGATTGTACTTAATTTGTAATTGATAACTCTTGTAGAAGAGTGGAGCAATCTCCACTGTGGTGTGTCCAAAAGATGTCCATTTGTTATTAATCCATTTGATTCAGCTTTCAGTGGATTTTCTTTGCTTGACTTGTTTGTGGTAAAGGACCTTTTGACAATAGGGAAGATCTAACTTGAGTCTTGGTTTGCAGTAGTTATATTGCATGCAAGTCTCCGCACACCAAACCTGAAGGCTCGCCTCAACTCTTTCCGTGAGGAGTTCCGCACTGTCTGGCGGGGGTACAGTGGTGCATAGTGGCTGCAGTTTGACATGCACGTAACACTTAGGAATAGCAGGACCTTCATCAAATTGAATAGGACAGGGCAGTATTTTTTGGACTGGAGAATGCATCAATGGTTCATTCTTGATGCAATCAAGTGTGAACTTCTACTCAGTCAATTACATTTCACTGTCAGATGTAAAGTTATTGACGGGTTGTGTTTCCTATCAAGAAGAATATTTACTCAATGAAAGAAGGGCCAGATCAAATGGTCTTCAACTAGTCTTAAATTTATGTCACCTAGCTCTGCTTTTGCATGCATGTTTTTTGGAGAATAATGATCTGCTCCATGGCCAAAACAATCCTACAGAGGATCAAAGTCTTTGCTTGAATGGGAGTGTCTGAGTCAGCCAACCCACAAGCCAGAGAGCTATTTTAGAGTTCATAGAACTAAGTGCCAGCTATAGTGGGGGTCATTGGGTGATCCAGCCATTCAGAGTGTGAACTTAGTCATCCATGGACTACCAAGTTCATTCCATGGAATGAATGTGTATTTGTAAATTTTTTTATGAGTTGCAAGCACGGAGGTTGTCATTGAAAACTCATCCACATCAAAGGCCAGTCTTGTCTTCCGACTAGCTCACTCCAAGCCTCCACAAATCCTTGCTTTTTAGATTCTACTACTTATTTCCTTTTCTATTTTCTATTTTTCTAGTTTTTATTTTGATGGGGTGTTCTATATAAGTACATTAGGCTTTTGAATTCAATCTTTTCCATATTTTTAGGCAAATTTTTTTATGTTGCATTGTTTGGTAGGCTATGTGATGTGTTTCAGTTTTAAGATGGGTTGGTTTTGGTTCTGGAAAAACGAGTAGCAAACATTGCTTTTCTTGGTAAACTTCATAGTAGCAACAGTCTTTTTCCATCTTTGTTGTGAGTTTCATTCCTTGGAAATTGATGAAATCCACTAGGTTGACCAAGCATCAACAATATCAATTTTTTTCCAAAACTTTGTCCATCATCTCATAGAAAAATTAGATGTTTTTGGGTGCTTATGTAATCTTTATATCATTGTAATAAGGTGTCACGTTCATCTCTAATAAGCCTTTTTAGTTTGACATGTCCTTAATTTTGTTATTCTGGAAGAATTTTAACTTTTTTTTGTTTTTGAGACAAGAAATGATTCCATAATTCCTTAAAAGACAATCTTTATAGCAGCAATTTAATTCAATTCCCCAAATATCAATATTTGCTTACTGATGATGCTTGCTCGTAGTCACAGATCTAGAAGCTGTACAAATGTTGGAAGACACTCTTGACCTTAAATTGTGTAAACAACTGACATCACACTTAAAAACTCCTATAGAAAGTCTACCAATTCTATAGTTTCAATTGCATGTAGAAATTTGCAAGGCCCTTTCACAAATTGAAAACTTATTCGTTATATCTCAAAATAGTCAATAATTGATCGAAGTTCATTTCAATGTTAATCCATTATATCTGAAACTTAATGTTTCCTATTAAGAAATTAAGAAATTTGGATTCTAGTGCTTGTTCAAAGTGCTTGGTCTAGTCACCTTCATACAAATAAAAAATTGTGTTAAAGAAAAAACCCTACTTCCAATTCATAGTGCAAGATGTGTCAATCGTTAACTTTTTGTCATTCTCCTTGGAATAAAGAAATCCGTTAGATTTAACCTACTTTAGTCCTTTGTGCACTCTTTCATTTGGTCCTAACTATTATGCACTTAGTTATTTTTGCATGCGGTTTATAGTGTCCCTCTAAGATTAAAACTATTGCCTTCCCAAGGAGATTTTAGCTACTCACCAACAGGTTTTTCAACTTCTGATATTGACAAATCCATCATTCAATTGCTTTGACACAAAGTATCAATTTCTCACACCCTAGGTTTGTGAAATTCCATTCTTGTTGAATCAGGATTTCCAACCCAAACAACTTTATGTACCTACATGGGTGTGCCAAAGTAAAAAATCACACTCTTTTCAAAAATTGAATAAATGAATGAAATTGCTTATGATCTCCCAAGGAGTTAAACCTTGATGCCTGACTACTGTAGTACCTAGGCCACTTCTACACACATTGTTTGTTGAATAATTAATTAATTTTGAGGATTCCATTTCAACAAATGATATATTCTCAAATGTTCTCTCGGAAAAAATTATTTCTAATTTTTTTGAGGGGAAATTTCAACATTTCTGAAAATAATGTAATTAGTGTCAAACTGGCCCAGGTACTATGGTATCTTCTAAAAAATCATCAACTGAGAATTTTTTTCAAGTTAAAACTTGAATTTTAAGGAGAGGGGGTTTTGCATGATCATGAGGTCATGTGAATCAGTCTTTTTTTCTTCAAGTCTAGCTAGTAGCGAATGTGGCTGCATAGCTCAAACCTTAATTGGCATAGTTGGCTGATTTTTTTCATGAGGTGGAACTTTGTAGGTGACTTTTTAAATTGAAGAGTGGGGATGTTAGGGCCAGTTATAAATTGAAAATGTCAACATAATGGCCCATAGCCTGAATTCACGTGATTACAAAATGGCAACATTGTGTTGGCAAGGGACTAAATTTGGCTACGGCTTTATTGTCAAGGGAGTACATTAAGCTACATAAAACACCAACAGGAGGGCTAAATTGTTGCATTTGTGGTCTCATTTTCCTCCCAATTACTGAACTCCAAGAAATGTGTTGATCTATGGTCTTCATGGTAAAACTCTAAGGGAGTGGCAAGCTTGATTCTACACTTCATGCCACCTAAGTGCTTGACACCCATAAAATTGTTATTATAAGAATTGTTATCTAGAGCTTGTAAGAGTAAATCCGTAGAAAAGATTATCACTTCATAACTTGCAACAAAGGCATGAAGCTACCTCATAATGAAAACACCTAAAATAGGCTCACACACACATATGAGACTACAATAAACAAGCAAGCTCTTCAAGCACATAGTTCACAAATCTTATGGATAGTAAATTGGCTAATGTAGAGCTATACATGTCAAAAGAGGAATTAAGCATTTGGCTTACCATATAGAAACCAAGGAAATGATCACTAAGAATATATAAGTAACTTAGTTGGACATGCTTGAGTGTCAAACTCAAAAGTTCATTATACAAGCATAAGGGACTTTTGTAAACCCATTGAAAAAATGGTTGCAAATGCACTAAACAATAGAAAGGTTCCAATGCAAACCTAAAATCCCTTACAATCATTGGAAGCACTTGATGCATATGGATATATCCCTGAATTTTGTTTTGATGTTGTCAATGTTGCCATCTAGCACATCCACTTCCTACACACAACCAATTGGCATTGTGCATGATTTTGTAAGAAGATGTACCACCTAAAATCTTTGAAGGAGATTTGAACCCCAACCCCTAAAAGGGTGTTGCCCATTGAAACTCAAGGCCTATTTGCACCCAAAATCCATTAAAAAATAAAGCACAAAACATTTGCAAAATAGAATCCAAGTGTTAGTTGAAAGATCTACAACAAACATATGTTTCAAGCATTGTGTAACATTGCAAAAAAAAACACCAATGAATATTTAACCTAATGCAAGAACTTAGAATTTAATGATGTTTTTATCATTGCAAACATATTAATTTATTGCATTCTTCATGCACATCTTGTGAAGATTCAATTACAAACATGGCATGTTCTTGTAATCATCTTAAAAACAAATACTTAATATGGACAAGAGTAAAACCCCAAAAGTTAACCTAAAAATATTGTTGCCTTTTTCTTATGTACTTCAATAGCAATCATTCAACCAAGCCAAAAACTTTATGGGTAAAATCACAATCAAAGGAGCAACCCAAGTGAATGGACACTCCTTAAAATTGCATTTTTGTATGTTTGAAAAATCATAAGGGAAACATAATAGTTTGGATTGTCATAAATTTTTTTGAAATATTTTCTATTATTTGCAAAGTTTACATGCTCAAAGATTGACACAAATAAATAAAAAATTACATGTTCAAAGCACTCAAACTTCAAGAGTGGACAGTCTTTGTTTGTGTCAAACATTTTTTTTTCAACCAAATGTGCACCATTCCTTTTGAAAATTGAAAAGGATTTTAACATTGATGATTAGAAGAGAAAAAGGATCTGAACTAATGAAAAATTGTTTTTATAACCCATTTGAGCACATTTGGTTCAAAAGTGCTTTTGACCGTAAAAATTATGGATTTTGAAAATGTGCCTTTAACAAAAGTTGTTCATATATATATTTGATAAAGGCCATGAATGCATAATATACATGATATAAAATCAATTTTTAGTCAAAATGTATTTATATCTAAAATGTAATGCTAAATGGGGTATCCGAAATACAAGATTATAAATTGTAAACCAACACATGAATGACATGTCTCATGTGAAATCCTTGGAAAATGATTTTTACCTTGGCGCCCCTAGCTCCTTTGACCATGATTTCACCCTTGTGCTCATCCATTAATCATTCATTCATCCTTCTCAAAAGCTCATGAGGGGTAGATGCAAGTTAAAACTTGGTTCACAACTCAGAAAAAAAAGTCCAAAAAAGTCCATATTTTGAATTTTTTAAAATTCCATTTATTGATGGCCAAATTTGATATTATTTTGATATTATTTTCTTTTTAAAATCTATGCCTTCTAGAGGCCCTTGTTTTATTTTTCTCCAAAAACACTCAACCTAAAAAACCTTTAAATTGAATTAGATGTGGACCTTTATGTTTTTCAAACATTTTCACATTAATTAAAAGTCCATAACTAATATTTTAAAAAATATTGTATTAATTTTGTTCAAACTTGTGTCTATTGAAAAAAAGTACCATATTCTAAATCCTTATACAAAATATTTAAAATATTTAGGTCATTTCAATGTCCATATATAAAACAATTTGCCAATTGGCAAATCGACAAGTTCAAGTTATAAAGTCCATAACTATTTTTACCTTAATGAGTTATGCAAAGTAATTCACATATTCATTTAGATAATTAAGTTAAAAAATTTAATCCAATTCCCTAAGATCAAATTAGTATATGTGTGCATACTTATGAAACTTATAATCACAACACCAAGTGTAGAATTTAGCCCAATTATGTCACAAAAGTGAATCACCATAACATGCATTTACCCTAAGTAATGCACCTTCTAAAAGGAAAATAACTCTTTGGAAACACACAAAAAAACAAACTAAACATGCAATGTGAGAGTGGAGAAAGCGCAAAAAGAAATTGATTCAAGTAAATCAAACAAGTTTAAATAGAGTAATTTATATATTTTAAAAATCCATCACAAGTCTTATACTTTCAAAAAAACCTTCAACTTCTAAGAGCTTGTGTTAATTATGCATTTGCAAAATAATGGACCTTGCCATCCCACTTGGTAATTGTTTGGTCATAAGGAAAACTTTGTCAAGTGAAAAAATGATGACTAAAGAACCTAATGCACAAGTCCAAGTGTGTGTTCATATAGTTATGCAACTTTTTTTCATGAAGTTGATAGCATCAAATGTTAATTCATCTTCAATAAAACCAAAACCTTGGACATTGACAATTTCGACCAATTACATGTATTTAGAAAGCTTGTGGTTGAGGATGGGAGATGAAGAAACCTTTTGCACCAAAATATCATAAGTGGATTTAGGTCATTCTCCTTTCACAAAACCACCTCAAAGTTATGGAGCATGGTTGCTTTGAAAAATTTGTATTGTTGCAATAGTGTATAACCTGTAGCATGCACAATCCACCCTGATTCACCACATTACAAGGAACATGGAAAGTGGTCTTCAACACACCCAAGTAAAAATAAAAGCTTTCTTTGCTCCTTTGGATTGATCGCCCAAAATTCTAGATAATTAACTCCCCAAAGTAATCATGACTTTAGATCTATGAAATGTTTTTCAAGCTTTGATATAAGGCCTTAGGTTGCCCCCTCGCATTCTTCTTTCACTTTGTTCACCACCATGTTGAATGCAACCTTGGTGACAATTTAAGAAATGTAACACCATCTGTGTAAAAAGTAATTAAACACTTATGTCCAAAAAATGAAAATGTGAGATACACCTTTTTTTCTCTGCCATTCAAATCAAAAATTTAATTCATAACAACTTTTGATAATTAATGAAAGTCCTAATGGCATTTGAAATTGTCAAATGTGGCATTTTCAAATTCTATAAAAATGTCACAATAAAGTTTTTAAAGCTCATGTTAGGCCAACTTCATAGAATCCAAGAAATCACATATGAAGACATTTCAATTGTTTGCAATCTTGATCAAGGTGTGAACACACTCTAACATTGGAAGGATACATGCTAGCCCCAAAATCAACTCCACATTGCATAAAGCAATTAAAGGTTATTCAAAGCAAAACACCTACCCCCTTAGACTTGTGCTTTTACACTATTTTTTTCAAAAATATTCTTGGAATGTTTTCAATACATAATTTTAAAATTTTAAAATTTCAAAAAATATGTACTATTATGTTAAAAACTTACCAAATTTATGTCATTTAAAAAAAATCAAATTGTATTTTGTGTGTTTTTATTATTTAATTACATGTTAAAAGCACTAATTACATAACATAAAAAATACTTTTGTATATTTTATATTCATTAGATTGATTTAAATTTTTTTAAATATGTATACCAATATATTGAAAATAACATTGTATAAAAACAAGTCCATTTGTAGTTCTTTTCTTTTTTTACATTTTGAAATACACAAAATTAAGTAATGGTTACGATTATTATTAATGGTACATGTTAATGCTATTGCACCCCTTTTAATCACTGCATAATAACAAGGTTATTTTTATGGACAAAATAATGAATGCCAATAACAAAAGGTGCAACTTTCTTTTTGAATTGCAAAGTAGCACTTATTTGATGGCTTGGGAAGATACCTTGCCATCATAATCCATGTTCACCACCTTTTTTGCTGGCTCTTCCAACCTTAAACCACTAAAATCAACCATGCACTTCAACATTAAAAAATATATTATTAAAGGTCGGAAACAAACCTAGTATTTCAACACATGAGAGGATCAAAACCCTCTTCCATTTCTAGACCACATACAAATGGATTGATAACCACTACACGTTATCAAGTATTGTTGTAATTTCATCCACATTAATCACAATGAAATTTGTAACAATAAATGTTGCTTTGGTAATGTTTAACAACATAACATGCATCACTTTTGCCATTCCCCAACCTAATGTGTCAAACTAATTAATGTTTTTTAAAAACGTTCTTCATCTAAAATAGGAGTAGAAACAAATATTTTAAGCTCTTGTAATCAATCATGGGGCATCATTGGTAAACATGTGACATACATAAAAAAATTGCACATATTTCACCTTTATTCAAATGTGACATCCACTTGAGTTTGTTTAAGATAGAAGGTTGATCATCAATAGTGTACAAATGTTCATTTTGTGCACATATAAAAATTTTGGTGAAGTAGAATGTCCTGGCATCAAACTAGGCATAGAAACTTTGGCTTTGCATTGGACTTGATGTTTCAATCAGCTATCAAAATATTCATAGATGAAGATATTGCATTAAGCCATAAGGTTTAGGGTACTAGGTGGTGGAAAGTTTTTTGGGACAATGATGATGGACCAACTAGGTCTTGAGGGTGCAAGGAGACCAAAAAGATGGGTGGAAATAAATAAAAAATTGGGATTTACAAAAGGCCCTTTAGTTATAATGAAAACAAATCATTATATATTGGGATTTTTAATATGTTAGCTCTCTTGAATGAAACCTAAATCTTGATCAGAAATCACAAATTAATATTAACATCTATGACATTACACCTTGTTGCAATAAAACAAGAATTAAAAGGCAAATCCATTTTTTGGGAAGGATATTATACAAAAGAACATCCATTTCAAAACTACATATCAAATTGTCATAATAGTTCACAATAATTTGGTATAAATCCTTGCAAAATTCTAGATACCATTTGGGTTCCTTTGATGTCATCTTAGACCATTCAAAAATACAATTTTAGCTTAGTTTACTATGGCTATTTTAACCACATCCTTAATGATATAGTGAAGAAACATTTTACTTGATTATTTGTTCAACTAATGGATCATTAAAACAATGAAAGTATTGAAATGTATACGATCTAGCCATATTCTTTTTGTTGACATATCTTGATGTACCTTTGATATAAATATTTTTAATATAGTTTATGTAGCATTGGGATCCCATTTGAGGTCTACAAATTCACATTTTATAATTATAGTGAATCGATAGTACTTTATTAGTGCCCAAGTAGTGGCACCATAATGGCCATCTAGTTGTAAAACAATGCCAATATTGTGGCCCCATAGTGGCACATATGTAACAACTAGTGGCATCCATGTGGCCATGTAATGGCATAGTTGTGGCACAATAGTGGGCAATTAGTAGTATAATAGTGGCCAACCACCTACACGAAAAAATTTCATAATTGAAAACTAGTTACAAAACTTGTACCTCATGGATGGTGGGAATGTGGATATAAGGCATAATCACATGTATGAAAGTTGTACATTAGTTGAAGAAAAATTGTTCAATGTGGAGTTCGTTTTTAACAATCCTAACTTAGTTGCACGTTACAATTACAATACAATTATTCAAAAAGTTAAATGTAGTTGATGACATGCATAAATGTAATGCATATAAATTATCGTATATGAAACACATTTAAAACTATGGCACAACTACTGAACAATTAGTTTTTTTTTTAACGTGGAAATTTATTTATTAAATCACTGTATTTATAAAGTGTAGTTGCATAGGAGTTGCACTTTAAAGGATGTAGTTGCAACACATTATATTTGAGTGGTTTTTGAATTCTAGTTGTAAGGTAGTGTGGTTTCTATGAACACAATTTCTCATGTAGTGTTTGTTTTTTGATTTTTTTTTCCTTTCCCCCTTCTAGTTTCTTTGTTTTATTTCATTTTTTTCCCTTTGTCTTATTATTATTATTATATTTATTTTTTAATGTATAAAAAATGGTCTATGTTTTTTTTAAATCATTCAAAAAACTTTCACAATTTTTAAAATAAGAAAAATTTGAACAATAAAATCATGGTTCACCTACTTAACAAAGGGGAATACCACATTCCTTTTTTTTATTAAATGTTCATTTTGTACATTCATAACAAAATTACACATTTCTGTTATTGACATTGTTTCAATGGTCATGTTGTGTTGAAGTATTCACATGTGTTGTAAACATGAAATACCATGGGGATGTCCTTGTACAACAAATTTTCAGGCATATTTGTGAGATCTTAAACATATATGCCTTCAAATGCAACATGGGATCCCAAGCTATGAACCTTCATTCCTTATCCACAACACGTTTTGTGTTGACATAAAAGGTCATTGAAATTTCCTTCTATAACAAGACCTTTGATAACCGAACAATATCCACATGGTATTTTCCTTCATTGCCTAACAAATATTACATTTGCTCCCTCATAATCCCATGTCACAATTGTTTGGTCATCCCAAGTGTCATTGTCATCAACAACCATGTTTGAATTAGCATGCTCACCTCTTTCACCCTCATTTTGAATACTTGGCATGATTGTTAATGCATTAAAAAAAATCAATGCCATACATGTGGAAGAAAGTGAGACCTTTAAAAAGGCATTGAAATTCCCAATGCCACATGTGAAAAAAATTGTGTGCTAGATTTCATTGTTGAACCTTTTGAAGGACCCCAACCCCCTACTACATGATTTTTTAACCAACAACGCTAAGTGGACCTGGAATATCCCACCTCCATTGATTTAACATAGGTTTGAGGAGTATAACACTCGTTATACTAGTGAAGGTGGATTAGTAATAAAGTACCATAGTAGGTAATGGGGAGCATAGGAAAGTGATCAAGGACCATGGGGCAAAGGGAAAATGCCACAATGTAGAGCTTGAGGTCCTTCAAGACTTGGCCATAGTAGTAAATTTCGGATGACAACACCTACCTTAACTATGTTCATACACATTATATGTTCCCAATATGTGTGGTGGTGCCACATTGATGAGAATGGCCATTGTCTTTACATGAAACACATTGCAAGAATAATTTTGCCTAATTTACGAGTTGCCTAGATGCACATGGCAATGACATGGAACTTAATCTTTGCCAAAAATCAAATGCCTTCAATTGTGGCATGAATGGAGTATGTGGAAGTGGCATTTAAGGTTTGGGTTGACTAAAGGATCATTCCAAGTGGCCAAGTAGGCAAGGTGCTTCCATATCAAGCAAAAGTAACTCAAGCATATCCTTTAGTTACTTACTTCACCACACCCATCAACTATTCCACCACACCCCCAAATCCCTATTCAATGAATACCATCAATATTTGTTGTAGCCTAATCAATCATGTGTGTGGAACCATCCATTGATTGAAATGTAGTTCCTAGGGTTGTTGACTAACTTATGGTCCATGGGAGCAAAGTCCCCTTCATGAGTCTTAAGCACAAATGAGGCCATGAATGGAGATGTCGTATCCCAAGAGTGAATGGAGGCCCATTTGGATGTTGTGATTCAAATGGCATGATGCAACATATGATCCATTTGAAACTCTAGCACAAGGGGCACATGCAAAGGGGGCAAGCACTTTAAAACCACTTCAATGTTATGGGGAGGCAAACTTAAGGGCTGAAACATGCTCTTGAAGTGATATGAAGGGAAATGGCTTCAATGCATGTCTAACTAATGATGTAATAATGGAGCACAATGTGCTACATGAACAATTGACTAGGACACCAAAAAAGGTCAAGTTGTTGGAAGAGGTTGCCCTTAAACTAGAAACATTATTAAAAGAAAAAACAATGGCAAAGGGGGTTGAAAAAGAACACCTAAATTCCATGGAGGATGTCAAATGCTATAATTAAACTTTGATTAACATGAAGGAACAATATGAAAAAGATGTTAAAACATTTGCCAAAATGACCCAACTAGCTTCAAATAACATGGAACTTACATGTATTTTGGGTGCATATTGAGCTACACAAATGGAGGTGGAGCAAGTATGCATCCAAACATAATACCATGACGATCCAAGATTTTGACATGGTTTAACATCATGACCCATGATTTTCAAAATGTCTTTTAACAACTTATTGAAGCTATAGGATATCATAAATGTGGGTTGACCAACACACCCCAATCTAGACTAAGAATATTTTGCCCAAGTTTTTTAAAAGCAAAGGAATTCTTATGGCCACACGTTCCAGAATTCACTAAAAATGGGGACATGTGGCTTATTTGTTACAACCCATTTGGACCAAAAGGAGCATGGTGGTTAGGCACTTACCAACACATGTACCATCCACAATGTTTGATAACACTAATGTTGGGAAAGAGGAGATGGCCAATATGTACGGCCTCATTCCATTGAAAATTGTATGAACAATTTAACTTTCACATTACCATGCCTACACACTAGAAATACAATTAATACAACACACCCAATCAACCACAAGCTTGGGGTGAAGACATGAAATGGATTTGGTAGGTGGGCATATCACTAATTACATGGAGGAGTCAATATGATGAAAGGTAATATGATGAATTCATTATTCAAAAGGTGTGTGAGGCCTTATACCCTAGTGAGAATGATGTGAAACACAATTGATTTCAGCGAATATTTTAGGGGTCATTTTTCCCAAGGATCAACAAATTTGAGATTAATCATAACCCATGCAACATTTGGTACAACTCCATGGGTGATGAGATTGGGCAAACATTCAATCTAGCAAACTTCAATGGAGTTCAGTCCAACATAACTTAAAGGTGCATTTATGGTTGGGGTACCACAATAGGAACCATGACACCCATTTGTCATGTGTCCAAAGTCTTAAAGCAAAAATGAAAATGAATGTTCTAAGATGCTAAATAATGAAAGGGGGATACGCATATTTTGGTTTTCAACCAATAAATTTTATGATGAATGATTCAAATCAATTGAACAAATTTTGAATGTCTTGTTCAAGTATAAACCAAAAAGGATTACAGAACTACTTTGACATTCCAAAATGACACACTTTCATTTGGAGTGCCAAAACCCTATTAAAAACATCAAATAATGCCATTTTTTTGCATTCATGTCTTTTATACTTCTTTCCAAGCCTTTGGAATGTAAATTTGTAATTAACAAAATTAATTCAATTATCTTTATCGACACATCTATTTATTAAAAAATTCCAAGGTTCTAACATCAATTTTAGAACATTTGGTGACTTATCATACTAAAAATTTGTGTTGTCATATAGAACATACTTTATTCTATTTGTGGTCAAAATATGGAGCAATTTGAACAAATATTGTTAGTCCTATTGAATCTTTTTTGATAAAACTATGCAATGGGACACTATTCCTAAGCCATCTTTCAAAACACTTAAGGACATGTTTTAATAATCCAAATCACAAAAAATCACCACCATTTTAATCAAGAAGTATGCAAGTTTTTAATGAAACCAAAAACTTTACCAAATAAATTATTTCATAAGTGTAATGGTCATTCAAAGTAGTGTTTTGAGAGTGATTTTGGGGCGAGACATTCCTTTTGTGTACCCTAACCATGAATGTACCCTTAATGATATATAACAATCTAATGATGGAGAGTGCTTAAAGGATGATGCCACATTTGCACTCCTAATTGAAATTATCACCACACATGGTTGTAATGTTTGATGAAATAAACAATCTTATTGGGTTGGATGCAATTTTGCAAGGGATGCTCATTGGGCTAGGTCAATCGAGGCCATAATCCAAATCAATTCACCAATTTTTTTTTGAGGGTAGTAGTAAGTGACCCAATAATCCCTAAGATTAAGAATTTAGGGTGAGGACTTAGGAGGATGTAACATATGTATTACCCAAGGTGTTGCGCATTTAATATTTACGGACATTTAATGGCATAGAATGGGCAAATTTTTTTTTTGGCCAATCTTGGATGGTTAAGCTTTTTTTCTTTTGCAAATTATGATCATTTCTAAAGTTGCACATATTTATAAAATGATTATTTTTCATGTGCCTTGAACTTTTGAATGAAAAATTATAATTTACAATGTGATTGGAGAACTCATAATTGCACACATATATTATAATACATATTACATATAATAGTTGGCACATGTAGCAAAATTATGATGAATTCAACTCAGGAATCTAGATTTTGACATTGCACATTGCATACACACTACACAAGTGACAAAACTTGAAAAAAAACCAAATTGTGAATCCACCTATTAATGTTGGACCACTTTGCAAGTACAATATCTCAAGTTTTAACGTGTTTTACCAAATAAGAATTTGAATTTGGTGGACCCAATTACCAAGTCCAATCTTCCCCAAACTTGCCCCATATCTAGGTACATCAAGCCCAAGGCTAAGGCCATGTCTCCCATGTCATCATTGTGAGGAGGGAACTTCCATATAACTTGTCATAGGGTTTGAATTTATGTGATCCTTGTGTCCATTGCACATCCAAGCAATCCATAGATCTACAGATCCATCCATTACCACTTCAGAAGTCAGATATTTATATGCTGTAGGTACATGAAGGATGATTTCTAGCTTAGCTCTAGATATTGAGATTTTGGACTTTGTACTTAACTCTGGACCATGTCCTCTCCTCCCCTCCCCTACCCTTCACCCATCTTCTTCCTCTTATTTTGCTATCCTGTCCCCCCCTCCCCCTTTTCTTGGAATAAAATCTTGCAGGTGCACATCATATAATGGAGCATTTTTCAGTTGGGATGCATTTTTCCCCTGTGATCCTACTAATATTTAGAACCTTTTAGACACCCAACTTTCAATGGCCTACTCACTATCTACGTCAATGACAAACTCCAGTCAAACTAACAATCCCAGTTAAGAGGCAGATACATACATATGATGTCAGCACATTATGACAAATGGTAGACAAGTTATGCAGGAGGAAGTAATCTGTAAGTGCTTAGCTGGTTGTTAGAGAGAGAGAGCTGGCATCATTGGACTTTAGAACTATAAAGTTGCACCCAAGTTTTGCAAGGTTCTATTGGCCTGCCAGAGCGAGCAACACCCACCAATGAACCATGAAGGATGGATGATAAGTGGTCAGGAAAAAGTTATCTGTTGGGTTCCAGTTCCCTGGCTAACAATGGTAGTTAACTGAATTGCTTTCTTTGCCACCTACCTACTAACAACTGCTAAACAACCAACCTAATTGCAGGTTGTTTCTAGGTGGGTAGTAAAACAAAACCCCTTGCCTATGCACAAACTGTAAAGCCTCTACTTACCTAGTAGTCTAGTACCTAGGCTGGCTGGGCACAATTTTTTTGGAATTGCTGAAATTTTTTAAGAAGCGCTGCTTGTAATGCCAAAAAAACTAACCCAATGAAACTCTCACGCAAAATAGCTTCATTAATTTTAGTATACTACTGGTTTGTAAATTAATTATTATTTTTACTGCCAAAAATAACTGAATTATAAAAAAATTATTAGGCATACCATTGTAGATATTAGGGTAGTCAACTATTTTCCGACCTTTCTACTTATGTATGGGACCTACTTCATTACAGAATGGGTTACCAAGTTGATACCAGAGGTTAACTCAGTTGAGGTTCATCGACAGCTGAGTCATAATGGGCATGCAGTGGATGGTACACTGGTGGGTACTGGTTCTCTCCAGCTCTAGCCTATTGGTTTGGGTTTCCTCCAAGGTAGGCTATAGGAGCGAGAGCAGGTCCTGTTGATGAAATGGAAACAGTCTCCTCCTTGAAGCTTCTGAAGTTATCGGAAGCGCATCCTTTTAGTAAACATATCCCACCAAGTACAGGAGGCAAATAATTCCTCAGCATGGTGTGTCTCCAGTTCAATAGATTTCTTCTGCGGGCAAGTTTTCAGTTGCATGCAAGCATCATTTCAGGTGATGTACAGGTTGGGCCATTGGGTCTCTCTCCCATTTGACAACTGAGGAATTAGAGCAGGTCCACAGGCAGTAGTAAAATAGCCTGTACACTGTACTTTTCCTGTTCAGTACGGTCTCGGAGTGTGCATGCAACTGGGTTACGAGTCTGGACACAATTGTTATTGTATAGCTTTTGAATTTATAAAGAACCACCGGTTCTCCTCCGGACTGGAGTCTGCACAAGTGTTGTACGGCTACTTGAATTTATAAAGAGTGATCGATTTTTTTTATTAACAAATCACAACCATTGGTCCCAGGTATTTCAAAACCCTTAAAGAATTGGTGGAATTTATGAAAGAACTAACAATTGTTTTGTGCAGTAAAACTGCGATTTTGTGCAAATGAATTGGCAGTTTTATGAGCAATGCATGGACACTTCTGCTAACTTTCCATTGTTATCATCATCTTCTTCATCTTCATTAAAAAAAAGATTGTTATTTGAAAAAGATTTGAGGATTGTGATTACTTATCTATTAGAATTGAGTCTTTGATTTTTTGGAGAATCATGATTATGAATCCTAAGCTGTAACTCTGATAGTTGCTTAAGATCTGTTTCAGTTGGCAAGTTCTGAGATTTAGGCAAGTTCAAGACCAAGTTATAAGTCAGGTCTTAAGGTCTCCAGATCAAAGGTTTCAAATTTTGTTGGAATTGCCATTGGAACCTAATTAGACACCCAACTTCTTTTCAAAATGGAATTAGAATGTGAACCAAGGGTGTTACGCCTTATTTAAAAGGTTCATGTTTTCTAGATAAATAAGCAAAACTTTATAAAAACATATAAGTTCAAGCTTGCATTTTAAATAAGTTATCGCATCTGATTGGTTGTACATGATTAATATTACATAATCTTTATTTTTCATTGTGTGCACTAGTTGAACAAATTAATATTACACCCAAAACAGAAAAAGCACAGTTTAATAAAACCTCCAGTTCGATCTTGAGACCGAATCTTGAGAACTGGGACCATGGGCCCTTTAGAAATCAAGAACCGGACAACACTGGTCAGTTAATGCTGTTTCCAATAACCGCCCAACAAACACTGGTACCTTCTCTTCTATTCTATACAAGTAGAGATACCAATATTTGATGGGTTGGGAAAACGGAAAGCAGCTAGCAGCAAGAATTTGTGCATTTCCTGGCTCCTAGATTCTAATACAATGCTGTGTTATGTAGTTATGCACCCATGTGGATCAAATTGTTTTTGGACACTAAATGACAGGGATTGTTTAAAACTTAAAGCTGATCTTGTTCTCCGCCCCCAACCCCTTGTGGCCGACCATGTAGGTCTCTGAGAGACGAACAATAAACAACCTGGATTGCAGTAGGCGGCCATACTGAAGTGGGGTCTTCATGCCGGCCATATCCAAACTGTGCTCTTGCTCACCGAACGAGAAACTGAAAATTTATTAATTAGTGATCTTCCAGAGTTAAGTAGGTAGTTACATATACCCCAGAGTTTGTTCTAGGAATGCCCATCTTCACAATTGGCACCCAGCACCCCCACCCTCTTAGGAAGGAGGGGTATTAGCCCAGGCCAAAAATGGTGATGCACATTTTGAGGCAAGTAGCCAAGATATAAAATGATTTTAACAAATTTCTACTTTCATAGCTGGTCTACTGCCAAACATGGCTAAATCTCCCAGTAGTCCCCAATGACACTCACAATGTACTCCCCAAGTTCCAGTATGTTTCCTAAGGTATTTTCAATTAACCCCATTTTCTAATGTCCCTAAAAGTGAGTAGCCCTGTTTTTTCACTGGCCATATATAGCCAAAAAGGGGACTTAAAATTTAAAAAGAGCCAAAATCATTATTTTTAGAGATTTTCAAATAGCCACAATTTGACTAAAATTTAAGAAAAAATCAATAGATTCTTATAAATTGTTCAAGTGAGTGGAGAAAAATATAGGATGACGTTTCAAAAAATTTACTTTCATACTTAGCTTGTAGTCAAATTTGGCTAAATCTTTCTATGAATTATTGTCACTTTGACGACATCACAAAATTGACCCAAAAAAAAAAAAACAACAACCACTACTGTTGAGGTATCTCACAACCATGTGAGACAGGAATTCCAAATGTGTAAGGGAGTAAGTGTACTTTGTGTGTGTGGAAAGCATCATGTCTAGGATTTTGAAATTTTGTACACAACAATTTCCTTAATTTAAAAAGGGCAAGTGTGTTATCATGACGTCATGGCCCTTGTGTTACTAGTCAAACTAGAGGTTTGAACTTCAGAGTTCAAGTTGCAGATTTGTCTGATATGAGCAAAGGGAGTGAGTGGGTGTGCTGCTTGGTTTGTTTTGTAAGCTAGTATTCAGCCAGCAAAGCTCATGCGACAAGAATTCTGCACAACAGTTGAACAGGATATGAGTAGTATCAATTAAATGACTACTTCTACTGTCATGTGAGAAAGGCCATGTTTCATGGGAGTCCTGCCGATGATCATATGCAAATTATAGCAGGAGTCACAATTGCAAAACCATGACAACAGGAAATAAGTGTGCAACAACACTAAAGACTAGTCAAGTATTTGTCATAGTATACAATAGAGTTATCCGAAAAGTAACCCTGTCTTCACCCTGTCTTTGGGTCTCATTTGACCCCCTATCCCCTCTTTCAGCGGTATCCGCAAAGTAAAGACATTTTAATAAATCTCAGTATGAAATGCTGATACTCAGCATTTAATGCACAAGGTTCGAGACTGGTTATAGTAGTTGTACAGTTAGGAGCAGTGAAAATATATGTAGCAGCAGTGGAGGCGCTCAGGAAAAAGGAAAGACAGGATGAAACTCAGTTTACCACCAAAATTAATGGTTTTCTGAGTTTAATCCCCCCATGAATGCTCATGTACTTTTTTGCAGTTTTTAAGAAAATCTCACCCTCTGTATGACCAAACTCAGGGTTATGGTGCTGTGTTTTTCTTTCTTTACGGATAACACTAATACCATAATGGGGATAATTCAGTTTTCGAGTTGATGTAAGGGGCCAGAGTGAACTAGCAACCACCAGGGCACCATGAAGGATGGATGGTAAATAGTAACGAAACAGTTTTCTGTTGGGCTCCTGATGGTTAGCTTGGGTGCCTTTTTTTAATATTCTGAATGAAATAAATATAATTTTTTTTACTACCTACCTACAAAGCAGGTTGTTATTAGGTAGGAAGTGAAAAAACAGATAGCCATGCATAAACTATCTAAATATCAAGTAGTCACCTATTTTCTTACCTATCTACCCGTATATATGACCTACTTCTTACAGAATGACTTAACTAGGTGAAACCAAATTTTAACTCTGTAACCTGTAATGAGCATACAGTGGATGGTGTGCTGGTGAATGCCGGTTCACTCTGGCCAATTTTGGGTTTCACCTCGGTAACCTATCTTGTGAAAAGCAGGTTCTATATGTATGTAGGTAGGTTAAAAAAAAAAGAATGATAGGTGACTTCTCATTAAGTAACTAGATGCATGCACTGGATTAGTATGTGGGTAAAAGGACGAGTGAATTGTTAGTAAGTAGGTAGTAAAAACCAGTGTTGGCCAGTTATTTCTTTTTTTTTCAAATAATTGCTGGGTAGGTTTTTTTTTCTCAAATTTTTTTGGGATCACACAGGTTCTCAATGTCAATTTTTTGGGGTGTGGAGTAGGTTATTAATAACTGGTTAATAACTGCCAGCTATACACTGATTATAGGTTTTTAGAATAAAAATAAAAATTCTATTTTTTCTGTGTTTAAATTTTTTTCTATTAGAATTTAAAGATTGATAATAATCTACCTGGATGATAATCAGGTCATCCAGGTAAGTTATTAGATTTTGAAATTCAATACCAGGCAGTTATTAATTTAACCAGTCAATACAAAAATCATGAACTGACTGGTAGGTTATTAATAACTGGCTTGATAACTGTGTCAAAACTCAATAACTAGCCAACACTGGTAAAAACAGCATCTGAGCTAACTATGGTGGTTTAGCTCTGGAACTGAAGTCTGGAACCCATGTAGAAAAGTGTTTCCTGTTCAGCCACCATCCATCCATCCCGCTTGGTGCACTGGTGGCTGTGGGTTCACTCTGGCCGAATTGGGTTTTAGGGCATACTACTGGAACTCATGGCATTGCTTGTCACAATGGGATGGACAGCTTTGTCGTTTAAAATGGACACTGAAAAAGATGTCAATGACCCTCATTATACACCAATGTGTCCTACACTAACCAAGCCACTTATTATGTAACATCAAGAGGACCCACAAAGGGCGTTCAAACCTTTGTGGGAAAACCAGATCTCAAATTACAAATTATGGTGATGCTTGCTTACATAACAACTGACATAAATTTGATGGAGTAAAAACTTTTGTTCTCAGCAAGGTGCCAGTGTTTCGTACTGCAAACTCGAGAAGAAAGTGGATTGTCATGTTCTACATGTCTTGACATTTAGACACAAACAAATGGATGATTTCAAAAGAGGTAAGGTACATGGTTGTGAATGAAGTCCTAGCACAGTTCCAAGTTCTCACCCTGCAGAAGAAAATTATTTTACTTTGTGTTTTTCTTGGGGATAGAATGTGCAAGATGAAACTTAGACTTTAGAGTCCCGACTAAACAAGGAAAACAACCAAATTGAATGGATGTTTTTTTTGGAATGGATTGATTACATTCTCTGAAATGTGTGGACACCGTAATAACTATGCTGTTTGTACTGAAACTACTGGGCTATTTGGAGGATGCGTATCTGAAATGGTGTAGTACTTGTGATGGCCCTCGTGGTGTAAGAATTGATTATGAAGATGAAATGATAAGGGTGTTCATGATAGGTGTTATTACAGAGCATTTAGGGTTGATGGATGTAACCATTGACAGGTTTAGTCAACGGCTTTTGGCTTTTGGAAAATTGACCTACTAGTCCTCGAAATTTTGACAGGTTCAGTGAATGGCTTTTGGCTTTTGGAAAATTGACCTACTAGTCCTCCAAAATATATCATACACTATTCAAATCAGTGCTTTTGTTTTAGAAATTTTTGTTTGTAGCCAAAGTGGTGATCATCCATAGGAAGATGTAGAAAAAGTGACAATCAGCCCATAGGAAGATTTAGCCAAATCTGGCTATTAGCCAAAATTAAAATACAAATATTTAATCATCCTTTCGTATGAAACACTCTTGAACTTTTTTTCTTTTGTTGTAATTATCTTTCACCATAGATTAACAAACATTTATGAAAATATATTCATGGGAAATATATTTAATGCTGCAGTTTACAATTGGGACTCCAAATAATCAACACCGAAAAAAGTTAACTTGTATTAAAGACTCTAAATATGGAAACCCCCCGGGCCCATTGCCAAAATCGAACCACCACCTCAAAGTTTCCCAAAAATATATGCAGCCTGGATTTGGGACTCTAAAGGTGGACAACCCATTACCTGGAAATACTGACACACAGTGAAAATCTTGCAGTTTGCAATTGGGGATGATAAGGATGGATGGCCACCCATTGCCAAATACCCAAAAGACTGTCACTAAAGTAAAGAATGCAGTCTGCCTTTTGGACTCTAATGGACCCAAAATACATCATTTGGTTTGAGGAAAGAAGAAGGAAAGCACAAGGCCCAGTCTCCAATGATCAAGACAAGACAACAATGTATTTTGACACGTCTTCAATTTTGTTTAATATGTCAAACATGGCAAGTACATTTTGTTCTTCACCTTTTGTATGACATGTCCAAAATATATATTTGTCTTTCAGTTGATTGATGGGTTTCTACCTGTGTATTACTGGTGTATTGGGAGCAACCTAGGTATATAATATTAGTATGTATAATGATACATAAGAACATATTAGTCTGGTGTCACCTGAGGCAATACCAACTGATGGATGTGAGTTAACGCCAGCCTAATATCAGGTTTATATTAGTCTCAATACCAAGTTTATAGGAACCTCATATTAGGTTAAAATCAGCCTTGGGCCCAATACCATGATTGAGCCAATATGTAATTGCAAGATGATTGATTCCAAAGTACAAAATTTCTTGTGGTGTTTTTCTATTGATTTTTACTTATTGGCACCAACTTTAGATATGCATACAAGTTATGGATAACAGATTTCACATTCTAATTGTGAACAAACAAATAAACAAACAACATTCAAAACCAAGTAGCTTGCAAGGGAAATTGAACCCTTCAACTTGGGAAGGTTAATGGGAAAGGAAGAAATGGAAAGTTTGGTGAAGGTGATTTATCTAATCACTATCAACCTTTAACTTTTCAAAGTATTTAGCTTTTTCAATCAACTCAATGTAGTTTTCTTGAAGTCCTTGAAGTTTGCATTGGTCAATCAATTCAAGTGGAAATCATGCAACCATTTATTTTCCATGGTGATAATATAATAAAGATTCTTCACTTGAAAATGATAGCACCTTAGAGTTGTCAAGACATTAGCAAGCTTGAACATTTTTTTAATTTCAATTCAAAACCCATGAATCCAAGAAAAAGAAGTCAACATCCAAAAATTGAACTTCATGGGTCCAACATCAAGCAAGATGGATGATAGATAACCTTTGAAATGAGAATAATTTTCCAATAACAAATGCTTGTAAGACTCCTCCACAAAATTTGAAATGACAAAGTTGTGGCATTGCCAATTATTTCATGGGTGGTTCAAACAATTTCACAATAACATGCCTAGGGGCCCAAGCCTCATCCAAATTAAAATTGGCTAGATTAAATGTGTTCACCTCACTTATGGACATTTAAAAATGAAAACTAGCAAAATAGTAGTTGCAAATTCAAGATTGAGAGTACATGCAAGTCCATGGTCTTTATGACCATTGTAGGAAACACATGTTCCACACGAAAAAACAAAAAAGAAACACAAGGGTGGTTGCACAATATAGTGCACACAAAATCTTTTCACAATGTTGTAATTTTCATTGCATTAAATATATATATATATATATATATATATCATCTTACATAATTGGAAATGGTTTAATGATGAAAATGTGTAATTAATGGTGATTCACATTTTGTTCTATCAAACTATTGTTAATGTTTTGGGGAAAAAAAAGGATTCAATTTCCAATTGGAATTTTTTTGTAACATAGGTTTGATCACAAAATCATAGATTTCAACAAAAAGATTACAAAATAAAATTCTTAGCAAAAGAATTTAAATGAAAATTTTCAAGTGCAAATATTCAAACATAATAAACCATTTGTATTTTAGGATGTGTCATTGACATATTTCATCTTTAGGAATACATTTAATGATATAGTTTTTTTTTTTGCAATTTTTTTTGTTGGGAATCATATTTATAATCAAATTACAATTTGATAAGGTGTTGATTTAATTTATTCAAAAATTCGAAATAGAGATTTTTAATTAGTAAAAAAATTACATTATTGTAAAACAAGGTGTTTTAAGCAAATTTTGTAAGGCTATCAATGCACATTTATTGAAAAAAAAAATGAAGCAATTTGATATTCATGGGCCTTCATGAATACCTTGTTTTATTAAAAAAATATCCTTAAGTGGTACCACTAAGAATGTTGCATCTTCATTTTACTAGAGCCATTGAACTTTTTAAAAGTATAACAAACATGTGAATAAATATTTTTATTAGATTTTTTTAATGCATGCATCACTTTTCATCTTTTTGATTTTAATAAATACTTGAGGTCATATACTTGTGCATGCAATGGCTAACATATATATAACTGTGAAATTTTGTTTTTTAAAAGGCCAAAGAATATTATTTGGCCACACTACAACAAAAGGTGTCCCTATATGCCAAGTGATTTCTCTAGATTTTGAATGAATTCACTGGTCTTAGTAAACAAGGACTAGTTGGAAAGTAGTGAATTCATTAATCTAGTGAACGAGGACTAATGAACTGCACCCACATTTTGTAGTAGTGCCACTTTTGGTTCCTTAACCATTCCTTGTGATACCACCCAAGGATAGTTTTGCTCATTAAGAAATCTTTGTTGTGCTCCATCAACATTTTTGTAAAAGTTTGTTGATTTAAATAATGTGATGATTTTGAAACCAATCAACCCAACCATTTTCTTCCTTATTATTGATTATGATATGATCCATAAAACTTAATCACAACCTTTTCACTTAGTACAAAGCTTTTTTGGTGAGTAAATGAAAATGAACATTGTCAAGATGTGTGTTCATAAGAGTAATGCCACTTGTTTTGTTGCATTTGATGTGCCCATTTTAAAAAATGGATTTTTGGTTTAAAATGTTACTAAAAACTTGCTGATAACTATAAATAATACAAGTCACAACATTTGTGGGTTCAAAAGATCAATAACTAGGTTGAAAATTTTAAAACAAAAAAGGTCCCATTCAATGTTTTTGTTTTTGTTTTTTTCACAAATATGACATTTGGCTACTATTTTAGCCCTTGTGGCATTAAGTTGGCCATTGGTTGGAATGGGTTGGAGTCTAGTTGGTTAAAAGGTTTTTTCAAAAAAAAACCTGGCAAAAAATAAAAAAGAATTGGAGTTTATCAAGCAATAGATCTTTTTCCATGGTGATTGTTTCTAGTTATAAGGGTCAAATGTTTGTAGGAATTCTGGCTCTTGCCACCAAATCATTGTAGGGTTATGGCTCTATGCCAATTTTCAAAAAGAAAATCCTAGGCAAGTTGGAACTTAGCAATCTTTTAGTTTATGCCGAATCATGAAAACAATACAACTAGACAATAAAATCATACAACTTTGAACTAATAAGTTATAATTAATGACCAAAATGCCATGCCCAAATCAAAAATTAAAAACAAATAATAAACAATCACTTGTGAGGGGATTAAACCCTTTAAACTACCCATTACAACACAACTGTCTTGTAAAAGAAAGGTTAATTACATACAAAAGCACCCACAAGCCACATTAGAATAATATGTAAAGAGCCAAAACACAAGGGAAGACGAGCAACTTGGAAACAAGAAGTTGTACCCATTTGGATCACCAACTTCGCAAAAGATCCAATCAATAATTGTAGCTTGCAATGTTACCAAAAATTGTCAAGCTAAAACTAGAGAGCAATAAACCTAAGCTCCCACACCATATCGAGGACATTCTACATGCCACTACTCAAATGCTTCTGCATATGGAAAAAATATGCAAGGAGTAAAATTTCTGGGAAAACATTCTGACCACCAAATTGAAAATGGTAGTGAATCAATTTCACAACTTGGATTTTAAAAATGCCAAAGAACTAAAACACCACTCATCCTTTATGTTCCCAAGAACTTGTACCATGGCAATTTCTACCAATTTGAAATATTTTGGGAAAGAGCAAGAAATAACTCTAGATGTTGAAAGAGTGTGCTATTGACGAGAAATAGGATTCTCATTAATAAGTTTTGGCCATGGCATCAACCGCATTTGATTTCATTAACAACTTAAACAAAGATTATTCTATGTCAAATGAAGTTGTTGAAAACACTCAAGGACCCACACATCAAAGTTGTCCACTTTCTTGGGGTGGCAAAACTTGTTTCTACATCTAGCTACAGCTAATATTGTGGGTACACCACACCCAAGCTATCCATCAACCCATGAGCAAGAAATCTTCCTTCCAACTCTTTGATAAGGTAATCAACAACCCATGTATTCAAAGAAACCCACATCATATTACAAAATTTAATGATTCATGTGATTATCAAAAATGAAAAAAACAAGTTGCAAGACTAGAAAGGGTTAGGGTGAATAAAACCACTTGCACAAGTTGCCTCCACTTGTGCTATAACTATTGTGTATACATCTTTAATCACAAATCTTGTCTCACCTTTCTCCAAATTCAAATGAATAGCCCAGATGTATTACTAGCTCACATTAAGAGCTAAATGTTCCATGTCAATGGTCAAATCTATAACCCATCTCATGATGATGGATTCATACCTTGCACCCACCAATGTTTTGTAAGCCTCAAATGCATAAGATTTGAACTTGATGTTCAAGTTTGTGTACAAGGAAAATATTACCCCTTGACACACCTTACCTACAACCACAAAATCACAAATGAAAACATCCCTTCGGCACTGGCTGAACTTGATGAAATTGTGGAGAAAATGCAGCAAAGGAAGTATGGTAGCAAGCCCCAGCACAACTTGCACATCACAAAGGAGGTCAAAGTTTGCTTTTGCCTTTTCATTACTAGGGCTATCAATGGCCATCTTCATTAGCAATGTCATGTATTCTACCATAACATGCTTGATAGGGGATAACATACTAATCCATCATGTTTTGATATTTTTCAAAATTTTAACCCCTCTTGTTTCCATGATTTTTGCAAGTTTTGTAAACTCTAAGTGCCTTTTAGGGCTTTTATAAAAATAGTTGTAGAATGTGGATAACAAACTTTTAGTTCTTTTCACCATTGGCAAATGAGACAAAGTTTGAACCGCAAAATTGGTGCTATGAACCATACAATGCACTCCCATGGAGTGAGGAGTCCACCCATTAGAAAACTACTTTGTAACCCCTGACCTAACACCTTGGAAAACAAAGACCATTAGCCCCAAATGTCATGAGCCTCTTACCAATCATATCTTTGGTTAAACCACCTTGGTTCATCAATACTTGCATAAGCACTTGAATCAAGTTATCAACACCTAAACCAGCCACACATGCTCAAAAGAAAGAAGAATTGGTATTCACAACCAATTTTACACCACAAATGCATGAACTAACAACTAACTCTGGTTGTCAATTGTACTCACTTCATCACAAGTCAAAGAAATGTATTGAACACATGTAATAGCATAAATGGTGGCCTCCAAAACTATGTTGTGCATATGTTGAGTTATAGCCCAACCTACTAAATTTATCCTATGCATCTTGGGATTTTCCTCCAAGTTTGGGAAATCAAATAACTCCTTATGTGCCTCATATTCAAGCATGGGCCTACCATGCTTCAAAGGGTGAAATAGAGTGGCAAACTGGATAAGTTTTTTGCATTTCTCCTCCACCACCCCATTAACAATTGTTTGCAAAACAAATTCCCTACCTTTGCATGCATAAGCAACTTCATTTATGGCATGTTTACAATCCTTAGCCATGTACCACTCCCTCTTCTTCACCCCTTTCAAAAAAAAATTGCCTTTCTGTGACCATAATGTTTTTGGAAAGAATCCCATTTAGGTGCAAGGAGCTTATCTTTATGCTCAACTTCAAAATAAATTTTGCACTTCACATACTTTCCACAACCATCATAACCAATTTACAATTTAACCCAAGGCAATTTTGCTGCCCATTTAACTTGGAATTTTTATCTTAAATAATAGGACCATTTCTTTTTTACTTTTGGATCTACATCAACAAGAAGAAACAAAACAGGTGCATAAATTCCAAATTCTGGAGAACCTAGTGGGACTGATTCTATACCTAGATAATCAATTAGATTAATGACTAACATGTCAATTTTAGTGTGCTATCGATTACCAAAAGCATTGGAAATGCCACATAACCTTGCAACATTATTAGATGAAGCCACACCACCAAGAGTAGTTGGAATAAAATCAATAGGGTTGTGAGAAGACAAATTTTTTTTTATGTAGTTTCATCTACGACGACAAAAAAGGTGGGGCCATCTTCTTGAACCCTAAAATGATGCATAAACTTGGAGAAAATAGTTACACCTTCCAACAATTTGAAAATTGATCAAATGCCCTAAGCAAATAAAATATGCACAACAAATGAATTGTAAGAAGAATTAGGGTTTAAAGCAAGTTAGGACACAAGAGTCAAGAACCAAGATGTATTTGCCTTGAACAAGATCGAACAACATGTAAATGCCCAAGGGGATTCATTGATCCTTCTTGACTCCTAAATAGTTTTAACACATTACAATGTACACCATATGTAAAGGTTGGGAATCAATTGAAAGGAAAAATTAAAAACAAATACCTATGTCTAGAATGACGATTTGGAATCTTGTACCTTAGTGATTGGAATGTGGAACTTGCAACTTCAAGTTTTGATGGACACAAATACAATTGCATTCCATAATGTTTTAATGCCATCTTCCAAGTTCCCAAGTGCCATTTTATCATCTCTTAGATACCTAATGCCCACAAAGTTCCAAGTCCAACAATCATTGTTGCAATAGCCAATTCTATTACAAACCCAATTGTTTATGTTGTAGCTTGTTACAAATCCGATCTCCAATGACATGTTGTAAACTTGCAACTAACTATTGCATTTCAATTTTTGATTTTCTATCGGATTTATTCTAGCCAAACATATAAATTATAGATCAATGTGAATGAAAAATCAATGAATACAAAAACAACAAGCTTTCAAAGGTTGTACTATGGTGTACCTTGCTTATTACTGATTCATGAGTGCACACAATAGTGAACACCAATGAGTTATGAGGCACTAAAGTCCTCATTGTTCATTTAAGACTTAGGAATCAAAATTTAGAAGAAAACTTGAGGTTAAGGTAACGAGTTTTTAGTGACCTCCTCTAACATGCAAGAGATGAGCCGGGTGAAAGAAACCCTAAAATGAAAGAACAAATTCACAAACAACTTAAATCCAAGGGTGAGAAAATGGCGATCAATGGCTAGTGGAGATGGGTGAAATGGCAACATGTGGCAGCATGATGGCAAAAGTTAACAAAACAACGACATACATCCATCGTTATGAAAGCGACAATTTTTCTGTCCATGGATGTGATTTGGCAATGGGGTACATTGCTTTAATGAATTTTAGGTGAAAAAATCAAAGTTAAAAAAAAAATCCAAGCTTACAAATGGACAACTTTTAATTCTTAATAAAATTTGGTGATTTTTCGCTAGAAAAAAAAAACACTAGTCCTATTGTGTGTTTTCCATTGCTGAATTTGAAGATTTATAACTTAAACGTGCACATCATCATTCTTTGATACATATCAAATGATAAGTTGTTTTCACAGTAATGATGTACATTTTTTACATTTGACAAGTTATGATGAGGGTTCATGTTCACATTGGGGTATTTTTATGAACTCCACACATATTTTCAATTAATAATTCTTTTTTAAAAATATACAAATAACCCTTATGCATAAAAACAACACACCACCACTCACACCATGGAAACATTTTAAAACACTTTCAAAGGGATTGATGTAAAACTACAAGATCCGATAACCTAATTACCAACATGGAAAGGGTTGCTAGATTAAAAGAAAATAAAAAGAAAAATGGAAAGACTTGAGGGCAAGGACTTCTTTTTGTCTGCTTATTATCATGTTGCACCTACCATCCTACAACAACTATTGTTTTCTGTAGAATTGAAAAAGACCCATAGTAGCCTATAGGCCTCTTGTAGCTACTACCTATCGTTTACAATGCATGTAGACTTTTTGTGGTTATTGCTTACTATTTGCAACACATGTAAACCTTTTGTGGTTGCTACCTACTGGAAAAAACACTAAAATCCATACAACCTTCAACCATTCCCTATTACATAAGGACAAATACAACTTTCTCCCATGTTCTTTTCCTTTTCTCACACACAAGTATCCTTCTAATGTTAATGATTCATGAAAACTAATGAATCTAATCATCTAATGAAATCATTCACTCTTCTTAAGAAATAAATAAAGAACCCAAGAAAGATGCTCATCACACAAAAGTTGAATCCTTATCCTCTTAGATTTCTTTATCCTCATCCCTTTCACACATCCTAGTTAAAGAAAATCCATCCATCCCTTATCCACTTGGACTAATTAATTTATATGGCTTCACCGCTAATAAATAAAAGATGGTAAGTAGGATATTTACCATTAATAATTTGAAAATTACTAAATAAATTAACTAAGATATTATTTCTAATAGTTAATATTATTTTTATTAGAATTCCTCCCAAAATTAACTTTTGATTATCCTGCCCCATGAAAGTAGTTCATTGTATTAATGATATTACTATTACAAAACACTTTCATTCTATAATTCTTATGTGATTGTTTTGCCATCTGACGATAACTACCATCTAGTAATGGTACTACTATTTCCTAACATCTATGGTGTTTAACCAACATAGGACAATTTTCTAACCTTAACAATCAAAATTGAAAAATATGGAAACACCAAACCCTAAAGCTTCACACTTCATGAACACATATGATGCATCAACACACACACAAAAACAACTAAATGATCTTGAAAAAAAAATCAAAAGTTCTTGAACTTGCATAAGTACACAACCAAATGACCAAACTTAAGCAAAAGTAACAATGTGGATGTGCCAAAATTGAAAAGCTTGACAATGAAGGTCTTGGAAATTGTAATGTTCACTTTGCCACTTGACTTTATGCTAGGTGGTAATAAAATCAAGTATCAGCTTGGGTATTTCAAAGTTGACCCTTATGCAAAATAGATGACAAGAAAATAATTGGAAAAATTCATAACCATTGATTGAGAAAATTGATAATAGATGGTTCTAATGATACCCTTTCACGATAGTAAAAATAATTTCACAAAGACCCTACCATGCTATAATTTAATGTTTCTTTTTCACTTTTGCTTCTTTAGTTCAATTGGTTATTGTGCATCAAATGTAGTGGTTTATTTGGCTAAGGTTGACAAAAATATGTTACTAGTATTGACCATTGAGTTGAATATGGCTATAACACAACATGCATGAAGTCAAAAATGTTTTAACTTGTGATTGGTCCTTAGCTTTAGCTTTGAAGTTGTTAGCTATTTGTTCATAGAGGATGAACTTTAACAAACGCCATTGAAATAAAAAAGGCTAAACAACACACAAGTAAGTATTTTGAAAAAGGCTAAATTGTTGGAACTTGACAATGAAACATATAAACTTTAGAACATAAGTTGGTGATGAAGTAGTTATGCCTATATGAACCTTTGGTTATCTTCCCTGTCAAAAGGTGACAAGATGACAAAAACCCTAAAATATAATGGTTAAGATGAGCCAGCTTGGGATAAGTGGTAGATATCAGTAGTTTGGCAAAGCTACCTTCTCCATACATCACATTGCATCCTGGCTATCATTGCATGTTGCCATTCTATTTATAGGCTAGTCTTTGGCATTGACACCCCTTATTTTTCTATACGTCTTTAGTTGGGCATGGATTTTGTAGCAATTTGGCTAATTTTAGCCTAGAAAAAAGGCTAATGCTACTTATGAAAAATATAAATAAAAGCTTGCCAACATTGGTAAATTATTTTTGCTGGGCATGTAACAGGCAAGCCATCGTCTATAAATTGGCATTTGTCTTGGTGTCAAAAAACCAACCATGTTAGTTTGACCTGAAGCAATACCAACATCATATTAGTATGACAGTACCTGCATGGTAGGGACCTGTCCCTTGGAATAATATCATCTTCATAACTAGGGTATACCATTCACAAAGGTGAAATATGAGGTACATACCAACGTTGACTCGTCATTGAGTTTTGACTTGGTTATCAACCAGGTTATCAATCTAGTTATTAATAACCTACCAGTTGGTTATTGGTTTTTTTGATAACTAATTGATACCTAAGTGATTTGTACTAAAATTCCAAAATCTAATAACCTACCTGACTTACTTAGTTATCATCCAGGTAGGGTATAAATCCTAAAACACTTAACATCTTTTTGATAGAAAACCAAAAAAATAGGAAAAACTAAAAAATTAATTTGAACTTTGTTAAAAACCCTTTAATCAGGTAATAAGCAGTAGGATAATTTGGTGGTTATCAATTGGTTATTTGATAACCTATCTTTATCCATAATTGATGGTTATAACCTTCAAATATTGGTAATCTGATTGGTACCCAAATTTGTTTAATATTGATATCAATAACCTAACCGGCATTTAATTTCTTTCCTAAAAATGGCCTACTTGACAATTATGAAAATAATCAATAATTGGCCAGCATTGGTATATCTGCCTAATAGGAATCAAAAACCAATCTCAGACCCTTATACCAGGAGTAGGCTAGACATGTGTGAAAACCTCCCCAAAAAAACAATTTCCTTCTATACATTAGAGATATCCATAAAGTGAAGAAAAAATATCATCAATACCTTGAGTTTGATCATTAAGGGGGTGATATATATATATTTAAAAAGGTTTAAAAAAACATTACATTCAAATGAGGAGTGAAGATAGGATGAAACCCAAATTATATTGAGTGTTGTGACAATTTGAGTTTCATCTTGTACTTTCTTTTTTCATGAATGCCTTTTGCTATGCTTATTGCCACCATAATTACTTCAAAGAGGCCACATTGGAAAAGGTGAAGGCATGAAGGTACTAGTACTGAGAAACCGCTAAATACCATCCCCCCAAATTGAGCATTGTCCGGTGCAATGCTCAAAACATTATTTTCATTGTAGGGTTTGACTATTTTGACCATGCAGCAGATAGTAAATTAAAAAAAGGACTGAGCCTTTTCAGCGCTTCAAAGTATGCTACTGGTTGGTACATATGAGGAGTTCCAGTTTTGAACTTGACCTGATGCAGCAGGACATAGTAAATTATGTTTTTTGTGCAGAACAAGCAAAACATGAAGAACCATGCATAAGAAATTATGTTTTTTTTTGTGCACAACATGAAAAACATGAAGAAAAATGCATAATATTTTATTTTATTTTTTGTAGAGCATGCAAAACATGAAGAACCATGCAGCATGATTCAATACAGAACCATGCAAGGCACAAAAGAACAAGCCAAAATGGGTGCCGGACAGAGCTCGATGGGGATGGGGGGTATACTAATTAGTGTCTCCTCCACCAGTGTAGGTGCTCACTGCTGGTTCACACTGGCCCACCATTGCAGCAGTGTTTAAAATGGGGTTAAAAGTTTTTGCTGGTGTCTAACAATTATTATTTACATCATTCACTTACATCGCAAAGAACACTCAAATAACTCCAAAGGAAGGGTTAATTCAATAGAAGACAAGGTCACCTGAAGGAGCAATTGGAAGCGCACCAAATTGAAGAACTTCATGAATGAAGGTGTATTTAAGAAGACAAAATTTTCGCTATAAATAGACCAGTGCTTTGGGATGGGTCTTCTTGAGTTGAATTTGGGAGTGCGGTTTTGGTGCCCATCCCTCCCACCTCCCATGTTCGGCATCTATTTGGCTGCCACTCTGTGGGCTACCAAGCTTAAAGCCTGACAATACTATGACCCAGGTAGACAAGAGCAACCGCCCTTTTCTCTCTTCCCAACCATGCCCCAATCACTTGCCAAAAAATTTCTAGTGTTAGGGGGAGGGCATGTTCTAAATCAGAAGATCGTTATGTCAGCTAAAGTCTGTTTCTCAGCCTAGTGTTCTTCCATTGTTGGTGAATCATCTGGTCCGTCTAAAATTTGTGGCAGGATTTTTTACTTGGGGTAAGGCCCTCAGATGGAGGCATTACTAGAAGGGGACCGCTTTTGACTCTCATGTAATGCAGCCCCTTCTTCTGGTAATGTCCTCATTCATCCTAGGGCCTTACCTCCCTACACTAACATCACTGATTTCATTTCAATCCTGACATTGGAACCAGAAACCTCCATTAGTAACATCCTTCTTGAGTCAGGCCTCTTACCAGCTCAAACTTAAACCCTAAACCCTCATACAGTGGACCCCTGTCCCAGGATATCTTGAAGGCTGCCTGAAAATAAAAAGATTAAACTTTCAACGGTGCCCATTTTCCATTTCTGAATCAAAATCCTTTTTTTTTAAACCCAAAGATTCAATTTGAAATCCTCCACAACTCTACAGACTTGGAGTTTTAAAGTGTCAATATAATCCATGACTTTTGGGTGCATTTGTTTTGGGGGGGGGTAGCTGGTCCAACTTCTAGATTGGGACTGTTGAATGTCGATTAAGGGTTAACCCCGCAAAATGTTAGTTTTGGACTCAGAGACTTTGATTTAGTCTTTGAATGGTTCATAATGTTGGGAAGCAACCAAATGTTTTGGAGGGTATTTTACTGGGGTCCCAGCACCTACTGGGCTGTGATTATAGACTTCAAATTTTGTGAGTTGCCTTTAAACACAGTAAATACTAGCATGGTCTGCACTCTTGTAAGTTGTAACTTAGTTTGACAAAATATATATGGCTGTGTAAATTAATTTCCTTAGAAAACTGACGTTTTGAATTTTATCGAATTTCACATGAAAAATTACTTGAAATTCAATAACACCCACATCATAAGTCTGAACAATTACAAAACCATCTTGGTGCACCTGTACTCATTGAGGGCTTTCCAATAATATCAAAAGTGCACCTCAAACTACCTTCCTTAAGAGTAGGATCCCATCCAAAGACTAAATCAAGGCCTCTGAGTTTAGATTTAACATTTTGTGGGTTAAATTGTAGCCATTAAAATGCCTCACTCTGAAAGTACCAGTGTGGATGCTGGTTCACCCTGGCCCCCTAGCTAAACCACTAGCAAATGAAGGATTTTGCAATTCAATACTACACAAAATAATGAAGCTATTGTACTTGAGAGCTTCATTCAGATTTTTGGCATGACAGGCACATATTTTTCAATATTTTTTGAAATTTTCAAAATATAATTAATTAGTATTTTGTGAGTTTTGTGACTTTGTGATTTAGCCCAAGACAATAATAAATTTTGAGTGAATGTTCAGTTCCAGATATAATCAGTGGTGAATAAAGAGGGTGTTCCCTTTGAAGTTTGGTCCTTCACACTGACTACTGCACTTCCACCTGGTAGAAGAGAGATACAGCACTGTGTGGAAACTCTACAGTAATACTCAATAACATGTTTGTCTGTCTCTTGAGAGCATTGCTTCTATGTACCAAATGCTGACTCTGGTACTTGATAAATCATTGGATTACCATAGTACAAGAGCAACTTCAACACATGTTTGTCCAATAATTAATTCATTTTGAATATTCGTGAATATTTGAAAATTTATTTATTTTCTTTCACCAAGTTTTGGCCTTTGAAAAAAAGAGTAATTTTTGAAATTTTCAACATCTCAACAAACAGTATAATTTAGTGTGAAAGCTGCCAAGGTACTATGGTACTTAACCTTAATTGGCACTTGTTGTATAGTTGATCTGCACATGCTTTGTTTGTTGAAAGTTTGTGATATCCATCAGGATTTTTGGCAATCCAAATTGATTGTATATAAGATCAAGTCAGCAATCTTGACCTGTGCCGATGAAGCATTGGAGTACAGATAATACTACTCTCAACTGTTTGTCATTGGGAAAGGCCAAGGCCAAGGGCATTACTGAGATAAGGGCATGCAAGGCTGGAACTGACCACAAGCCTGATTTCAGTAATGATCTTGCCCGCAGGCTTTACAAGGTGTGAAAATTGATGCAACCTTCCAAGTGGGGACGTTTTACATAGTTTACCCCATTGCGGAAACAGAATGCCCACTCGCAGGGCAGTGGAATAATTTTGCATTGAAATGTGCCCTCCAATTACAATACAAAATTCTAAGAGGCTTTTTGCCCCAAGTGAGTAAACTCTTTTTGCTTTTCTAGTGAATGGAAAAGTCCATGAAGCTCAATCAGGTGGCCGGATCTCAATGAGTCCCATTGTTATACTAAAGGCCCCATGACACTAAGACCAACTTTAGATGGGGGTCCAGGGTCCAAATTCCTGGGAACCAATTTGGACTCATTTGAAGCAAATTTGAATTCTTGGGTTGAACCTTGCCTTGGACCCTAGCTTGCATCTTGGTTCTCCAAATCATGAGCTCTTTATTTTGGTTTGAACCAATTGATTTTCCTCCAAAATGGTGCCATGTAGGTTTAGACTCAATTTGCCACTTTTTGGTCTTGGACCCTGATCTAAAGGTTGTGGATCCAATTTATGGCTCTCGGCCAATAGGATTTCTCTATTTCATTGGACTCTGGACCTTGGACCCTCGTCTAAAGTGACCCTCAATTAGCCAGAGAAATTAACTGACAACTTCCTATGCACCATCCTCCTCCTCCAGCATTTTGTTTTGAGAATTCATCCACCTAGAGTTCAAATTTTGGTCAACACAACCCTAAAAGCAACATCATCTTTTACTGTAATCCTGTTTTGTGCAGGATTGCCAGCCTTATCTCTGGTGGGATGTCCCCAGGAGTTTGGAGGCTTTAGAAATTTGCAACAATGCTGATTACCAAAGATGCACTTGCAGGTGGTGACTGTCATATCCAACTTTGTAGACAATTTAGGGGCCTGAAGAAGTTTGAAGACTTAACTCAGAGCAGGGTTTTATTTTATGAAAAATAAAACTTGTGCGAGTGGTAGTAGGACCGCCCTTTAATATGCCTAACTGGCATCTTCTATAATTTTGACAAAGGGTTTGGTGGTTTCTTGTTCATTTGTTGATTCAACTTTTGGCAAACGTGGATATTTCAAAATAGCCCAAAGTGGCTATTCACGTTTTTTAAGAAATAAGTTAAAGTGGCGCTCACTAATTTTTTTAAGTAAGTCTAACTAGCACCCACCAAAAAACCAGTGCAGAATGTGGCTCCCTTACTGAAAAGGAAGGAGAAATAAAGATAGAAAGTTACATTGCTTCAAAACTTCAAACCTAAGAACTAAACACAAACACACTTTGAGGCGGAGTTGAACCCTAGTTTGATATTAGACCTTTCCAAATGCAATTCAAAGTCCCACCCATCACACCCAAATGTAAGTAAATCTCGTAAACTTATAAGAAACCAAGCACAGTCACTAGACTCGTTAAGATCGTGAAAACATGAACATTTGAATCTTGTGTTGTGAAAATAACAAAACTTACTAAGTGGTAGCCCCAATCCGAACTTTCTGATCTTTCCAAGTTGTAATAGCCTTTTGATAAGAGAAGTTATGTCACTACTAAAATTCCAGGTTTTTCAAACTGGATTTTCAAACCAAAAAATAACTTTGGTTTTCTAGGACAAGTCAATTTTAACAAGTCCAGTATGATTAGGATGATTTTTTTATCAACCCCAAGATGGTGCTTTTGATTAAATTTTTTGACTAGTGGTAAAATGTGACATGTGTAAAGTCATTTCAACACCCCACATATCATCATTTGATTAGTCAAATCATAAATCAATGGGTTAATAAATAAATAATAAATGTAGGTAGGAAGGTGATGACCTAACCTAACCTAACCTAACCTAACATAACCTATTTAATCTACTTAATCACCCTAGCCTCTAAACATACACATAGGTTGCAAATGTTAAGAATTCAACCTCTCACCTTCACCATAACAAACCAAGTCCTTACCAATGGACTACACCATCAAAACATGTCAAATATTGGTAATGATTTTTATTTCACATGTTATAAAATTACAAAAAAATAGTTGGCTAAATTTATTTAATGATTAAATTCAATGGCTAAATTTAATGGCTAAACCTATTTAATAACTGAATTCATTGGCTAACCTAATGGCTACACCTATTTAACAACTTAATCTGATGGTTAAACTTATGAAATGATTAAATACAATGGCTAAACTTAATGGTTAAACTTATTGAATGATTAAATACAATGGCTAAACTTAATGGTTAAACTTATTAAATGATTAAATAAAATGGCTAAACTCAATGGTTAAACTTATTAAATGATTAAATCCAATGGGTAAAGTTATTTAATGACTAAATACAACTATCTTTGAATGGTAGAGTAATGAGTATTCGACGATGGTGGGCACCTCTCGATTCTCCACACACCATCCCCACACACACTCTCTTGAACCTTCAATCCTTGAAAGGCTAGAACAAATGTTTCATCCCTCACAATCTCATTGGACTTGCTAGCATCAACATTTGAACTTAAGTTTTACAAAACCTTTTTGAAATGCAAAGACAATATAGTGATGTCCAAAGACCTTAAGCTCTAAAATGCAAATTGGTCATATGTGCCAACCCACATGCCCATGACCCCATTTGCTTGGAGAAGCCATATTGGGTACATGTTCACAAAATAATGAACCGAAGGTGCACCCTTAATAAGGACTGCATTAAGTGCTTAATCTACAATAAATCCAAGAAAAATATGATGTGTCATGTAGTTAGTCCAAAACATGTGCCAAGTCAATGGCAAGGTGGGATTGATGAAATTTGAACTTCATTGATTTAAAAGCAACATGTACCTATTTCGATTCATAGGTAGCCTAAAACCTATGTGATGACTATGTGCGGTCTCTTCTCTCTCACAATTGAGCTACCCAAGTTTTCACATGCCCAACTATCATGCATGCTCTTTCTTGTGTCTATTGATTTGAGCTTCCCAGAGGTTTGCATGTGCAACCATTACACATGTTTGTTCTTCTCTTTACCAAACTAAACTACCCAAAATAACGCAAGTACATTAAGTTTATCTTGATGTCAGAGTTACCACTTAGGATGGATGAGATTATAGATTACAAAGACCAAACTAAGAGTTTTTTGTGATTGTCAAGAAGTTGAATGGAAGTTGGTTGAACCCAAGAATAGATTTCACTTCAAAACATGTTTGTGAATAAGATTTGGAAGAGGTTTTTGGGAAAGTCACGAAGCTCAAAAGCACCAATAGTAAGTTGCACGAAAACATAAAAATGGAGTTTATTAGTTTGTACACTAAAATATACGAGACACCAATTGTCACAAACAACAAATTCATGTTTTGGGTGGTGAAGGGTTACATTGTAGAAGCAAAAAGGTGGCCCATAAATTAGGCCAAAGTTGCAACCTACACTGCAAGGGAGAAAGCTCAGAAGGAATCAATAGAAAAGATGTAACGTGCATTCGATAAGCTTTAATTTTTTAAATTGAATGGGGGTATAAAACTAAATGGAGGTGAAGTCTAGTTGGCAAGTTGGAAGGCAATGTCTTGAAGGGGGATAAGTATCGAAAATAGGGGCATTCAAGCAATGTTCGATGTCCATACGATGTGTCAATAACAGAGCTAAGTAATGTTGAAGCTTTATAATCATTGTTTTTTTATTTGTTGAAGGATGCAAATCAGAAAATGAAGAGCTTAATGGTAGAAAAATCAAAACTGGTAGAGAAGTTCATAGGCTTGTGATTCAATATGGAGGATTGCAAATTATCTACATTGGAAGCTCAAGAAACATTCAATGTTGTTGCATTTAAAGTTGAGCATTTTCAAGGCCAACACAAGGACCTACAAAGTTAGGTTCTTCTTGTTGATCTTTATTCATTTTGCTTCATTAGGTCATTTAGGTTGTCACTACAATATTGTTGTGCACATCAAAGAACTTTAGTTCATTTTGTTCCATTAAGGTTTACAAATGTGATATTGTGCATGTGTGCACATGAAATTTTCTAGTTCATCAAGTGTTTGCTTGAACTTTTTTAATTTAAGGTTTAGCTCAATTTCAACAAGTGAACTCATTCATTTCCTTGATCAAAGTTTGGATTCTATAATGTGAAGTTGATGTAAAATGCTTGGGCTCTAGATTTATATGCACTACAGAAGCAAGTTCAATGAGTGAGGACCGACTACATGAACTACATGTGGAGTTAGACGTCCTTGCATGAAAGTTTCAAGTTGTTGAAATACATTTGGAAATTTCACAAAAATTACTTGAAGATAAGCAAAAAAGGGCTATGGCAAATGAAGATGTTTTTCAAGATCATGAATTGGATTTGTGGAAGGTAGATTCCATAATTGTTGAGGTTTAAAAGGAAATGATGGGCTTGGAACGAAAATAGAAGTCAATTGTAAGTCAACTAGTTGAAATGTAAAAAGGTGGTGGTATATTACTATGGCCCAAGCCAATTTTGCACACAGCTGCCCACCCCCCAACTTGTGATGTTCTTGTTATCAATGTGAGACTTTGTGTTTTTTGCAACAAATGCTACCATTGTTGGGATATAACTATTACGTCATGTAAGCATACATACCACCCATTCTGCTTGGTTGAACTTGTCAAACAATAAAACAAGTGTGTTTGTGAAAAAATGTTTCATCTTGATTGGTTATGTAGTTAGGGTTTTGGAGATGAAGATAATGAAATCAAAACTATTGTTGCCAAGTTGAGATTGGAGGAACAACAAAAGGATGTTAAATGCTCCTTAAAGGAAAGTTGGAAGGTTTAGGACATTTCCACATGTAATTGTGTTCAAACCCTGGTCCTTTTGGACAAGTGGAGTAATACTTGTAAACATGTTTAAACAAACCTACTACTTATATTGAATATTCATTCAAGAGTGATTTGCAATCTCATTGAGCTTTGGTTAATTGTTTAGTTATTGAAATGTTAAATGTGCTTTGGGTGTTGTTGTTGTATTTTGAATCACTACAACAAAAGGTGTCCCCTGTACGCCAAGTGATTTCATTGGATTTTGAGTGACTTCATTGGTTGTAATGAACAAGGACTAGTGAAGAAGTAGTGAATTCACTTGTCTAGTGAACGGGGATTGGTGAACTGCACCCACATTTTGTAGTAGTGAATGTTGTCAAATACCACTATACGTGTTGTTAAGTGATTAGCTATGGTTGTTCATTAGCACAAGTTGTAAAATTCATGTTAACCATTGCTTGGGTTGCTTCTAAATTGCAAAAAATATCCTTGATTAAGCACTACTAAAATGTTTTATGAACCTATTTTGTTTTTTTTAAAAATTGCTTACCTAAGTGATGGGTTTCCTATGACTACTTAAGCTTAGACTCTTTATTAGCTCCATTGTCCTTATCTTGAGCATTACTAGAATGCATTGTTAACCTCCTTTGTTTCTTTCAAAATTGTTTACTTAAGTCCTAAGTTTTTAAAAACTGCTTAGGGCTAGACTCCTTACTAGTTGGGGCCAGACTCCTTACTAATTGCATTTTCCTTATGTTGAACACTACTTAAGTGCTTTCTAGGTCCCTCCTTTTTTTTTTTTGAAATTGATTATTTAAGTTACTTAGTCAAGAACTAGGTTTTTTACTTGACTAGTGTGTACGTTGTTGCAAGACTCCTTATTAGTTATAGAATTCTCCTTAGCATTAAGCATTGCTAACTTATGCTTTGTTATTAATGTGCAAGTATAATTGGACTTAGGTTACAAATTAAAAAATATTCGTTAATGTTCAACATGTTGTTAAATATTTTATTGCTTCGTCCCATATCATGATCAAATGAATTATGTGCTTTGGTTGTTTATACCACTACTAGATGTGCTCAGTGTGTTGATGGGACAAATGCAATTCAAGGTTTGATGTTATATCTGTCCCATTTTTGAGGTTCTTTATCACAATTATCTTAGTCCCTAACAATTGGTTATGGGGACATTTTTCATGTTCACTTCAAATTATCATATTCCATTTTGATTTCCTGGATCATTCTAACTACCTCATGTTTGAAGGTTAGTTGTTTGAATTGTATTTCATCTTGTGGTACTTGATTAAAAATTGTTGTGGTACATTAATTAATCCCTTCTTTTCAAATAGTTGCAAGATCTTTGCTAAGAATTGTTGGCAATTTTTCACTGACCATAAATAGTGGGGCATTGCTTAAGTAGTTGTTGTTAAATAAAGTTACTCAGTTATTTCAACAATTGGAAGGAAAGGAAGTGGAGGTGACCATTAATTGTTTTTTAAATTCATTATATGATGGCCATTGTAGATGTTGTGTTTGCTCTTAAACAAACAAAATTGGGATTACCATCACCACATACCCATTGAAAAATTGTGCATCTCTTAAGGCAGGGAGTTACAGTGTTAAGTCCATTCAAATTGGCATCAACCATGGGTGATTGCTACCAGACGACTTTGGAATCAAATTTTGGAACTCTTGCAATGAATGTTGATGAAGTTGAATCCCTTTTAAAGCCATGCCCTAGAGTGCAAATTGAAGAATTAAATGATGAGTTTGGAAGTATGGGTGGTAGAGGTAATTAACCATTAGATGTTATTTGACTATGGAAAGAAATATTACCCCAAAGAATTGTATGCAAATGGGTTTGCAAAGCACAATCATGAGTTTTTTCTACCATATTCCATTTGGTTTGTACATGTGAAAAATTTGTAGGAAATTGGAATCAATATTTGTCAAATAAATTATGTTCAATCAAAGTAGGTAATTTGCCTCATAATTTGTGAAAGGAAAATTTACCACTTACCTTTCTGGGCCTTGCATAGGAGCGTTTGACATCATTGGCAGCTCCCTAAGTTCCATCATCAAATGTACCTCTAGACTTTCAAGATTTGCCATTTATAAATGTTCCTAAAAATCTATAATCAATTATAGCTCCACCATTCTTGTTAGCAACTCCACAAGCTTTTCCATTAATTGTACATAAAGTTCAACCACCTTTACCATTAACAATATCATTGGCACAATTTCTATTGCCAATGTAGCTCCCCAAGTTTTGCCATCAACAGAAAGTCCACAAAGTTTGCCATCGACAGAAAGTCCACAAGGTTTGCCACTACCAAAAGGTATGCAAGTTGTTGGGATGCCATTAGTGATTATGCAACAAGTATCTAAGGAGATGGGTCAAAATCTTAAACCTAATTTTTAGGAGTGGAACAAGCAAAACAAGATTGCACAAAATCAAAAGACTAGGTATTCATTTTAAAAATCATTGGCACCTAATGATTCAACCAACAAAAGAATGTCTTCCCTTACCTCCTTGTCATCTTTTCCTATAGGTGAAACCCTAAATTATCTTCATTCCTTTATTACATATCATTTCATTGTCACACATATATGCTCATCTCTTCCAAGTCTATAATTTATAATTAGATCATAATTAAACTTACCAAATTTTGTGCTTCAATGACAAAGGGGAAAATGCTACAAACAATTTTGCAAGGGAAGAGGTTGGAAATAAGGAAATTGCCATGTTGTAAGGGAAATACTTAGGCATGTCGGTAGAATAATAAGATTAGGAATACTAGACGAAATCCTAGCAAGTCCCTTGGAATTGTCAAAATGTAGTAGGTTGATAAGTCCATACAAGTTGAGCTTATTGTAGTAACATGACTGACTGACTGTCATAACTACATAATGATATGACACGAAAATAATTACAACTACTTCTTGGAACTATTAGTTAAGGGCATGTTGATATAGAAGTAAGGTTGCCACATGAGACTTTGGAGGGATCTTTTTCTGAACTATGGGGGATGTGTCTTTGAGTGAGAAGTTTATTATGTGAGAGGAGAATGGATGTATGTGCATATTTTAATGAAGCTTGAGTATTTCTTAAACCTAACATTATGATTATGATTTCCATTAATCGCATGGTTTAATAAATTGTAGTTTTTCAACAATGTAAGGAAATTCTCCGACAATTTAATTGTCCTAGTTAATATTTTTACTTGGTGTTTATATTAATGGAGTAGGACAAGAATCTAGAGTGGTGCAAATATGTATTGCAAACATTTGGCAACCATGTTGGGGATTTCTAATTCAATTCATTGTTGGAAAAAATTGAAAAAAAAGGTCATGTAATCCTTCCTTATGCAATTAAATTAATGGAAATTGAGGAAGGGAAAGTTGAAGTAGACGAGTTAAATTTAGGATTTTGTTTAATTCATGTACTCTATATAATTATGCCCTATGGATTTATAGGATTGTTAGGAGTTTATAGGGTTAGTAAAGAAGAAAACAGAGCAAGTAAAATGATTATTATGGGTGTTGAGCATGTCATAGCTTTTCCTAACTTGTTCACTTATTATGAACAAGATATGGCTAAATCTATTATTTTATTTGATAACTATAATAATGTATATCAGAGATGGTTTGAAAGATGGTAGATTATGACAGCTATTAAGAGAGGGAGTCATGAATGGTTAAAAGAAATTATAACAATTAATGAAGGGAAAGAAAGATTAAGACTTCACAATAAATATGGTTGGAATTTTCTAGGTTAATTATATACACCAAGAAGGGTTCCAAAACTTGATACATGGGGAAACTTCATTGAAAAATTCAAAACATTGCATGAGAATGTTCAAGAACTGATAATAAAAAAATATTACATGGGGAAACGAAAGTGTGGTGCATCAAATAAAAATATTAATAATTAACACTGCACAATTAATGAAGTATAGGAGATGACTTCCAATAATGGTATGCCTATTAATGTCAATTCCAATTAAGAAAGTTGTGGCAACCTATCATATTATCAAATTTCATGATAGAAGAGAGTTTACATAACCAAATATTAATGTTTTAATAGAGAAATGGATACCATGTGATCTATTATGGACTCCTAAATTTTTAGGGTCTAAGTATGCAATGAGATTAAGAGGGAATGAAGAATATTGTCCACAAGAAATTGAATCAAAAGAATTATGGTCTACAATGATTATTTTGGATCCATATAAGAAATATTGAGGAAATAAAAAATTAAAGAAAGAGAACATGGTAGTAGTAAGGAAACAAGATTTTTTAGGAACTCATGGATAAAAGTAGGGAAGTAGAAAAGAAAAATAAACTAAGAGATTGGAGAAGACAGAATCATGATGAAGCAAAAGAAATAGCTGCTAAAGCAAATCTACCAAATGGAAAGGGTTGAGATTTATTTTTATTCCTTCTAGTAGTTAGATCAAGTACTTCATTTCGTTGCAGAAGAAGCAAAAATAATAACAATGTAAACAACAACTGAAGAAACGAATGGTTCACCTAGTGAAAATACTTAGCAATCCATTAAAACTAGAACATTGAATGAAGCGCAAGAAGAACATGATGAAGGGAATGTTGATGCATTGTTAAGAATTCCATAGACTACAACAACTGCTTTTGGAACACTCGATTGGGTCATGGAAGAAGGATGGCCGCAAATACCAATAAAATGGTCGGAAGAAGATGTAACAAAAAAAGCTAGCAATAGCAACATAGCTAATGAGGCTTTTGGAAGAAAATTATTCAAACTATTCCTTCATAGCCCCAAATACATCAAGACCAAAATTCTTCTAAATCCACCACCAACTACTATCGCACCAATAATGAATCTTTTGCCCATTATGGTAGTACCTCTTACCAATGTTTTGCACATATAACTACTTAAATATCACAATAATAAAAATCCAATTTTACACATTTGACAATTGACTAAAGTGTGTGTGATTAATGGATAAAATATTGACGACCACAAATTACAATATTTTCCAAAAACTTTGAGGGGGAAAAGCTACCAACTAGTTTGGAAGGTATGAAACAACTCGTCCAATATCAACATGGGTGAAAGTGTAACATGTTTTTATAACTTGGTTGAATGAGATCAAAACTAAAGGGCAAACAACTACCACTTTATGATATGCAAAACAAAAGAGGTATGAGCCAATGGAAGACTATTATGATAGATTCCTCTAACTATGTGCAATAATCCTTCAATGATCAGATTATATTTATTTGAGAAATGCTTTTCGAGAATGCCTATAGACTAAAGTAAAAATGGTTATTATCAATATGCCTAGAAGAACATTAGCAAAAATAGCTGAATTTGCAATTATAATAGAAGAAAAACTACCCATGAAACGGAAAAATATGGCAAAATATCATCAAAATGACTCTAATAGTGATGAATTTGATGACTCTAATAATGAAGATGAACATCATGAAAAGAAGACTAAAAAGAAATCTAAGAAAGTAGATTTTGACATAGTAAAAAAAGGAGTGTATTGTCAAAATTGTTTTGACAAAGGTCATTTCACAAAATAATGCAAATTGTTAATGAAATTTTGTAGGATTTGCAAGGTAAGTGACCATAATATAGATCAACGTCCTAGTAAGGTTGTGAGTGGAAGTTGTCCCTCAAGAGAGATTATACCAGTATGTGTAGTATAAATAGAAATGTCAAGGGCACAAAACAAAAAAAATTACTAATTTATAATGCACTAAACAATCAAAATCAATACAATGATCAACAATACAACATAAGACCAAATGGTCATAATTGGCAAAGTAATAACTAGTCAAATCGAAATAACCAATATACTTAGCAAGCTTATAATTAGAACAATAGATTCCAAAAAAATGTTATGAAATGTTTTTGTTGTCGAAAGGAAGGTCATGTCAAGAATGATTGTCATGTCTAGAAGAAAGTTATTGAGGAGGAAGAGAAGAATTCCAAACTAAAAGTTGGGAGTGAATGTGGCCATGGTCAAATGGGACCAACCAGTAGTGGATGTTTGTATGACCACAAAAGGACAAAAAGCGAGGACGCCAAAGGCTAATATGCTTGTTGAAGAACTTCTAGAAATAGAAATTAACCTCACTAAAGGACATTGAATCAAATGGGAGAAAGATAAATTGATTCATAAGGATGTAGTTAATGAACTATGGAGAATACAAGTAGTGGAAAACAAACCACTGGGAATGTGTATGGATGTTCCATTTGGTTTGGAATCGGCCAAGTCAATTATTTAATTGAAAAGGTTGAATAGAAAGAAACTATTACAATCGATGCGTCAAACCGACTTGATGAAAGATGATAAGAGATTAACTGAAGTGGCCAAGGAAGGTGATGTACATGTCAAACCAACAAGAGTTGACATGTTGACGCAAAGAGATGTGTCATTAAAGGAATTGAATTTATTGAAAAGGAAGAGTGCATTGATGAGTGCCAGTGGCAAGTCGACATTGAGTATTGATAAACCAATTACTAGTGAAGAGGATGAGATGGGTTTGACCCCAAACAAGGAAAAATTGACTTGTTTGAGAAGAGGTCCAGTGGCAAAGCGAAATGTGTTGCCACAAAAAATCACTATTGAACATATGGAAAAAGGAAGTGGTGAATTACCAAATTCATGATGAATTCAAAGATAGAAGTGAAATTAGGACAATTATTGAAGATTTGTCTTCAGTTAAGAGAAATGATGACAAAGTCATTGTTGAAAATGGAAGAAGCTCAAATTGTTGATGTTTGTAAAATCACAACAACTAAAATAGAGGATTTTGATGAAGCCATATTCTTTGTTCAAGTTCGTGTTGGGAAATTTGGAGTTAGAGATGTATTACTAGATGATGGATCAAGTGTGAATATTATTTTGAGAGTTTGAGGAAGAAGCTTGGATTGAGAAAACCCAAGCTAGCTCCTTTTATAGTAAGGATGGCTTATTAAAGAAAGGTGCAGCATGTTGGATTAATAAAGAACTTGAAAATTGGTTTGATTGGATGTAAGTACAAAATTGATGTAACAATGTTGAATATGGAGAATGGAACAAAAACTTATTCAATGCTTTTGGGAAGGCCTTGGTTGAAACAGGTAAAGGCAAATCATAATTGGGGTGATAGTCCCCTTACCATCACTATGGGAAAAAGGACAATGACTATGAGTACAATTAAGAAAATTCCTTTAAAATCATCAGAAAAACAAAAAAAACATTGATGATGATTGGGAAGAAGGATTGTCAAATGAAAAGGAAAAACAATTTTATAATGTTGTGCATGTGTTGTGGCATGTACGAGAAGTGGCACTAAAGGAGTTATATTTTTTGAAAAAGATTGATTATGGCATGTTTCAACAAAAAAAAAACCTAGAATATCCAGTTTATTTTTATCAAAGTCATCTTGGAGAAGTTTTGATATTGGATGAATTTGTCGATGTGGCAGTTAAAGATAAAAAGATTCTAAGATAGATGGTCACATTTGAAGAGGCATCTGAAGAAATTAAACTTGGGAAGTGAAGGAAATCCCAAGGAAATATTTATTAATGCAATTTTACCAACATCTTTTCAAGCATAAATTAAAGAATTATTGGTTAATTACCATGATGTCTTTGCTTGGAAGTACAAAAATTTGAAGGGAATACCTAGGGAAATTTGTGAACACAAAATTAAGTTAGTGGCTAATGCCCAACCAATTAAACAAAGAAAATATAGAATGAACACAAATTATGCATTAAAAGTGAAAAAAGACCTAGATAAACTACTTGATGCTAGATTTATCTATCCCATTGAAACTACATAGTGGTTATCTCCTTGGGTTATACCTAAGAAAAATGGGAAGTTACAAATATGTGTGGATTATCACAAATTAAATGCCCAAACCAACAAGGATCCATTTCCTTTACCTTTTTTGGATTATGTCCTAGATTTGTAGTTGGACATGAGATGTACTCTTTATGGATGGTTATAGCAGTTATAACTAGGTTAAAATGCTTGAAAAAAACAAAGACAAAACAACAATTTTGTTATTTGTTAACAAGTTTAGGGTACAACAATTTATTGTTTTTAAAAATATTTTAAAAATATTACTTTATGATATACCTTATATTATTTTAAGCTATTTTAGTTATTCTAACTTATACCTTATGTTATTATAAGTTATTATAGGTTAATATAAATTATTGTACCCTAAATTATTATACATTATTTTACCTTAAGGTATCTTAACTAGCTTATTATAAACTTTTAAGTTATTCTAAATTAAATTATTCAACTAACCTTAGGTTATTTTATTTTAAATTAATATATGTTATTTCAAGTTATACTTTAAGTTATTCAAGGTCATTCTATTTTATGTTATTATAAATTATTTTATCTTAAGTACAATAATTTAAAATACATTATAATATAATAACTACCTATAGCTTATGATATTATAACATAAAATATCCAACAAAAATTAATTAAAAAATAATCACCAATGGTTGTAATAGAACATATAATAACCAACAATAATTTATAATACAATAACCATTAATAAAATAGCCACTAATAGCCACTAATAGAATAGTCATTAATAAAATAACCACAATGGCTTATAATGGAATAACCACCAACAGCCACTAATAGAATAGGTCACTAATAAATAACATTAATAACCACTAATATCCACCAATAGCCATTAATAAAATAGCCACCAATAACCATTAATACGATAACCATTAGTAACCATTAATATCCATTAACAAACTATCCACCAATAGAATAGCCACCAATAGCCACTAATGTAATAGCCATTAATAAGCATCAATATCCACCAATAAAATATCCATCAATAATTATTAATAAAATAACCATTAATAGAATAGCCACCAATAGTCATTAATAGAATAACCACCAATAATCATTAATAGAATAGCCACTAATAGCTATTAATATAATAGCAACCAATAGCCATTAATAAAATAACAACCAATAGCCACTAATAGAATAGCCACAATAGCCATTAATAAAATAGCCACCAAAAGCCATTGATAGAATAACCGCCAAAAGCCATTAATAAAATAACCACCAAAAGCCATTAATAAAATAACCACCAAAAACCATTAATAAAATAAGCACTAATAGCCATTAATAGACTAACCACCAATAACCATTAATAGAATAACAACCAATAGTCATTAATAGAATAACAACCAATAGTCATTAATAGAATAACAACTCATAGTCATTAATAGAATAACAATTAATAGCCTTTAATAGAATAACAACCAATAGCCATTAATAAAATAACCACCAAAAGCCATTAATAAAGTAACCACTAATAGCCATTAATAGAATAACCATAAAAAACCATTAATAGAATAACCACCAAAAGCCATTAATAGAATAACCACCAATAGCCATTAATAAAATAGCCACCAAAAGTCATTAATAGAATAACCAATAAAAGCCATTAATAGAATAACCACTAATAGCCATTAATAGAATAGCCACCAAAAACCATTAATAGAATAACCATCAATAGTCACTAATAGAATAATTATTAATAGCCATCAATAGAATAACTACTAATAACCATTAATAGAATAACCACTAATAACCATTAATAACGACTAATAGCCAACAATAAAATAACCATTAATAGCCACCAATAAAATAGGTACTAATAGCCCCAATAAAAAAATAACTAATAACTATATATGATAATTGCTTAGGATTGCCACAAATAATTTAGGGTGAAATAATCTATAATAGACAAACGTAACTTAAGGTGAAATAGCCTATAATAACCTAAAATTGCCAATAATAACATAAGGTGAAATAATTTTCAATAACAAAAAATAACCAATAATAGCCTTACATAATCGAAAATAGCCTAAGATGAAATAATTTATAATAATTGCAAGTAGCCTGAAATAATTTATAATAACAAAAAAAACATAGAATAACAAAAAAAACTTACAATAACTGAAAATAACTTAAGGTGAAATAAGCTAAAATAGCCAAAAGTAACTTAGAATAACCAAAAGTAGCATAAGGTGAAATAGCCAAAAATATCCAAAAGTAATTGAAAATAGCCATAAATAGCCGTAAATAATGTAGGGTGAAATAATTTAAATTAATGAAAAATGACCGTATAATAATTGAAAGTAGCTTAGCAAAGGTAGTATTATTATATTAGCAAAAAAATTATCCATTTATTAAACTTTTTTTTTTTCAAAAAAATGGTCATTGAAATGTTATTAAATAATGATATTCAACTTTTCTTTTATTCAAATGATTTTACACTTTCAAAAGGAAATAAATGTAATTATGTACATTATTGAATTTAAGAAAAAAAAAACTCGAATCATTTCATTTGAACAAAATCTCAATAAGATATGAATTTTCAAAGTTTATGTTTTTGTAATCTTTAAAATGAAGTATTTGATAAATAGAATGTAATATAACATATTATTACAACAAGTGGAGTGGCTTGATGGTAAGGGTGTTTTCATTTTAAAGTTCAAAGGATCAAACCTCATGAATGGTGTTACGTGTGGTCGATAATGGTAAGTTGACCGAATATATTTGTATCTAGAATAAGTGTTTAGGTTGATTACATGGCCTACTTACATAGGTTAGGTTTTTAGCCTAGCCTAGGTAGTGACACATGTCAATAAATCATAGGCTGAAAATCATGAAATTATCAATAATATTATATATTAAATAATTTAATTTTAATTGATTTCCATGCTGGTTAGTTAATTAATTAGCAAGTGAATGGCTTGTTAAATTCGTATTTCACTTGAAAATAACCTTGTTTCACTAGGTACTAGTGAAACAATTCATTGTCCATAGCAACTGGTCCCCGTTCATTAGGGGGTTAACCAATTTTCACCATGTAAAAATGTCCAAATTCACTCAAAATCTAGTGAAACCCAGAATGAACTACGATGCATTTTGGTGTAGTGCAATGAAAATAAGGGGGATAAGAAAAATATTTGTTAATCTGCCTTGGTATTGGCAAAAATATTTTAGTATTTGTTTGTGCATCAAAAGGAGGATCCACATAAACTATTAGCCAAGGTTAAAAGAACTAGGGAAGAAATGTAGACAACACTAGAAAACATAAAGAAAGTTGCAACAGACTCTCCAAGAAGTGTTCTTAAGAAGAAAAACAAAATTGAAAGAGGAGCCTCAAGTTCAAAAGTGAAGAAGGAACAAGAGAGCATAGATGTAATGGCACAGAAAATGATGAAGGGCAAAATGGAACCATATGTAGTGCCAACAATGGTACGAGTAGTGCTAAAAATTGTATAGGTAGCTAGACAGACTACAAAAGTACCACATATGACATGTCCACAAGATAGATAGCTGAGGGAATGGAAGCAAAAGGTACCATAGATGACATTTCATAGGAGAAATAGTCAAGGGAGCAGAGCCAGGAAGTTCATTGGGAACATGACATAAGGGTTCTAGAGGGTGAGGAAGATTTGCACTTTGGTGGGGATGTATATGAAGATTGGATGGAAACCATTGCAAGTCCACAACATTTTCAACATTTACAATAACATTTGCAACAACAATAACAACAGACACAAGAAGGTCTATAGGCTACTAAACTATAAATGGAAGGAGTGGAACCACAATCTTTTTTTTTTAAGTGTCCAGACCATTAGAACTAGAATTTAAAAAGGACTTTCCATTTGAATTTGAAATGGCAAACATATTAGTGCAGGACGGGATCATCTATAGAAGGATCCAAAGATCCTACGACACAGACAAGTATACCAAAGTTTGTGGAGGAGGTAGCTGCAAAAGTAATGTAAATAGATAAGGCAGCTGAATTATTTTAAACCATGGCAATTGTTAGTTTGAGTACGGGGAATTTGATTTTGGAGGTGAACAATATAAAAAATGGATTGGTTCTAAAGGAAAAGGAGAAGGCAATATTATAGGAGGAATTAAATAAGGAAAGAGATTTCCAAAAAGTGTATAAACATAATGTGGAAATATGGAGGAAGAACAGGGCAAAGATTGAGCAGAAGATTAAAATGCTCGTTAAAAAATTATAGGATAAAAATGAGAAGTTTAAGGGTAGCACAATATGGCTGAAGTCACAGGATGAAGAACTACATGATTTAAAGCAAAAGTAAAAAATGTGAAAAACCACAGAAAGGAAGTGGACAAAAGCATTGTTTCTTCATAAACAACAATAAGAGGTTTTGGGTAGTCAAGTGAAAGCATTGACTAAGGAAAAGAAGGAGAAGGATAATGTTCTAACAAATTTGGAATTGGTGAATTTGAAGAATATATCTCTATTGTAATCTGAAAAGCTTAGAAGAAAGGTAAAAAAGGCAGAGAAAGAGAAGTTACTAGAGGAAAAAAAGGAGTATCAAATGAATCTGAAGCACTTACAAGCATAGTTGGAAATGGCATAGGAATAAAAAAAGAGTCTGAACCCAGCTGGTGTCAAGAAAAGACTAGAGGATTATGAATAAATGTTGCAGTACTATACCCTAATGAGGACAAATAACAAGATGAAGGATTTTGAGGTAGAATTTGAGGAATGGTGGGAGGTCGCAAAGGAACATTTTACAAAGGAATCGGAGAATAATCTAGCTCAACATAAAGCTAATGAAAGAATTCTGAAATACATGTTGGAAGCTTATCAAATAATTTTCTAAATTTTATTTGTGGTACTCCAACAAGTATAAAAGTTTTGGGCCAGGATGAGGAAACTTGAATAGGGCCTAATGGAACAACTTAAGAGGAGGAAGTGCAAACTAAGCAACCATAGGACTTGAGAAGTGGAGCAATTCAGGAGACGAAGATATAGACAGAGAAACCATAGGACCTCAAAGGAGGGAGTTGATAAGAGAAAAAATCACAAAAAAATCAAGAACAAGGATAGGTGGAGATTATTTTAGCAATAAAAGAAAAGGTATCTAATATACAACCCCTAAAAATAGAACCATAAATTGAGTTAGTGGAGGAGGAGGTCAAACTGCAAAGATGGAGATACATGTCAGAATTGCAGAGCCAAAAGTGGGTATAGAACCATTGGTTGCTATATAGGTTGAGATTACAAAGACGATCATAGAGGAGACATATGTTTAAAACGTTGCCGAATACATTCATTTCATTTTTTGTCATTTTCCAAAGATTTTGGGGATAGAATCAAAAGTATGGTGGGGGTAATGTTAAGGGGGTTAGATGATTACATGATTTTGGATGAACAAGCATTTAAGATAGGGATTGATTAAGGAACTTGGTTAGTTTTGAATTTTGAATTCTTGTTGGTTTTGAATCATGATGATGTGACTTGGGACTACCCAAAGAAGGAAGATCTAGGGAAGAGGAGAGGATTCCTAAACACATAGTTTTGGGAAGAGTAGGAGTTGTATGTACTTCTAGTAGAAAACCATAAATTTTGTTTTGATATACCATATATATATATATATATATAAATTTTCAACAAAACATGGGATTCTACTATAGATTTGATTCATGTTTTCAGTAATATAAAGATGCACAGACTTTTGTAATGAATTCTATGTTTATATCATTGTGTGAATTTTCTATAATATCATGATATGATGAAATGAATTGTAAATTTTTTTCTAGAGTATTCTACAATGTATTCTAAAATGTAGATTTTGGTTATATGAAATAACCATGAATTTGGTGTTTTAATGAATGGCAGTGTTAAATGTGTTGAGAATTAAGGCAAAAATAGTGGATGTATGCATGTGAAGTGCAAATTTATTGTTATAGTGGAGTGGAATAATTTTGTAGGAATTAAATTTCACTTCTACCACATGTGTTGAATATATTACACATTATCATTGTTGCAATTAATCAAAGTAATATTCCAAAACAAAATTGAGTTGAATTTTCATCTTCCACTAATATTAATTGATTTATATCTTGAAAAAAGATGGCTTTAGTGAATTAAATTCTATGAAAAATAATTTAAATGATTGTTGCTTCAATACCAGAGATATCATATAAAGAAAATGAGCCAATGTATATCGATGAGGGTAGAAGAATTAAATAGTTTAAGGATTAGGGTTTAGGAGGAGAACACATTGATATTTATTGTACATAAAATTCGTTAGAAAAAACTAGAAATCATGTCCATCCACGGATCACTATAGGATATGAAATTTTTACCATGGTTAATGGGTAAAAACAAGAAAGCTTTCAGTAAGGTGGAATGATAGAGCGGTATCTTGGAAGGTGAACATTGGATAATATAAATAATAATATTAAGGTTCATGTCAATAGTAATCATATTTGAAATGCAAGGAAAAGAAGTGAAAGAGGTCAGACCTAGTGCTCCAGGAAGGAAAAGTTAGTCTCATATGTGGACAAGTTCAAAACAAATTCAATGGCGCATGCTCATAAGAGATCTTTACAATTGCAACACAATGAAGAATTTGATGAAAAAGTAAATGTAACTTTCTACTGGATTTTATTTCGCAATTTCACCTTCTTGAAGTTGGCATCTCAAGTAAGTCAAATGGATTTGAGTTTTTTATCAATGTGTTTTCTAGGGATTCAATGAGTTTGAAATGTTGCTCTTTTGATTTGCAAGTTGCAACCAAATGTCATTAGGGGGTAAAAATTTCTTTGGTTTTTTTATTGAATTTTTAAATGCGATTCTTTTTATCCATTCAAACATCCTTATTGCCAAAGGCAGTGACACAAACCATCTCCAACATTAGAATATTTCACAATATGTTCTCATTTTTTCTTTATATTTCTACACCTTTTGGACTTGATGTGTCTAGGTTTTTTTTCTTCTTTCTCTGTATTCTATCAACCACCCTAGGTTCCTCCATATCGAGCATCTACTACAAGAAAGACTAGGTTAGAGTTATAGGGGTTTGGTAGTAAGGAGGGAGCTTAATTGAAAATCCTTGGGGTTTTTTTGGAGGAGCTCTCTCACTCCTAAATGCTCTTGATCTTGGATCGAAATACTTCCCGGGGTACTTTCGACAATGAAAGTACCCTCTCTTTAGGCACTTGAAGGAGGTCACAAGGAAGAGCCCCCTCCCTTGTTGCTATTTGCAAGTGTTTGCAAGAAGTTAACGATAGGAGTTTTGATAAGACTATGTTTTTTCTTACTAAGTGCAACTTGGAGCCCTCCACAAGCAGTGAGCTTTAAGCTTCACGTTCGATTTGTAGTCCGAACTTGGCACCTGCAACTTTTGTGTGCTTATAAGCGGCCCATTGCAAGTAAGCTACACCTTGGAGGTAAGCTTATTGATCCATGCACGGGAAATGTGGAACTCTTTGTGCATTTTTTTTTCTACTCCAAGTTTCAAGTTCTTATGAAAAGGTTTTTATTGTAGGGTGGTAATTTGGAAACGAGCTTACACTTTTGTTCTTCATCCAAGGTAGGACTGCAACGTGCAAATTGGGATCGCTTATAATAGATGAAGGACAGGAGCACAAGGTTGTTTCAATGTTTTAAAGCCTAGTTCTTGTGGATGCATCAATAGGAAGAGAAGGCTCCAATCCTCTAAATCAAAACCTCCAAGCTCGGTTTTGTATCTCAAAGCTTCTAGGAGCTCATCTGAACTCCAATTTCTTTTTCATATTTTTTTTGTGTCCATTCGTCGATCCATGGGCGGTCAATGTGAATTTCTTCTAAGATTCAATGATGGAAGATCCAAGGTTTCATCCTCGTGACCTCTTGGTGAAAATCTCAGGCTTGTTTTTTTTCAAGGTTTTATCTTGCAGGGGGTGATCTTTGCGATAGTTTTTGACATCATGGCAAGACCTTGAAGTGCCCCTTGGTTGTAATAGATGAAAGATGTGGGCAAAGGCTTGTTTCTGTCTTATATTTCCTTCTTCTTTTTAAAAAGTTTTTCTTGAATGCATCCATGGGGAGAGACAAATTTTCTTCTTCTCCCTCCCAGTCTCAAGGCTTTTGTTCGTTTCTAGGAGATTCTTTGAATTTTGAGGAGCTTTAGATATATTATTTTATTAGGTTCACAGATTTAGGTAGCTCAACAGGAGCTATTGATTTTTTTATTTAGGGTCACAAATCCAATGAGCTCAGATTAAATGCACAAAGTCCAAGAAAAGAACACGTTTTCTTGATCCCTGGGTCAATGGATCCCAGGTCGCTCAAATCAAGCATCCCTTAACAACATGCATGTGCAAGCATGAGGTAAGGGAATGTTACTAATTATTAGAGTGCGTTAGGATTTAGGTCCTCTTTCTAATTCAATGTTGAATACATTCAATGCCAAAAGTACCCAATCTTTGTCAATTTTTTAATCCAACCTTTGATGCACCTGTTAAGGGAGTAATTACTTGCGATAATTATTAATTAGTATATTTTTATTTACTTAGTTACTGTTTTAGGAATTACCAGCTAGATTACATAGTATTTATCACCATTTGAATTTGAATAGAACATAGGACTGTTTTATTTAAAGTATATCTTTTGGAGAAGAGAAAGAGATGAAAGACCATTGTATCATTCTAGAACATGGAGCTTTAATGGAGTATGAGAGAAATATGTTTTGATATCTGGAAAAGCTTTGTTTCTTAGTTAGAGTTGTTATTTTGAATTTTTTAATCGTACTTTCATTATTGGATTTTCATTCTAAAACTAGTTTTAAGTATATTTGAATGAGAAAATTATGTTACTTCTAGTTTTATTATATTTCAATCCAAATTTTAGAGTAGAATATAGGATTAAAGATTTTGTATTTACCATTTGGTGACCATCCCATGGTTTGAATTCATAGTGAATTTCATAATGTTGTTTATGTCTTGTTACTAAATATTTTTTTTCTATAGATAGATAATGAACTTTAGTTCATTTTTTGCATTTTTTTCAAATCTTGATCATAATGTTTTGTTCAGGAAGCAAATTTAAACAAAGCAACTAATTGTGAAGATTGTGTTTTAATGTAAAAGTTTGTTCAGATTTGAATTAAGATGTGGAGAGATGGAAAATAGAATTATAACTAAAAGTATGAAAAGACAATTAGATCAGGTTATATTACAAGAATAAATGGAAAATGGCGCTACCATTAATAACAATTTGAGTGTAGATCAAATAGATCATCAGTTTGAAATACCTAAAAGAATTTAAAAAATATAATAGAAATATTCATGGATAAAATAAAGACATGTAGGCCATAGAACACTTCATGCAACACCGATTATTCCTCATGAAGTGCAAACTGGTGAAGCATAGAGGTGCACTAACAATTTGCAACAAAACTCCAGGAGAAAATAATGTCAAATTGAAAATGCAAAACTCACAAGTTGAGTTTATACAAAGGAGTCAAAAATCTAAACCTTAACAAAGAACTATGCTAAAATTAGTAGATCTGATGCAGCAACATGACTCTGATGCTCTGATTCAAGAACAACAAAGACGCAATAAGTTAAAAAGGGAGGAAATGGTATTAAGGTACAAATCTGCTTCACCTCCTTATTATCAAGAAGGCAAGGAGAATGAAAAGTTTAACAAAGAGTTCAAAATTTTGAACCTTCAATTCATTATGTTGTTGAGTAAGAAGTCGCAACTCAAGGTATCTGAATCTCTAGAAAAGTTGAGCCGGTACTTGTAACTAAAGAAAAAACTATAGTCTTACCAAAAGCATAATGAATAGTAGCAAAAGGTGTTCCTATGGCTGTAAGAGTGAAATACAATGAACCCAAAGTTAATCAGTAAAATGGTAGCATTAATAGTGGAGTTCCAAGGGATTGGAGTAGAGGAATTCATAGTGTCAATAGAGTTCCAACACCAAATTCTCCACGTTGCACATACTGCCATCAAATTGGACATCAAATCAATGAATGTCCATTTATTGGAAATAATGTGAGGCAAGGATTTGTTGAACATTTCTAGAATTTAAATTCGGAACCTACAAGAGTAGGAAATCATGGACTTATTGAGCTAGAGGATCTATACCATGAGAGGGTCAAAATTCTAGATAGATTTAGAAGACAAATTTTTAAAAATAACATACTAAAAATGAGAACTCAGACTAGGGTAGATGTAGTACCTATCTTTGTAGCTCCTATACAAAGTTTGTTACAACAAAGCAATATTGGAGTTACCTATGTAGGAACTTCAAATTTCAGAATGGAGCCAATAACATATGTGCCATTGTATTCTATGGCGATGCCCTAGTCTATAATTATAGTTACTGAATCTCCATTTGTGTCAACACTAATTACTATTGTTGGCAGTATTAGATCCAAACCACACACTCCAAGGGGAACAAAATTTTTGAATTTGCATGAAAATTTTCTTAGAAAGGTGAATAGAGTTTTGGTTAGTTAGCCATCAGATCAAGGAGGAGGCGACTTAAATCCACCAAGACCTCAAGGATATTTTGGATTACCAATGGTGCATCCAAGCAGGCCACCATTACCACCAAGTAAACCTTATTGTTTGCCACTTAATTATCCTAAGTATGTCAAAGGATTTCGACCTAGATGCTCATGTTAGAGTATTTAAAGTTACCATTAAAGCAAATAGTGAAACAAATGATGCAAAAATTGTTAATATGTTCAATTTTACCTTTAAAAATATTGTGACTAACTGGTGTAATAATTATTTGGGAGATTATCTAGATTTTACTTTTACAAAATTGTAACTAACTTTTTGTAGAAGGTATAGAAAAGTTCAAAATGATGAACAAGTTTAATTGCAGTTGAAAAACATGAAGTAGGAGAAAAATGAAAAAGTGGAATTCTATTATGAGAGATTATTAAAGTTGGTCAATAGTCTTCAACACAAGATAACATATAGTTTATTAACTATTATTTTTAGATCTGGATTACAAACATATTTTTCTATAACAACAATAGGTATGAAGAGAGAAACTTTTCAACAGCATAAGGAAACAACTTTGGTTTGTGAAGAAAGAATTTCTAAAGTAGAGGCCATAGTAGTTTGTGAATACCACAAAGTAGTAAGACAATATCAACTCAGAAACCTTAGACGGTTCTAAAGAAATAGGAATGTACTGTACAAATTGTCATAAAACAAATCATAATGTTGAAACATGTAGAGTTAAAAGGAAGGAAGACCCTATCCCTATAGTTTCTGAGGTTACAATTCAATAGATTCAAGTATAAAGGCCTGTGAAATATTCCTGTCATATTTGTGGTGATACTGGACATAAGATCATAGATTTTTTAAAGTATAATGATATGCAAAATATGTTTAAGAATAAAAAAACGAAGCCTATAGAGAAACAAGTTGTGGTAGAACCCAAGGTTTCAAATCCGTTAGTCCATATGGTGGATGTGAATATGGCCATCACCAGGAGCAAGGTTACTAAAGAACATGTGTTTAAGGGCAAAGAACCAATCAAGAAGAGTCATTTGTTGACTAGGAAGATGAACAAAGACTCTACTAATCTTTTGTCAAAACTATTCAAGAAATGCAAGCAGAGGACCCACTACAAGATTTGATTCCAAAGGAGAAAACATAATGAGTACAAGTTGGGCATGATTGTTAGAATTTGAGGTTCCACAAAACCCATTGTGTCACAAAGTTTGTTTGTTAGTCCCATTAACAAAATTATGTATGTGAAACAAATATAAGGTTATTTAAAAATTTAAATTTATTTATTGAAAATTTATTGAAAATATGTCTTTTTTTGCAATTGTTGAATTATAATGGCATTATAATTCATGCGTTTTAAGAAAAAACCACTACCATATGAAAAAGAAAGAAAATTTACAAGTGGGCATTTAATTTTTTTTTTCATTTCATTTCCATTTGATTATGTCTTGAAGACAAAAAAATTGAAGACCCTATTTTGGAACAAAAAGGATCCAAAATATACATTATATATTCATATTTCTTTAATATGGGCTATTGGATTGAAAATGTTCCATTCATAATCAAAATTGGTCAGTTCGAAATTAATTGCATCACTATTATTTTCAGCCGCTAAACATCACAATCACCCGCCTTTGTCAAGTTCCTTCCACTAAAACAAACTTGGCATTAACATTTTGTGCAACGCCATTAGGTTGTGCACACTACATCTAATTCTTTCTTTGCAACAATGTGAGCTTGCTACATCTCAACCTTGGTCTATAGACACAACATTTGTGACATTGATAGAAAAGTCAATTTGTATTTACTAGCCTTAGGATTCATGTTAAATAGTTGAGATGAATCCATTAGTCACTTCCCAAGATAGAACTTGGTGCACTAATCATAAGTTCAACTTACAAATGAGAGGAATGATGAGTTCTTGACTCCTTTGCAAGTCTCTTGGTATTCGGTCAGTTGCGATCCATCCTCCTCTTGAGTTATTACTATTAAGAGAAGGGTAGGTGGAAGTTTTGATGTTTCAAAAGCTCAAAACTTGTATGCATATCTTGAAAGGATGAGGTTTCTTTTTCTATTGAACTCAATTACTATATGCTACATGTTTTAAGTTCTTACACATGTTTGATTTAGACAAGTTATAACTATGTGCAAGTACGTCCAACATCAAATAGATCCTATAATTAGTTTGAATAGTGTAAAGTTCAACAAATTTATATGCATTTCATAACACAACTTTAGTTGCATAACTAATTTTGTGCTTTATGTCTTTTCAAATTTATTGTTAGTGACCCAAAGTGATCAAGAGTCAAGATCTATTGGACAAACTTGACCCCTACTTAGACTTAAGTGCAAGCATTCAAAAGCAAAACAAATCCATCCATGAAATACGGAAGTTCAAATCATGCAATGAGTAGGGGTGGTTGCTAAACCCCATTTTGAATCGTAATGTTTCTAAATCACACTTGTTTTGGGATTGTGCACTTGTAGTCATTGTTGATGTTTTTGAATCCACACACCTAAATCTTAACAAGGGTCAAGTTTGTCAAATGTCATGTTCAATTTTGTAATCACATTTTTGCACTTGTGAATCTTTTTTTACTTGACATTTATATTATACTATAAGTACCATAAATAGGTTTTTGGTTTCATATGAACTTTTGAGTCCCCATTCCAAGCTTTTTTTCAACTTCAACTTCAAATATTCATGTGTTTTTGGATGTATAGGGTGTCATCTATCAAGAGTTTGAGTAATGGTCCCAGATATTGTTGAGCAATTTGTGAGATTTATTGTTTTAGCACCCCAAAGACATTGGGCCATTACTTGATTTTCTAGAGAAACTATGTGTATGTGTCCTCCATTGACCTTTTGTTTATTCTAGGCATCCTCCTACTTTAAACCTAATTTTATGATTATTGAATTTTTAGCCACGTCTGATGGTTGGTTTTGGTCTTTTATTGGTTAGAAATCAAACACATCATTTTTGGTTGCCCATTCCAAACTTTCAAATTTGTTGTTTGAAAAAACATTACATGTTATCCAATTTACTAAAATACAAATCATGTACATAATGGCATGTTAGGATTATAACTTTACAATTAGATTTTTTAAAAAAAATCTTCCAACTCCTAATTTCAATCTCCTTTAGACCCACAATGGATGTTAAAGTCTTTTACTCCAATTGTTGTGTGGGTGATTGGTTATAGAATGACATAACCTATGCAATGCAATGGGTGATTCATGAAAGTTATATAGACATGGAGATAATGGGTATTACAAACATTTCCTTTGAGAGAATTGCACTCTTGCAAGCCACCCCAGGTAAAGGAATTCAATGTTTCTGAATGTTTAAAACCTTACATGATTACACAACATACTTTACTTAGCAAGGCCTAAATTAGCCATGTTGGGTAGTAACATGAGAGTCAAAAGTGGTTTAACCCAATGTTGGCAAAGATTTCATGGGCTTTGCAATAGAACAATGATTTGTGTGGAGTTGTTAAGGAGAAAGTTACTAGTCATGAGGTATTGTCCAAAAAATCAGGTTTCATGTGGCCTTCCTAAGACCAAGTCTTTGTATATTATTATAAATATTGTTTCTTGGTTTCATGATTAACATTTCTTGGAAAAGCAATTGTGCCTTTTGATTGCACATTTAAAATAACATGTTTTGTGTTGGGGGATGATTAAATGGGTGTAGATTTGATACATGTGGTGTAATGTAGGTATCAAACAAGCAAGTATGGATAAGATGGTGACATTGCAAACATCGTTACTGTATGTATTTTCCATGATCTTTTAGGTGAACATTATTTAGTAATTCATTTTCAAATAAATCATGCATGTTTTCATTGATAACAACTTTGGAATTGAGAAGACTAAATTGGATATTATATTATATGGTGTTCTTAGGTTCAAGACTTGGGTTGAATTTATGTTTAATGTTTGTTTTTTGTATGCATTGAATAAATGTAGTTCAACCTAATTTTCACATGTCTAGGTTGTTGTGCATGAATGTTATTTACCAATATATTATTGAACTGCATAATTCATTTTCTTGGCTTGCAGTAACTTCTGTTGTTGTGGTTGAAAGTGCAAAAGTTTTGTTCATATTATATTTGAACAAACAATGTTGATAAAGGATGTTAGAATGCAAATGGCACTTTGTGTGGGGAGGCAAATTACCAATTTTTTTAGTTGGATGTATAAAAACTTAGCATAATTCACATTTATATTTGAATGGGTTAGTAATTAGCTCAAAATGTTCATGCATGCAAAGTCTATCATGCATGTAAACCTCTAAATTACAATTTTTTCCATATATTCAGTTCTTGTACATTTATGTAAATTAGAATGTATGTTTTTCCCCTAATTTGTTTTAGGCATCATGGACAAGTTTATTATTACAAATGTTCATGATGCCAACCAAAAAAACCCCAAAAATAATCCTTAATTTTTTCTTCATTTTGTTTTTGGTGTATGAAAAAAATCCATGTTAAACACAATGATTATAATTTTTAATTTTAAAAATTATTATTATGAAAAATTATCAATTTATATATATATTTAACATTTTAAACATGATTTATTAATTTATTAAAACTTGTTTAATTATAGGTTTATGTTTGAATATTTAGAGATCAATTTTAGATTTTTATTTTAAAAAATAAAATAAATGAATACATTATAAATCGTGATAATAATAATGGCATCAATGATTTTTTTAATCTTTTTTTTTTTTCAATTTTGCAATTTTCTTCAAGATCATCCATAAGAAAATTTTGCCATGTTTTGGCTTTAAGCCACATATGAAGGTATAAATTTGTTGAAATACTTATATATTTTGACAACAAGTCTTAGAACCCATTGAAAATTTATATATATATATATATATATATAATCTAAAAAAAATTGTTGATGTTGATGGCTTTTCTTATGTTTACAAAATGGTGGAAATTCATCATGAAAAAAACACTCAATTACATCATTAATATTTATTTTAGAATTTCAAAAAAAATAGATAAGGTTTATAGTGATCTCATATATTGAATTTAAAAGTTTTCAAATAATTTTGATGTTGGAACTATTTATGTGTTTAATGTTAGAATTATTTTAAAACTTTTATTCATCAAGAATAACCTTTTTTCTTTGAAATTCTTGATTTCAAATTTTTCACAATTTTTTTTCTTAACATTCTTCCTTGAATTTTTTTTTTTTTTCCCAACAAGAATTACCAAGTCAGGAAAATTCAAAACCAAAAAAACATGTTAGTTTGGGGGCGGGGGGTAATCCAACTATTTAAACTCAAAATTTCACCAAATTAAATTGCTTTTACTTTTACAAAGGAACCCAATGTAAAATATATTCTTACATCATTAAATAATAATAATAATAATATGTCATTGTAATTTGTTTTCAAAGTTCATAATGAATCATTTGTATTAGTGTATGATTCATCTTGTTAAAAAAAATGATCTTGATAATAAAAATGTAAAATATAAATATATATATATATATACAATTTAAAATAAATATTATCAATTTTTACAATAAAATTTAGTATGTAACCACAATATTCAAGGATTTAAACAAGTTTCCAACTACACAACTTGTTTATAACCAAATGTGGCAATTTTTTTATGGATGATTACCATTTTAGCAACATCGCAAAAATAAATAAATAAATAAATAATACCTAATCATATTGGGGAAAGTAAAAACTTACAATTCTAAAAAAATTGAACATATTTTATGTATTGAAGATAAAATTATAAAAGATTTAATGAATGCATTTTTGAATTGACATTGAATTTACAAAAAAATTAAGTCAATTTAAACAAAAAGAAATTTGTAGATTTATTCATGATATTCAATTTCAACTTTTTTTTTAACGTTTTAAATTTAATTTTTGTACATCATAATTATTTTCTTGAATAAATTATTGATTAAATATTTTTATATTTTGATTACAAATCCTAGAACCCATTGTAGAATTTTTTTTTTAAAGGAAAAAAGTAAATATTTTTATTTTAAAAATTTAATTAAAAATCGTTTGTTAATGTTAATGGCCTTTTTTATGTTTGAAAAATGGTGGAAAGTCACCACAAAAAACCCCTTGGTTATATCATTAACATTTATTTTAAATTTTTAAAAAATTGGATAAGGTTTATGATTATTTCAAAGATTGAACTTAAATGTTTTCAAATAAATTTGACATTGGAATTGTTTATGTGTTTAAGGTTGGAATTATTAGAATTACTTTTAAATTTTTACACATTAGGGGTAACATTTTTTCTTTTGAAATTTTTTGCAAGGTTTAGGGTTTAGGGTTTTCTTACATTTTTCCTTGAATTTTCATTATTTTTTTCATTCTTTTCCCAATAAAAATTGCCCAGTTAAGAAAATTTGAAACCAAAAGAACATGTTGGTTGGGGGAAGGGGGTTAATCCAACTATTTAAACCCAAAATTTCACCAAATTAAATTGTTTTTACTTTTACAAAGGAACCAAATGTAAAATATATTCTTACATCATTAAAAAAATATATATGTTGTATTTTTTCACAAAGTTGTGTAGTTAATCATTGGTATTAGTGTATGATTAATCTTGTTAAACAAATATGGTCTTGATAATTAAATGGTTATATTGACTACTTAATTAATGTTTCTTCTTATGACCAATTTCAACCAATTTAAAGGGGCAATAACATCAAAAAAAGATTTCTTTGAAAGACAAGTTTTTTGGCCAAATTTAAAATATATAATGTTATTTTTTTACAATAAAATATAATAAATAACCATAATAAATTGAAGGATTTAAACAAGTTTCCAAGTACATAACTTATTTATAACCAAATGTGGCAATCTTTTTATGAATGATTATCAATTTAACAACATCATAAAAATAAATAAATAAACTTATACCTAATCATATTGGGGGAAATAAGAACTTGAAATTATTTTTAAAAATGGACATATTTTATGGAATGAAATTTTTTTAATAAAAAACTTAATAAATGCACTTTTGAATTCACATTGAATTTACAAAGATTTTTGGTCAATTTAAACAAAAAACATTTGTAGATTTATATATGAAATACTATTTTAAGTTGTTTTTTTAATATTATAATAATTTTTTTGAATACATTATTGAATAAACTTCAAGATCATCTTTTCATTTATAGCATTTGAATAAATTTTGCAAAAGAAAATGTATGTTAAAGTTTGAATTTTCTAAACAATTTTAAAACAAACATAATAAAGGTAAACTTTTTCATCTTTATTAATAAAGTCTTGAACTAGTTTGATGGTTAAGACCTTTGTGTGTTTCCATGACATCTTGGGTTCAATTCTTGATGGATGCATGCCTTAATGTATATCCTACAAATGCAATATACAAACATATATCTCATGTTGAATGGTGTCAAAACATATTATTCAACAAAAATGAAAAAAAAAAAATATTTAAAAATAAAAAAAATCATGACATGTAAATTTGTCATGGCATGTCGTGATAAAAATGTAATCCATGACTCCACAATCCAAAAGAAAAAAAAATCGAAAAAAAATTATATGTTGATGTGGCATGTTATTCCATGTCATATATTAACTTGGGACCTCATATATCCATTTTTTAATTTTTGAAGTAAAAATTATCTAGTGCCAACATGCAACTATCCAAAACAACTAAAAAACATTTCACTATAAATGTTCTAATCAATTAATCATGTTTTACCAAAACCATACAAGTTGCATATTAAGCAATTTTGTCCCATTTCACTAAAAACCTAATGAATGTGGGTAGTGGAAAAAGGCAAGATTTCTTCTTATGTATATGTGAGTCAATAATGACCATGTAATACATGTGAATATGCATGTTAAGTCAATTTTTGTTTCCTCAAGTATATTGTAATCCATCAAAAGAGTTATGGAATGACTATATGCTTGTATTTAAAATATATTAACAATCCACATTTATATATTTCTTTAAGTTAAAGCACTTATTAAGTATAAAAATTCTTTACAAAAGTTATTACATAAAATTAATAATCCATAGTTGTAAGAAATTATGTCAAAGTGGTTAGAAAATATTAAATGTCTTTATGAAAGTCATTACATGGTGTTAGAAGTCCACACTTGTAGAAATACTATGTTATAACTTAGTTGTATTGTACTAAAAGTTCTTGTAAAAGTCAATATAGAGTCCACAATTGTAGAAATAATTTGTTAGAATGATTAGATAGTAGTAAAAAAATCTAGATTTATAGTGGATTATGGACTATTGTATACAAACAGTAAGCAAGGTATTGCAAAACATGCAATAATCCTTGTACAATGTTTTGAACTTATAATCAACTACTTCAAGACTAATGTAAAAATTTAATAATATTATTGAAGTGATGGATGTCCTTTGATAGTTCATGTTAATCCATTATCCTTGTCATAAAATTCCCAACATATATACATTGTCATTGTACACACAAGCAATAACCTATAAATGAGTTAATTTATTGTTTATTAACTTTGATAAAGTGAATTCTATTTGCGTTTCAAGGTTGCCCATGAGTCTATGTGCATTGGGCAGTGAACATTTGAAACATTGAAACCATTTTATGTGAAGCCAATGCAAGATCAAAATACTTGCTATTGCATTTACCATGTTGAATTAAATGAGTTGCAAATAGGCTTCAACCATATGTGCAACAATGGTAATTTCAATAAGGTATCTGTACATCCTAAAGAAGAATGTCAAGCTTCATTTGAACACTATAACTTGGTATAATAGAACTATATGGGAGTTCATTGTGTGTCCCAAAAGTGAATTTGATGATTGGCACAACAAGGATTGTTTGTATGGAAGTTGTTTTTAATGTGGTGTAGATGTTTTACCTTTCTACACTAATGAGTTGGCTAGTCCATAAGACAATCTTGTTGAATGGCAACATTTTGCTCTTGAAGAAACAAGATTTAGAAAAGGAAAGGTGATGAAGAAATTCACTTTAGTGTATAAGAAAACTACATCAAATGAGCTTATTGATTTTTCAAACCCAAACTACAACATTTTGTTAAACATAATTTTGTTGCTAGATGGGAAGATAAACGATTTCAAAACATGTGTAAAGTCCTTTCCTAAGGATTCTATTGTGTCAATTTTTGACTTTTAAAAAAATATAGCTTTGAAGTGCATAATGAAGTTCAAAGCATGCATTTATTCTCTTATCAGATAGCATATTAGTTCATATAACTTATCGGCATAATCCATATTTTGATCCATATGATGAAGAGTCATTTGTACTAACATAATACCACTTTTATATCTTAAATGACAAGAAGCATGATTTCAAATTCGTCCAACATTGTTTCAAGTTGCATTGGGACCATCTACTTTGACAAAGATTGTTACCAAAGTGGCATTTTGTTTAGTTTGATGGTTGCACAGTGCATTTTAAGTCATCCAAGCCATGGTATTTTGTTAGTCGGTATCCTAACATGACTAATGGATGTAAAATGATATGGATTTTTTTTGGATTAGGTCATGGTAAGGAGCCCCTTGACAGGGAAATTGTTTTCTTCAAAAGGTTTGTCAAACATGAACAATTAAATTCTCATCACACTAAATTGCAAAATTCAACTGATGTTATGGGGTTTCTACATGTTAATCTTTCAAACATAACTGAAACATCATACAATGGACAAAGGAGACCCCTGCAAAAAATCTTTTGGCATGTTACAACAACAGATGTTGACTGCAATTCAACAATGTATGGTTGTGATGTTGTGGAAAGCATCATGAGACTACATTCAATTTGTTCCATGAACAAAAACAATCTAACCACATTGTTGGTGAAATCTCTTGCTTGCTTGTATTTACTATGGATGGTTTTTGGGACCAGTGCTTGAATTTGCCATGGACAAGACCCTAGATTTATAAACATCTATGCAGCCAGTTAACATTTGATTTGTAAAAAAAAAATGTACAAATAGTGGGAGTATGGTGTTGATGGAGATGAATTATCCATGACATTGAATGTGGACAATACTGTTGTTGTGAATGAAAAGGTGGGCAATGATGAAAATGTTGACTTGGGGCATAGAATTTGAAGAAGGTGATGATGTTTGTTGTTGGGAAATACTACTAGACATGGGGAAATTTAAATTCATCTTATATTCTTCTTAAGGATTCCCATATTTTTTACATGCATGCACATTTAGTAAAGGTTGTGAAATTTTTGATGTCACCAAAAGACCATCAAATTCAAGGTAATGACCCAATATATGAATTACTTAGTGATGTAGTAGTAAGCATTAGGTCAACAATTGTCATTATTGATCAATTCATGTGTTTCAAAGTCTTGATTTGATGTTAAATCACATGTTCAAAGCAATATTTGGGTTGTGGTGATTGGGGTTCAAATCCCCTTTGAACATCACCGATTTAAATCAAGTCTCTATAATGAAAATTCCTAGATTTGATATAATATATCATGCAACTTGTGATTATAATTCTAGCAAAGTGTAATGTAGATGCTTATATGCACATGGGCCTAAATTTGATAGTTCATCTTTCAAGCAATATGGTTATGGCAGAATTTCACATGCAAAACATTTTATTTCAATGATTTCCTTCATAGATATTACAACATCTCTATCACAAGCTACTAAATGGATGTAGTTTATTTATGTTTCAATTCTTTTAGTTGGTAGCTGCTAAAATATTTAGCTTAAAAAAAACCAATGTTTCCTTTCATCTATTTTGCAATTGCATTTTAAAGTGATAGCTTTGATTGTTGATGTTTGTTAAGGTATGAGACAAATTGTTTACATCTTGGATGAGGTGCGAGCTCTTGAGGATGAGATGCAAAGGCTTGAGTTACAAGGATTGTCCAACATTAAATCTTAGATTGTTGTGGTAAGTATGTATGTTCTATTTAAATTTTTTTCATCTTCTTTTCCACCTACTAGCTTTTGTTTTGTATCAATCAACTATATGTTTTTGGTCATGCATTGTGGCATCAATCCAAGTAACATATAAATCTAGTGAATCAATTTCCCAGTGCATTTTGTCTCTCATCTATAGGTGTCATGAAATTGAGATTTGAATAATTGATATTTTTGTCTTTGTTGTTAGAAGATTCTATCTTTCTACTATTTCTTTTAGGGGATTAAAGGTTGAAAAGATGAGGAATTAAAATAAAATAATAATAATAACTTTACATAAAGGACAAAGGTTTGAACCCCCTTGAATTTGCAACAATTCTAAATCCTTCATCTTAGTTGCTACCTCTTAGCTCCTTCCTTCCCTCAAATTGTGTGAGGTTCTCAATTTCAAAAACCTCCAATATCATTAAATTGAGGTTGAACAATGTAGGAAGTAGTCACTAAAGTGCATGCAAAACTTTTAGGGCCACCTAATTTTATTATTAGGAATTACAACGATGGCAATTTGGTGGTGTCTTTGATTTCTCATCACCTTCATGTCACCCAAGTCTGATTTCTTCTTAATCAACCATGACCCAACAATATTTAATTAAGGTGATGACCGATAGGTGTAAAACTCCATAGGTTTCATGTTTATGTAGACGAACACATGAAAGTGAACTTGGAATGGGTTCATTGACATGAATTCACATGAATTCATAGTGTGTTTTAAAACTTGGCTTTCTTTATGCTTTGTTTAATCTATTTTTCTGAGAAAGCCATGTTTTGCAAGATTAAGGTGCAAGTTTTGATTTTGTCAAAAGATTCATTCCTAAGAAGATTTAGTGTTTCTAAATTGGGTAGTTTGGGTTGTTCTTATCATGGTGTACAATTGCACATGCATTGGAAAAACAAAGTACCCTAACTCTGATATTTACTAGAAAAGCTTTGAAGAGAAATATCACTTTGCATGTTAATTCACTATAAACCTCATTGCCATGAATCATTCTGATTTCATGATCACAAGTACTTATCAAGAAATTGCTAGTAGGTGAATATTGCAATGTGCCTATTCTCTCTCACACAAACCTAATCACTTTTTCAATCTAGCATTGTTGCTTGTCCACAAAGCCTATTTTTTCTATGGTTTTTATGAAAAACACTAACAACTAGCTCACAAGTTGAAAACAGAACTTGAACTTGTTTTGTCACAAGTTGTCAATTGGGGCTATGGATGGCAATGAATATACAATGGGACAGTATAAGAGCTATTAGGCATTTACAATTCCAAGACTTTATTGGGTGGTGAATGGGATTGATGTATTTGACCCCAAGTTGAACATTGTATCCCCTATAACTAATCTTAGTATTTATTATCCATTCACTAACAAAACACAATGGTTGACAACCCCCACCCATCCATTGAAGAGCTTTTTTCACCTTGCCTAGATTAATGAGCACATGTATGTACACTATTTTGATCTCAGAACTTGATTTGCATAAACTGTCAATGCATTGTTTTGTTGAGTTTAGTTTTTCTTTTAGTCCATATCATGATTGTTAAATGTGCTTTTAATTAGTTGCAATGTACATTTCTATTTTTATAGTGGCTTGATTGATTAGAAGAAACCAATCTTGTTTACAATGACAAGATTAAATTGGGTGAAGAATCTAACAGGCCTAGTGGACATGTTTGGCAATAATGCAAAGCATAATGAGTAATTGAGTAGACATGGACTCATACAAGACTTAGAAAATGACTCAACATTCAACACGGGGACATGTTTGGACTCAAGGGGCAAGTATGAAAATGACACATTAGTGATTAGGTGAACATATATGGATTATGATATGGACTTTATATATAGGGCAATGAATCTACTTGATAAGAAGTATGTACACAACTTCTTAAGCTCGTCAATGTAGTTAGTGTCTTTTAGCAATGAAACATATAAGGTGGATTTTCTCATGTTCTTCAACTCTTTTTCATTTTTTAGGGAACTTGCTTGGTGATTCACAAATGTAAGTCTTGGTGAAGGAGTGGGCACCTTTGTTGCTTGTGAGTTCAACTTCACTAGAAAGAAGTAAAAGAGAAATTTATCAGTTGTTAGACCTAACATGGAACCATTGTTATGGAACAAGGTGGTAGGTACATGGAGACTTTAGATAAATCTCCACTAGTGGTGACACTAGAAAAAATCAAGGCTTTTACAACAAGTTTTTATGTCTAGTTTGTGACTATATTTCTTTAAGTTGCATTGGACAAGTTGCAAATGACATTAGTCACAAACAACAACCATTCATGGATGGAGAGAAAACTCAACAAAATACATGTTCATTGTTGACCCATCGTATAAGTATTGTCATTTGCAACTAATTTGCAACTAATTTGGTCAACCTTATGTTCTTATCATATGTTACCACGTGGACCATTAATTTAATGTATTTAAAATATATTTATTTTATTTATGAAATTATGATGTCCAATTTTTATGTTTGGTTAGTTTTAGATTGTGACACATGGCACAATCAAAATGTGCCACATGGCATATTAATTAAAAAACTCCAAATCAATTTAGGTAAGTAGGTTGAACTAGGTAGGTAGGTAGGTAGGTAGGTAAAACCTACTTACCTATTTACTTAGACTAAACACATACCTACCTACTTTGGCTAGATATCTATTTAAGTAGGTAGATAGGTGGATAGGTTGGTTAAAGAAGTAGGGTAGCTAAATGGTAGGCACATAAAATTTTTATAAAAAATTTGGGTTGAGCCTTTTAATTGGCTCATCCCATATGGCTCATGTTTTGAATGTGAAAATGTGAAGCAAAATCTTTATGTATGTTTCAAAATGAAAATGGAAGATAAACCTTATGGGATAAATTTTGAACTTAAAATTTAGTTGCAAATTGTTTTGCAACTAGAAAGTTTAATTAAACTACTTATAACTAGAAGGTTCATTCCATATCTTTTTCTTTTTTTTAAAAAAAATTTCTGTAAATTATATAATTCAATAGGTAAGTGACTAACTAGTTAATAAACAACCTAATTAAATAAATTAAAATATTAATTCATCAATAATCTCTAGCTACATAATCATGTTATATATATATAATGTAACTAATCATTACCCTAGACTAACTACTTTATTACAATTATTTGATTATTTTTTCATTTGATATATGGAATCTAAAATATAATAATTAATAATTAATAATAATACTAACTTTTATATTGTAATCTAAACTAGTTATTTTTTTATTATTCACATTATTATTTCAGTGGTTATAACTATTTTTGAATTACTATAATAAAATTTTAGTTTTATATATACATAATAATAAATATTAATTACCCAAATTATTGTAAACTAAAATTTCTATCACATAGTATCAACAATTAGTATAAAATTTTGAGTTCTAATAGTAATTATTAACTATAAATAAGTAGTAATATATAGAATAATATATATAATTACATTAATTTGTTGTTCTAATTACAAAAACATTTATTCAAAAACATTACGATGTAACAAAAATTATTTATTTTATATAAATAATTATAATAAATGACTAATTTAATTTACTATATTATAATCCCATAAATAAATTACTTACATTAATTACTTTAATTACAATCAAATTACTATAATTTTTTAAGTTACATTCAAATTTAATAAATTTGAGTTCTAAATCATGATTAATTAAATTCCATTATAAATTATGTAGCTACTATAATTAATATATAAATGAACTAATTACAATTATTTTATAATAATTAAACATTGACTACAAGAATTAATTTTCATTATTTAAAAATATTAATAATTAAAATATGTGTAATAATAACTATTATTTATTTTAAATATGTAACTATAAATAATATATAAAATAATTTAGTATATGTGAGTCATGGATTATAATACCATAAATTGTTAAGCTTTAGTTTCATAGTTTTCCTTAGTATTAATGATTTGAATCCTGATAAACCTCCAAGTTATCATTATTAAGAGTTGAATTAGCCTTTGAATATTTTAGCGTAAAAGACTCTTTTATTTAAATTGATGCAAGGCTTAATTAATTTTAGGACCTAGTAAACCTTTTAAAGTGCATTATCCTTTAATGTTATAGAGAAGGGAAAGGGGATGTAGAATTAGATGTGATTTATTGATATATTAGAAAAACAAACCCATAATTAACAATAACATTTTGCCATGACAATATTAAGTTAGTCTGTAGAATAATCTTTAGGCACGAATGATGTATTCGAAAGATTTCTAGAATGGAATCCTAATACATATTTATTTAGTCTTCACTTCTATCAGACTCTTAAATAGAATCAAAATCGAACTTAAGTATTAACATTTCCACCTAAGTGGCCTCAGGTGAATTACAATTTAGTAAACAACTTTAAGGGGATAGATCACAATTGCAAAAATTCCAGAATGTGACGAATGATGCGAGCTAGGTATTCGGCTTGATGCTCCATGGAAAGGGGATTGATTAAGCCTCGCAGCTAACGATAATGGCCATCACCGGGAACCCAAGTTCAATAATGAAGACGAACATCGTCGTCTTCACATTGACACTCTTCAAACCTTTTTAGTGCGGCTCCACAAGCAAGAACAAATTCTAAATAGATTGTTAAAACATGTGGGTTAAGAGATAATTGACGATCCCATGCTGAACGATCGACTCGAGTGCGCATTATTTTTCTGGACGATTCTTCTTCGCGCGACCGTTGAAAGACATTCACGTCAAGTGGTGTTTCTTCAAGCTCTTCCCTTTCTACTAGTGAAATTTGAGGATTTGAGGGCGTAACGACATCATCTGCCTTGATTAAATTCTCACCTACATCAACAAAAACCAAGAGGGTAGCAGAAACAATGTGGTACTTACATTCAAAAGGGGTTGAGGTTTTTTTATTTAACAGATTAGGGTAGGCATAAGGTGTGGGAGTGACAGCGGATCTTCATGAAAACTCGAACATCTTAGATCTAACAGATTCATTAAACCCTAATTTCGACAATGGATCTAGAAGTATGTGGGGGTTTTTGTGATGCAAATTTTAATTTTAATTTGCTATGTACTACATAGTTAATTAATGCATGGAAGAAAAAATAAGTAGGGGATATCAAAAGAGTAAATGGTACGCAGGGATGTTATTTCAACCATTGAATCGATTTAGTCAAGTAAGGACTCAAGGATGTTTACTTGTTACTACCGATAAATTGTCCTAGTAGTTAGTTACTTGAAATAATTAGGACGAAGAAGTAGGATGTGAGGGCCAACGTATAAAAAAAATAAGGATCAAGCTCAAGAACCTCATCAAGATATCTAAGATAAGGGGAAGGATGAATCCTTTAATTTTATTAGTCATGAAAATTATCATCTTATTTGATTGGAGGATGGAATTTTTTTGTGTCTCATTGGGCCCAAAAATTCTCATCCTAAAATCAATTGGAGGGCAAATCATTCTCAATTCTCATTGGCTTTTGAAGGATGAAGAGGCCATTGATTAGAGGGGAGAATTTCGAAGCTTCCATTGGATAAGGGGAACAAACTCAAGGAAAGAATATGGAAGCTTACAAAGGGAGAGGGGAAGTTTCTTGGGTTGGGGGAAGGGAAAAGGAAGAGAAGAAATGTGTGAGGAAAAGATTAGTTTTTATGTGTGGAAAGGTGTTGTTCATGAAAAAAATGTGTGCAAAAAATAAACATGGAAGGATTTCTATGACAAAGTCTCTGGAGTTTTATTTCAAATAGTTGTTCCTCCTAAATCCACTGTTGGATTTGTGTCAAACTTAAAACAGTTCTTGTTTAGGAGGTGTAAAAGGTTCTCTCCAAATTTCAGCATCATTGGTTTGGCTATAAGGGAGCTACACTTGCCGGAAGTAGAGGGTGTTGTAGTGGAGTTCATGGAAGGATTTCCATGACAAAGCCTTTGGAGTTTTATTTCAAATAGTTGTTCCTCCCAAATCCACCATTAGATTTGTGTCAAACTTAAAATATTTCTTGTTTAGGAGGTGTAGAAGGTTTTTTCCAAATTTCAACATCATCGGGTTTGCTGTAAAGGAGCTACACTTGCCGAAAATAGAGGGGGTTGAAATTGTCTGTTTTTTCCTTAATCTAAGCAAAATGGTTTTTAGTCCCAAGGCTTAACTCTTGATCAAAAAAATAAAAAACTTATAAGATTTTGTAACATGGCTCTTTTTTAGATTAGCTTTTAAAAAATCTAATGCATGCTAGATTAGGAAGTTGTATGTAGATGTTATGACAAATGGAACAAAAGGGGTTCAACCGTCAAGCGTGACATTGAATAAACATCAACATAATGCCCCTTCACATTCCATCATGGTGAGTTACGATTCTTCCATAATGTCTTTGTATCTTCCAAATGGACACAACACATTAGATTCTTAATGAATTTCATTGCATTACATTGAACCACCTTACTTGTTAGATTACAACTACATAGTAATTCCACTTCCAAGCGGGTTTTGTGAGTGCATATTTTCATGTTAAAGGTGTGCAAGAATGCTTCACAATATACTTAAATTTTTTTCATATGAAATAATTACATCATATTTGAAAATTATATTATGAATTTTTTTCTTTAAATAGTTTTATAAATTATAAGTTATAGGTCTTAAATTATGAATGCCAAGTTAAACTATAAATTATATAATTAATTAATTATATCATATCTCTTATTAAAATAATAAAATTAAAAAAACTAAAAATATTAAATGTTGGTGTAAAACTCTATGTTATAATACTATTTATTTTCAATAAATTTTTATTGATTCTAAATTAAATAACTTGTATTATTTCAATTACTATAATTATAATAAATTTATTTTAAAATTTTGAATATATAATTTTTATAAAAAACGAATATTTTAATTTATGGTAATAAAATATTAAATTATTGTATTTCCACTAAAATTACTATGGAAGTTTGAAATAAATTTATAAATTAAAAATTATGGATTACAAATTATGAATAATTAAGTTTACTTATCAATTATGCCACTTCTTTAATTAATGTATTAATAAAATGATTACAAAATGTTTTGTGTAATTCGTTTTGATTACTTAGAAATCTTATTAACTAATGTAATTATAAAAATATTTTTATTTTAAATAGGTGATTATATTTAATAAATTCATTAATAGTGTAATTTAATTAATATAATTACAACAATCACATCAAATAAATTTTTTACAATAATGTTATGAATAAAAATATTAATCATAAATTAAAATAAAATTTATGAATATTAAGTTCAATTATAAAGTATATAGTTAATATAATTAATTTATAATTATTATAATTATAGTGCTTTTACAATTATGTTACATTAATTGTAGCTAGTGACTAATTTTACTATAATAATATATTTCTTTTTATGATTCAATAATAATGATATTTTTTAAAACTATAAGTATTATACATCACCCGTCATATACACAATGCACATGTTTATTTTAGTATCCACCCATACATTATTGAATAGAATACACATTATACACCATTATAAATCTATACACCTTCAAATACTCAAAATACATTTTGAATACACATAGGGTTGCAGTTGATTTGACTAGATTTGTAACTAATGGAACATAAATGGGTCTTCTTGGATGAAAACCATGTTAGAAATTCTTCAAATGGAAGAATAAGGAAAACATTAGTCATAAAGTAATTGCAATGTAGTTGCAAGCACAACCAAATGAAAAAAGAGTTGACAAAATAACCAATGATAATCGTAAATGACAAATAGTTGTAAGTAGGCACAAATTGATTGGTTACAAAAACCTAGTTTTCTTTTAAGGTGAAAAATATGACTGCCAGTTGCCTAAATGTTCTTGCTAACTTAATTTATCATGTACTTATATGTGTTTTGTGCTTACTATAAACAATCCAATTGCATATTTTTTCCCATTATCATATTTGAGTTCAAAAGTTCCCAAGACTACCCATGAACTTTTAGTTCATGACATACATTTTTGGTGGTGTAAGAAAAGCTTGAAACATGTTTGGAATACTAATTGTGCAAAGCTTAAGGCAATAAGTGATGTTATATGTGCAACCATGGTAAAGAATTATGGAGGCACCTTTGTTTTTGGTTGACTTCTTTTGACTTCAACTAAAAAGAAAAACCTACAGGTTTTTGTAGAAAACGTGGACACAATGGAGGTAAAGCAGCTAATGTCCTTTGTGGCTATTGGTATTTTCATGAGTGGACATGGTTTGCATTACTAGTAGGTGGAAATTCAACCTGCTAAATACTCTACTACCTTGTGCTTATGAGAATCTAAAAGTCCATAGCTTTACAAAGTTTATACAAAATTCATAAGAACCCTCAAGACCAAAATGTCTCTAGAATTTATATATAATTCCAAAAGCTGCAAAAGTTGTTTTGCCCACAAAGACTTGCGCACATGCACCGAGGGTGCAAAATTGAATGAACTTCACAAGTACTTTCAAGTGTTCAAGCTTTTTAGTTCCTTTGTTGTCCAGCAAGAAAATGAAAGCCCCCCCCCCCGCCCCCTTCAACAACAACCTCTCCGATGTTTTTAAACTGAATTTCACCAAACTCTACCTCTAGTTTTTTGTTTATGGTAATACTTAGTGCAAACCTGGTCCTAGGTTTTCTTTTGTTTCCTATATTCCTTTCTGATGATGAGATCAAATATGAAACCTTTATAACATTATTGTGAAATCATGCATCTTAATTCTTTTTGGTTGTTGAATTGAAGATTTGTTGCTGATATAGCCTCCTTATAATAGCACATAAAAATTTGGTTTGCATTTGCCCTACAGGTGTACTATAAAGCATTTGAATGAATTCTAATTTCATTACATAGAATGATGGACAATGCCAATTAACCTATAGCACATTAGTTGTAAACACTTTGATATTTTCCCTTCCAATGAGACACTAGAACTACATGGTGAGCCAAATGTGCAAACATAAGTACCTTTGATTAATGTCAAGGCAATAATGCTATATTGTGAGCATGTGAGCATGAGCCTATGAGCAGGATAGAATATTTTAAACATCTTTTGATGACATGGATGGAATATGCCAAGAATATTTTTTGCCACATTGGAAATTTTTTTTGTTGATGTGGTAGAACAATATGGATGGATGAATAATAAATGAACCTTTTTGGATGAAAAAATATGAAAAATGTTATTTGTTTAAAATGTTTGGACAACACATGTTTATGACCCAAGATTTAAAGGACTGGGCATTCACTCCAAGTCTATAATACCTTAGTGGGCTACAATTAGCTTTCCCCTTATCGACCCAAATAAGGTATGTTTCAAGATTGTGAATATTTTTTTTATAATGATGTACTTATGACAAGCACCAACAAATCAAAAGGAAAATATGAGATTGATTTCAATGTGGCCTTCTCCAAATGTGAATTCAGATCTTCTTCAATGCAAATTACTTAAACCCAAATATTTTGTTGAAAATTGTTTTGTACAAGTTTTATATATTTGGGCCAAAGGGATATGAATTTGAAGTATTTTCTTGGGAGCCCAACATCAACAACTTTTAAAGTTCTTGAACTTTTAATGTTGAATCATAAAACTTCATGCTAAAAGACAATTTTGATTTTAAAATGTTTTTTGTGATGTTCAAAATATGGCAACATATTTTGAATAAAAATGCCAAAAAATGAGGGGAAAGGTTGTAGGAAAAAAATTTCTTTTGACAAAAAACTATTTTAATCAATATTACCACATTAATTTCAAACGACTACTATAAAAATATAAAGAAAATTTTTGTGGTTGTTATTTACCATGACTAGTAGACTATTAATATTACATTTCAGTGAGTATTTAATCCACGAGCTTTCATAACGCACATTAACAGCCACACATTTTCTATGTTGTGAACATTATGTGTGAGATTTCATTTTTTGAGTTCTTTGTTTTCTTACAAAAGACAAACAAACATGCTTTGTTGAACTCTTAAAAATTTAAACTTGTACCATGAGGTTGGAAAGAAAGAGATGAAATTTATCGATGCAAAATACCAAGTACAAATGGGATATTGGGCAAAGAAAAATGGCTTGCAAGGTTACAAAATTTATGTGATAATGATTTGCATGTTTGATGAAAAAAAATTCAATAACATATGACAAGCTTTAAGAAATGATCCATGGCCAGTACATATAATAAATCGGAACTACAGAACTTGACTGTTGAAACAAATCGATAACCGAATGGGATTTGTTTCCTAGAATAAGTGTGCACTTGAGACCTTAATCAGAAAATAGTGGTCAAAAAACCAAACTAATTCGGAGGAAGATACCTAAGAGTCACCACAACTTGTTTATTGCAAAGACAAAAACACATTGGTGCTAGTGGTGAGAACTAGCATTAAGGCTACACCTCCAATGCTAGAATCTTGGAGTGACAGTGACGAAGACACGCTAAAAAACGTGGTGGAGTCATCCATGGGAGTGCACAATGAAATAGCTTTAAATCTTCAAGGCTCCCCTCCCTACTATAAAAGGAGAGGGTGACAAATATCTAGAAGTAGAAAACACTATTGTAAGTTATGCCATGTAATGATTGAAGATGAATGAGAAGACGATTTTTGAATTGTGCAAGATTTCTTTGGGTGTGTAACTAATTCTTTTTCTCTTTCGTGCATGTGAATTGAACAAGACTGACTGCTAGTCTTTATGAACCTAGGAAACACACACATTTTCCTTCAACGATCATTAAGTACACATTTTCCTTCAATGTGTGTGTACACATTCTAGAATACATTCAATTTGGGCTTCAAAAGGAAGTGGAAACCCTAAACCCTTCCCAAGATATATAAAAATGAAAAAAAACACAAAAACATTCTGGTTTATTTACCTTGGCCTAAAAAATTGGAGGTGAAGCTAAGCCCAGGAATTTTTTCACATGGTGGATCAAAATTTAGTTGTTTTAAAAGGAAACCCATTCTACAAACTTAGAGGACACAGTTTGTGGTTCACCTTTAGTTGCATCTTAAGATAAGGAAGTTAATCACAATGTAGGAGAAGAAATTTGCTACTAGGAATCCATTCACAACTGCAAGAGGACAATATCAAACAAAGAATATCTGCAAACATCCACCAATGTAATAGCAAAAGACATTGCACAATCACAAAAATTCCTTCAAATTTTCATATAAGTTCATGATACATTTGCATGAAATTTACTATTAGAAAGAACCTAACCTTGGATTCATGGACAACAAAGTAGTTGTGATGAAGTATAGAAGTATGTTCAATAGCAAATGTCATTTGGGTTTAACCAAATTTTGATAATTTAATTATTATTTGCATTTCATGATTAATCGTCAGACACTATTGGTCACCATGGGAGCTTCACAATTTGCAAACTTTATTCATTTGAAGTTGGCCATGGCATTGTCATTACAAAATGCAATTAACTTCTCTTAAGAGGTTTATGAGGATTTAGTTTTCACATAAGGGATGAGAAGGAATAAATATAACCAAAGTGCATTCACAATTTTCATGTTAAAAATAAAGAAAAGATTGGGGAAGAAGGGATAACTGGAACTTAGAAAAAAGTGAAAGAAGGTGAAGATTAATCAAATGATTTATCAAGCACAAGTCCTATGCCTAATGAAACAAGGCAAAAAAATAAATTCTACTTGTTAAAAATACCATTTGGGAATTTATTTATTGAAAATTTGCAGTTGTTTATTTAAAACATATTCAAAGAGGGTTGATCTTTTTGCATTTAGGATCAACCCTTTTCGAATAAATATTCCTATTTAACATAAGATTGACTAGTTGGACATGATGAATGATAGAATGTGCATTTTGAGATCACTTTGAATCCATACAAGCCATAAGCATGAATAAGTGCAAAGCAATTCTTGATAGTGTTACATTGCAAATCTTATATCTCATGAAGGATTGCTCCAATGTGCTTAGGTGAGAATGGACACAAAGCCAATAAAAATAGGGAAGAAGAACATAGTCCTCCTAAAAGATAATGAGACATTCGCTCAAGTCCATGAATAGCAAGCATGAGAGATTTAGCTTTCTCAATATATATAAATTGGAAAGGGCGAATAAGTTTATTTTCACTCAATTGCAGTTGGAGAAAATGGGTTTAGACATTCTATGAACAAAGGTACCAATTGATGTACAAATCAACAGGAAAACAGTTCAAAAAAATTTTTGGAAACAAAAAACAAAAAAACTCTCCACCCAACCACATGATAATCTAGAATTCCAAGTCATCCACCTTTGAGCTCAAACAAAGAATGTGCAAGTAGAAGCTGTGCATTTGAAGCTAGATCATTTATGTATGCAAGAATAACTAAATCAAAACTTTAATTCCTAAAAAATGGATTCGGGGAGTCTACAACAGCCAAAGCTACCGCTTAAACCTCCGCGTATGAAGGCAACATTGGGCTAACATGTGGACTAGGAAAGAAGTCCTTGTGTGCAAAGAAGGGCATGGTCGTAAATCCAAAGGAGAAGGCAGGTCTCTACAAGGAAAAAGAAAAGCATAAATCGATATGAACAATTGAAAGGAATGCATGAAAATGAAATGAAAACAACCAAAACTTACTCACAATCCAAAACCCTCTTAGCTTTCTTCTTGGGTGGCAAATCCGAATCCAAAGGGTAACTTGACTTCTCGCTTTGTTGGAGTTCAACTTCTTTCACCAATGGAAATATTGTTTCATGAAGGGCTGTAGGGTCTACCTTTAATGCCAAGACATGCCTTGCAATTGCCTCACACACTTGGATAATGTTGCATGCAAAAGATTCCTTGGTGTCAACATATTACAAATATTGGAACATCGAACATTAAACATATCGAACAGTGATGGGGTTCACCTATAGCAAAGTCTAAATGGACAACAAAAGAATATGGAGGAAAACAGACTTCCACAAAAGCATGCATAATGAAAGCATGAATCTCTTTGGCACCTTTGAATGGTACACCCAAGGCTGAAACGTCCATTGAATCTTTGGAAGTCCAGTTATAAAGAACATCCTCCTCCGCAATGAAAATTCCTTAAGAAGTGACTACATGAGAAGGTGGGAAAACATGGAAGTCGACACAAGGAGGATCACCCTACTAACAAGTGTTTGCTTAATAACTCACGGGGTAAGGGCAAATGTAAGTGGGAATTACACACACAGGGAAAATAGATGATTCAAGTGATGGGAGTAACATATTTTGCAAGTCTAGTTTTCAGTGTTGATAATGGGAAGGGAATTAGTCACAATCCATTTCAACTTTATGGTAAATTTGTAAACATTGACAAAAGATGCAATTTCCTTTTGCATTCAAAGATTAGCTCGGTAGAACAAAATAATTCCTCCCCTCTTGGAAATGAAGTGTTCTACAAAGAAGAAGATTGTCTCCACATAGTCTTTAAGGGATTGATTCCAAATTGGAATCATTGAAGTTGGATCAAACACAAATGGGATAGGAACACCTCCAGGAATGTCAACAAGAAGGAGATCAACTCTCCCTTCAAGTGAGACCTAAAATAGAAGTAAATTCAAATTTTCAATGCAAGAGTCATGGAAACAAATGGAAAGGAAACGAACTCAAATATGTACATGTTAATGGAAATTACCTCTTTCATGATGTGTGAGATTTGGCTTTCTTCCACTGGCCACTTCTGGCTTTTAAGTCAATTGCATGCAATTGAGCGCCACAAGAGATAAAATGCCCTTCTATGGAACCCTATCTTCTTACTAGGAGTGAAAATAGGACTAAGAAGTGTTTATTTCTCCTTAGTCACAATAATAGGGGGCAATGAAACCACACTAGAAGCATGGGTAAGTGATGCCTCTTGAAGGATATCCAAGGTCTCTTGAAAACCATCCTAGGGCCTTTCTATACCAACCACAATTTCTAAGGCCATGAACTTTTCCTTCCCTTTCTTCTTAGCCAAATCCTCTGATCTTTTGGGACCTTGAGACACAGGGTCTCTAAAGCCTTCTTTGTAAACCCAGGCTCAAAATTTTCATGAAAAGAAACCTTTGAAGAAGGTGTACAATCCTTAGGGCAATCAAGATACCACCCACATTCTATGGGGTGAGGACCAAACCATTCCTTAAAAAGGTCTTTTTTGTACATGGTGCTATTAATTTTTGGGGATCGCCAGATAAGGAAAAGGGGTGGCAAGTAGGGAATCCCTCCTATAGGAAGGAGCCCAAAATTAAAATACTTGCAAGAAGAAGAATGACTTCAATAGGCTTGTAATCATCATAAAAAAAAATGCCAGAAATGTGAAAAATAACACTTACTTGTAGAGAACTTGTTTAGAGGCCTCCTTTCCACCGACTTGGTACACATGATGCCATCCTTCAATTCAAACTCCTTGAAAAAACATGTTTCCCAATCCTTGATATAATCAAAGAGGGAGGGAACTCGTGGCTCATGTGTGATAGAAAGGCCCAACTAAGATTTTACGGACTATAGAGTGGATTTAGCATTTGCCTCAAATTACATCATGTAATGAACAAAAAGGTCTCAAATTTGCACGTCCAAATTTCGAAAAAGAATTGAATTTGCCAAGAAAAAGTTAAAAGTTTTTTATATCTAAATTATCTTTGCATTAGCTCTTGAAAACACATATGAACACCATTTGAAACAAAAAAAAACATTCAACACACCTACATTTGGCACTTGAAGTTCACAAAAGAACATTTAATTTTAAGCTTTAAATAATGTGTGGAGCCCACCTGAAGCCAAAAAGTAGCTTTCTAGAGCCACTTTAGACATACTCCATCAAAAAACCCTTGCTTTGGAAATTTGGTTGCGTCCTTGGCTATTATTGGTTGATTCCACTGCTTGAACCACTTCGCCTATTGCTTGTTACTCACACTGAATGTGACATCATTTGAAGCTTTTCAGTTAACATCTCAGGCTTGGAAGACATGTCATAGTGCATTTGAAACTACTCAAAAAACTCCTCCCCAAGAATTGGACCATAGACACGAAGATGCTTCAAAAAGGCTATGAAGCTCTCCGTCTTAACTTGGTCCATAGCTTTCTCCATCAACCTCTTCGTAATATAACTTCACCGCAACATCAATAGTCATGGTGAACTCCTATTACATAAACATAATAACCATATCTTTGTTAAAACTTAAGTCAAATGTTTTTGGGACATTGCACTTTCGAGTTCAAAGTATGAGAAATTACCTTGTACAAATACTCAAAGAAAGCCTCTTATGTCAAGGAGTACCAAGTCTTTCGAGACTTGGTTTCACAAGTTTTATAAACATTCGCTGGTAGCATGCCTTTGAATTGCACCAGGGGTATCTTTCCAATGCTCTAGATCCTAAAGAAATCATGGACCAAGCTTGGACAAATGTGATCATATTTGATAGACCTGCATCAACCAAATTTAATCACTAAGTCAACTTAACAAATGTTAAGCAAAATAAGAGTGGAAAACGATGGTTAGGAAACTTACTTGTTTAGGTCTGTCATAACGGTCAATAATTTGACTAGTCCATCAATGGTGTCCAAAATTACTGCATCCACTAAGATGTGTTGGGTAGAGTCATTAGGATGAACCTTATCAATATAAGGAAGCCATGTTTGCAAGCAATGGTTTCCATCCCACATGAAAAACATTTTATTGGAAAGCTTTTGGAAATGGGTGAAAGCACACTAAGCCCCCCCAAAATTGTGGTCACATATAATCTTTTTGCAATTAATTTTTTTGGTGATGTATGGACATCACGTTTTGAATTTTTTTGCTTATTTTAAGTATGTTTGATTAGCTGTAGACTTCATCTAATCAATTATTTTGAAAAATTCAACAAACATTGAAGATTTTGAATGTATGGAGTATATTTGTGATAAAATAATACCCATCACAAAGTCTGAAAATTTGAATATATATTTCAAAACTAGGGTTGTGGATGGAATTCTTGGGTGAATTTTTTTATGGTGTATGGTATTGATATACAACAATTAAATCTAGGAAAATTTTAAAATTTAAAGTTTTTTGATGAAATTCCATTCAATTTTATTTATTTTTTTGCATTTGTTTAGTAATGAATGCATAATAATATCTTATTTTTAGGAAAAAACCATTGCCATATCAAAGAGGAGGAGATTTTATAGATGCACATTGCAGTATTTTTTCAATTTTCTTTTGTTTGGTAATGTTTCATGAATCATAAACATGAAGCCCTATGGCCATTGAAAAACTATAAGTTATATAGTCTATGTACATTGATTTTATCCAATCCTCCTCATTTAACTATTGGATCAAAATTAAATTTGATTCAAAATGAATTTTGAATTCAAAAATTTTGTTGTGCAAATTTTAAAGTGTTTTATTTGTGTTTAAGGATGCCATCAAGATTTTAACTTACTATGTACTATAATACTTGTTATACATCACCTTTTTTGAACAAAAATGGCTTGCACTTAATGTGCTTTCACTTAGATTAGGGTTGGAATTCAAGAATTTTTTAAAGCTATCATTTTAAACTTTCCACTGACTATTCCACTGAAATTCATAACCAGCTATGGACTCCACACCTCCTTATTAGTTAGCGGGGGAGATGTAAAAAAATTTATCAGCCTCCCAATATCCTCCATTGAATGCCTATTCCATTTTCGGGATATCAATTTTCAATGCAAGTCGAACAACTAGCATAGGAATCACTCGACATAATGGGATTGGCATCCTTGATTTCTTTTTTGGTGACATCTTGTGCTTTTCCAAAACTTTGATAGTTTTGAATTTTGTCTAACTATGGATTTGCTGGATTGCATTGTCACAAGATAAGGGCAAAAGATTTGATGAACTTGTCAATGTCACCACATTAACAGAAGTGTACACATGTTCAATAAAACAAATTAATTGAAAAACCAAGAACATACACAACATTTCCCTGTTTGAAATTTTTGACAATGCTTCAATAGGTTTTGTACCTCCTCTGTAATGTTAAGAATCCTAGGCTCCATCTCCTCCTCCTCAACCTCCTATACGAGAAAACCAAACTTGTCAATCTTGATTCTTACAAAGTTTCGAAACTTTCACATTTGAAATGAGTGAATGGATTCAACAAACCTTTTCCCTTTTGTGGCTATTCATTATATCCCCTTTGCCCTCTTCAACAATATTCTAAAAACACGTAAAAACTTCCTAGCAAATGAATAACACGTAATGACCACATGATATATTATTTGGTTATCGATATTTGACACAAGGAGAAATGGCATTTGAAAAAACTAATGAATTCAAGAGGAATCGATGATCTTCTTCGGTATTTTCGTTGTAAAAAATACCCAAGTCGTGCTTGGATAAGACCAAATCTCTACTCGATGACAGAAGGTCTTGGATATTTAATTAGTGGAAGAGCTTGGATGAGACCTAATCTCTAGTGTGACCTTCACAATGGCATAACTTGGAAACTTGCAAGAATGAAGTAAACAAACAAAAGTAACAGCACCTGTCACAAAGTTGTTTTAAGTGCATCAAAAGAACTTGTCATCACATAGGGAGATGGATTATATACTTTCGACAATGAAAGTACCCAAGTTTGACTTGTAAAAAAGGACAATGAAAAAAATTTATACTCTTTGCCATTCTAGGATATGTAACCTTGGAAAAAAAACATATCTTCAACTCCTCCTATCATGGAATCATAGCAAACGTATCCAAGTTGGATTAGATGTTGGTCGATTCAACACAAGGTTATCATTTGGGTACTTTTGGTAACGAAAGTACCCCATTTGGGATGTTTACACATAAATGAAAGAAGAGGATGTTCCCTCTTCTATTCTTCATGTGGGACTTGAAAAAAAAATGTACCCAATGTTGCAACCCTAGCCTTGGGCTCACGACCAAGGTAAAGGCTTGCAAAGGTGTGGGCCAAAAGTGAATCCCGGGATTCACATTTCATGTTCATGAGAGTGTAGGAGAGTGTGAGGGATGAACCCCCACACTCCCAAGTGAGCTCCCACTTTGGGAGTTGGAGTCCTAATGGACTCCCAAATTTTTAGAAAGCAATTTCAGGAATTAAAACTCATTAGATTAAAGAGTTCCTTATATTGTTGGAAAGCTTTTGAAATGTTAATGTCTAAAATGGGTTCATATGACCTATTTGGGTACTTAAAATATAAGTTATGGCCAAAAGAAAGGCCGGGAGTTAAATTGCCAATTTGACTCTTGACCACTAAAAGTCAGGAATCACCCTTATTTACTTGCGTGAAAATGACGTGCAACATATTGTTGGAAAGCTCTTGACAAGGGCTATAACTTTTCTTTGGACCTCACTTCAATTGGAGGTCTGAATAAGATGTTATGGGCTTCCAAAGTCACGAGAGTCCCAATTTCTAGAATTTCGGGATTTCCAACTTGGGAGTCCTGGGACAAAATGACATTTGGGTGCAAGCCTCATGGCCAGGCATAGAGAATACTATAAGGGGGAAGGTGGTGGCTTCCCCCAAGTTTGGACTGTGGTGAGTTTTGTGAATCTATGTTTGCTCGTGGCTCGTCTGTGCACTAAAAGTGCTCCAACTACGCTTTAACCAACTTGTTGTTTAGTTTGTGCAAGTCCGTGTCAATAATTGACTTGCTTGTCATTCATCCTAATCCTCATTCTGAAGCTCCAGCACGCACTTCTACCCCTGAAGTGCTACAAGCTAAGGATCACACCCCAACTCCATATCCTTTTGTTGTTTTCATCTTGGACTCATAGTTGAGTCTATCAAGGAGCTTGCGGGTGCGTCACCCCACCCCTGTTATTGAGTTGTTTCAAGTTCATTGAGTAAGAGTAGGATATTGTCAACTCAACACATGAAGATCAATTTGGTACATTCGACAAGGAAAATGCCCAATTTTTATTTGTTAAAAAAAAACACAAACGAAAATAAACTCTTCCATTCTTGGTTATAAAAACCTATATAAAAATTATGAATGGACTAATACAAACCTTTTCCCTTTCTTGATTGTTGAATGTATCTCTTGTGCCCTCTTTTATAATAATGTCAAGAGGCTTAAAGACTTCCTACAAAATGAATAACACACAAATTTAATACAATCAATAATAACATTAACGTGGTTTATTATTTGGTATCTAACATCTTATTTGCTTTTGTTTTCATTCGATTGAAATTATAGACACAACATACAAAAACACACAATGAAAGAAATGAAAACTCTTCGTTTCCCTTCAACTATAGAAAGAAAATGATGGCCAGACACCAGAGCGGCAAAGCAAAGATGAGTGACATAGTTCCCTTCTGAAATGAAGGTGAATTAATTATGCATTCAAGAATTTCATGGGTACTTTTGTTACCAAAAACACCCAAGATTTTCTTTGATAGAATTAGTTTTTTGTTTGCAAGGGATCTTGTTTAGATCACTATGAATTAAATGTAACCAAAGTTTTGAAATTACATTTACAAACAGTTTTCCAAAAAACTAGCAAGAATTTTAAAAACAAAGAAAGGCATTTGTTTTTAGGACCATGATGTTTCAAGCACATCCAAGCAAGAGTGGGATATTTGTCAACTCAACATAACACATCAATTAAGTACTTTTGGCAATGAAAGTACATGGTTTGGATTTTCAAAAAAGTAACAACACCAAGAGTTCCTATCTTCCATTCTTGGATATCTAAACCTGGAAATCAACACAAGATGTTCGATTCAACTTGTCACAAGGTTATAGCAAGCGCCTCCTAGCATGAGGATATGGTAGTTGACTCAACCCAATGACATCAATTAGGTACTTTCAGTAATGAAAGTACCCAATTTGCAATTTTAGGAATGAAGGAAATTAGAAGGCCTCTTCAATTGCATTCTAGATATGGGAAATGAAAGGACAAGGATTCGTGGCTGCCCTTATCACTCAATTGATTCAACCTCACCCAAGTAGCATGTTGATATTGTTGACTCAGCATAAATTGATTGATTGGGTACATTTGGCAATGAAAATACCTAAGTTAGATGAGTAGAAAATTACAAAGGAAAAAGGATATCATGTTTGTAATGCTTAATTACATAAGCCTAAAAAAAATTAACACTTGTTTAACTTCTACAATCAAGGACTTGTAACAACTACATCCAAACAAGAGGATGTGTTGTTCAAATCAACATAATTAGATTGCTAGGTACTTTTGGTAATATACATACCCAAATTCCTCTATGCAATTATTGATATGGGACCGCTCTTATCATGAATGCGCTTCGATGCATGATTCAACCTAGTTGCATTGCTTGGGTTTGGAATTTTGAAAAACAAGGAATTCCCCTTTCAAAATATTAAATGAAAGATGATGAAAGAACTTGGATCTCTTCCATGGACCTTTGCTCTCCCTTGAAATGCAAACTTGTTAAAAGTTTGTATAAAAAATTTCCTTTATTACTATTTCAAAGTAGAACCGAATGCAACCAAGTTGGACATTGGTAAATACAAAATTTCTAATCCTATATTATGGTTTAAAATCTAGATTGAAATATAATAAAACTAATATTAACACAATCTATTCATTCAAATCTATTTAGAACTAGTTTCAGAATTAAAATCTAGTAATGAACATATGATAAAAAAATCAAAATAATAACTCTAACTATGGAAACAAAGCTTTTCTAGAGATCAAAAAATATTTATTTCATACTCCATTAAAGCTCCATGTTCTAGAATGATACAATGGTCCCTCATCTCTTATTCTTCTCCAAAAGAAGAATAAAAAAATAGTCCTATGTTATATTCAAATTCAAATGGTGATAAAAACTATGTGGTCTAGCTAATAATTCCTAGATAGTAACTAAGTAAATAGAAATATAATAATTAATAATTACTATAAGTAACTATTCCCTTAACATTACCCCACTTGTATTTTGAATTATGTCCCAAAATTTTATATAAAAAATGTTGTTAAAAAAGTTAAATGTTTTGTTATTTTTGATCTTGTGATTCAAAAAATCTGATTTGTTGATACAACAATCTATTCTGTCTATTTTATAGCGCGTTTTGCGTGTACTTCAAATTGAGGCACTATCTAATTTTTTGTTGTATATAGAATCTATTGTTGTTCTTCTAATGCCTCTGTTGACAAATGTGTAATTGTTTATTGATGGGTTGCACTTTGTTCTTATGATTGCAACTCTATTATCACATGTAATTGCTATTGTAAATTCAAATCTACTGTGAGCTAAGTTTGTTCTTATTGTTGTAACTGTAATAGAAGTTGTAGTTGTTGGTTTGACTGTAAATCTAATGTAATTTGAATTTGATTCTGTTGTTGCAACTCTAACACATGTTCAATTTGACCCTAGTGATCCTTTTGCATTATATGTTCTTTAGGTTGTATATGCTCCCCTATCTTTGTGGTTGTAGATTCATATTCCTAAGAACTAATTTCTTACAAATTTTAAAAAAAAAATTTGTTGAGCATCCTCCCTCTTAGGGCTATCCTTTCCTCCTCTAAGGTCTCTTGGCTCTTTTGGAACTCTTATACTTGATGGTCCTACCCCATCTATATCCCCTTTGTTTTCTTCCTCATCCAAAGTCTCTAGTTCTGGATACAAAACTAAAGGTTCATACTCAAATGATGGCATAAATTTTTCCATCTGAAATTTTTTGTGTTTATACAACCTTTCATTCCTTTCATACTTCCTGCAAACCTTCCCAATATCCTTTTGGACAATGTTTTGAACAACATCCCACCATAAGTCTACTTCTTTTTTGTCCATTCAAGGCACTAGCCTTGAATTTAACTTGAAGCAAAGTATGCTGCTTCTTGAATTCACTATTTTTTGTAAAGATAATATCATAATTGAAGGGTTTTTTTTGAGTCTCCTCCAAAAGTTTATCCAACTTTTCATTAAAGGCCATTTGCTTTTGCAAATTCATGTCCATTTGTGCATGCTTCTAGTCAGCCTACCTTTGTACGTCATTCTTAGCTTGATATGAATTAGCATTATCCACTCTGAGCTCCTCCACCTCCTTCTGTTGTTTCAAGAAAGTTTCCTCCATGTGCCTGTAGTCTCTTTGAAGTTTACTACGCTCTATACTCAGAGTATCCTTCTTCGCTTTAAAACCCTAGTTATTGGCATATGTTTCCTTTGAAGTTGCCCACAAGGAATCTCTTTCCATTCTAATGTTCTCCAAATCCTTACTCTTCTTCTATATGGTATCAATATTCTGTGTAGCTACCCGGAGTTTTGCCAATACCTTACAATTATCATTATTCTTATCCTGCAATTCTACTTTGAGCTTTTGCTCCTTCTTCAAAGCTCCCTAAAGATTTTGAATAGATATATCCTTCTCCTATATAATCTGTTTATTCTTGATCTCTAAATAAAAAGTCTAAGGAAAATATTTGTTATTTATACACTATATTCTACTACCTATTTGAACATAGTAGTAATTCTTCTGTGTTCATCCAATTCTTCTTCTACCCCTTGCACAAACCTAGGTATATTAAACCTAGGAGTTTGACCCCTGGAACTTGTATTCGATGAATCTAAACTCCTATGTGTAGTCCAAACTTCTCCAAATACATTCATTCATGTTGTAAAACTTGGTCTTGAAGGTAGTATACCTTTATTATCTATTGTGATGGAATAGATTGCTAAACTTCTAGTGGACCATGATCAAAATCTTATATCTGCTCCTCTACTAACTATTGAGCTTTGATACTTGGGTTCTTTTTTGGGCAATCTCTGATAATCCTACCCATCAAACTTCTGCTCCTACTTGGGAGAAATTGGTAATCTTGGATCGGCTTTAATAGATATGGATTTCTCTTTCTATCTCTAATGTTGTTGATGTTGCCTCTTCAATAATTTTGTTGCTTGTTATGGATCAATACCGCCTCTCATTACAATATCCTCTTGTTTTCTCTACCTCTTTTGCAAAGTCTCCCTCTCCTCATCATCATCAAACCAAAACATCATAACTACTCTTTTGGTTGTTTTTTTTTGGTTCTCTTTTGGTTGTTCCCTCAATCATAGTTTTTAACACTTTTCCCATCTAACCAATTCTTGGACCAATTGAGAATACATAATGGTAACCCAATTAACATCTCTCCTGATCTACCCTTGAGATCATCATAGCAAACTTATTGTTAAAATACTACACCTTATCCTTTTGGTAAATAATTGGCAAAATTGCAGTAATTCTATTAGCATACTCTGATGTCATCTTTTTAACAACCCAACTTTCATTAGTGTTGTAAATATTAGGAACTATATTTGTTATTTCTACTAATGTTATATATTCTTGCATCAAACATTTATGCATGGTTTGCTTATTTTTTCATGTATGGCAGATTCTAAAAACTTCTATCGACACATGTTTGTCTATTATTCTCTACTCCTCCCCCAACATAACCTTGATTTTATTATGTTCAAGATCCAACTTCCGGTTGTTTAGAAATTCAACTAGAATGTTGTGGCAAGGTGTCTTTGTGAGGCAACTTTTGTCCCTCTACCTTCGGTTCTACAAGGTGACTATGCTTGAAAGCACAAATGCTACCGATGAAGGACGAATGCGAATGTATGTCTAGTTATTAGGTTGCGTTCGTAGATGAAGTTAATTATTTTGCCTTC